>Ga0055584_100004690_pt1 | contig 13383 bp, 9 predicted proteins | sample OSDHelmetaG_FD_58716 | JGI IMG/M metagenome (GOLD analysis project Ga0055584, IMG submission 58716) | Pelagic marine sediment microbial communities from the LTER site Helgoland, North Sea, for post-phytoplankton bloom and carbon turnover... | ecosystem: Environmental > Aquatic > Marine >... | reverse complement strand
GGCTGGCTTCTCGACGGGTTCCCCGTCTCACCTTCTCTCACCTTGCAAGTTACCCACCCTCATTCAGTCTGAACAGTTCGGTATTACCACCAATCGCTGCGGTATTAATTGTTAGTATCTTCTCGTTGGCAAAGCGTAATAGGTAATGCGGGCCGCCGGCTTTGGGGCCGGTGCCTGAGAGGCCCATGCCGCCGAAGGGTTGTACGCCGACGACTGCGCCGATCATGTTGCGGTTGACATAGGTGTTGCCGACGGAATGTTTTGCAAATAAATCCAGCCAATAGCCTTCGATACGGGAATGCACACCGAAGGTAAGACCAAAGCCCGTGTCGGCAATATCAGACATTACCTTTTCAATATCACCGTGTTTATAACGGATCACATGCAGGACAGGACCAAACTCTTCATCGCTGAGTGTTGAGAGGGCAGGAATCTCGAAAATATGCGGTGCCAAATAAGTGCCGTTCTCAAGGTCATCAGGTACTTTGCCCCTGGCAATCAGCCTCCCATCCTTATGCATACGGTCGATATGCTTCTCAAGACCGTTGCGTGAACTGATGTTGATGACGGGCCCGATATCGGTAGCCAGGTCCAGCGGGCCACCGATCTGCCGTTCTGCCAGTGCACCTTTCAACATATCGATGACCTTGTCGGCAATGCTGTCTTGCAGATAAAGCACACGCAGGGCCGAGCAGCGCTGGCCGGCAGAGGAAAAGGCTGATGTCAGAACGTCGTCGGTGACCTGTTCCGGCAGGGCGGAGGAATCAACGATCATGACGTTCTGCCCGCCCGTTTCGGCGATAAGGGTGTTGATGGTTCCGTTCTTGGCAGCCAGCGAACGGTTGACGGTCTGGGCAGTGCTTGTCGAACCGGTCAGGGCGACACCGATAATCCGTTCATCCGATACCACTTTGGCACCCATTTTCGAACCACGCCCATAGAGCAGGTGCAATACATCTGTGGGTACACCGGCTTCGTGCATCAATCGCACGGCGTACGCACCGACCAATGGAGTCGGGTCGGCCGGTTTGGCAATAACAGCATTACCTGCGGCAAGCCCTGCGGTCACCTGGCCTGTAAAAATGGCGAGTGGAAAGTTCCACGGGGAAATACAGAAGAATACCCCGCGTCCATGCATGGAAAGCTGGTTGCTTTCGCCGGTAGGTGATTTGAGCGACTTGGGCTCGGCAAAGTTAAGACGTGCCTGCAGGGCGTAATAGCGGCAGAAATCTGCGGCCTCACGCACCTCCGATATGCCATCGGCGATGACCCTGCCGGCTTCCCTGGCCAATAGATCCAGCAACGGTACACGGTGTTCCTCGATCAGGTCGGCAAGACGCTCAAGAATCTGTGCGCGGCCTTCGCCGCCAACAGCATCCCAGCCTTTCTGGGCCTTGACGGCAGCATCAAGTGCGCGATCGATATCCGCATCCCCGGCATGACGGGTCGTTCCGATGACGATGTTTTTATCTGCAGGGCTGGTGACAAGAATTTCTTCACCACCGACCTCCTTTCCACAGACTATAGACGGGGCGCTGTAAGTCGTTGTTGATCTTTCTGCAAGGGCTTCCATCAGTTGCCGGATTTCCAACGGGTCTGTCAGGTCGAGACCGGCTGAGTTTCGCCTGTCACCATATAGATCTGCAGGTACCGGGATGCCTGAATGGCGCTTGTCGGACATGGCTGCAACCTCTCCAACCGGGTCATTGACTACGTCTGAGACCGGCACATCGGCATCCATGAAGCGGTTTACAAAACTGGAATTGGCGCCGTTCTCCAAAAGCCGACGTACCAGGTAGGGCAGCAGGTCTTCATGCGCGCCAACCGGTGCATAGGTGCGAACGCGGGGCATATCCTTAATGACATTGCCTGCAGACTTGTAGAGCAGGTCACCCATACCGTGCAGACGCTGAAACTCCATCACTTCACCTTTGCCCATGGTTGCAACTGCAGCAAGTGAATGTGCGTTGTGCGTGGCAAATTGAGGATAAAAGGCGTGTGGTGCCGCCAGCATGCGCCGGGCACAATAGAGGTAGCATAGATCGGTGGTGACCTTGCGTGTCCAAACCGGGTAATCGGCCAAACCCATTTCCTGGGCATGTTTTATCTCGGAATCCCAGTAGGCACCCTTGACCAAACGGGTCGGGAAATGCCGGCCTGTATCCTCGGCCAGTGCTATCAACCATTCGATCAGCGCCGGTCCGCGCTTTTGATAAGCCTGTACGACCAGGCCGAGCCCCTGCCAACCGGATAAATCAGGGTCACGCGCCAGTGCTTCAAAAAGATCCAGGGAAATATCCAGCCGGTCTGCTTCTTCGGCATCGATGGTCAATTGCATCTTGTACTCTTTGGCCAATAGCGCAAGTTCTTTCACCCGTGGTAATAATTCGGTCATGACACGGTGTTTTTTGACGGCCTCGTAGCGCGGGTGTAAAGCGGATAGCTTGATTGATATCGAGGAGCGGTTGGCTATATCGTCACCCTCATCCTTTATCGCCTTTCCAACGTCGCCGATAGCCTGGCGGTAGAGGTTCTGGTGACGCTCGGCATCTGCTGAGGTACGTGCGCCTTCACCCAGCATGTCGAAAGAAAAAAGCCTGGAATCGGCATCACGTTTTGCTCTTTGTTTCAAAGCTTCCTTGATGGTGCGGCCAAATACAAACTGATGACCCATGATACGCATGGCCTGCATTACGGCTTTGCGGATAACGGGTCCACTCATCCTGGCGACTGCGGATTTGGTCCAGCTGGCTGCATCACGGGTAATATTTTTATCCAGCTTGATAACACCACCGGTTAGCATCAGCGCCCAGACGCCGGCGTTGACAAACAGGTCATGTGAACTGCCCCGGTGATCGGCCCAGTTTCCCGAGGCAATTTTTTCCGAAATCAAGGCGTCCTGCGTCTCCGCATTGGGTATGCGCAAAAGTGCTTCCGCCAGACACATCAGAGCCACACCTTCCTGGTTGGATAGTCCGAACTCCTGCATGAAAGCATCCAGTGTTCCACGTTCCGCGCTCATCTCCCTCGATTGGGTAACAATGGCATGCGCGATTTTTACGATCTCATCCCGGTCTGCCAGTGTCAGTGGAAAATCTGCCAGCATATTGGCAGCCATCTTGTTTTCGCCTGCGTGCTTGCTTTGGCGTAGTACAAGACGGGCCTGGGATAGTGGTGTTTTAGCGGTGATGTTCACAGACTCGATCCTCAAATGTTCTTATATTGCAACTTGATATTATGTTACAAAAGCTCAATAAATACGCGATACATGCTACTATTTTGCGGCTAATTACGTTATAAACACTGGTAAAAGATCGGATAAATAGATGAGTATGCTATGACCAAAGTTAAAGCCCGGGTTCTGGACCGTATTGACCTCAAAATACTCCGGCAACTTCAGGGAAATGCCCGTATGACCAATGCCGACCTTGCGCGCTCAGTTAACCTTAGTCCCACCCCCTGTCTCGAGCGTGTCCGGCGTCTCGAGGCGGACGGATATATTCTTGACTACGTAACCCTGCTTAATCCCCACAAACTAGGTGCCGGTGTGATCAGCTTTATCCAGGTGCAACTGGATCGGACCACCCCGGATGTTTTCAATCGTTTCAAAGAGGAAGTGGCCTTATGCCCTGAAGTAATGGAGTGCTTCATGGTGGCAGGCGGTTTCGATTATCTATTGAAGGTCCGGACCCGGAATATGCTTAAGTATCGTGACTTCCTGGGCGATACGCTGGCACGTATGTCTGATATCAAGCAGACTCATACCTATGTGGTGATGGAAGAGGTCAAGGCCACCCACAAAATTGCAGTCTGAACGAGACATAAGTACAGTGGCCAATGTCTGATGACAGACATGCCCAATTGCGGAGAACATAAATGATATGTGGCAGCATTGTCGCTCTTGTAACCCCTATGCTTGATGATGGATCAATCGATTGGGATAGCATGGATGCCCTGCTGGAAATGCACATCCGTGAAGGCACTGGCGCTATTGTGTCGGTGGGCACCACTGGTGAGTCTGCCACGCTTTCGGTGAAAGAGCATTGTGCGGTGATCGCCCACACTGTCAATAAAGTGAACGGAGCCATACCAGTTATCGCCGGAACCGGTGCCAACTCAACAGCCGAGGCAGTTGAACTGACTGCTGAGGCCGAGGAAGTGGGGGCCGATGCCTGCCTTTTGGTAACACCTTATTACAACAAGCCAACCCAGGAAGGCCTGTATCAACACCACAAACACATCGCCGAGGCAGTCCCGGTACCACAGATTCTTTACAACGTACCAGGAAGGACCGGTGTTGATATGCTTCCGGCAACGGTAGGGCGGTTGGCTGAAATTGAAAACATCATCGGCATCAAGGAGGCAACGGGTGACCTGCAACGGGGGCGCGAGGTGCTGGAAGTCTGTGCCGGCAAGATGGTGGTCTATTCGGGCGATGATGAAACTGCTGCTGAACTGATCCTGATGGGTGCCAAGGGTAACGTCTCGGTCACTGCCAATCTAGCACCTGCATTGATGGCGAAGTTATGCCGTCTGGCACTGGCGGGTGAAGAAGACCAAACCCGTGCACTTGATGCAAGCTTACTACCACTCAGTAAGGCATTATTCCAGGAATCCAATCCCATCCCGGTCAAGTGGGCACTTGCCCGGCAAGGTATGATTGGTGATCACCTGAGATTACCCCTGACCGAACTTGGGCCAGCATATCATGAGCCCTTAAAAGCAGCTCTGCGAAGCCTGGACTTGCTGTAACCAACCAATGCTCAGAACATTTCCGAGCTATCGATATCTTCCTCGCTGACCTTGCTGCGGGTCGGTATGAAGTCACCCGTGACCATCTGGTCATAGGCCAGACCGGGGCCGACCATTGGGTAGACATTCGCATCCGGGTCGATGACCACTTCGAGAAAAGCAGGTCCCTGGAATGCTAGCCACTCACTGATGACCTTTTCCATTTCATCTTTGTGATCCAGACGGACAGCGAATTTGAAGCCGTCAGCCTCGGCGGTTTTAACAAAGTCTTTGGATCGTAATGACTTGTCGCTAAAGGCCATGCGGCCCTTGTAGTACAGCTTCTGCCACTGCTTGACCATGCCGTCGCCATAATTGTTGAGCACCAGAACCTTGACTGGTAGTTCATAGGTGGTCGCCGTTTCAAGTTCACCGATATTCATACGGATACTGGCATCGCCATCCACATCGATGACCAGGTGGTCGGGCTTTGCGAACTGGGCGCCGATGGCGGCGGGCAAACCGAAGCCCATGGTGCCCATGCTGCCTGAGGTTAACCACAGTCTCGGATTCTGAAAATCAAAATATTGGGCGGCCCACATCTGGTGTTGCCCGACCCCGGTTGAGATGATGGCCTTACCGCCGGTGATGTCATTGATCGCTTCGATCACCGCATAGGGCTGAATCAGGTCGCTGTCACGGTCAAAATTCAGTCCGTATTCTTTTTTGAGCGCAGCGATTTCCCCGTGCCATTGGCCAAAATCCGGCGCGATGCCATTTTTATCTGCGTAGTCACACAGGTCCTGTAAATCCCTCTTGAGGATGCCGATGTGACTCCAATCAACCGATTTCACCTTGCCGATTTCTGACGGGTCAATATCGAACTGAGCGATGTGTTTGACCGAAGGTGCGAATTTGTCTGGTGCCCCCGCTACACGGTCATCAAACCGTGCACCCACGGCAATCAGGAAATCGCAGTCATCAACCGCGTAATTTGCAGACGCCAGACCATGCATACCCAGCATGTGCAGCGATAAAGTCTCGGTGGTATCAACCGCACCGATGCCCATTAGTGTGGTGGTCACGGGAATCCCGAGACCGGTGGCGAAACGACGTAACTCCTCTGAAGCGTTTCCATTAATGACACCGCCGCCTGCATAAATCAGTGGCCGGTTTGATGTCTGCAACATATCGAAAAATGCCGCGCAATCCCGATCTTCAAGCACATTGTCCCGTACGGCGTGAATTCGTTGCCTGTAACCCATTACGGGCAACAAGCCGGAGCCCTGGAAGGTGCCACTCCAGTTTTGTACATCCTTGGGTAAATCCACCACCACCGGTCCGGGCCGGCCGGTTCTGGCAATTTCAAATGCTGTGCGTACCGTTTCCTCTAGTAACTCGGGATTTGTGACAAGGAAAGTGTGCTTGGAGACAGGACCAAGACAGCTGGAAACGGGTGCCTCCTGGAACGCATCGGTACCGATAGCGGCTTTTGGTACCTGTCCACAGATCACCACGATAGGCGTGGAGTCGGCCATACAGTCCCGTACCGGTGTCACCGTGTTAGTTGCACCGGGGCCGGAGGTCACCATGACGACACCCACCTGACCCTTCGCGAGGGCATAACCTGCAGCCATAAAACCCGCACCCTGCTCATTGGCAGGCACTATCAGTGGCATGGGTTCATTCCCCTCGGTGTCGACATGTTCGGCGTTATAGCGGAACACTGCATCATAGGTCGGTAATATGGCACCGCCGCTGTAACCAAATATGGTATCAACGCCTTCGTCAGCCAGAACCTGGACGATCATTTCGGCACCGGTCATTTCTTTGCCGGCCAGTGGGTGCGGTACGCTTCGGGGTGTTTTCGGAGTCAGTTTCATAAGGTGCGAGTTTCAATTAATTATTGACGTAATGCAATAGCCAAGAAACCGCGTGAATAATAAAGTTTGATCAGCTATATTCCGAATTCAAATCTTCTGACCGGGAAACAGCAAAATGCGACATATTATCTCCATCCTGATGGCCAACGAAGCAGGTGCACTGGCCCGCGTGGCAGCCCTGGTTTCAAGTCGTGGTTACAATATTGAATCTTTGAACGTCGCACCCACCGATCATCCTGCAATATCACGCCTGACCCTGGTAACGAGGGGGTCTGACGAGGTCATTGAGCAGATCAATAATCAATTACTTAAGCTGGTCGATGTCGTCAATACGGCCGACATGACCATGGATGATCATATCGAACGCGAACTGCTGTTGTTGAAAGTCAAATTCCGGCCCGAGACAGCCCAGGCACTTCTATCATTGTTAAAAGATACCCGGGTCCGTATCCTGGATGACTGCTCGGAGACCTATACGCTGGAATTAACCGGCGAGAACATCCATATGGATGAGTTTATTGCCAAAGTCGGAGAGTGTGCGGAAATACTTGCGGTGGTGCGTAGCGGGGCAATGGCAATTGCACGAGGTGCCCAGGTACTCAATACCGAGATTTGAAAACAATATCGAGCGGTTCAACCGCAGATCATAAGCTGAACCGGCAGAAAATTTCGGCGGTGATCGTTTTCAACAAGCGTTCGACCAACTGAAGGTGCAAAAACGTCTCCTTTTGCTTGTGAATTCAATTAAAATCTCTATTCATGATTTCGATAGAAATGGGAAGTATCTGTGAGTAATAGAGTAACCCGGCTTTTTACCGAGCCCCTTATACAGTTTTTGATCATTGGCGCTTGTATCTACGGTGCATATGCATTGTTTGGTGCACCGGAAGAAGATTTTCGAGACACCAGGGTTCACGTCGATTCTGCGCGTATCAATGCGTTTATATCAGAGTGGGAAAGTCGCTGGAACCGGCCGCCTACACCTGAAGAAATCAATGGCTTGATACAGTCCTATATTAAAGAAGACGTTCTTTACCGTCAGGCAGTTGCGATGGGTCTGAACGAGGATGATCCAATTACCCGGCGGCGAATGGCACAAAAACTGGAGTTTCTGACCAGCGATCTTGCCATGATGGTGCAACCGGCAGAAGGCGAACTTGAGCAGTACTTTGAAAACAACAACAAGGTGTACCGGGCACCGGACAGGATGACTTTTAGTCAGATATTTTTTGATCCCGATTCACGTGGGAATAAAACATTGGAAGACGCCGCAAAGGCGTTAATTAAATTACAGGCAGTTGGTGTACCTACAGAGGAGTCCATGCAAGTAGGTGACGGCTTTATGCTGCAGAGTGATTTCGTTTCAGTGACTGAAGCTGGAGCTTCCCGTCAAATGGGCAGTGCCTTTGTCGAGGCCGTGGTGCAACTGGAACCCGGCGTATGGCATGGTCCTGTGCTGTCAGGTTATGGTGTGCACCTGGTCTATGTATACAGTTATGAAAAAGCGCCAGCTGCGGTATTTGAAGAGGTTCAGGCTGCCGTGCTCGAAAACTGGCAGTTGGAGCAACGTGAACAGTTCAACGCAGATTTTCTCGAGAACCTGAAAACCCGCTACGAGATCGTTGTTGACGAGATTCCAGCAGACCGGATTCTGAAGGTACCTGATTCAACGGCAACGAGTGAAGATCCCGTCAAGGCTGCTGCATCGTAATGACTGGCGCTTTTAAAATGTACTTTAAACCTTTAGCCACCCTGTTACTGATCCTGTTTGTTTGGTCATTTGAGTTGTCCGCAGATGAATTTCGTCCGGCTTTACTTGAGGTTACCGAGCAAGAAGGCGGTTGGGTAGAAGTGACCTGGAAAGTACCTACACTCGGTGAGCAGGTACTGGCAATTACCCCGGTTATGCCGGAATTCTTCAAGCCGTTTGGACCTGGTTCAAGCCGTCGTGTACCGGGTGCCATGATTGAGACCAAATCATACTCTACCGATGGACAGGCACTGCATGGTGCCATACTGGGTGTTGAGGGTCTTGCTGCAGTACCGACCGATGTGGTGGTACGTATCAGTCTGCTGGATGGTATCGAACACTCGGCGATACTGCGCTCCAATAACAGTTCTTTCACCATTCCAGATCAAGTTACCAATGGTGAACTGGCGGTTTCATACTGGCGTATGGGAACCATCCATATTCTTGAAGGTTTCGATCACCTGCTTTTCCTGTTGACCTTGCTGCTGATCGTAACCGGTATCTGGCCCTTGCTGAAAACTGTCACGGCTTTCACCCTGGCCCACAGCCTGACCCTGGCATTGGCGACCCTGGACCTGATACATATTCCACAGGTGCCTACTGAGGGTGTGATTTCATTGAGCATCATGTTGTTGGCGGTAGAAGTCGTTCGAAAGAACCAGGGCAAGTTGACCCTGTCTGAACGCTATCCATGGATGATTGCGTTTACCTTTGGTCTGGTCCATGGCCTGGGCTTTGCAGGTGCGCTGTACGAAATCGGGGTGCCGCAACACGCGGTGCCGCTGGCATTGTTAATGTTCAATGTCGGTGTTGAAACCGGCCAGGTTTTGTTCGTCGTGGTAGTGTCAGCACTGCTGGCAGGTTTGCATCATCTGCACGGTAATACGGCCCTGACCCTGATGCGTGCCACACCCTATGCCATCGGTGGAGTCGCTGCATTCTGGACGATTGATCGTGTGAGTTCTTTTCTTTTAATTTGAAGCCGGCCATTCAGTTGTTTTGAACTGAATGGCCGGCGCTTCATGTCCATAATAAGCTTCAGAAGCTTTACTTCAAAACAAGGGTGGTTTATCTACCCGTGTTAGTACGAATGAAATTGAGCATCTGTTCCCCGATAGGGTTTTCAGGATGCATGGAAGCCATATCTTCAACGATGGGTCTGGCCTTTTCGAACTGTCCACTCTTCAGGTAAAAGTCTGCCAGTCCATATTGAAAATCGAGGCTTTGCGGTTCGAGGCTCAGAGCCGCCCGCAGTTCGTATTCGGCAGAGGCCATGTTTTGCTGAAATGCATAAATTAACCCCAGGTTGTAATGAATTCGAGGCCGTTCGGGTAAGCCTCTTGATGCTATTTCAAGGTATTTGACACCTTCACTGTAGTTCTGCAGTTCCGCCAGCAATAGACCCAGGGAATAGGCTGCATCATATAATTCAGGTTCATCTTTGACCACTTCGCGGAGAAGCTTTTCAGCCTTTTCGTTCTGGCCACGTTGACTGTAAAGAACTGCCAGATTCATCTTGGCCGGGAAAAACCTGCCATCGATGCGGATAGCCTGTTCATATTGCTTGACCGCATCCTCGGGCCGACCTGTTTCGCTATACAAGTTGGCAAGGTTGTGACGGGACGCTGCAAAGTCTGCTGTGTACTCCATTGCAGTTACGTATTCCTGCAAGACTGTCTCAAAAACTTTTTGCTGTTCATTATCCAGTAGTTTTGCCATATCACCGGACAGACGGCTGGCGGCTTCAATACGTACCGTTTTAACAGGGTCATACAACATGGGTGCAATTAATTTTGCCAGTCTTTCCATATCAGGCACAAAGATGCCTGTTACCGCGGTTCTGCGGATCAATGCCTCTTCATCCATCATCCCGATTTCCATCGCCTGGGTTGTTTCCGGGCCGGGATAAGCAGCTAACATGGAAAGTGCCGTAGCCCTTACATTAACCGGGTAGAGCAGGTCCTGTGCCAGACGTAGAAGACCTGGTCCAGCCTTCGGGTCGCCCTGGCGTGCCCTCGCTATTACTGTACCGTAGTGGCTTCTTTGGCCGGGTCCATACCACTCATGAACGCTGTCCTGTGACCATTGTGAGTCTTTATCAACATGGCAACGCAGGCAGGCATCGGGTGCCCCAATCGTCGCGTCAAGCATGGGGTCAGGCACCCTGAAACTGTGGTCCGGACGATAGTCCGCACCCATGTATACCCGTCCGGGCATATGACATTGAACGCACTGGGCACCGCTGCCAACTTCAAACAGAACGTCGCCCTCATTCGATAGGATCGGCTCGCCCTTTTCACCTTCCTGCTTGTGAAAATGATGATCTTTGCTGTCGTACTGAGCGGCACGGTGACATTGCAGACACAACTCGTTACCTTCCTTAACCAGTTTGATCGTATGCACGTCATGGCAATCACTGCAGCGCACATCATGACGATACATTTTGCTCTGGGTAAATGAGGCGTAAACGTAAACCTCGTCCTGAATCTGACCGTCAGGAAAGTAAAGGTTCTCAGTTAAAAGACTGGGCAGGTAATTATCCAGCAGGTCTGCCTTGGCATGTGTGTCATCCCCCATGGCGCCGCGACGGGAATGACAAGGCGCACAGAGTTCAACCTGTTCTCGCGAAGTGATATTGGAGGTCTGCTGTGTGAGCTCATAATTTTTCACCACAGGTCGGGCCATTTCAGTCATTGTTGCCCACTCCACATGCTTTGAGCCTGCGCCATGACACGCTTCGCAACCAACATCGATGTCCGACCAGGTGGTGTTATAAGTGCGCGTTTCCGGGTCGTAGTTCTTTTCCAGGTTGGTGGAGTGGCACTGGGCACACATACCATTCCAGTTTTGCGCGGCATTGGTCCAGTAAAGCCAATCATCAGGTTCTATTGGTTCATCAGGAGGTACTCTAAACCAGAAGTTATCTTTTGAATTCCAGGCGATATGTAAAGTCTGAAGCCGTCCACCAGGGAAGGGGATAAGATACTGTTGCAAGGGGTACCAACCAAAGGTGTGGGTGATCTCGAAATCGCCCATTTCACCACCTGGGCCATTGGTATGGACAAAGTACCTTCCGTCTTCCATGTAAAAGCGGGAGGTAACCCCGTGGATAGTTATTTCGATATTGTTGAAGTCACCCAGTACGGAGTTCTCATTGGCCACATCCATGGCCAGATCGTGGTGCGAGCCTTGCCACTTGTCATACTCGACTTTATGACAGTCCTCGCATTCAATACTGCCAACGAAACTGGCTTCGGCGTCGGTAACTACAGGTATTTCGGTATTTTTCACCACTGAAAAATAGTAGATCGGTAATGACACGATAACGGCCAAAGCCGCAATCAGGCCGGTAATCTCCCAAGTCGTGGTTTTGTTGCTTATCTTACTCATGACTTTTTAGGGTAGGTGACCTGGTCAGGTGCAAACACGGAGCGTTTCCGTAGCTTGCCTGTATCCACGGTGAGTATGTTGTTACGGATATCGATCGGGTAAAGATCAAGCGCCCTGGGGGCCGGAGGATTGGCAACCTCTCCATGAATATCGAACTCGGAAGAGTGGCAGGGACAGATAAATTTGTTCTCGGTGGATACCCACGGAACTGTGCAGCTCAAATGTGTACATCTGCGCGACATAGCCAGGAATCCACCATCTTCCAGCCTGGCCAGGTAGAACTTTCCAGCAACGAAAGCGCTAACCGTACCCGGCTCGAAATTATCTACTGGCCCGGCAGTAATGATGGCCGCCTCATCCTCATCAGTAAGCTCAGTTTTTCGAGGCTTGAAAAAAGTAAACATGACTGCAATGACTTCAGCGAACGCGACACCGCCCAGCACAAGCCACAACTTATTGAGAAACGACCGGCGGGAGTGGGTTTCTTTATCCATTATTCTAAGTTCCCCACATGAGTTGCATTCCGGTGCCACGAAACCAGACGCCGATGACGGTTAAAACCACGAAACTGGTAATCAACAAGGTAAACAAGGCTTGAATCGCTTCATTGTTGGTGGCGCTGAATGCCTTTTTTATCAATACATAAAAACCAATGCAGACGGCAAATACAACGCTAAACGGCAGCAGGCCGTTGCTGAGCAAATTCGCCGGTCCAGCCTGGTTCGCAACGACCACAAACTCATCGAACAATACCGCACCGGTAGTCGCCAGTATTGCAAAAATAACGGCAATCAGGGCCATTTTTCGACCCTTGTTTGAACAAAACCAGATACCGGTCGTGTTGGTCTCATAACTGATATAGGGAATTGATAGCAACCCGAATAACAGCAACCCCGGGATGACCAGAAGAGCAAATACAGGATGAAAATGCATCAACATTTCCTGGATACCCATAAAGTACCAGGGTGCCTTGGTGGGGTTGGGGCTCAGTCCCGGGTTTGCGATGTCTTCCAGCGGCGCATTGAAAAACATCGCGGTGATTAGGATGACGGCTAGTACCACCACGGCAAGGGAAACCTCACGCATGATCAGGTGTGGCATGGAGTCGACCATCTCTCCCTTGATCGCGGGATCTTCCCCGGGGGACCTTGGAATGATAAGACCTTTGGCCTGGCGTATCCGCCAGAAGTGAAAAGGCAGAAAGAACAACAACAGGATCGGCAGAATAGCGGTATGAATGGCATAAAAATTAATCAGTGTCTTCGGACCGGGTTCAGACCCGCCCAGAATCCATTCTTTCAGACCTGTTCCGACACCGGGAATATAATCCAGCATAGATGTGCTGATGGTTATCGCCCAGTAGGCGAGTTGATCCCAGGGCAACAGGTAGCCGGTGAAGTTGGACAAGACCACTGCACTGAACAGGACCAACCCGATAATCCAGTTGAACTGACGGGGTGCAGCGTATGCACTGGTGTAGAAAATCCGCAGACAGTGCAGGAAAACGACAAACATAAGACCGTTTGCGCTCCAGTGGTGAACATTTCGCAGCAGTTTTCCAAATGGAACCTGGTTGTTCAGATAGACAATGGATTCATAGGCCTTGCCGGGTGAAGCCTCATAGGCAAA
>Ga0055584_100004689_pt1 | contig 13383 bp, 11 predicted proteins | sample OSDHelmetaG_FD_58716 | JGI IMG/M metagenome (GOLD analysis project Ga0055584, IMG submission 58716) | Pelagic marine sediment microbial communities from the LTER site Helgoland, North Sea, for post-phytoplankton bloom and carbon turnover... | ecosystem: Environmental > Aquatic > Marine >... | reverse complement strand
TGCGCGGATAAATAAGAGCCAGTCCCCAACTTCCCTCTTGGGGACTGGCTTTTTTGCGCAGCAAAAGTGACTGTCCCCTGTTATATTATTGACACTCAGTAATTCTCAGCTTTACTTATAGTATCTTCAGCGATTAGTTCTATTATCGTTAACGTCTAGACAAATTTACTATGAATATAGCTATGCACTCAGAACACAACATTGAAACAGCCATCAACATCGGTCTAAGTATTCGTCAAATCATCGCCGACTACAGCCAAGGCCTTATGAATAATCGCGAGTATCAGATACTCGAGTTTGTTGTGGTTGAACACCTAGGCGACCGTCGTGTGGTTATGGAGCAAGGCATGGGACTGCGGCATTTGGGTTCGCGCTATACCTTGCGCAAGTCCATTCAGACTCTGATAGATCAGGGTTTTGTCGCGATTCAAGAAAGTGAGGATTCCCGCCTTCGCCCCTTAGTGCCTACGGAACATGCCCTTCACTTGTTTGCCAGCATAGGCGATCGCATCGGCACCCTGGTGGTGAGCTCTTCTTAATGTCATTAGGCGTCTCACTCGCCAAATGAGAAATACACCTAAGATAAGGCTCACTGCAACCCAAAGTAGAGCCCCACTAGCAGCGACAACAAGATCAAGCACTACATTTAACTGCTGAGCAAAGGCAAAGCCCAAACCAACATAGATCAACACCCAGCACACCTCACCTAACACGGACCAAGTGCTAAAACGCAACCAAGCAAAATGGGTGCCACCGGCCATAAAGTTCACATAGGGGCCAAGGGGGCTAAATAGCCAACGGCTTAAAAAGATACCCTTGGCACCGTAGCGATAGGTTAGTTTACGGGCTTTACTCAATAATCTAGCTCGGCGACCAAAACCTACTCCTTTAGGCATCAAGTGATGTGCCCCAAAGCGACCAATAAGGTAACCTAACTGGTCCCCAACAACAGCACCCGCCAAGGCAGCACCAAGGGCACCAGCAAAGCTCCAATCACCAATTATGGCGTAAGCACCAGCAGTAACCATAACTATGGAAGCAGGGATAGGGATTGCCAAGCAGCTAAGCATTGTCGTAAAAAATAATGCTGCCAGCCCGTACTCTGAAAGGAGTACTAGGAACGTATCATTCATGCACAGCCTTTTCGATAACTTCTAGCTCAGTTTGCATCTGTACGGCAAACTCGGCAAAAGGCAATTCCATATCATCAGCAATTTGGCCTAAGGTCATACCTTTATACTTTTCATTTTCACCTAGCAGGTTAATAACATCTTCGCGTTCTAAGTCCCAGCTATGTAGGACGTAACGCGGCGTCATCCAAGCTTGTAGATCCTGTTTTTGATGCTCTGGTTGGCTCCAGTAAATAGCCACTCCAACTGTTTTAATGACAAAACCGACAGACAACAACAAGGCACCAACAAAAGCCAAGCTAAGCCATGGGTGGTGTTTCCATGCTAAACGTAATGGTAGCTTCATCGTTGATCCTCTTTCAAAATTCCGTACACTGCGTGATCCAACACTTGCTCACCTACTTTTTCTTGGCGCCTAATAACACCTTCAAGTTCCATGCCTAAGCGCTTAGCTACGCGACGACTTGGTTTGTTATCTACAGCGGCAGATAGCTGTACCTTATACAACCCTAGTTCAGTAAAAGTGTAGGTAGTTAAAAACTCACACGCCCGGGTCACCACGCCATTACCTTGGTAGGCTTCACCTATCCAATAGCCCAGCTCCGTCACTCCTAATTGCCGGTCAATCCGATTAAAACCGCACACACCAACGATATCTCCCTGATACTCCATAGCACAGACCATGGCTTCGCCATTGGCATATTGAGTAAGAGTGTGTTTAATATAGGCTTGGTAGTGGCTTGGCGATTGGCTGTTTGGCACCCAAGGTAGCCAAAGGGACAAGTATGCACGGTTTTCATTAACCAGGTCACACAAACGTTCGGCCATGGAGTCATGCAACAATAACAAACGAATCTCGTTGTCCAAGGTGTAGGCAAACATAAGTAATCTCGGGCTACTAAATTGAGCATTGGCTGATGCTCAGCTTAGCATAGTTTTTTTAACAAAATATCAGTCTATATGGGTAGCAAAGGTAAAATTTGGCAAAGACTGCTTAAAAGCGCCCAAAGCTTGTAGATTCACGCCCTATGGATTGACCCTAGGCAATTCTTGCTATACTTTGCGCAGCAAATTAGCACCAAACCAATTAACTACTGGTAACAAAGCAAATGCGCTCACTAAATGAATTTTTACCATTGCTATTTAGCTGCGTCCTACTACTAATGGGCAACGGCTTATTGTTTATCGTGTTACCGATGAGCATGCGCATTAGTGGTTCCGAAACAGATACTATCGGCATGATTATGTCCTTGTATTTTGTTGGCATGTTGTTTGGCTCTATGTATGGCCGCTACTTGATTGCTCGAGTAGGCCATATACGCATATTTGCGGCGTGTGCTGCCATTGCCACTGTCAGCGCCCTACTCTACTCTATCTGGTCTTCACCTATCGTTTGGGGTGCACTACGCATTATTGCCGGCATCTGTAATGCCACCTTGTTTATGGCTATGGAAACTTGGCTTAGTGACAGCTCCAATAGTGATAACCGTGGCACCGTATTTGGTGCTTATCAATTTGCTACTTATTTTGGCCTTACCATTGGCCAAATGATGCTGGCCTTAGCCGCACCACAGGACAATATTCTATTTATCTATGCTGCCGGCCTTTTGTGTATGGCCATGTTGCCCGTGCTATTAAGCAAATCTGGTGGCCCACGTATTGGCGAAACTAAATCCATGAAACTAAGCGCCCTGATCAAAATTTCCCCCCTCGGTGTAGTGGGTGTATTTATGTCAGGCATTACTTTAGGCGCCTTCTACAACATGAGTACCGTTTACGGCTCAGACATGGGCATGAGTAATGGTGAAATTGCCACCTTTATGAGTGCTACCATGGTCGGCGGTTTTTTGCTGCAGTTCCCCGTTGGTAAACTGTCGGACATTTTTGACCGTCGTACCATCTTGGTACTCACTCTAATCACCGCATCATTTTCAGCCATTATTTTGCCCTTTATGGCCGAACAAAAGGCCATGATGATGACCATCGGCGCAGCAGTGATCTTAAGTGGTACCTTGGCTTGCGTTTACCCAATTGCCTTAGCCGATGCTTATGACCGTATGCAGCCACACGAGATGGTAGCAGCTAGTGGTAAACTGATTTTGGCTTATTCTGCCGGTGGTGCTTTAGGCCCTTACACGGCCTCTTTGGCCATGAAAGCTTTAGGTTCTGATGCTTTGTTTGGTTACCTTGTGGTTGCCAATTTGACGCTTATGGGCTTCGTGCTCTACCGCATGGCCATGCGTGCACCGGTACCAGAAACTTTGCAGGAATCCTTTGTATTACAAGGCCCTACGCCTTTAGCTACGGATCTTGATCCACGTACTGAATTCCAAGGTATGGAAGAAACCAGTGTAGCTGCAGATACTGCCATGAGCTTAGCAGAAGAAAGCCCAGATGATCTATTGGATATCTTGGTCAACATTGCCGAACACCACCCTGACGATGTGGCTAACATTGCCGCCACCGCAGCCTATTACTACCCAGAACAGGCAGCACAAATTGGTTTATACCTAAGCCGCGCTTTGCCAGATGCGCAGATGGATATCCTCTGCCAAGTAGCCGGTTCAGCACCAGAATCTAGCTCTCGACTGGTTGAGTTTATGTGTGCAGAAATTCATAACCAAAGCCTAAATCCATTACTAACAAGTAAGGCCCTGGTACAGCTAACACGTCAGATGTTGGAACAAGCGCCTTTGCAGGCCACGGCAATTGCCACCATCGTATCGCAAGAAGTACCCGAGTCCATGCCAGAAATGGTAGCTGAGATCGCGTTAATTGCTGCCGAAGCTGCGCCAGAACAACGTATTGAAGTAGCTACATCCATTATCCAGGAAGTACCTGACGCCAGTGTGGAAGTTGCCGCCAGTGTCGCCGAATCTATTGCCGCTAGCCCTGATGATGAGCTACACACATTCTTGGCCGCAGAAGAAGATGAAAACTACCTAGGTGAAGCGGCAGAATTTGCCGCCGCCGTAGCGCAAGAAACACCGGACCAAGCTGTCGACGTGGCCACCGTACTTGTGGAATCCGAGCCAGAAGAAGCTGGGCACGTAGTTGAGGCCCTAGCTCAAGTTGACCCAGAGAACGTTGAAGAGTGGGTGGAAGAAATGGCCGAGGCCATGCCAGAGGTCGCCGAAGAAATGAGCGAGGCCATGACCACAAGCTTAGAAGGTAGTGAAGAAGAACCGGCTTAAGGGCAAAGAACGTTAACAGGATGCAGGCCAATCGGCCATCAATGCATCCATCACCGGCTGGTTGGCCTTGGGCAAAGTATAATTAGCGCATTGCTCAGCAGTTACCCACTGTAAAGGCTGACCCTCCATGCCTTGGGGCGCGCCTTGAAAGCACCTAATAGTGTAAAAGCGCAAGCTCACTTGTTTGTCGGGGTAGTCATAGCTGACGTGTTGAAATAATTCGCAGTCTTGAGGGGCAACATCAATGCTAAGCTCTTCTTTGAGCTCGCGACTCAAAGCATCACAGGCGTCTTCACCCACTTCCACCTTGCCACCGGGAAACTCCCACTTATCACCTTGATGTTGATGACTAGCTCGTTTGGCCAAGAGTATACGCTCTTGGCTATCGACGATAATACCGGCAACGACTTCTATTCTAGACATGGGTTAGCTTATCTATTTCTTACTTAGCTACGGTAATCAGCGTTAATTCGTACATAATCGTAAGACAGGTCCGTGGTCCAAACGGTCTCGGCACAACTACCACGCTGCAGATCAACCTTGATGGTGATCTCTTCTTGGTCCATAACCGCCTGACCAGCTTCTTCTGTATAGCAATTAGCGCGGCCACCATTGGCAACCAATAGAGCATCACCTAGGTGTATGGTGAGGGTATCCACATCCAAGTCTTTAACACCAGCATAACCTACAGCGGCGAGAATACGACCCCAGTTAGGGTCAGCAGCAAACAAGGCGGTTTTAACTAGAGGCGAGTGGGCAATAGCATAGGCAACATCCAAACATTCTTGACGTTCCCCGCCACCCACAACTTCGATGGCAATAAACTTAGTAGCGCCTTCGCCATCACGCACGATAGCTTGAGCCAGCTGTTGCATTAGGCTAATTAGAGCCGCACGAAATACGTCATAATCGGCACTATGTTCCAACAATTCCAGCTCACTAGCACCTGTGGCGACTAGAATGCATGAATCGTTGGTAGACATGTCACCATCAACGGTAATACGATTAAAACTCAATTCGGAGGCTTCACTAACCAACTGTTGGGTTAGCTGAGGTGATAATTTAATATCCGTTGCTACGTAGGCCAACATGGTCGCCATGTTGGGGCGAATCATGCCAGAGCCTTTGGAAATACCACTAAGCGTAATGTCTTGACCGCCAATATTAACCTTAACACTCGCACCTTTGGTTCGTGTATCAGTAGTCAAGATGCCTTGCGCGGCATCACCCCAGCCCGTAGGCGATAAGTTTGCATAAGCTGCTGGCAAAGCATCTAACAAGCGCTCCATGGGCAAGGTTTCACCAATAACACCCGTTGAAAAAGGTAATACTTGCGTAGTTGGTACGCCCGCAAGTTCGGCCACAGCTGCGCAGCTAGCCTTAGCATCTAGCATGCCCTGCTCGCCTGTACCGGCATTGGCATTGCCCGTATTCACAACTAGCAACAATGGCTCATCTACCGACAAGTGCGCGCGGCAAACATGCACAGGTGCAGCGCAAAAGGCATTGACGGTGAACACACCAGCCATAGTGCTACCAGCTTTAGCCTGCATAATGACTAGATCTTTACGACCTGGAGTCTTTATACCGGCGCTAGCAGTACCTAGCTGAAAGCCAGGTACACAATGATAGTTAACTTGAAGATCGGCACCTACGGCCATGCTAGTATCCTCTTGAAAAAGCTGAGAGATATGGGCTCAGAACGGTGGCTTAACCCAACTCGAATATATAGGGTCAGACCTAAGGTCTGACCCCGTTTGTGTGTTTAAACTAGCTTACCGTGACACTGCTTGTACTTTTTACCAGAACCACATGGGCAGGGCTCGTTACGGCCTACCTTTTCTGTGGCTTTCACAATTTCTGTTTCTGGCGATGCCGCGCCTTGTGCTACTTGAGCAGTCGCTTGGGCTTGAGCATGTTGGAATTCCATAGCTTTTTGTGCCGCTTCACGTCGAGCACGCTCTTCCGCTTCAATTTCTTCAGGAGAACGTACTTGTACGTGAGACAAGATACGTACTACGTCTTCCTTGATGGCAAACAGAAGATGCTGGAATAGCTCAAACGATTCACGCTTGTATTCCTGCTTAGGGTTCTTTTGTGCATAACCGCGTAGATGGATACCTTGACGCAACATATCCATAGTTGCCAAATGCTCTTTCCAGCGCGCATCGATTACCTGCAACATCACCTGTTTTTCAAAGGTACGAATTGGCTCTGCACCAACTACCTGCTCCTTGTTTTGGTAATGCTCTTCAATGTTAGCCAGAATTTTTTCTCGCAAAGCATCTTCATGCAAACGGTCATCTTCGTCCAGCCATTGTTGCACAGGCATCTGCAAAGCAAACTGCGTGTTGAGTTCCGTTTCTAGGCCAGGTACATCCCATTGTTCAGCCAAACTCTGTGGTGGAATATGGGCATCTACGGTGCTATTTACCACTTCTTCACGGATCTTAACCACAACGTCGCCAATTTCATCGGCACCCATCAGGTCATTACGTTGATCATAAATAACCGAACGCTGGTCATTGGCTACGTCATCATATTCTAATAACTGCTTACGAATATCAAAGTTTCGGCCTTCGAGTTTACGCTGGGATTTTTCAACGGCATTGCTCACCATGCGGTGTTCAATGGCTTCGCCTTTTTCCATACCCAGTTTTTGCATCAAGCCCTTAATTCGCTCAGGTGCAAAGATACGCAACAAGTTATCTTCTAAGGATAGGAAGAAGCGCGATGAACCAGGGTCACCTTGACGACCTGCACGACCACGTAGCTGGTTATCGATTCGACGTGACTCATGACGCTCGGTACCAATAATATGTAAACCACCTTGGGCCAAAACCAGCTCATGGCGGGTTTGCCATTCGGCGCGCACTGCCTCTTTCTTAGCATCAGATGCATCCGCACCAAGAGTTTCTAGTTCTGCTTCTAACTTACCACCAAGCACGATATCCGTACCACGGCCAGCCATGTTGGTAGCAATGGTTACTGCACCAGGGCGACCGGCTTGGGCAATGATATGGGCTTCTTGTTCGTGCTGCTTAGCGTTAAGTACCTTATGATCTACACCCGCTTTGTTAAGGGCCCTAGAGATCATTTCGGACATTTCGATGGAAGCCGTACCGACTAACACTGGGCGTTGTTCGCCTACGCAGTAGTTAATGTCTTTGATGATGGCTTCAAATTTTTCTTCTAGAGTCAGGTAAACCAAGTCGTTCAAATCCTGACGCTTAACGTCGACGTTGGTTGGTATAACCAATACGTCCAAACCATAGATTTGATGTAATTCGAAGGCTTCTGTGTCGGCAGTACCGGTCATACCAGCAAGCTTTTCATACAAACGGAAGTAGTTTTGGAAGGTCGTAGAAGCCAAGGTTTGGCTTTCCTTCTGAATGGCGACACCTTCTTTTGCTTCTACAGCTTGGTGAATACCTTCAGACCAACGACGGCCAGGCATGGTACGGCCAGTGTGTTCATCAACAATCACTACTTCGTTGTTTTGTACTATGTAGTCAACGTCTTTTTGGAACACAACGTGGGCACGCAAACCCGCGTAGATATGATGCAACAAAGTTAAGTTGCTGGCTGCATATAGGCTGTCGCCGTCTTTTAGCAACTCGGCTTCAACCAGTAGCTGCTCAACAAACAGGTGCCCGTTTTCCGTCAATTCAATAGATCGTTGGGACTCATCAAAGGTATAGTGACCTGTAGGTTGCTCGTCACCTTCAACCACAGGTTGAAGGTCTAGCTTAGGAATTAAGCTATTAATAGACAAGTAAATAGACGTATTGTCTTCTACGGGGCCGGAGATAATTAGCGGTGTACGGGCTTCATCGATCAAGATGGAGTCAACTTCATCAACAATGGCGTAGTTAAGTGGACGCTGAACCTTATCAGCGACACTAAAGGCCATATTGTCACGTAGGTAATCAAAACCAAATTCGTTGTTGGTACCGTAGGTCACATCACAAGCATAGGCTTCGCGCTTTTGCTCGGCGTTTTGACCACTTAAGATGATACCAACGCTTAAACCAAGACCTTCATACAAAGGGCGCATCCACTGCGCATCTCGGTTTGCCAAGTAATCGTTTACCGTAACTACGTGAACACCACTACCTGGAATGGCATTTAGATATACAGCCAAGGTTGCAACCAGAGTTTTACCTTCACCGGTACGCATTTCTGCTACCTTGCCATTGTGCAAGGACATGCCGCCAATCATCTGTACATCAAAGTGACGTAAGCCCATAAACCGCACTGACGCTTCACGACACACGGCAAAGGCTTCAGGTAGCAGTTGGTCTAGGCTCTGGCCAGACTCAAAGCGTTGTTGAAAATCTGCGCGCTTGGCCGCAATTTCTACGTCAGTAAGCGCCTGACAGCTGCTTTCAAGGGCATTAATTGATTGAACAAGTTTATTGAGTTTTTTAACTTCGCGATCGTTTTTGCTGCCAAAAACGCTCTGGAGAATATTGAACATTGAGCTATTTCTTTTTCGTTATATGTCGAGTCATGGCTGACGCTTGAAAGCAAGCAGGTCAAAGCCCTTAATGCGGCCTAAAGCCGTCTTAAAAAAATCTGGTCACCGTGTATTATGGGGACTTTCTAGGGATTTAAAAGCCCTTTTTGCTAGATAAGCTAGGCAACAGGCAATGAATTACGTTTTTCCTAACAAGCGGCAATAAAAAAGCCGGCTTTCTTGAGGAAGACCGGCTTTTTTGAAACTAATTAGCGTGCAGATTAAGCTGCAGCTGGAGACATATAGGCAATAGGGGCTTCGCTCACATCATCAAAAGTAACCACTTCCCATGCGTTTTCATTAGCCAATAACTCACGCAACAACATGTGGTTTAGACCGTGACCAGACTTATGACCTTCAAATTGACCAATCAGGCTATTGCCTAATAGATACAAGTCACCAACAGCATCAAGAACTTTATGCTTAACAAACTCATCCTGGTAGCGCAGACCATCTTCGTTCAATACACGGAAGTCATCAACAGCAATGGCGTTATCCATACTGCCACCTAGAGCAAGGTTTTTGGAACGCAGGTATTCAAAGTCGCGCATAAAGCCAAAGGTGCGCGCACGGCTTACCTCCTTAACATAGGAAGTGCTAGAAAAATCTAGATAGGTCGTGCAGTTATCTTTATCAAAGACTGGGTGATCAAAGTCGATAGTAAAGCCAACACGAAACCCTTCAAAAGGCTTCAAAGTTGCTTGCTTATCGTCTTGTTCAACGACGATAGGCTCTTTTATGCGAATAAACTTCTTCGGAGCCGATTGCTCTTCAACACCTGCCGATTGCAGCAAGAATATGAATGGCGCGGAGCTGCCATCCATAATAGGGACTTCTTCGCCACTTAGTTCAACATACGCATTATCGATACCAAGACCAGCAAAGGCCGACATCAAATGCTCAACTGTACAAACACGAACACCATCCTTGACCAGGTTAGTGGATAGGGTCGTATCGCCAACATTGGCAGCAGTTGCCGCAATGGTAACAACAGGATCTAAATCCGTGCGACAAAATACGATACCAGTATTGGCCGGAGCAGGCTTCAAGGTAAGGTATACCTTTTTGCCAGTATGGATGCCAATACCCGTAGCACGGATTACATTTTTCAGAGTACGTTGTTTTACCATTACGTCTTAACCTTGACTAAAACTCGGCGCATATTATAGCACAATATCCTACTTACACCTGTAGTAAATTGGGCCTAAGTCATTAGAGCAACCTACTGCGCGCTAAACTAGTCCGCTTGGCGACGTAAAAACGCCGGAATGTCCAAGTAGTCTATTTCACCGCCAGCATTGCCCTGCAAATCACTTGCACCTGCCGCTGGTTGAGGCTCATCTGCACGTGCACTAGAACGACCTGCTAGAGGGGTTTCTGCTGCACCAGATTGAACCGGCTTAGGATTATTGACCACAGCTGTGATGGATGGTTCATTATTTCTTGCAAATGCATCACCTAAACCTGTAGCAACAACTGTCACCTTCAGTTCATCAACCATTTCTGGGTCGATTACAGTACCGATTACAACAGTGGCATTCTCAGAAGCAAACTCTTCGATAGTAGCACCTACCTCAGAAAACTCACCCAAATTCATATCCAGACCTGCAGTAATGTTGACCAAGATGCCCTTGGCACCATTTAGATCCACATCTTCTAGCAATGGGCTACGAATAGCAGCCTCAGCAGCTTCACGCGCACGCTCTTCGCCTTTACCAACACCAGTACCCATCATTGCCATGCCCATTTCAGACATGACCGTGCGTACGTCAGCAAAGTCGACATTGATCATACCAGGACGAATAATCAAATCGGCAATACCTTGTACAGCACCCAACAATACATCGTTGGCTGTACTAAAAGCATTTAATAAACTGCAGTTTTTACCCAATACAGGCAGCAGCTTCTCATTTGGAATAGTGATTAAAGAGTCAACATGCTCGGACAGCTCTTTCAAGCCCTGCTCCGCAATAGCCATGCGCTTACGGCCTTCAAATGGGAATGGCTTAGTCACCACAGCAACGGTCAAAATACCCAGTTCGCGCGCTACCTCAGCAACAATAGGAGCACCACCAGTACCTGTACCACCACCCATACCAGCGGTGATAAATACCATATCAGCACCATTTAGGGATTCTGCGATACGCTCGCGATCTTCCAATGCAGCTTCACGACCAACATTTGGATTAGCACCCGCTCCCAAACCCTTAGTGATTTGCGTACCTAGCTGCACAACAGAACGAGACTCCAAACCTTTAAGGGCTTGCGCATCCGTATTAGCGCAAATAAAGTCAACACCGGTAATATCACTGGAAAGCATATGCCCCACAGCGTTACCTCCACCACCACCAACGCCAATAACCTTAATTATCGCATCCTGTGGTACATTATCCACTAATTCATACATGTCCATTTTAAGCTCCTGGTCTTATTATCATGTACCCCATTCGGCTCCGTATCGAAGGGGCAATCAACACCTATATAGTTTGACCCTACAGGTGTTAAAAGTTCCGCATTATCCAACCTTTAGCCTGCTGCCAAAGGTTAGTATCACCCGCGCTCTTACGGCGTGGCGTTTTTTTAATACTTGCATCCACCTGTTGTTCGCTCGCATAGTGCAGCAACCCCAAGCTAGTTGCAAAAGTTGGCTCATCCACTATATCCATAGCGCCCGCCAACGGCTTTGGCTTGGCCAAGCGTACTGGCATATGGAATACCTCTTCCGCCAACTCAACAGCACCTTCCATCAAGGCAGTACCGCCAGTTAATACAATACCCGCAGCCAAAGCGTCTTCGAAACCACTACGACGCAGTTCGGCTTGCACCATGGTATATAATTCTTCATAACGTGGTTCAACCACCTCAGCCAGCGCCTGACGTGACAGATCACGAGCCGGACGCTCGCCGACACTAGGCACCTTAACTGTTTCAGCCATATCAGCCAATTGCGCAAGAGCACAGGCGTAGCGTACCTTTATGTCTTCTGCGTGCACGGTTGGCGTGCGTAGCGCCATAGCAATATCATTGGTAACCTGATCACCAGCTACAGGAATCACCGCTGTGTAACGAGTTGCACCACCTGTGTAAACCGCCATATCCAAGGTGCCACCGCCCATATCAATCAGACATACACCAAGCTCTTTTTCATCATCGGTAAGTACGGCATGACTAGAGGCCAGCTGATTAACTACCAGGCCATCCATTTGCAGGCCACAACGGGCCAAACATTTTTCAATATTTTGCGCGACATTACGAGAACCAATGACAATATGCACTTTCACTTCCAAGCGCACACCCGACATACCTAAAGGATCGCGAATGCCATCTTGACCATCTATAACGTATTCTTGAGGTAGTATGTGAAGAATTTTTTGATCAGCAGAAATAGCCACAGCTTTAGCTGCATCGACTACGCGATCCAAATCAGATTCAGTAACTTCGCCGCTATCAATAGCGACAATGCCATGCGAATTAATACTAGTAACGTGATTACCACCAATACCAACAGTAACTCGGTCAATTTTGCAATCGGCCATCAACTCAGCTTCTTCGATGGCGCGCTTGATAGAGGAAACTGTGGATTCAATATCCACAATCATGCCACGCTTTAAACCACGTGATGGCTGACAACTGACACCAGCAATACGCATACTACCTTGAGCAGGTACCTCAGCCACCATAGCCACCACCTTAGAGGTGCCTATATCAAGGCTGACAAGCATAGGAGTATCGCTCATTTCTGTCATTTTTTAGCAACCGAAGTCGTTGGTTAAAAACTATTACTTCTGTCTAAACCCGACACCAAAAAGCATCTAATTTAGACAAAACACATATACACTCAATTATCCCATATTTAGATACAAATAGGCACTGATTTTTAACCATATGTGCAACAATTCGCAGACATTATTTATGCCTTGCTGCATACCCATGCAACTCACTTTCAAACCCCTTTATCGAGCCTATAAAAAGCTCAATTAGAAACAGCTTTGCCACCTTCATCTGGCACTTTCATCGCCACAGCAACACCATGAGGATAACGCCCGTCAATACGGGCTATAGGATGCTTTAGCATGGCTAAGTCTGTATCGTAAATCTGCACAACACGCTGTAAGCGCTGCATGCCTTCATCACGACCAAGCAGAATTTTAATATCATTATCTAAGCTCAAATCAACAGCACCACGCCTAGCCATACTCATGGCGCTGATAGCCAGCTCTTCACGCGCCAAAACAGCGCTCATAGAACGAAAACTAGCGGCCATTTTGGGGGTCTGTTCTACTGGACCGTGCAACAACGGCAAAGCCTCTAGGTTTTCTATAAGCGACAGGTCTAAATCCAACACCTGCCAATGATGATTCAACACCTGACCTTCACCCCAACGAGCAACAATAACTTGCGGGCTAACCTCTACCATCAAACGGTCTGGCCACACTCTCGATACAATGGCGCCATCGACCCAGACATTAGTCTCAACCTGATCCTTCACATGATTCAAATTAACACTAAAAAAACGCCCCAAATCTTGATTCTTTAACTG
>Ga0055584_100004688_pt1 | contig 13383 bp, 12 predicted proteins | sample OSDHelmetaG_FD_58716 | JGI IMG/M metagenome (GOLD analysis project Ga0055584, IMG submission 58716) | Pelagic marine sediment microbial communities from the LTER site Helgoland, North Sea, for post-phytoplankton bloom and carbon turnover... | ecosystem: Environmental > Aquatic > Marine >... | reverse complement strand
CACTTTCTCTTTCTGACTGTGCACACAGCGTGCACAGATTATTTCTTCAGAGAAAAAACTTAAGCAAACTAACAACAAACGCTTAATGTAGTGGGGCGTTCTGTTGCCGTGTGCGTGAACCAAACTACCAGAAACCTTAGTTTTTTTAAATAGTAAATACATAAAAAATTAAGCTCAGTGTGACTATAGTGTGACCAGAATATTTATGTTTAAGAAAGTTTTATGAAAAGAACGAACGCTTCTTTTTTCTCTCTTTTTCGATGTTTGTAGTTTCCTCTTTTGGATCCTCTTTTTTTTCAACAGTCATTGATGAAATAGTATTTAACTTTACTTGGTTTATTGGAATTCATATATTAGCCACAACTTATCATCGTTTAAAAAAAAATGGAGTCTGGAGTTCTATGGTTCCTTTTTTTAAAGAATATAAATAATATTAAAATAACTAATCACTTTCAATTGTTGGAAGCTGAGACCATAAATCAAGAGTAAAGTCCTCTATAATATTATTTGGATTTTCAAGGCAATATTCTTGAAGTGTGAGTATTAAATTTTCTCCTTTAATACCTCTTATTTCTTTATATTTTTTAATATTCATTTCTGATAAAAAATTCAGTGCTGAAATATATCCTCTAATCCATTGTATTGTTGAAGCCCTAATAACTCCTTTTGCAGTGATATTATTTGCAGCTTCTTTATTATTGTTAATCCATTCATTACAGCTTTTCATTCCTGTTCCGCTTGCGACATAGCTATATGAAGGAAAGTTAAGAAATAATAAAATGATAATAATAATAATTTTCATGATTTATTTAATTTTATAATTAATTTTATATTAGGTAAATATTTTGTAATAAAAATATTTCTATAAATTTTGCTTTGTTTAGAATTATTTTTTATAATAATTTCTTTATTTTTTATCATTGAAAATGCCTCCTTTTCATTTTTATAGATGTTTGCGGCTAACCCACCTAAAATTGCTGATCCTAAACTGACTTTTTCATGATTTGTATTTATATATAATTTTTTATTAAAAATGTTAGACCTTATTTTTAACCATTCTTTATTTTTTGTCCCACCACCTGAACAAAGAATTTTGTTGATTTTAATTTTAGTTATTTTTAAAATAAATTCTAATGCATTTTTTGTATCAAAACTTAAACATTCTAATATAGACTTATAAATGTCACCTTTTGTTGTATTGGTATTAATTCCCCAAATACCACCTTTTGTTACATTTTCATTAATTGGTGAATGAGAAAATTCAAATTGTGGAAATACAAATATATTTTTTTTAACTCCTTCAGAATTTTTTATTGTAGAGATAAGATTAGAATAATCTTTAATATCTAATAGATTTTTATACCATTCAATCACTAAGCTAGAGGTTAAAATACTTCCAACAATATAATAGCTCTTTGTTTCATTTGTTTGGAAAACCCCTGAAATAAATTTAGCTCTATTTAATATAGTTTTTTTTTCAAATTTATTTGTATTAACAAAAATTCCTTCAGCAGAACCTAATGAATTAACAGCTATTTTTTTTTTAAAACCTTGCATTGCAAACATAGCAATAATATCATCGTGACCTCCAGTACCTACTATGCAATCATTTTTTAGAAATAAAGTTCTTTTTAAATTTTCTTTAATTAAACCTTTTTTTTCACCAGTATTTACTATTTCAGGCAATATGCTTTTGTTGATTTTTGTTTTTTTAAGCATTTTTTTTGACCACTGCATTTTTTTAGGATCAAATAACATTGTTCGCATTGCTTGACTGTAATCAGTAGAAATTTTACCTGTAAATTTCCATGCTATAAAATCGCTTATAGGTAACCATTTGTAAATTTTTTTATAAATTGCTGTTTTATGCTTCTTAATCCATAAGATTTTATAAGCAGTGTAGAAATGATTATTAGCTAATCCAGTATTTTCGTATATAAATTTTTCAACTAAAATATTTGATAAATTATTTCTAATAGTTTCTGTTCTTTGATCATACCAAGGAATAGCATCAAGAAGAACATTCCCATTTTTGCTAATTGGTATGCCAGCTTCTGCCACACTGCTAAAAGCTATTGATTTTATTATTAAGTTATTTTTATTTGCAAAAATACAAGCTTTTCTGATAATTTTAATTGTAGTATCAATTATTTTATCTGCTGAATTATAAAGATAACCATCTTTGTTTTTTTTTAAAGGTGTTTTTAAACTTGTTGAGAATTTTTCATTTCCATTTAGATCAAATAATAAACATCTAAATTTAGAAGTGCCTGCATCAAATCCTGCAATTACAGATTTAGACATTTACATTTTCAAAGCCGGATCTGTTAATTGAATATCTTGATCAATATTTATATCTGGCTTAAAATTATTTTTAATTAATTCATCATGATACAATCTAACAGCTTCTTCTGAAGATAAATTTTGTTCAATAACATTTCTCATAGTTTGAACTGTTATTATTTGATTCTCGCTTAAATTAATTTTTTTTCCAAATAATGCAACCTTCGCACCATATTTATGAGCTTGTTTAACTAATTCAAAGCAATCTCTTGACGTTCCTTTATTTCCACCAAGAATACCAACAATTAAATTATTTGGATCATAAGATGCTAACTCTGACATTGCTTTTGGTCCATTATATTGGATTTTTAAAAATAGTGGTTTTTCTTTACTAATTTGACCAGCCAGTGTTTTTAAAATACAATCATTTATATATTCTCCCATTTCTTTAATAGATAAATTAATAACTGAGGAATTAAAAACCTCTAGAAAATGCCTCATTCCAATTAGTTCAGCTTCCTCTCTAAATTTGCGATAATGATTTAACATAGTTACATCTCTATCAACATTTTTATTAAAAGTTAGTGAGTAAAGTCCAAGATCAACGTACTCTATTGCATATTTTAATAAGGTAGTTGAAAATGGACGTGAAATTTCTTTAGAGTATTCTCCATGTCTAATTAATCCCCAAATACATGAAGTGTCATTAAGTCTAACGGCAGGTGTAACTTTACTAGTTTTAAAAATTTCATTATTTGATAATCTTTCTGCACTTGTCATTGACATTAACATTATGTCCACTAAACCTGAATTTGTCATTTCTTCAATTTTAGTTAGATAATTAGCATAAGGTGCTGGTTCTTTAGTAGGCTCCCCATTATTCTTACGAATAAAGCCTGTAGCTCTTATTCCTGCAGCCATATCTGCATCTTTTGCATCTGCAATAATAAAGTCCTTTGGACTATAATTAGATGAAGTAATATTATTAAATTTTTTATCGAAAGATTTCATTTTATTTAAAAAAGTAGACTTTAGTATATATTTATTAATTTAAATAAAATAATTTAAAACTTAATTTTGTGATTTATTTATTTAAAAAAAAATTTGTTAACTGAATTTTTTTTATTTTTACCTTTATAAAGAAACAAAAAAATTAAATTTATATATAATATTTATATATAAAAATCTTTATATTATTTTTAAATTTTTTTAATCATATTGATTTAGTTAATATTTACTTAATAATTTTGATGGATTGAGTAATAATTTGGGAGGTAAAATTATGATTAAAAAATTATTAATTCCTATAATTTCAACATTAATGATTTCTTTTAGCACTACATCAATGAGTGCTGATTTGAGAATATTAAAATTATGGGATCAATTTGAAAATTTTGGTATGAGTGCGGCAGGACCAGCATTCGAAAAAATTATAGCAGAATTTAAAAATGAAAATGAAGGAGTTGAGCTAGCGCGATCAGTATTTGGTGGTGGTTGGCCAATCAGAAATGCAGTTGAATTAGCATTAACTTCCGGTGATGCGCCTGATGTATTTTACACTTGGCCATCTGGAGCAGGTTTATCAGCTTACGCAAAGGAGGGATATCTATTAGACTTAACTCCATATGCTAAAAAATATGGTTGGTTTGATAGATTGCCTGACTGGGCGATTGAAAGAAATGCATTCGAAGGAAAATTATATGCATATCCTTGGGAGCAAGATTTAGAATATGTGTATTATAATAAGCGCATATTTGAAGAAATAGGTCAAAAAATTCCAACTAATTGGGAGGAAATTCTTGATTGGTGTGATAATGCGAGAGCTAACGGATATACTCCAATATCTTATTCTGATGCAGGAGCTGGCTGGCAAGCAGCAAACACTATAACGGATATATTTGCTATGGTTGGTGGAAGACAACTTGGCCTTGATATTCTTCAAAATAGAGAAAAATGGAATAATCCTAAAATGCATGAGGCATTGGATATGTTTAAAGAGATGGTTGATCATAAATGTTTTACTGATGGCTTTTTAGGAATTGAATATGGAGAACAATTGGCTGAATTCTATACAGGTGATGCTACAGCTACTTGGACAGGAACTTGGGTTCTACAAAGCACTGTTGCAAGTATGGATGCTGCTGATTTGGACATATTTTATATGCCTGCAGTAAAAGGCAATAAACAATCTTCTCATTTTTCTGAGGGTTCAGCTTTTTATATTAACGCTGATACAAAACATCCAGATTTAGCTGCTCAATTTATCGATTATGTTACTCAGCCAAGATGGCTGCAAACTTGGATTGATGATGGGTACTGTCTTGTGATTCAAAGGGATGAACTTGATTGGTCGAAATTCAATGCACCCCCAGTCGTTGTTAAAGCTATGAGCGAAGGTATAGCTTTTCAAAATGATATGGTGGATGCATTTCATACAACAGTTGCACCAAATGTAGTTCAGACGTTATATTCTGGAATGCAAGGTGTTTTATCTGGATCAACTTCTAATGATGAATTTTTAGATGCAATGGATGCAGCTTCAGCTGAAGCAGCAGCACTTGGAAATGTTTGGAATCCAGGAGATTGGAAAGCAAACGCTAATTAAATTTATAATTTCTCAAATATAAATTTTTGGGGGTATTCTGTTTCTTAATACCCCCAAAAAATATAATATATTTTCAAAGTTTATGACTAATTTAAATAAAAACGCTTATTATTTTCTATTTCCAGCTTTGATTTATTTAACAATATGGCTTTTTTATCCCTTATTTAACAATGCTTATCTTAGTTTACTTGATGCAGAGACTGCCAGATCAAGAGATTATTTTTTTGTTGGACTTGATAATTATTCTGAATTGATTAGAGATCAAATTTTTTGGAGAGCACTTTTACATAATATAATTTGGGTTGTTCTTAGTATTTTTATTCCACTTTTGATTGGTTTAATACTTGCCGCAATGCTTTACAATATGAGATCAAGATTATTTTATGCAAGTATTTTTTTTATACCTCATACATTTGCATTAATCATTACCGCAATTGTTTGGAGATGGATATATCATCCTAAGTATGGACTTATAAATCAAACATTAGATAATTTAGGACTAGGATCTTTCAAAATGCATTGGTTAGGTAATGAGAATATAGCATTAGTTGCAGTTAATATGATGGGATCATGGTCTTACTATGGTTTTTGCGTTTTAATTTTTTTAGCAGGTTTGCAAAACATTGATCCTACTCTTAATGATGCAGCAAAGATAGACGGTGCTGGACCTATACAGAGGTTTTTTAAAATTACTGTCCCATTGCTTAAGAATACATTTATGTTTTTAGTTGTTTGGACAATTATTGGATCAATGAGATTTTTTGACTTAATTTTTGTAGCCACAAATGGAACTCCAAATTTATCAACAGATATAACAGGTTTATATATTTATCGTTTAATTATGCAACAAGGCAGGGTGACCTATGCAGGAACCATAAGCGTCATACTAACATTATTTATTTTAGCTATGAGTTTTTTTGTTATTAAAAATTTAATGAGAGAAAATGAATAGTTTAAAAAAAATTTTGAATAGAGTGCCAGCGCATTTAGTTTTAATTTTTTTTGCAATCTTTGCATTGATTCCTATATGGATTATTTTTATTTCATCAGTTAAACCTCATGTCGAAGTGTATAAAAATCAGATTGCACTCCCAAAAGAATTTAAATTTCAATTTTACCATATTTTATTTAAACAAGGATATTATAAAAATTTTCTTAATAGTTTTTATTTTGCATTTTTGACTACTGCAATTACTGTTATTATTTCTACATTAGCTGCTTATGCTTTTGCAATTAAAGTTTTTTTTGGAAAGACATTTTTATTTGTTCTTATTTTGATAGGATTAATGATATCAGAAATATCAATAATTGTTCCTGTTTATCTTATGATAACAGACTTACATCTAAAAAATACTCTTTTAGGGATTGTAATTCCTCAGGTTGCTTTAGGACTGTCCTTTGGAATATTTTTACTGACAACTTTTTTTAAAGAAGTACCAAAAGAATTAATTGAAGCATCTGTGGTTGATGGCTGTAATGATAGAACAATATTATATAATGTAATTCTTCCTTTGAGTATGCCTTCAATCAAAGCTTTGGCTATTATTGAATTTTTATGGGCTTGGAATAGTTTTTTTTTCCCCCTTGTTTTAGTGCAGGATACAGAAGTAATGCCAATGAGTGTTAGAATTATAGATTTTATGGGACGTTATCTATTTAATTATGGAGGTATAGCAAGTGTTTGTATTATGATGTTCTTACCTATTTTTATTTTATATTTAATTTCTCAATCAAGTTTTCATAGAGGTATCACATTAGGTGGTCTTAAAGGTTAAAAGTAAGGAGGTATTATAATGAATAGATTATTAGGTTTAACACCAAAAAATGGGAACAGAAGTGGAGATACTATGCCAATGTATCATGATGGGAAATGGCATATTTTTATTTCAGATCCACCAAATGGCAAATGGCTATTTCCTGGAAGTGCTGCTGTTTCAACATTCCATATTGTTTCTAATGATTTGATTCATTGGGAACAGGTTGAATGCAATGATTTGTATCCAGGAAAAAAAGGTAGTTATGATCAAGATGGATTATGGACTGGTTGTGTGATTGAGAAAAATGGAACCTTTCACTATTTCTATACCGGAGGCGTTAGAACAAGTAAAGGGTATGAACAAAAAATATGTCATGCCTCAAGTACTGATATGATTAATTGGAAAAAAAATCCTAATAATCCAATCTTGGGCCCTGATAATCGTTATGATCAAATTGATTTTAGAGATCCGCAAATACATATAGATGATGAAGGTAATTATGTAATGCTTATTGCTACACGAAATCCTTTAGGGCCTGCTTATAAAAGTGGAATAATAGCAGCTGCATATTCAAAAGATTTGATTAATTGGAAATTAGGTGATGCATTTGCTTCACAACATCTAACACATTGCCCAGAGTGTCCTGAATATTTCAAATTGGGTGATTATTATTATCTAGTTTATTCTAGATATTCTGAGTTTATGCAAACATTTTATCGTGTTTCTAAAAATCCTAATGGTCCATGGGAATCTAGAAAATGTGATACTTTGGATGGAAGGCGTTTTTATGCTGGTAAATCATGTAGTGATGGAAAAAGAAGGATAGCTTTTGCATGGATTCCTTACAGATTAGATCACCTTGTAAATGAAAGATGGGTTTGGGGAGGTGATTTAGGATCTCCGCATGAATATGTTTCTTTAGATGATGGGACTCTTACTGTAAAATTACCAGATGAAGTATCTAAAAGTTACTCCAATTCACATAAATTTGAAATTAAAAACTCTTTTAACAAATGGTCTTTTGATTCTAACAATGTAATTAATGCTGAAGCTATAAGCACTTACTCTTCTTGTTTTTTAAAAGGACCAATGAGGGATGACGATCTGCTTTTTGAAACAAATATAAAAATAAATGAAGGAACTGCAGCAGCAGGTATTTTATTAGAAAGTTCAAATGATCTATTTAAAAGTTACTACCTTTCAATTGAGCCATTAAAATCAAGAGTGATGCTGAATAGATGGCCTCTAACTTCAGATCCACAGTGGAATGATCTAGTAATAAGAGGAAGGCACAAATTCTTTGATAATATTTTTGAAGAGGATTATCCTTTAGTTGATAGACTACTTCCTGAGCTTCCAAAAGATAATCTATTTAATGTTAAGATTACTCGTAAGGGAACAAATGTTGAATGTTGGATTTGTAATCAAGTTGTGGCATCTTATAGAATATATGAAGAATCAGAAAATATGTTTGGTTTATTTGTGCAAGAAGGCAGTGCATCTTTTCATAATCTTGAATGGAGGACTTAATGATGAAAGGTGTTCTTTTACCAGGTAATAAAAAAGTAGTTATAGATGAATTTCCTATACCTGTGCCAAAAGATGATGAGGTATTGGTAAAAATTAAATCATCTGCAATATGCAGGAGTGATTTAAGTTTATATTATGGCAATGCTGTAGTTCAAGGTGATAAAGCAGGTAAAGTAATAACCGGACACGAACCTGCAGGTATTATCGCTAAAGTTGGGAGAAATGTAAAACATATTAAGGAAGGTGATAAAGTTGCAATTTATTTAGCTTTAGGATGTGGACATTGCAAATATTGCTATCAAGGTACTTTACATCTTTGTAATAATTGGGAATGTTTAGGTTTTACAGTTGATGGAGGAAATGCTGAGTATTGCGTTGTGCCATCAAGAAATGCTCTTAAAGTTCCTGACAACATGTCTTATAATGAAGCAGCATTTTCAACGGATAAATTTGGAACATTATATAGCGCAGCTAAAAAACTGAATGTTTCAGGCTCTGGAACTATTGGTGTTTTTGGAATGGGGCCAATGGGGGTTAGTGGTGTTGTTGTTTGCAAAAATATGGGAGCTCAAGTTGTTGCAGTAGATATTGATAAAGATCGTAGAGAATTTGCCAAATCTCTGGGAGCTGATCACGTACTTAATCCATCTGATAAAGACTTTATTGATCAGGTTATGAGTATTACAAATGATAATGGTTTTGATTATGCAATGGATTGTTCAGGCAATCCTCAAGCTCATAACGCCGCATTAGATAGTTTATCGAAATTTGGATCTTTAATAATGATAGGAGAATCTAATAATTCAACAATTAATCCAAGTGATCAACTTATTAGAAAGCAAACTTCTATAATAGGATCATGGTATTTTGATATTAATGAATATGATGAAATTTTAGATTTTATTAATATAAAAAATATAGATCTTAATACTTTAATATCAAAAAAATTTTCTCTTGATCAAGCTGAACAGGCATTCATTGAATTTGATCAAAGAAAAATATCAACAGCAATATTTGAAATTTAATTCAAGGAGGAAAAATGAAATATTCTTTTAATACTTGGGTATACGGAAGCTTTCCAGTTTGGCTTCCCTCTTATCCTTTAGAAGACGTAATAAAGCGATTATCTATAATAGGTTATGATGGTGTAGAGATTGGGTGTGCAGCTCCTCATGCCTGGCCAGATTTTTTGAACAAAGAAAGAAGAGTTTTTTTAAAAAAAACTTTAGATGAAAACAATATAAAAGCATCGAGTTTACTTCCAGCACCAGGTGGAGGGCCAGGAAATAATCCAGCTTCTATATATGAAGAAGAAAGATTATTTACCGTTAATCACTATAAGGATGTGATTGATTTGGCATCAGACTTAGGTGCAAAAACTGTTATGTATATTTGTGGCTGGCAAATATTTAATTCAACAAGAAGCCAATGTTATGAACTTTCCCTAAAATCTCTTAAGGAAATAGCTAGTCATGCAAAGGATAAAGGAATAAATATTGCTGTAGAACCTACATCAGCTGATAGTAATTTAATTGACACTGCGGATCAAGCTATAGAGCTTATGGAAGACTCAGGTTATGATAATGTTAAATTGATGTTTGATACATTTCATGCTCAATATAGAAACGAAGTTAGCTCAGACTACGTTTATGCTATGGATCCAAATTTAGTGCATGTTCATATAGCTGACACTGATCGTTTAGCTCCTGGAAAAGGAAATGTAGACTTCTTCTCAGTCATGCAAGCATTAAAAGATGTAAACTATGATGGATATGTAACAATGGAAGTAGGATTTACTTCAAGATCAAGTGAACCAGATTTAATTGCAAGAGAATCTCTAAATTATTTAAAAGATATTGAGCTAAAATTGAAATAGGAGCATAAAAAAAATGAAAGATTTTAAGTATTTTATTCCAATTGATATTTACAATCATGAAGAAAAGACAAGAGTAAATGAACCTGTAAAAATAGATTTATATTTCGATATATTTAAGCCGAATGAAGAAGGAATTATTGTAAAAGATCAAGAAGGTAATAACATAACTTTTCAAACTTTTAATTGTATAAAAGAAAATAATAAATTAATTTTTGCTTCTATATATATTTTATGTTCTTTTAGACCTGAAGAAAAAAAAAGAATTTTTAATGTTTTTTTAAGTGATAAATCATTTGGAAAAAAGGATATTATCGGAATAAAAAAATTACCAACTAAACTTGATGATGGATTTGTAAATCTTGATACAGGCAAATATATAATTGAGTTATGTAAAGGAACTGCTCAAGGGCATGGAGGAAGCAAGTGGGGAATAAGATACTTTGAAAATAAAGATCAGGGTATTAATCTAATAAAGGATAGTAATAATGCTTTTGGAGGAGTTTATGGACCTTTTTTTACTGTTGAGAATGGATTAATTAACCCACCAGCACATATGATAATGGATATTGATGTTGTAACAGAAGGTCCTCTAGCCTGTATTTATAGAATGCATGGAAAAATACCAAATGGATTAAGAGAAGAATTAAAAAATAAATCATTATCAATATATTGGAGTTTTTTTTTCAATTCAGATTGGTTTATTCGAAGTTATTATCTTGATGATTATGTGACAGAAATAGATGGAAAAGAATGCAAAAATAAAATGACAGTAGGTGATGAGATAGAGAGTGGCAAAGACAACCTTCTGCTTAATGGTTATAGGCATTATGATGACACGGATTATCGCTCTGGAGATCTATATGCTGAAATTTTATTAAAAAAGATAAATGAATTAAAAGAAAGCAAGCCTGAGCTTGTAGCAAATGCTATGAAAAAATTAAATATAGATCCAAATGAAGATCCTTCTAGTTGGCATTGGGATAATTATTGGCGTATGTTTTGCTTAGTTGAGGATACAATGCCAAGAGAAGACTTGAAGAAAGTAGTAAAAGAAATTGGCCAGGATGCAAATAAAACAGTTTGGAGCAATAAAGATCATTGTACTGTAAAAAAAGATAGTAATTTTGTAGATGTAAACCAAGTACCGCAACAAACAATTTTTGCAATTAATACAAACAAATCATGTGAAAGTAATAGTGAAAATAATTATTCTTTTGTTAGGTATTCTAATAATAATATTGGCAGATTACAAATAGTTCAAAGAAAAGCCTCAGGTTGGGTGAATTGGGGCACAAACGGAGAAAATGAATTTCCAGAACTTCCTTCAGGCTCAACTATTTATTCTGCTTATGGAAAATTTGATAATTGGAAAAATGAAGTAGATAAAATGGAAGAAAGATTAAGTGTAAAAATAAATCAAACATTAAAAAATAATAATTAAAATTTGGTTTGGGCATAAAATTCTTTAAATCTTTTAATATATTCAGATACTGTTGAAATTAATACTTTAGTAGGAACAAGATGAATTTTTCTATAATCTTGAATCATTTTTTTCTTTTTAATTAATTTAGATTCTACTAAGTCATTTATATAATTATTTGCTGTCATTGTAGAGCAGTTTAGTCTTCCAACTATTTCATATTCACTAGTTTTTTTTCCTGTATAATGGTCAAGCATAATTAAATTAATCATTTTCCAATAGTCATTATTTCTTGTGATATGTTTTAAAATTTGATGTGATTGTCTATATTTAATCATATCTATAAAAGAATTAATATATTTTTCAGATTCATTTTTGTTTAATAAGCTCATATTATATATAAATTTTATATATAAAATTCAACAAGTGTAAATAATTTAAATAGTTTTTGTTTTAAAAATTTTATATAAAATAACTATGTTTAAACCTAAGTTCCATATAACTGCTAAGAGTTATTTACAAAATTCCATGCTTACTTATTACAAAGATAAGTATCATATTTTTTTTCTTACTCCTACTGATAATGAAAATAAAAAAGCTAGTAATTATAATTCTTGGGGTCATGTAAGTTCAAAAAATTTAATACATTGGAAAGAAGAAGAATTAGCAATCAAACCAGATAAGGAATATGATAAGTATGGATGTTGGAATGGAAGTTTGATTATTAAAGATGAAATACCTTATTTATTTTATACTGGTATAAATCCAGAGACACAATGTCTGGCAGTTGGTGATAAAGATTTAAATAAATTTAATAAATATGAACAAAACCCAATAATACAAAATAGGCCTGAGGAAATAAATATCACCGGTTTCAGAGACCCATTTGTATGGTTTGATAAAGATTGCAAATGGAAGATGATTTTAGGATGTGGAATTCATGGAAGCTTTGGAACTCATTATGCAGGTGGAGGAGTATTAATTTACGAATCAGATAATTTATATTCTTGGCACTATAGAGGTTTAATGTTTAAAAAAAGTATAGCCGAAGGAGGTTTTTATTTTGAAACTCCAAATTATTCTGATCTTGGAAAAATGGAAATTTTAATGGTCTCCCCAAATGCTCCTGTTGTATATTGGCTTGGCCATTTTAAAAATAATTCATTTGACTCCAAAACTTCAGCTAAAAGATTAGATTATGGTGATTGTTTTTATGCTGCGTCTCTATTTAATGATAAAAAGCATAATAGAATATTATTAACAGGTTGGATTAGCGAAGCCGTTGAGACTAGAAAGCAAAAAAATAATGGTTGTATTGGTTTGCCAAAGATTATTTCTTTAGATAGAAAGAATACTTTAAATATTCATCCTGTTCCAGAATTAAATAATTTAAGAAAAGATATAATTATTGATGAAAAGAATATAATTAATTCAAAAAAAAATAACTTTAATCAATTTGAAAGTAACACTTTTGAGATAAAGTTAAATATTCTTAATGATAATTTTAATAAAGTTATTTTTAATTTTTGTATGAATAGAAAGAATGATGAATATACATCAATAATATTAGATAGCAAAAATTCAAATTTTGAGTTGAATCGCTCTAAATCATCTTTGAAAGAAGGTTCTGATTTATCCTTGATAGAAACAACAATACCAATTAAAAATTTAATAATACATATGTATGTTGATGTTTCTGTTATTGAAATTTTTTTAAATTATAAGAAGATAATTACAAGTAGAATTTACCCAAATACAGATTCTAATTATTTAGAAATATATTCTGAAGGAGGAAATGCTGAAATTGATACTAAAATTTGGTCTTTAGCTGTTTCTTAATAAATTTATAGACTTCTGATCTAGCTCCTTTCTTTGTTGGCGTGATTTCATCTCGATATCTAGTGATAAGATT
>Ga0055584_100004687_pt1 | contig 13385 bp, 10 predicted proteins | sample OSDHelmetaG_FD_58716 | JGI IMG/M metagenome (GOLD analysis project Ga0055584, IMG submission 58716) | Pelagic marine sediment microbial communities from the LTER site Helgoland, North Sea, for post-phytoplankton bloom and carbon turnover... | ecosystem: Environmental > Aquatic > Marine >... | reverse complement strand
TGTTCACGGTGCTCAAGGTCTGCGCGGGGGCCGCGGTGGTCGCGGCGCTGCCGATCTGGCTCTACCAGGTGTACGCGTTCGTCATCCCGGCGGTCTCCGAGCATTCGCGGCGCACGATGCTCACGGTGGTGGGGGGCGTCTCGGCGCTGTTCGTCGCCGGGGTGGCGTTCTCGTACTTCGTGGTGCTCCCGGTCGCGCTCCCGTTCCTGCTCGACTTCGGGTCCGACTCCGGCCTCGACGTCCAGCTCCGCGCGGGTGAGTACTTCGGGTTCGTCCTCAGCCTGCTGCTCGCCGGCGGGATCGTGTTCGAGCTGCCGGTGGCGATGCTCGCACTTGCCCGGATGGGGGTCGTGACGGCGGCCCAGTTTCGTCGCGGATGGCGGGTCGCGATCGTGGTGATCGCTTTCGTGGCCGCGATTCTGCCCGGTGGCGATCCGTTCTCGATGCTGCTCCTGATGATCCCGCAGATACTGCTCTACCAGGTCGGGATCTGGCTCGCGTCCGCCTTCGGGGGGGAGCCGCTCTGGCGGCGCGACGCGTGGCGGGGCGACGACCCCGAGCCGGAGGGCCCACCGCCGCCCTCGGCGTGAGCGGGCGCGCGGCGCCATGGCGGCGTCTGGACCAGTGGGCGCCCCGCCGCTAGCCTTTCGCCTTGTGTCGACCGTCTCGCTCGTCACCGGCGGTGCCGGCTTCCTGGGGTCACACCTGTGCGACCGGCTCCTCGGCGAGGGCCATGAGGTCGTGTGCGTCGACAACCTCGACACCGGCACGCTGGAGAACATCGAGCACATCCGCGATCCCCGGTTCGAGTTCGTCCAGCACGACATGACCCAGCACCTGGAGTTCGGGCGCCGGGTCGACTACGTCTTCCACCTCGCATCGCCCGCGAGCCCGATCGACTACCTGCGGCTGCCGCTCCACACGCTGAAGGTGGGCTCCTACGGGACGCACAACGCGCTCGGCCTGGCCAAGCGCCATCGGGCCCGCTTCCTGCTGGCCTCCACCAGCGAGGTCTACGGGGACCCGAAGGAGCACCCGCAGAGCGAGGGGTACTGGGGGCACGTCAACCCGATCGGGCCCCGCGGCGTCTACGACGAGGCCAAGCGCTACGCCGAGGCGCTGACGATGGCCTATCACCGCCAGCAGGGCGTCGACACGCACATCGTGCGGATCTTCAACACGTACGGTCCCCGCATGCGCCCGCACGACGGCCGGGCGATCCCGACCTTCATCCGCCAGGCGCTGGAGGGCCAGCCGCTGACCGTGTTCGGCGCCGGCGACCAGACGCGGTCGTTCTGCTACGTCTCGGACCTGATCGAGGGGTTCATGCGGCTGATCCGGTCAGACCAGCACGAGCCTGTCAACATCGGGAACCCCGGCGAATACACGATCCTCCAGCTCGCGGAGGCCGTGATCGAGGCGACCGGCAGCGCGTCGAAGATCGTGTTCGAGGCGCTGCCGCAGGACGATCCCACGGTGCGCCGACCCGACATCACGCTGGCCCGGACACTCCTCGACTGGGGGCCGACCGTCGGCCTCGACGACGGGCTGCGCCGGACGCTCGACAGCCTCGGCCACGCGGACGCCCCAGCGGCAACTGCCTGAGGCGGTCCGCGCCCGCGGACTGACCAAGCGCTTCGGTCCCCACGTGGCCGTCGACGCGATCGACTTCACGATCGCCCAGGGCGAGTGCTTCGGCTTCCTGGGGCCGAACGGTGCCGGAAAGACCTCGACGATGCGGATGCTCTCGTGCATGTCGCCCCGTGACGACGGCGTGCTCGAGGTGCTGGGCCTGGACCCGAGCACTGCGCCCCGAAGGCTCAAGTCCCGGCTCGGGGTGGTCGCGCAGGAGCTCAACCTTGACCTCGAGCTGAGCGTCCGGGAGAACCTCGTGACCTACGCACGCTACTTCGAGGTGCCGCGGGGTGAGCGTGACCGCCGGGCGAGCGACCTGCTGGCCCTCGTTGGCCTCGAGGACCGCGCCGACGATGCGGTGGACAAGCTCTCGGGAGGGATGAAGCGGCGCCTCCAGATCGCCCGGGCGCTCGTGAACCGACCGGAGCTGGTCCTCCTCGACGAGCCCACGACCGGCCTCGATCCACAGGCGCGACGGGTCGTGTGGGACCGGCTGCGCGAGCTCCGGCGCGCGGGGGCGACGCTCATCCTCACGACGCATTACATGGACGAGGCGGAACAGCTCTGCGACCGGGTCGCGATCATGGACGCGGGCAGGGTCGTGCGCGACGGCCCGCCCGACGCCATGATCCGGGCGGAGGTCGGACGCGAGGTGCTGGAGCTCCGCGTCGAGGGCCCCGTGGCCGATGACGTCATGGCGCTCCTGGGGCCGCTCGCCCGCGGCCACCAGCGCCACGACGACCTCTTGGTCGTCCACGCCGACGATGCGGAGGCCCTCGCAGCGCTCGTGCGCGAGTCAGGGCTGGCGGCCGAGTTCCTCGCCGCCCGCCGCGCGACCCTCGAGGACGTCTTTCTCAGCCTGACGGGCCGGAGCCTGCGCGAGGCGGACCCGGGCGCCTCCCGCGAACCAGGGCCGCCGCCGAGTCGCGCCCGATCCTGAGTTCGGCCGGGGCCAGCACCCGCGCCACGGCCACGTAGACGAGCACGACGACGAGCCCCTTCACCGCCATGATCACGAACAGCCCGGGCGAGGTCATGTCCCGTGTCGGGACGACGACCTCGCCGACCACGGCGACCACGGCCGCGATCACCCCGCACCCGACCAGGCGCCCGGCCTGCGCGGCGAGCGGCCGCACCGAGAGGCTCGGGTACCGACGTCGAACCAGCACGACGAGCATGCCGGCGTTGGCGGTCACCGCGATCGCGGTCGCGAGGGCCAGGCCGCCCTGCTCGAGCGGTCCGAGCAGGATCAGATCGAGGCCGATCGTGAGCACCACGGTCACGATCGTCACCCAGAGGATTGCGCGCTGCCAACCGCCGGCCGCGAGGGTGCGATTCATGAGCATCGATGCGAACCCTCCCCAGATGGCGAAGGCGTACCAGAACAGCGGCGACGCGGTCTGATCGACGCACTCCGCCCCACAGGCGCCGCGCCCGAACGCCATCTGGGCCACCTCCTGGGCGTAGACTGCCATCAGGACCGTGATCGGCACCGCCACGAGCGCGAGCAGGCCGGCGGCGCGCCGAAATGCCGTGAGGGCATCGCCCTCGCGGCCCTCCGCGACCAGGCGCGCGATGAGCGGGAACAGCGGCGTCAGCAGCGGCAATAGCAGCGCGGCCCGAGGCGCCTGGCCCAAGGCGTTCGCGTACGCGAGGGCGGTCACCCGCCCCGCCTCGAGCGTTCCGGCGAACAGCTTGTCGGTGAAGTTGTTCACCTGCTGGATGAGCGAGGTCAGGAGCACGGGGATCGCGAGCACGGCGACTCCCCCGAGGCGCGGGTGCAGGAACGCCGGCCTGCTTCCCGCCTCGAGAGCCACGCGGCGCAGCTGTGGGAGCTGCAGCAGGATCTGGAGCGTCGCGCCGGCGGTGACCCCCCACGCCGCCCCGGCGATCCCGATCGTCGACCATCCCGCCGCGACCCCCGCGATGATCCCCGCATTGAAGGCGACTCCGACCGCGGCGGGTCCGGCGAAGCGGCCGTGGATCTGGAGCAGGGCGGTCAGGAGGGCGGAGAGCCCCTGCAAGAACAGCGCCGGTGCCATGATCCTGATGAGACGAGCGGTCTCGGCTTCGCGCTCGGGCTCGAGGAAGTAGATCGCGGCGATGGCCTCGGGCCAGATCAGGGCGATCGAGGTCAGCCCGATCAGGAGGGCCCCGACCCAGGCGGAGAGCGCCGACATCAACCGCCAGGCGCTGGCCGTGCCGTGCTCGGCCCGTTCGGCGCTGAACGCCGGGATCACCAGCGTGACAAGCGTGTAGAGCAGGATCGCCGCGACCGAGTTGACGATCAGAAGCGAGTTGACGAATGCGTCGGTCGCGGCGCTCGTGCCGAACGCGGCCGCGAGGATGATCTCGCGGGCGAACCCGAGCAGGCGCGACAGGACGCCGAAGAGCGCCACGATCGCGGCGGCGCGCGCGAGGCGCCGGGCGGTCATCCGCCGGTCTGCGCGGGCACCAGCCCGTAGAGCGTGCGGACTCCGGTCAGGACCAGGAGCCCGTCCACGCCGACGGCGGGGGTGTATCGGCCGTCGGGAAAGCGCCAGCGCTCCTCGCCGGTCCGCCGGTCGAGCGCGACGGTGATCCCCTCGCTCGGCTCTCGCGCGATCGTCGACACGTACACCAGGTCCCCGATCACCGACGGCGACCCCGAGATGCGCTCACCCACGTCGACGCTCCAGCGCGGCCGCCCCGACACCGCGTCGAGGGCATAGAGACGCCTGTCATAGCTCCCGACGTAGACGGTCTCGTCGGCGACCGCGGCCGAGGAGTAGACGAAATCATTCGTGGCGCGGAGCCAGGCGACGTCCCCGTCGGAGGCGGAGAGCGCGAGCACCCTCCCGTTGATGTTCCCCACGTAGACGCGTCCGTAGGCGACGGCCGGGCCCGCGTAGAAGCGACCCGGTCCGCGAAGGGGCGGCGCCGGGCTCTCGGTGCGCCAGGCCAGCCGTCCGTCGCTTCGACGGAAGGCTGACACCTGGCCGCCGTAGTCCCCGACGACGACCGCGTTCCCGCTCGCGGCCAGGCCTGCCTTGACGTCGCCTGCGGCCCGCGCGGTCCAGACGCGCCGCCGTGTCTCCATGTCGATTCGCAGGATTGTGCCGTCGAGGGTGCCGACATAGACGTCACCGTCCACGACGAGCGGTGACGACTCGCTCGAGGACCCGATCCTGAGACGCCACCGTCGCTCGCCGGTCGCCGCATCGAGCACGTCCAGGTCACCCCTGGTGGTCGTGAACACGACATCGCCGCCGACGAGGGCCGCCGAGCTCGCGACACGTCCGCGAAGCCGGGTGCGCCACCGCACCTCACCGGTCTCCTGGTCGAGCGCCAGGGCCAGGCCCGCGTTGGTCCCGACGATGACTCGCCCGCCGCCGACCACGGGCGGGAACTCGAGCAGTGACCCGGCGTCATGGGTCCAGGCTGTGCGAAACGGGGGCGCCAGATCCAGGTCGGCGTTGGCGCGGGTGCGTCGGTCGTCGAAGCCGTACTCGGGCCAGCGCGCCGCGCCCTCCCTGCCGATCGGCGCCTCCGCGGCGCGAAAGCCCTCGGAGTTGCCGACCACGTCGCCCTGCCCCCACCAGCCGCGGGCGATCCCGAGCACCGTGACGCCGGCCGCCATGATGACCACCACGGCCAGACCACCCATGGCGAGGGCGATGCGACGTCGTGTCAGCTCGTGCCTCGGTTCTCGGTGCTCGGATGTGCGTAGAGCATGCGCGTCCCGACGAGGTAGAGGGTGTCCCCCGCGGCCACGGCCGGTGTGTACCGCCCATCGTCGCCGCGGTACCGGACGGCGCCGGTCCGAGCGTCGAGGCCCCAGGTGCGCCGCGCCTGCCCCGGCAGGGCCAGGATCGCCGTGTAGACGACCCCATCCACCACGGTCGCCGAGCCAGAGATCCGCCCACCGGCGTCATGGCTCCAGATGACGCCACCGCTCGCCAGGTCGAGGGCCTGGAAGGCGCCGCTGTAGGAGCCGATGAACACCCGCCCCTCGTGGATGGCCGGGGAGGAGTAGACGAACCCGCCAGGGGAGTGGCGCCAGCGCTGGGAGCCGTCACCGGCCGCGAGCGCGATCACCGCGCCGCCGACGTCACCGAGCACGACGGTGTCACCTGACACGCCCGGCCCGCCGTAGAACCGCTGCCCGACGGGCGCCGTCCATGCGGCCACGCCCGTCGCCGGGTCGATCGCGTGCACGACGCCCGCGTAGTCACCGACCACGATGTTCCCGGCCGCGAGCGCCGCCCCGCCCTTGATGTCCGCCTGGGCCTGATACGTCCAGACCGTCGAGCCGTCGGTGACGTCGACGGCATGGAGTACGCCGTTCCAGTCGCCGATGTACGCCGTGCCCTCGACGACGAGGGGCGAGGTCTCGATGGGGCTGCCGGCCGTCGAATAGCGCCACCGCACCTCGCCGCGGACCCGGTCGTAGGCGGTCAGCGACCCTCCCATGTCGGCGACCAGCACGGTGTCGCCAACGAATGCCGGGCTCGAGGCGATCTGCCCCTTCGCCCGCCGTGCCCAGCGCACGTCGCCGGTCTTCGCATCGAGCGCGAACACCCGACCGGAGTTGGTACCGAACACGACGAGCCCGTCGTCCACGGCGGGTGGGAACTCGATCAGCGTCCTGCCGTCGAAGGACCATGCGGGGGGACCGGACGGCGGTCCGACGGCCACGTCGGGGGTCGCCCGCGTGCGCCGGACGCCGCCCCCGTACTGGGGGCTCTGAAGGGCGGGGTCGTACAGGGAGAGCGTCGCCTCGCCGCCGCGCACGCGTGCCCGCCGCGACCCCCGTGACCGCGCGGTGGCCTCGACGAAGCGCGGCGAGCCGTCGAGCTCGGCGCGCCCGTCCGGTCCGGTGGTGGCCCTCGCGGTCCCGCCGACCGCGGACACCTTCGCCCCGGCGAGTGGCTCGCCGGTGTCGCCGTCGGCCACCGCGACCGTGACCGCCTGCGCGACGGGAGCCGACACCGACCCGGGCACGGTGTCGGCGGCGGCGTCGTCGGAGCCGCCCGAGCACGCGGTGAGGCCGAGCGTCAGCGCCACCAGGCCCGCGGCGACGACGAGGCGGGGCGTGCGAGTCATCCGCCCCCGGCGTCGCCGGAAGCCGGGGGCGGGCCGGACGGGTCTCGCCCGACAGACGGGCCTCGCCACACGAAGGCGACGACCACGCCGACGATCAGGCCCAGTGCCGCGGCCAGGAGGACCGTCTGGGCGCGGCGCGGCGGGCTGCCGGACGAGGTCGTCCCGGTCGCCGCGTCGATGATCTGGGGCTGCTCGAGCTGCTCGGCCTTCGCGATGTTGAGTTCCTGGATGCCGGCCTCATCGCGCGCCGCCGCCTGCTGCTGGAGCGCGGCGAACAGGAGTGCCTGGATCGAGACCGCCTCCTGGGCCCCCGCACCGGCCAGCTGGCGCTGGTAGCGGGCGATCTGGGTGCCGAAGCGGGCCTCGTCGCGCCGCGCGGTGGCGAGCTGGCGCTCGTAGACGTCCACGACGCCGTCGTAGCCGGCGCTGACGCGCTCGAGCACGGCGTCTGCGTACGCGTTGGCGCCCTCGCGGGCCACGCGCCGTGCGGAGTCGGTGAGGGTGATCGTGGCCACCGTCGGCACGTTGCCCGCGCCGCGCACACGGGTCGACGTCACGGTGACGCCCCGGCGGATCCGCGATGCCGACACGCCGACGGCCCGGCCGGCTTGGGCGGCGAGCACCGGGTCGTCCAGCACGATCGGCGCGACCTCGGGGCTGGTCTCGGGTGTGGGGACCACCGCGCCGGTCGCGGTCGTGGCCTGACCCAGGTAGACGCGGGCGGTGGCCGTGTAGGTCACATCCGAGGTGAAGGTCAGCAGCAGTCCGACCACCGCCGCGACGACGGTCGTCGCGAGGATGATCCACCGGCCGCGCCAGAGCACGCGTCCGTAGTCCTTCAGCGTGATCTCACGGTCCACGGCGCGTGACCTTACTGGACGGCCCGGAGCGGCTCGACGCCCTCGGGTCCGCGGACCAGGATCGTCTGGTCGAGGTGGCGGGTCATCATCACGCCTGCCCGGTGGGCTCCGAGGCGGGGCTGCACCGGGCGCCCGAGCGCCATCCGGACGATCGAGCGGGGGTAGTCGCCCCCGGCGGCCAGCGGCAGCGGGAAGCCGCCGCCGAAGCGCGTGTTGATGTCGGTCACCCCGAGGATGCGATCGCCGTCCCGAAAGCACTGCACCGTGCTCGGGCCGACCAGCTCGAGGGCGGCGACGACCGCGGCGCCGAGTTGGACCAGCTGGGTGTCGTCGAGCGTCTCCCCCTTGATCTGCTCCCCGCCCTTGGCCTGGAGCATCGCGCGCGGGATCGCCCCGATCGGCGTGCCGTCGAGGTCCCCGAGGCAGTCGATGCTGAACTCCTCGCCGCCGAGCCGCTGCTGGATCACGCTCTCGGCGGGGCTGTAAGCGCGGAAGAACTCGAGCTCGGCACGGTCGGCCGCCGCGTAGATGTGCCGGGCCGCGAACCCCAGCCGCGGCTTGAGCAGCACGGGATAGGGGAGCGTGTCCGCATCGGCCTCGTCGGGGAGCCACGTCGGCGGCGACGGAAGCCCCCGGGCGCCGAGCAGAAGGTGGCACTCCCACTTGTCCTGACAGCCGAGCGCCACGGCGGGCTCCGGCACGAACACCCGCGCCCCGGCGGCATCGATCAACGGCCGCGCCTCGGCCAGGAGCACCGGGTCCAGATCGGTGAGGGGCAGCACCCCGACGACGCCCTCTCGTGCGCATGCCTCGGCGAGGAGCGGGCCGTAGTCGGGGTCGTCGACGGCCGGCAACGCCACCTCGCCGTCGGCCGCGAAGCGGGCCGGGGCGAGCGGATCGAGATCGCTGACGAGCACCCGCCCACCGCCCTCGGCGGCGAGCGCGTCGCCGAAGGCCCGGACGATGTCGACACGCATGCCGGCGCAGGTCAGCAGGATCGACGGCTCAGCCACGCGCGTCCTCTCGAGGTGTGGGTGCGGGGAGGTCGAATCCGCCCTCCGCACCGGTGTACGTGCCGGAGCGCCCGAGCACCACGCCGATGGTGCGGAGCATGATCTCGGCGTCCAGGCGAAGGGACTGGCGTGCGACGTACTCGAGGTCGATCTCGATCCGCTGCGACCAGGGGATCGCGTTGCGCCCGCGCACCTGCGCGAGCCCCGTCAGCCCGGGGCGTGCCAGCAGGCGCCCGCGTTGGCGGGGTGCGTAGCGCTCGAGCTGCGACGGAACGGTCGGCCGTGGCCCGACCAGGCTCATGTCGCCGCGGATCACGTTCCACAACTGGGGCAACTCGTCCAGGGACGTGCGCCTGAGGATCGCCCCCGAGCGCGTGATCCGGGGGTCACCGGAGCTCGTCCGCAGTCCACCCTCCATGCGCTCGGCGTCCGGCACCATGGTCCGAAATTTGCAGAGCGTGAACGGGCGTCCGGCGAAGCCGGCGCGCGTCTGACGGAAGACCACGGGCCCCGGCGAGTCACGGCGGATCCAGAGCGCGATCGCCCCCATCAGCGGCGTCGCCACCAGGGCGGCGGGAACCGCGACCGCGAGGTCGAGTGCCCGTTTGGCCGGACCACCGATCGGGCGCCGCGGCGGGACGGGTGCGACCGGTTCAGGCAACCGACTCCACCACCCCGACGAATCGTGCGGCCAGATTCGCGCGGTCGTAGCGCCCACGTGCGAGCGCCCCCCCGCGGTCACCCATGGCCACGGCGCCCGGGCGATCGTCCGCCAGGCGCCGGATGGCGTCCGCCAAGGCCTCGGGCCGCTCGGGTGGCACCGCCAGCCCGACACCCTCCGACTCGACGAGGCGCGTCAGTTCGCCGGTCGGGGCGGCCGCGATGATCGGCCGCCCCGCGGCGAGATAGTCGAAGGTCTTGTTGGGCAGCGCGCCCCCGAACAGCGCCTTGTCCTGGTACGGAAGGATGCACGCGTCCGCGCGGGCGAGCCACGACGGCACCTCGCGCTTCGGGACGGGGTCGACGAAGCGGACGTTGTCGAGGCCCATCTCGGAGGCCTTGGTCACGAGCGCCTCCTTGCGGTCCCCGCCACCGACCAGCACGACGAGCACACGGGGGTCGTGCGCGAGCACCTCGGCGGCGCCCAGCACGGTGTCGAGCGAGCTGTAGGTGCCGTGCGCCCCGACGTACATCGCGACGAACCGGTCCGCCGGCAGATCGACGGCGCGCGTCGGTGCGTCGGCGAACTCGCGGTCGACGCCGTTGGTGATCAGCGTGATCTTGGCGTCGGGGACCCCGCGGGCGATCACGCCGTCACGGATGCCCTCGGTGAGCGCGATGATGCGATCGGCGCGGTGGTACAGGTTGTCGGCCAGGCGCTGCGCCGCGCCGATGACACGCGGATCGGCCACGAGGCCCATCGCCTCCGCCGACTCGGGCCAGAGGTCCCGCACCTCGAGGACCAGTCTCGCGCCCCGCACCCGGGCGACCGCCGCCGCCGCCGCCGCCGACGGGAGTGACGGCGACGAGGCCACGACCACGTCTGGACGTGGTGCGCGCATCGCTGCGACGCCCGCCCATGCGGCGAATGAGCCGTAGTTGGCCACACGGGAGCGAAGGTCGGAGCCGTAGCCCGGCGTCGCGTAGGTGCGCATCACGGTGAGCCCGTCCTCGGCGTCGACCACGATCCGCCTGCCCCGATAGCGCTCGGGGATGTCGCGTTCCTTGTGCTGGACGTACGAGGTCACCACGGTCACGTCGTGGCCGGCGGCGGCGAGCGCCCGGGTGTGCTGCCAGTGGCGCACCCCGCCGGGTTGATCGGCGCTCACGAAGTACTGGGACACGTAGAGGGCTCTCATCGGGCCCCCTCCGCCTCGAGCACGCCGGCGTAGAAGTCCACCAGCCGCACCGCCTCGTGCTCGAACGCCAGCCCGTGCTCGAAGGCCCGGCGCCCGGCGGCGCCGCGATCGGCCAGCTCGTCCCGATCCGTCAGGAGGCGCGTGATCGCTGCGGCATGGGCGTCCGGGTCGTCGGGCGGGACGAGCAGGCCGCATCCGCTCGCGCGGACGAGCGCGCCCATGCGACCGAGTTCGCTCGCGACGACCGGCCGGCCCGCGGCCATCGCCTCGACGAGCTTGGTCGGCACCGCACGATCGTAGTTGCCGTGGCGCTGCAGCGGAATCCACGCGACCGCCGCGTCGGCGAGCAGCGCCGGGACCCGGCCGTGGTCGACCGCCCCGATCGCGCTGACCCTCGGGGGCAGGGCGCCGGGGTCGCCGGGTCCGGCGAGCACGAGCCGGGCGCCGGGCACGTCCACGAGGGGGAACGCGGCGCGCATCAGATCGAGGCCGCGCAGCGGCCCGAGGCCCCCGACGTAGAGGATCCCGGCGCCGGACGGTGGGTCCGGCGGGGGGAACGCGGCGCCCCAGGGGCCGTTGGCCACCGAGACGGATCGTGCGCCCGCCATGGCGAAGCGGGCGGCCAGATCCGGGTTCACGGTGACGAGCCCGTCGAGCGCCCGCGCGCCGCGCGCCTCGGCCCACTCGGCCGCCATCGCCAGCGGGACACGGAGCGGACCGGGCAGCCAGCGCTTGGTCCGCACGGTCTCACCCAGGTACTCGTGCGCGTCGTAGACCACGGCTCGCCCGGTCCGCAGTCGCAGCCAGATGGCCGCGGGGAGCAGCTCCGGGTCGTGGACGTGGTAGACGTCCGCATCGGTCCTCCGCGCCGCGGCCGCCAGCCGCCAGCCGGCGGACAGGCGCCCCCGCCGCGCCGCGGGTCGTGTGAGCCCGAGCACGCCGGCGTCCGCACCCGCCGACGCGAGTGCCCGCGCCTCCTTGTGGAAGATGCGGACGTCGGTGGGTCGGTGGACGCTCGTCAGGTGCACCGCGCGGACGCCGTCCAGGCGTGCCGCGGCCGGCGGGTCGGGTGGGCGCACCGGGCCGAGCGCGGCCCCGGCGCCGGCCAGGTCGTCGAGGAGGTGTTCCCAGAGCGGCCCGTACCCAGGCGCGCGCTCGTCGTCGAGGTAGGTGTTGTGCCAGAGAAGGCACGCGGCGCCGCCGGCCGCCCGGACCGGCGCGAGCGCGGCGAGTGCGGCGCCGCGCGCCGCCGCGGCGTCCAGCCGCAGGTGCGATGCGAGGGTGGTGTCCATCACCGCGAGGGGCACGAGCTGGAGGCGCGCGGGGCGCTCCTCGTCGAGCAGGTATGGGCGGAAGGGGCGGGCGATCCCGGCGGCGTAGCCGGGCGCTTCGCTGAACCCCAGGCTCGCGTCGTATTCGGCGCCGGCCTGCTCGAGCCACGGGACGGTCTCGTGATAGCGGAACCGCAGGTAGTGATAGCGAACCCCACGCACATCGCCCGCGTCGCCTCGCAGCCCGGCCATCTCGTCGATCAATTCGATCGGGTCCTCGGCAGAGGCGAACGCCGCGTGCAGGCCGACCTCACCGCCGGCCGCCCGTACCGCCGCCGCCATGCGCCGCCGCAGCCGCTCGTAGCGGCGCCTGGGCGTACCGTCCAGCGGATGTGCGTTGCGGCCGATCAGGAACACGGTCGGCGCCAGCCCGCGGCGGCCGCTCCGCCAGAGCAGATCGACCAGGTTGTCCCAGGGGTCGTCGATCAGCACCCGCGCGGCCCGCACCGGCCCGCCGCGGCGGAGTACGCCACCGATGCCCTTGGCGGTCCGGCGGCTGATGCGATCGATGTCGTGGGTCAGGTAGACGTGCCAGCCACTCGGCGCGGGCCGCCGGAGCGCCCGCCTGAGGGCGGCGACGTAGCCCTCGACCGGGGGGTCGAGCAACTCCAGGCCGTCGATGTGGGCGAATGCGCTCTCGGCGAGCGGGAGCCGCCCGAAGCGGTCGCGCGCCGCCACCCGGCGCTCGTCGATCCGCGCCATCAGGTAGAAGGCGCCGGCGACGATGTCCCCCGGAAGCTCGCGACCCTCCGCCACGGGTGGGAACAGCAGGGTGAGCCCGTCGCGCCGATGAACCGCCGCCCCGGGGAACGCCGGCCCCCCGAGCAGAAAGTCCTGCGCGTCGACCTGGGCCGGGATCCAGACCCCATGGGCCGGGGGGAGCTCCGAGTAGACCAGGTCGGCATCGCCGTCCACGTGGCGGGGCCGCATACCGATGGCACCCGCGAGCTCCTCGAGGATCCACGCGGCTCGGGGACGGAAGGCCTCGCGTCCACCACGGATCGCGATGCGCAGGTCATCCACGGCCGAGCCTCCGGGCCAGGCGCGCGAACTGCTCGACCGACGGTCGCGGGTCGCGCGGATCCAGGACGCCGTCGGCCACGGGGGGCCGAAGCGACGCCGCGAAGGCGCCGGCGCCCCACTCCCCCCGCGCGACCTCGCGCAGTCCGGCGGGCACGTGCTTGAGGGCGAGCATCCAGCGCCGGTCGCCGCGGTGGCCCGCGGGCCACGTCCGGGGGGCGCCGATCGCATCCAGGTAGCAGGCCAGCGGGATGTTGACCCCGGACCGCGTCGCGAGGTCGATCCACAGCCACGACCTCGGGTTCACCTCGATCAGGTGGTCCCGACCGTCACGCGGATCGCGCTTGACCTCGACCTGCGAGATGCCGTGGAACCCCAGTTCGTCGAGAAGTGCGTGGCAGCGCGCCGCGAGGGCGGGGTCCCAGCACGCCTCGGCTGCCCGCGCGGTTCCGAAGCGGGGCGGCCACTGGCGCAGCTTGCGCCCCGTGAACGAGGCGAGTGGCCGTCCGTCCGCGTCGCGGTGACTCCCGAGCGTCCAGAGCGCGTCGTCACCGCCCGGGATGACCTCGGAGATCTGCGGCC
>Ga0055584_100004686_pt1 | contig 13386 bp, 12 predicted proteins | sample OSDHelmetaG_FD_58716 | JGI IMG/M metagenome (GOLD analysis project Ga0055584, IMG submission 58716) | Pelagic marine sediment microbial communities from the LTER site Helgoland, North Sea, for post-phytoplankton bloom and carbon turnover... | ecosystem: Environmental > Aquatic > Marine >... | reverse complement strand
CATTCTAAAATCATATTGGCACAATCATAGGCTTCCGGAGCATATTGCGGAGCATCAAGCATCTTGGGATATCGCTCAGCAAAATCAACCAAGAACTGACGAGCCGATTGCTTGACCATCATGTCGATTCCAGCAAGCGAATGGTAGGGCGCTTCCTTGTCCCTGCTCGGCACTTCAAGAAACGCGTACGGCTTTAGGGCATCACTACCAAGGAATACGGCATCGACACCGCGTTCCCGCAAAATGTGAGTGATTATATGGGTCTGATTCCAGTAGACAGCAAAGTAGACTAGATCTGGTTTAGCCTCCACGACAGCATCGATTAGATCATCGTAATTGAGTCCCCTTTCCTTTTCGGTGTAGCCGAAGTGCAAGACAGGCGGTACGCCAAGTCGAGTGATTTCATCAGAAAATATCTTAGAAATCGGCTCCCCCCATGCAGAATCCTCATTGAGAATCGCAATCCGCTTTCCGCCGATGTAGTTCACAGCTGCCTGGCCTAATGCTCGGCCTTGAACTTCGTCGTTGGCTACGGTCCTGAAAAAATGTGTGTATCCCTTGTTACTGAGCAAAGGACTTGAAGCCTCTGAACTCATTTGAAGAATACCGGCATCGGCATACACATCTTGCGAAATAACCGCCATGGCACTGTTCGTTGGGCCTAGTACTGCGATTGCATCTTTACGAGCCACGAAATCAGCTGCTGCTTTTCTTGAAATGTCTCGGTCTTTACCGTTGACGATCACCTCGAGTTTGACGTCAACTGGGAGATTTCCTGCAGCATTTGCTTGATCGATCGCCATCTCCGCGGCACACCAACCAGCTACGGAATAAACGTCATCATTGGACAATTCAAATCCGATTGTTACGGAGTCAGGCATAGTGGATGCGGGTTTAACGGGGAAAAATTATGGGGAAATCAAAGTAGTTGAATAATATCCGGATAACCACCGGATTTACTGATAGTACGTCTAATCTCCAATACGCGGATCATAGACATCTCTAAGCCAATCCCCAAGCATGTTGACAGAGTAGACGGAAAGCATTAGAGCAATGCCTGGTAGCGTCGAAACCCACCAAGCGATTCGAAGATAATTCCTGCCCTCACCTAGCATACCACCCCAGGTGGGGGTACTTGGCGGGACGCCGACACCTAGAAAACTCAAGGATGCCTCATTTATAATGTTTGTCGCCAAGGCAAAACTGGCTACGACAATCAATGGGTTGATAATGTTTGGAACTACATGGCGCCACATTATCGTCCAGTCACGCAGTCCTAGAGCCTCAGCAGCTGTTATGTATTCCTGGTTACAGACCTGAAGCGTTTGCCCTCTTGCAACACGGCAGAATGGTGCCCATGTGGCTATGCTCAGAACAATAACGACGTTCATCATACTGGGACCCACTAAGGCCATAATGGCCACAGCAAGCAAAATGGAAGGAAAAGCCAGCTGAATGTCCACAAGTCGCATGATTACTGTTTCCACCCACCCCCGGAAATAGCCGGCTATCAAACCCAGCACCGAACCGAATATGCCTCCAAGAAGCACGGTGGCTACCCCTACAAACAAAGAAACACGAGCACCATGAATGATCCGGCTTAAGACATCTCGACCCACGTTATCCGTGCCCAAGACATGATCACTCGATCCACCATCCATCCAAGAAGGAGGCGTCAGACGAGTTCTAATATCGATCGCACCGGGATCCACTGGTGAAACCCACGGAGCAAATAGAGCAAGCAAGAGCATCAAGCCCAGAATTGAGACTGATACCAATGCCACCGGAGATCTTACTAAACGTCTTCGCAGATCATTCATGACGGATTCTTGGGTCAATGAACGAGTAGCTTAGATCCACAACTAAGTTGACTAGGACAAATACTAACGCTCCAAAGGTAATCACGCCCTGAACGAGGGGAAGGTCTCGGGCCTGAATCGCCTGAAGGGTCAGCCGACCTATTCCAGGCCATGCAAATACCGTTTCCGTGATCAAGGCACCTCCAAGCAGGCCACCAATCTCAAGTCCAAGCAACGTGATCACAGGAATCAGTGCGTTACGAAGGGCGTGAACGTAATAGATCCGCCAATTGGGAAGCCCCTTTGCTCGGGCCGTCCGGATGTAGTCCTGCCCAAGAACATCAAGCATGGAGGAACGCACTAAACGGGCGATGCGAGCAGTAGAAAACGTAGCAAGAGTGATGGCTGGAAGAAGTAGATGCAGGAAGGTGCCTCGTCCAGAAACAGGAAGCCATCTCAACCATACTCCGAAGACTAATATCAGCATGATTCCTAGCCAAAAAGTCGGTACGGATTGAGCAAACAAGGCACCGCTCATCGCGACTCGGTCTGCTAGGGAATTACGCTTAACGGCCGATAGTACCCCGATCGGGATCGAAATGAAGACGATCAAAAAGAGGGCAGCTGCCGTCAGCTCAAGGGTAGCCGGAAACCGCTGCAGGATGAGATCCATAACTGGGATTTGCTGCCGTACCGATACACCAAAATCTCCTTGAGGCAGCCCAGCTAAAAAATCACCGTATTGAACTAGAAGAGGCCGGTCGTATCCCATCGCCTCCCGGAATGAGGCGATTTGCTCACTGGTCCAGTGGTCCCCGATCATTAAAGTTGCAGGATCACCTGAGAGAAAGGTCAATGCAAACGCAATCGTCGCCACCGCCCACAAAATGAAGACGGCCATGAGTAAACGCTTGGCGACGTATTTCAACATGGTGACATCGTCAGAGAGTCAGAGATACGTCCCACAAATGAATAATTTCGTCTGGTCTCGGCTGCCAGTCTATCTGGTCTGAAACGCCATAAACATCTGGTTGAATGTGCAGAAATATCCACGGTGCCTCTTCGTGAACGATCTCCTGCATACGATACCCGATTTCTTGGCGGCGATCTGGATCAAGTGCAGCCTGCAGTTCATCCCAGAGCTCCTCGTACTCATCGTTTTCCCAGCGATAGAAGTTTGATGGGCTGGTGATTGTTAAATCCGCCGCTTCGGTCAGCAACTCGAATTCCCCTCCAGACCCCTGCATGAATAGGCCTGGCAGATCGTACGAAAGTAACTTGCCTCTGTAATTCCCCCATTCGTACGTGCGTACACCTTTCTCGAGCGTGACACCAACGTCAGCTAACTGAGACTCGATCGTTTGAGCGAGTTCGAAATCCTGGATCCATTTCCCAAGAGGCGTATCCAGAGATGACAACTCGAAGCCATTGGGGTAGCCCGCTTCTTCCAACAGCTTACGAGCCTTTGCGGGATCATAATTGTACGCTTCTAAGGTTGGATGATTGTACGGAGGGTTGAACATGTAGGACATTCTGTCTACCTGTCCGCTGAAAAGACCCTCAGAGATCGCATCAAAATCAATAGCATAGTTAAGCGCCTGTCGAACCCGTTTGTCCTTCAAAGGCTCTGGACCGCCTGATGTAGTGATCCCAATCATGACGCGCCTACCCCCTGAAATTCTTGCAACATGAACTCCGGGCGTATCATCTAGCAAAGCCGCCTGGTCAAAGGGAAGGTCCGTCACAAGGTGTACACCTCCTGTCTCTAATTCTGCTATTCGGGTAGATACTTCAGGAATGACACGCCAGATGACACGAGCAGCTTTAGGCGCGCTTCCCCAATAATCTGGGTTCGCAGCCAAGGCGACATGACTGTCACGAATACGTTCACTGACAGTGTAGGGACCCGTTCCAACTGGATTTTCCGCCCGATCGGCATCTGAGGCATCTGTGTAAAATCCTGGATCGATCATCCACATTTGGGAGAGATAAAAAGGCAAAAGGGCCTTGGGGCTACTCGTTGAAATATTTACCCTCAACGAATCTAGGATATCTACTCTCGTGATGTCGGCGCTCGGGATGGCAACGGATGCTCCTCCAACGGTCCGCCCGGCAGCGTTTCTTTCATAATAGGATTCAATGGAGAATTTCACTGTTTCAGCGTTAAAAATCGCTCCATTATGAAACCGAACGCCCTCCCGCAATTGAAATGTCCACGTAGTATCACCTTCGAGTCGCTCCCAAGAAGTTGCCAGAAGGGGCTCAACCTCCATGTCCTTATTAAAGAAAGTCAGACTCTGAAAAAGGTGGTCACCAAACGCGACCTCCACCCGTGAGAACATTCCAAACGGATCCATGGTCGAAATATCCGTTGAGTTGGCAACCGTAAGATCTCCTTGAGAGGAACACCCTCCGATCATCAAAGCCAAAGAAAACGTTAGTGCTCGGAATAAATTGCGCATTCTACCACACCGTTTTGCTTTTACCGCCATCGACCATGAGGGTCGCTCCGGTAACATATCGAGCCGCATCTGACAGCAAAAAAGCCCCAGCTTCACCAAACTCTTCTATCGTCCCATAGCGGCCCATAGGAATCATAGCCTTTCGTTTCTCCTGCCAGTCCTCCAAAGGAACGCCGAGCTGATCTGACTTAAAGATGTCATTTGAGCGAACTCGATCCGTATCGATCTGACCCGGCACCAGGTTATTAATCCGGATTTCTTCTGCCGCCAAGTCTGAAGAAAGGCTCTTTACGAGGCTCACTACGCCGGAGCGGAAAACATTTGATAGCAACAGGATGTCGATGGGTTCTTTGATCGACGAGGAGGTAATCGTAACAATCGAACCACTACCCTGGGCACGCATGATCGGAAGAACGCCGCGAATCATCCGAACAGCACTCATCAGGGTGAGTTCGAACCCGTTTTGCCAATCTTCGTCTGAAAATTTATCAAATTTGCCTGCAGGGGGGCCACCAGCATTCACTACGAGGCCATCGATCCGACCGAAATGAGTATGAGCATCCTCTATCCACTTGGCAATGCTGTCTGGACTCGTAGCATCCATAACGTAGCCTTGAGCTTCTGAACCGGTAGAGTCTCTCAAAGCCACGGCCGCCTCATCTATTGTCTCCCTTGTTCGGCTTGCCAGTGCCACCTTGCCACCTTTACGGGCAACTGCCTGGGCAATTCCGAATCCGAGTCCGACCGACGAGGCCGCAACCAAGACCACTTTGCCTTCAAATGCTGCGTTTTCCAGTGTTCTATCCTCCATAATATTGCAAGACTCCAGTATCCGTAGAAATACCTAAGGAGGCAAGACATTCGTGCATTTTGTCATCTTGGACCCCCATTGTCCTCGATGACCAGGAGTGGTCGAGTCAAAATCTCCATAGAACTGGATTACTTTCTCGAACAAAAGAAGATTACTCAGGCACTTCAGTCCCTCGAAGTAAGAATGGCTTCGATATGAGCAAGCTCCCCATCGGTCAGCGGATCAGAGTCCATGACGGCGAGTGCATCGTCGATGTGGGCCGTGCGGCTCGCTCCAATCAACGCAGAGGTCACACTATTGAAACGCAGCACCCATTGAACGGCCATCCGCGCCAGTGTTTGGCCACGATCCCCCGCCAGCTCGTTTAGCTGCTTAATTTGATTTAGGCGATGCCCTGTCAGCTCATCCGGCTGGAGAAATCCATGCACTTTGCCCGCACGGGAGTCAGCAGGAATACCATTCAAATATTTATTGGTAAGCATTCCTTGCGCTAGGGGCGAAAACGGGATACACCCGATCCCCTCTTCTTCCAAGACTTCCAATAGCTCAGGTTCAATCCATCGCTCAAACATCGAATACTTCGGTTGATGGATCAGGCACGGTGTCCCCATCTCCTTAAGAAGTCGCGCAGCCTCGCGCGTTTCTACTGGACCATAGCTGGAAATACCCACGTAAAGCGACTTTCCGCTGTGCACGAGGTGCGCAAGAGCGCCCATGGTCTCTTCCAATGGTGTGTTGGGATCGTAGCGGTGGGAATAGAAAATGTCGACGTACTCCAACCCCATCCGCTTCAGGCTCTGATCGGCGCTCGCGATGATGTGTTTCCTTGAACCCCACTCACCGTAAGGACCCGACCTTTAGAGTCGTGGGCCAGCCAGAGATCATCAGTGAACTTGCAGGCCTTGCGGACTTCCATGTAGATGCAGAAGGTCGGATTATAGCCCTGATAAACAATTCTTACGTTGGAGACCAACAAAGGAATGCACCCACCGATGTGACCATCTTCACCCATTTCGATCAGCGGGCTCATGAAATGGCGCCATGGGCCGAGAATTGACCCTGAACAAGCCGGTGATTGGTTTGCGCATGATGTAAATTCAGTCGCATCCCTTCGAACAATTCGCTTTTCTCCGTGACCCACTTTCTTCCGACCATCCGGTTTTCCACCCTCTTCATCCTAGTTGTGCTCGTGGCCTTCGGCGCGCCGGCTGTATCAGCTCAGCACGTTGCCGAAATCTCTGCATCGAAAGACAACACCTTGTTTGAAGACAATGACGGACTTCTTAGCAATGGGCAAGGCATCTATATTTTTGCCGGAATGACTGCTCGGAATGAAAAGCGTCGCGCGTTGATCGCCTTCGATATTGCAAGTGCACTCCCTCCTGACGCTCTGGTTGATAGCGTGCATTTTCAGATATTTATGGACAAGTCACTGGCGGGCGATGTACCTGTCTCTCTGCATCCAATGAGCGTTGCCTGGGGTGAAGGGGCCTCCGACGCGCCAGCAAATGAAGGGGGTGGAGTCGTGGCAGCAGACGGCGATGCTACCTGGATCCACTCATTCAAACCATCCATGACGTGGACCACTCCCGGCGGTGATTTTGACACAGATGCTAGCGCCACGACTGCAATTGGTGGCAGTGGAACCCATATTTGGTATTCGACCTCTGCAATGGTAGCTGACGTGTCCTCCTGGCTCTCGGATAGCTCTGCAAATTTCGGTTGGATGATCGTTGGAGATGAATCACAACCTGTCACGGCTAAGAGGTTTGGAAGTCGCCATGCTGCAGATGCAGCTCATCAGCCCGTCTTGCGCGTGTTTTATACGTCTAACTCAACGGCCTCTGAGAAAACAGAGCTTCCAACGGCATTTCGATTTGATTCTGCATGGCCCAACCCGTTTGCAACATCGACAACTGTCGGGTTTACAGTGGAACGCCCCGGTCGGTTTGTTCTAGATGTCATAGACATGACGGGGAGAATCGTCCATTCGACTACATATCAAGCTCTACAGCCGGGCTCTCAACAGGTCTCAATTCCAGGCTCCTCGCTTGCTGCAGGACTGTTTATTGTCAAAATATCTGGTCAGTCTGATGCCGTGATGGGCAAGCTTGTGCACTTGCGTTAGATGCCCGCACCCAACCCAAACGTCTCATGCCATCGAAACTATTCTTGATTGCGTCCACCCTATTCCTTGGCGTATTGGGTATCGGTGGCTCCTTTGCTCCCACGGAATCGTTGGCACTCGCCGGAGTTGAGCCGTCTGTAGAAGTGAGTTTCATATTTCAAATGATGGGTGGACTTTACCTTGGATTTGCGATGCTCAATTGGATGAACAGAAATGCACCTGTTGGAGGCATCTATGGGCGCCCCTTGCTGACGGCCAATCTGATTCATTTCCTCATCGTTTCCCTCATGCTTATCAAGCATGTTATAGATGGTGCCGGGAATGGATTGATCCTCCTGTGCGTCCTTTATACGTCCTTTGCAGTAGGATTTGGACTGCTCCAGTTCATGGATCCAACACGCAAATCGGTCAAAACCGGTTAAAACGGCATATGACGTATATTCGTCACCCCGGAGATCGATCGTTGATCGAATTCAGCCCCACACAATCCCCTTTTCTCCAGTTATGAAGATATTTTCCTCCCGCCTGTCCTATCTGCTAGTGGTTGCGCTCATCCTGTTTACGGGATGCCAGCCGGCAGAAGAGACTGAAGAGCAACTCATCGAACGCGCACAAGGAATCCACGAACGTGTAATCACGCTGGATACCCATGATGATATCAATATTGCCAACTTTACAGAAGAGAAGAATTACACCATGGATCTGGACACCCAGATCACTCTACCTAAAATGCGTGCTGGAGGCTTGGATGTAACATGGCTCGTCGTGTACACGGGACAAGGAGATCTCGATGACGCTGGTTACGCTGCTGCGTATGAGAATGCGATCTCCAAGTTTGACGCTATCCATTGGTTGGCTGAAGAGAAAGCACCGGAGCAGATCGAAATCGCCTACACGTCAGATGACGTTCGGCGCATCGTTAGCGAAGGCAAGCTAGTTGCCATGATCGCCATTGAAAACGCTTACCCTGTTGGACTCGACATCGCAAATATTGCTGATTTCCAGGCACGAGGTGGACGCTACATGTCGTTGTCTCACAACGGACACAGCCAGTTTTCGGATTCCAATACTGGAGAACGCGACGATGTATGGCTCTACGAAGGACTTAGTGATTTTGGCAAGCAGGCTATCACTGAAATGAATCGAGTCGGCATCATGGTCGACCTTTCTCACCCATCCAAGAAGTCTAACATGCAGGCTATGGCTCTTTCAAGAGCACCGGTCATGGCGTCGCACTCTTCAGCCCGCTCGATGAACGATGTCAGCCGTAACCTGGATGACGAAGAACTCATGGCACTCAAGGAAAATGGCGGTGTCGTTCAGACCGTTGCATTCCGTAGCTATCTCAATACAGCTAAGAATAACGCCTACCAAGAGGCTGTTACAGCCCTCCGTGAGGAAATCGCCGCGGAAATGGGCGTAGAAGTGATTTCAAACCGTGGCGAACTTCGCCAGATGTCAGAAGAAGACCGGGATGCCTATATGGCTGCCGTCGCACCCGTCATGGAAGCTGCAGAAGCTCGCATGGGCGAAGTGGACGCTGAACCAGTTGGTGTAACGGACTTCGTTGATCACATCGACTACCTCGTGAACCTGATCGGAATCGACCATGTTGGTATCTCCTCCGACTTTGATGGTGGCGGCGGTATCGAGGGTTGGAACGATGCGTCCGAAACGTTCAATGTGACGCTGGAACTAGTCCGCCGAGGATATTCCGAAGAGGAAATTGGCAAAATCTGGAGTGGTAACCTCCTGCGTGTCTTGGACGATGTCCAAGCCGTAGCAGCGCAAATCCAGGCTGAGCAGGGCTGATTTTGATCTACATCAGGACTGACTGATTCTGGCGGGGAAGGCGTGATGCCTTCCCCGCCACTTTTTTATTGGGAGAACTGGAAAGGCGTGGTGCTCTTAGGTGCGATGGTATGGCTGTAATGGATCGGACGGGCAACAGGTGCGTCTAATCGGATCCTTTCCAACTGACGTGATCAATGAGCGAATCCAGCGAACCCGTGGCGAAAGCCAAGAAAAAGAAATCAGGCACGCTTCAAGAAGCCAAGAGGCTCATGTGGGCGCACCGCGGTAAACTGGCCTTCGGCTTTTTGCTGATGGTGGTTAACCGACTGAGTGGCTTCGTGCTGCCTTGGGCATCTAAGTACCTCGTTGATACGGTGCTGGCCGATGGCAAAATGGATATGCTGCTCCCTATTGCCCTTGCGGTAGGTGGTGCGACCATAGTTGGCGCCATTACCAATTTTTCCCTCTCCCAGATTATCAGCGTGACCGCACAGGCTGCCATCATGAATATGCGCCGCCAGGTGCAAGCGCACGTGACCCGGCTTCCCATCCGGTATTTTGAAGGCACCAAGTCAGGTGTCTTGATATCTAGGATCATGACCGATGCAGAAGGAATCCGAAACCTGGTCGGAACGGGCATTGTGCAACTTGTCGGTGGGGTGTTTACGGCTCTAATTGCTCTTTCATGGTTGTTCGTCATCAACTGGCAGTTGACGGCAGCAACGCTAGCCTTCCTATCGATCTTTGGCGGCGGTATGGCGATGGCCTTCAAGCGCTTGCGTCCACTTTTTCGCGAACGTGGGGAGATTAATTCTCAGGTAACAGGTCGACTCAATGAAACGCTGAATGGCATTCGAATCGTCAAGGCATACGGCGTTGAAGGACGAGAACAGGCCGTATTCTCAGGCGGTGTCGACGAGCTCTTCCAGAACATCCGCAAGTCAATTACCGGTGTTGCCGCCATCTCAACGTTTGCCGGCATAGTCATCGGTGGCGTTGGGATTCTCATGATCACCGTCGGTGGCAATGCAATTGCAGCCGGATCAATGACTATGGGTGATTTCGTGATGTACATCTTCCTAGTCGGGCTACTCGCTGCACCGATCGTGCAGATGGCATCGATCGGAACGCAGGTGTCTGAAGCTTTCGCCGGCCTCGATCGAATTCGCGAGTTGATGGACAACCCGACAGAGGACGCTGAAGACGAGCACAAAAGCCATCTTCCTACCATTAAGGGAGATATCGAACTGAGCGATATCCATTTTGCCTACGAGGAAGATGTCCCTGTATTGAAAGGGGTGTCTTTGAAGGCGCCTGCCGGTACAACGACAGCTCTTGTGGGCTCAAGTGGGTCTGGGAAAAGTACCTTGGTAAGTCTGGTAATGGCTTTTAACCGTCCAGATCAGGGGCGCATCTTGATTGATGGTCACGACCTAAACGAGGTGAAGCTTCAGGATTATCGCTCCAGCCTGGGTGTCGTTTTGCAGGAAAACTTCCTTTTTGACGGCACCGTAGCCGATAACATCCGGTTTGCTCGACCCGACGCATTACCGGAAGATGTCGAAAGAGTGGCTCGACTGGCACATTGTCATCAGTTCATCATGGAATTCCCTGATGGATATGAGACTGTCGTGGGTGAGCGCGGCGTAAAGCTTTCGGGCGGCCAGAGGCAGCGCATTGCCATAGCTCGTGCCATTTTGGCTAATCCACGTATCCTCGTTCTAGACGAAGCTACATCCAGTCTTGACTCAGAAAGCGAAGCGCTTATTCAGGCAGGATTTGCTAGCCTGCGCGAGGGTCGTACCACGTTTGTCATTGCCCATCGCCTCTCCACCATTCGAAGTGCCGACCAGATTGTGGTATTAGAGCAAGGCCAAATTATAGAGTGCGGCACTCATGCAGAGCTCATGGCCAATAAGGGCCGATATAAGGAGCTACACGACCAACAGTATAGTTGGGAGGAAAATCTGTTCGTGAACCCCGGTGAGGACTACCTACCAGGCAATTCGGAGTAGCCATGTCACGAGCCTTTGTTAAGGAAGACGCCCCTGATGGCGTCGTCTATATTCCACCAAGGGCACCTCTCCCTGCTGGGGCGGTAAATTATGTCACTTCGCGTGGATTAGACCTCCTTACCAAGGAGAAAGAGACATTTGAAGCTGAGCGGGAGCGGCTCAAAAAAGGAGATCCTCACAACCCGGATCGCAACAGGGCACTTACCGTTGTCCGCGGCCAATTGAAGGACCTTGAAAGTCGCATCCAAAGTGCGAGGGTTGTCAAACCGTCAGAACAACCGTCAGACGAAGTTCGATTTGGGGCGAAAGTGACTGTAATAACCGAGAAAGGTCGCACTCCGGGGCTTAAACGTACGTTCAAGATTGTAGGAGTTGATGAGGCAGACATCACAACTATGCGGGTTGGATACGTCGCACCGCTCGCCAGAACGCTAATTGGGCTGGCACAAGGAGAAACCACTGTCTTGATGATGGGTGGTATTGAGGAAACACTTAGGGTCGAACACATCGAGTACTCAGATGATTGACTTGCCCTCCGTTGAAAACCGATTCACGACGCATTTCCCCGCCGACCCATCTAGCGAAAATATTCCTCGCCAGGTCTCTGGAGCCGTTTGGTCACAGGTCCAGCCGACGCCTGTTTCTTCTCCCCATCTGGTTGCGTATTCAGCCGACTTGGCGAAGGAATTGGGCTTATCGGCGCAGGTCATTCAAAGCCAGGAATTCCTGGAGATGATGTCGGGTAATCGGCTCGCTGATGGCGCTATTCCCTATTCCATGAACTATGGTGGGCACCAATTTGGGAATTGGGCTGGACAATTAGGCGACGGGCGCGCGATTAGCATCGGCGAGCTGCGTGGCGAGGATGGCTCATCCTGGACGCTGCAATTGAAAGGAGCTGGTCCCACTCCTTATTCGCGCACGGCAGACGGCCGAGCCGTATTGCGCTCGTCTATGCGAGAATTTGTCTGCAGTGAGGCAATGCATCATTTAGGTATTGCAACGACAAGAGCATTAACGCTAGTCAGCACGGGTGAGAGCGTACTTCGCGACATGTTTTACGATGGCAATCCAGCGCCTGAGCCAGGAGCCATCGTTTGTCGGGTGTCCCCATCCTTCTTGCGCTTTGGTAATTTCGAGATACATGCCGCGCGACGGGAAACTGATCTCCTCAAGCAGCTCGCCGATTGGGTGATAACGGAGCACTATCCACATCTCTGGTCACCTTCGCAGGACACGTATCTGGCTTGGCTTCAGGAAGTTTGTGATCGCACAATTCGTTCCGTGGTAGACTGGATGCGGGTTGGTTTCGTTCACGGCGTGTTGAACACGGACAACATGTCTGTACTCGGGTTGACGATCGATTATGGACCATACGGATGGATTGACCATTTTACGCCCGACTGGACGCCCAACACGACGGATGCCATGGGCCGTCGTTATGTGTTCGGCAACCAGCCCAAGGTGGCGCACTGGAATCTTGCTCAGTTTGCCCGTTCACTTATTCCGCTGATCGGTGATCCCGCTCCTTTGCAGGAAATCATACATGATGTACCCAACCGGTACGGTAGCCTATATCGTGATATGATGGCGTCTAAACTCGGTTTTAGGCGCTTCGAAAGTCCACAAGACGAAGAGCTGCTGAAGGAGTTGTTTGAGCTATTTGAAGCTCACGAAACGGACATGACTAATTTTTTTCGAGCCTTGGCCTACGTTGACCCCTCCTCCCCGACGGTCGCGGCCCTCACTGATGTGTGGTATGGAGAACCATCCTCCGTTCATTTGTCTTCCATGGACTCCTGGCTTCAAAAGTGGGCTGACAGAATTGTGGCCGAAGACCAATCTCCCGATGAGCGAATTGCTGCCATGAATAGAGCGAACCCTGCGTTTATCCCGAGAAACTGGTTGGTACAAGAGGCCATAGACCAAGCTCACGAAGGATTATATGATCGGATACACCAATTGATGGATCTAATCCGCTCCCCATACGATGCCCCAGACGCCGTAGAAGGAGGGATAGCAGATCTAGCAAAGTGGAAGCGCCCTGAATGGGCTCGGCATAAGCCTGGTAGTTCCATGCTATCGTGTAGCTCCTGATCCGACCTCTTCATTTTGACCAACTCAATCGAATGACGAATACGATGTTCAACACCCACCGATTGCGTTCGACCTCTGCCTTCTTTCTGGCACTATTGCTTGTAGCCTTGATTTCGTCCCGGACGGCTACCGCACGGCAGGATATCCAAGCTGACTTTCCCAAGGCGCAGGAAGAGGCTGATCGCATTCCACTCGACCTGCGCATCCAGCACGGCACGCTGGACAATGGTCTCAAGTGGATGATTCGGCCGAACGACAAGCCGGAAAACAGAGCTGAATT
>Ga0055584_100004685_pt1 | contig 13387 bp, 15 predicted proteins | sample OSDHelmetaG_FD_58716 | JGI IMG/M metagenome (GOLD analysis project Ga0055584, IMG submission 58716) | Pelagic marine sediment microbial communities from the LTER site Helgoland, North Sea, for post-phytoplankton bloom and carbon turnover... | ecosystem: Environmental > Aquatic > Marine >... | reverse complement strand
AGCGGCACGGTGGCAGTCTCGGCCACTCGCCTGGCGGCATCCAGTTCAGAACGATGACGCTGGCCGTAGTCGATGGAAAGCGCGTGGCAATCGAAGCCGCTGTCCTGAGCAATAGCCAGCGCAGTCACCGAGTCGAGCCCACCAGAAACGAGAACGACAGCCTTTTTTGATAAGTTCACAGACATTTCCGATTCTCACTTTCCGGGTGTATCGCCCCACAGAATTTTATGCAGTTGCAACTGGAACCGGACCGGCAAGCGGTCTTCCAGTATCCATTCAGCGAGGTCCCTGGCTTCGACCTGGTCCCAAACCGGAGATAGCAATACGCCACATTTTTCATTCAATGAGCGCTTGTTGATCTGATCTCTCGCCCACTCGTAGTCTTCGCGGGAACAGATCACGAATTTTATCTGGTCGTTCGCGGTCAGTTGTTCCAGGTTGGTCCAGAGGTTTCGTTCTTCTTCACCAGAGCCCGGTGTTTTCAAGTCCAGGACACGGCTGACCCGTTTGTCTGCAGTGCTGATATCGATGGCACCGCTGGTTTCCAGTGACACCCGAAATCCCTCATCGCACAGCAGTTTTAATAACTCCGGGCAGCGCTTCTGTGCCAAAGGCTCACCTCCGGTCACACAGATGTAAGGCGTACTGTAGCTCCGAACCTGGTCAAGGATATCCTGAAAGTGCATCCACTCCCCGCCATAGAACGCGTATTCACTATCGCAATAAACACATCGTAACGGGCAGCCCGTCAGGCGGACAAACACCGTCGGCAAACCAGCCTGCACCGCCTCACCCTGCAGGGAATGGAAAATCTCGGTGATTTTCAGCATCCCCTCACGTGACTCAGGGATGCGCTTCTTGTCTTTGCTATCCGACATCAGGGTATTGTAATTGTTACGTTGCCTCCGGGCTGCTTGTATTACATTAATTCACTCCAATTTCCTTCATGCTCAAACCCCCTGCCCGTTCAGACTGATGATGCAATTTCATTCGAAATCGTATGTATTGGTGTGTATAATTGAACAGTCGGGCCCTGATCAAGAAACTATTGAATGACGGATTCGTGTTACGTGGGGTCAGGGGCAGCCATCACCAATTCAAACATGAGGATGGGCGATTGGTAACCATTGCGCATCCCAGTAAAGACATACCATTGAGGACCCTCAGGAATATATTCAAAATCGCTGGATGGGAATGGAATTCAGGCAGGTGATACGGAGACATCATGAGATACCCCATCATATTGCAAACGGATAATCACGAGCAGTTTGGCGTAACTGTGCCTGATTTACCGGGCTGTTTTTCACACGGTACTTCCGTAGAAAACGCCATTAATAACGCCCGCGAGGCCATTTTATTTCATGCTGAAGGGCTGGTCAGGGACAAACAGATAATTCCCATACCATCCGAAATCGTTGATCTATCTGATTTTCATGAAGAAACGGGAACCGCATTTCTGGCCTACGCTGACGTAGATATCGAACCCATCATGGGTCCGGCCAGACGAATCAATATCACCATCAAGGCCGCAAGCCTGCAAGTCATCGATATCCGGGCCAAAGAACGCGGCATGAACCGCTCAGAATACCTGGCCTACGCTGGCACCCATTTCGATAGCTAGTAGTGTCCTTCCATGCGCATACTGCGCAAGCGACTTTCCGCCAGCCTGGCCAGTGTCGTATCGGGGTAGCTTTCCTGAACCTGGGTCAGGGCTGCTCGCGAGCTGTCCCACTGTTCCAGTTCATAATGCGTGTAGCCAACTTTCAGCAGGGCATCAGGTACTTTGGGGCTTTGCGGATATTTGTCCATCAGGTCCTGGAACGCGGTCAGTGCGATATCGTAATTACGTGTCACGTAGTAGGACTCACCCAGCCAGTACTGCGCATTGTCTGCGTAATCGCTGTTGGGGTAGGCATCCAGGAATGACTGGAAGTCTTCCGCAGCGTCTGCGTAACGCAATTCTTTGAGCGCCTGGAAAGCCTGGTCGTAAGCGGCTTTTTCCTCGGCGGCCGATGAAACGGCCGGCTGGCTGTCAACCTGCGGCTGACCAATAGCGGTCACACTGGACTGGGATTCCATCGGAGCACGCACTTCGGGCGAATCTTCCGCCGGCGGAATGACCGTCGGCCGCGCGGCCGGTGAACTGCCGCTGCGAGGTGAGCCGCCACTGGCCACCGGCTGGCTGTTGCGCATGTCGGAGATGCGTTGATCCAGGTCCAGGTATTGGTCGCGTTGCCGGCGTTTGAGATTCTCCAGCTCCTGTTCCTGATTTTCCAATTGCCCGCGCAATGTGCGGACTTCATCCTGCAATTCCTGTACCTGGATGACCAGGTTGGCCGCCGCGGACAGATCTGAATCCTGCGCCGACAGCGAGGCAGATGAAACGATGGCCAGCACAGTGCTGGCCATCAGGGCCTTGTTAATAGCGCTTCCAGCCATGGTCATCGTGCCGTGTACACGACCTCCACACGACGGTTCAGTGACCAGCAATCTTCGTCACTGACCCGGCAGGTCGGACGTTCTTCACCGTAGCTGACAACGACCAGCTGGCTGCCCCTGGCGCCCTGTGCGGACATCAGACCATCAACCGCATTACCACGGCGTTCTGCAAGCCCGAGATTGTACTCACGGGTTCCGCGCTCGTCTGCATGACCTTCGAGCGTGATGCGGGAGCTCGAATGTGCAGCAGCATATGCCGCATGTGCAGAAACGATACCACGGTATTCCGGACGCACCGTAGACTTGTCAAAATCGAAATAGATAACTCGTTTCGATAGCAGGCTTTCCGGGTTGTCAAAATTCCGGGAGTCCGTGAAATCGTGCGGATCCGGCGCAGGCGCAGTTTCCACTTCAGGAGTTGGTTCGGGTTCCGAGGTAGGCTCCACGGGTTCGGGCTTCGGTGTTGTCTGGCAGGCTGTCAATGCCAGTGCAATCATCAATGCGAGAGTCAATCGCCACGTGGTTTTCATCGTTTCCTCCTAGGTTTTTATCATTGTGCCGTTCACTACGGCATCGGGCTCTGAATTTCGTGTGTAGTTTACCTGATAACAGGCGACCATGCGGGCTCCCGAACGTCCCCTTCGCTCAATATTAATCGCTGCCTTACACTACCGTCTGATGATACAGCAGATAACACGCCGCGATTACCTTCTCGAGTCGCATACAGGACCATGCTGCCATTGGGTGCAAAGCTTGGCGATTCGTCCAGCACGCCGGGTGTGAGTATGGTGAAACGTTCGGTTTCAATATCCCAGACCGCTATACGATACTCGTTTCCTCTCCCGTACGCTACAGCTATTCTGCGGCCATCCGGCGCAATGCTGGCGCGGGCATTGTACTCGCCTTCGAGCGTGACTCTTTCCGGCGATCCGCCGGCGGGCGCCACACGATAAATCTGCGGACGGCCACCCCGGTCCGAGGTGAAATAGATGTGGCGCCCGTCGGGTGACCACACGGCTTCAGTATCGATGGCCCAGTGCTGGGTCAACTGGGTGAGTCGCCCCGTTGCCATCTCTCGGACATAGATTTCGGGGTTTCCGGATTTTGACAGCGTCAGCGCCATTTTGCGGCCATCGGGTGAAAAAGAAGGCGCACCATTGATGCCTCTCCCGCTTGATATCAGTTCGCGTGACCCGGTCGCCACGTCCTGCATATAAATGGCTGAGTTACCCTTCTCAAATGACACATAGGCCAGTTTCTTTCCATCCGGAGACCAGGCCGGGGACAGCAAAGGTTCGGGAGAGCCCACGACCGATTGCGGCCCGAATCCATCAGCATCTGCAACCACCAGTTCATAACGCTGGTCCGGCCCCAGGCCGGTGGCCGTGATATAGGCGATGCGGGTCGAGAACGCCCCGGGCACTCCGGTCAGCGCCTTGTAGATGGCATCTGCCACGCGGTGCGCGCCAAATCGCAGATCACCAGGCCCCACGGTTGTCACCTGCGACAGTAGTCGCTCCTGGGTGTGCACGTCGAACAACTGGTAAATCAGCTCATGGCCGCTTCCATCTGTGGGCGTGCGCACGCTGCCGACGACAATGTAATCAACCTTGAGCAGGCGCCAGGTGCCGAAGCGAATGGATTCTTCGTCCACCGGCCGCTCCACCATATCGGCCGCATCCATGGGCTTGAACAGGCCGGAGCGGTAAAGGTCGCCGGAAACGATCTCATCCACGCTGGCGACCGGTGGCGGGCCCGCCTCCTGCCACTGGAACGGAACGATTGCGATCGGAAGCGCACCGGGATTTCCGCTGATGATTTCAATCTCAAGCTGCGCGTACGCAGTTTGGGCTGCCAGCAAGGTAATGATAATGATTAGTAGTTTTTTCACGTTTTCATTCACCGTCATAGATAAATATAAAATCAATTTCCCTTTGGAATACATCTTCAAAGCCACGATAAGGCAGCGAACCACCCCTTTCCACCGCCGCAACAATAGACCGCCGGGTCGCTTCGTCGCCATTGCAGGACCCTGATATCGCTGCCGAGATCACCTCACCTCCGGGGATTTGCACAATTTTCAGCTTGCACCTCAAACCGGCCTGGGCAGTGGGCGGACGCAACCAGTTCTGAGTCACAAAAGACTGGATGGCTGACTGATAGCTGTCGCTGAGCGTCGCCAGCTGGCCAGCCCGGAACTCCCGCTCTTCCGCCTCCATCTGCTTTTGCATTGCCGCCTCTTCCAGCCTGCGGCGTTGTTCAATGGCCTCATCCTTACGCTTCGCCTCGAGTTGTTTCAGGCGCTCCGCTTCCACTTTTCTCTGTTTCTCAGCTTCTTCGCGCTGCTGGCGAAGTTTATCCAGTTCGCGCTGCTGCTGCAGCCTTTCTTCCTCCAGCTTGCGTTCGCGTTCCATCCGCAACTTCTGGAGCTTGTCCTGGGCATTGCGCTTGCGCTGGGCTTCGAGTTCCAGTTGACGCTGCTGTTCTGCTTCCCGTTCCTGCTTCTGTTTCTGCTCCTGCTCCCGTTTGCGTTGCTCCACCAGTTGCTCGGCACGTTTCTGGCGCAATTCTTCCCGCTCTACCGCCCGCCTGGCCTCTTCACGCTGTGCGCGGATTTTACTGGTGTCCACCATCACCGCTTCAATGGTCAGCCCCAGGTTTTGCGGCTTGCGAAAAGGCTGCCAGTTCATCGTACCAAGCACTACCAGGGCTGCCATTAACGCGTGTACGGCGATCGCAAGGACGAAAGCCCTGGATTGCGCGAGAAATTCCTGAAAGGAATACACGCAATTACTCCGGGTTCGTCCCCGCTTCCGGGACCGTATCGAGTGGGTCACTCATCAGGCCCACCTTGGTCACACCGGCTTTTTGCAGTAAAACCATGGCGTTATAAACCTCTCCGTAGCCTACCCGCTCATCACCACCCACCAGCACCTGGATTTCGGGATTACGGCGCACGATGGCGGAAACCGTTGTAACCAGAGTTTCGGGATCGATCAGGCCGCTGGAAGTGCCATCCAGGTCGCCGCCCGCATTGAGATACAGGTCTCCATTTTGCAATACCGTAACCACCAGGGGCTCGTCATTCTGTTCCGTATCCAGCGGCTCCGCATCTGCCTTGGGCAGTTCCACTTCGACGCCCAGGTTGAGCAGAGGCGCGGTAATCATGAAAATCACCAGCAGAACCAGCATTACGTCGATATAGGGAACGACGTTGATTTCGGCCATGGGCCGCCTGCGTCCTTTATAGCCTTCCATGAATTATTACTCCCCGGACAGTGCGTGCGCCTGGCGCTGCAGGATGCTGGAGAATTCTTCTTTGAAATTGTCGTAGCGCACTTCCAGGCGATCCACCTGGTTGGAAAAACGGTTGTATCCAATAACCGCTGGAATGGCTGCAAAAAGCCCCATCGCGGTCGCCACCAGCGCCTCGGATATTCCTGGCGCCACCATCGCTATGGTGGCCTGGTTGACATTGGCGAGTTGATGGAAACTGGTCATAATCCCCCACACGGTTCCAAACAACCCAACATACGGGCTGGTAGAGCCCACCGTGGCCAGGAAGTTCAGATGGTGCTCAAGATCCTCGGTCTCCCGCGTCAAGGCGATTCGCATCGCACGCTGGGAGCCCTCTACCATGGCATTGGGCCCAATCCGGCCCTGGTCTCGCATGCGCAGGAACTCGGCAAAACCGGCATCGAAAATTCTTTCCATGCCACTGGTAATGCGGTGCGCACCGGTAATGCCTTCATGCAGCTGGGTCAGGTCTGTTCCTGACCAGAAGCGCTCCTCGAAGGCGTTTGCTGCCTTTTCGGCCTTCGCCAGTATCCTGCGCTTGCGGAAAATGACCATCCAGGATGCAACCGAGGCCGCCAGAAGTATCGCCATCACACCCTGCACCAGCAAGCTGGCCTCCATGACCAATTGCCAGATCTGTAATTCGTTTTGCATTATTCCAACTCCGCCTTGATCCATGCCGGCATCCGCGCCGGTTTCAAACTGTCTGCGTGCAGCATGACCGCGCTCAATTCAGCGCTTGCGATCAGCACACCGTCCTCTTTTCTCGTCATCTGCTGCCGGAATCCCTGCCGCACACCCTTTATCCAGGTCACTTCGGCTGTCACCAGCAACTCATCATCGAGTTTTGCCGCCTGCCTGAAACGGACATTGATATCCAGCACCACCCAGATCAGATTGTATTGCTGCTTCAGCTCGGTCATCGACAGGCCGCATGCCCGCATCAACTCCGTTCTGGCCCGTTCGAAAAAATTGAGATAATTCGAGTGGTACACAACGCCGCCGGCATCGGTGTCCTCGAAATACACTCTTACAGGCCAGACAAATGGCACGCGGTTAAGTTCACTCATCAGGGTCTGCCTTAATAAAAACGCCCAAATCCCTAAAAAGGGTTACGAATTAATTTTTATCTTATTTCTTGAACAGGTCGTCAGGTGGGGCATCAGACTGGCCCAGTCCAAAATGACGATAGGCTTTCGCCGTCACCATGCGCCCCCTGGCGGTTCTTGTCATATAGCCCTGCTGAATCAGGAAAGGCTCCAACACGTCTTCAACTGTTCCACGCTCTTCCGACAGCGCTGCGGCGATACTGTCAACGCCCACCGGCCCGCCTTCAAAATTCTCGATAATCATCATCAACAGGCGGCGATCCATCGTATCAAAACCCAGTTCATCCACCTGTAACAATTCCATCGCGTCCGCGGCCATGGTGTTATTGATGAAACCGTCACCCCGAACCTCGGCAAAATCCCGAACCCGCCGCAACAGGCGGTTGGCAACCCTTGGTGTGCCCCGTGAACGGCGCGCAATTTCCTTCGCCCCTTCATTATCGATACCAATCTGCAGAATTCCTGCCGAACGTGTGACAATCCGGGACAATTCTTCGGGGCTGTAGAATTCCAGCCGCTCGACAATGCCGAAGCGGTCACGCAAGGGTGATGTTAACAGTCCGGCCCGCGTCGTGGCGCCAACCAGCGTAAAGCGCGGTAATTCCAGCTTGATGGAGCGGGCCGCCGGCCCCTCTCCGATCATGATGTCGATCTGGAAATCCTCCAGCGCCGGGTACAACACTTCCTCGACCACAGGCGAGAGGCGGTGAATTTCATCGACGAACAATACGTCACCGGTCTGCAGATTGGTCAGCAAGGCCGCCAGGTCACCGGCCCGCTCCAGAACCGGGCCCGATGTCTGGCGCAGGTTGACCCCCATCTCGTTGGCGATCACATGAGCCAGCGTGGTTTTTCCCAGGCCGGGTGGCCCGAAAATCAGGACATGATCCAGCGCCTCCGCCCGGCGCCGGGCGGCTTCCAGGAAAATGCCGAGTTTCTCGCGCATGGCCGGCTGACCGATGTATTCGTCCATGGTCCTGGGGCGAAGGCTGATCTCCGCCGTCAGGTCTTCAATCGTGTCCTCGGGGGATATAACGCGTTCTTCTTCGTTCATTACTGTTTAACCATGGATTGCAGCGCGCGGCGAATGATTTCCTCCGCCTCCAAATCCTCCCCCATATCCGCTTGCACCACGCTTCGCACCATGCGGGACACTTCCTGTGGTTTGTAACCGAGCGCGCCAAGGGCATGGCTTGCCTCGCTCACTGCACCTCCGGGAGGCGCCATTCCGCTGCGTGGCATTGTGGTGCCGCTGACCGGAAAGCTGTCCAGCTTGTCACGCAACTCGATGATAATTCGCTCAGCGGTTTTCTTGCCGATGCCGGGCAGGCGGGTGAGTGAAGCTGAATCGTTTTCGGCCACGTAGCGCGCCAGTTCGTCACCGCTGGCGCCGGAAAGAATGGTCAGGGCGAGCTTTGCGCCGATACCGCTGATTTTCAGCAATTGCCGGAACACAGTTCGTTCAGATTCACTGGAAAAACCGTACAGCGTATGGCTATCGTCCTTAATCGACAAGTGAGTCAGGATCACCACCGGCTGCCCGGTTTCGGGCAAGTCATAAAAAACCGTGAGCGGCGCCTCCACCTCGTAACCGACGCCGGCAACGTCGATGACCATCTGGGGTGGCTGCTTGTAAATCAGGGTTCCGGCCAGGCGGGCAATCATGATTTTTGCATTCTCTGCATGCGATTGACAGTCTGTTGCGTATGCTGGTGACATAATGCCACAGCCAGCGCGTCAGCGGCGTCCTCGGATGGTGTGTCTTTCAATTGCAACAGCACGCCCACCATGTGTTGCACCTGCACCTTGTCTGCACCACCACGCCCAACGATGGCCTGTTTGATGGACCGGGGCGCATATTCGGCTACCGGCAGCCCCAGGGAAATGGCCGCGCAAATGGCCGCGCCCCTGGCCTGGCCCAATTTCAGGGCAGAACCGGCATTGTGGCTGACAAAGACGGTTTCGATAGCGAATTCATCTGGCTTGTATTCGCTGATCAGTTCGCAAATGCCTGAGAAAATGATGCCCAGCCGCTCTGGAAACTCGCCACTGCCAGCCTTGATGGCACCGTGTTTGATCACCACGGCCTGATCGCTCCTGACTTCGATAATGCCGAAGCCTGTCAGCCTGGAACCAGGGTCGATTCCTAGAATGCGCATTTCAGATCAGGTTTTGGCTGGGGTTTTGGCTCAGTCATAGGCATCTTCGGGAATATCCGCGTTGGAATAGACTGCCTGGGCGTCATCGAGATCCTCCAGGACATCCAGGAATCTCAACACTTTCTGCCCGGTCTCGACATCCAGCTCCACTTCGATGCTGGCGCGCATGGTAATTTCAGAATTGGCCGGACTGAGGCCCGCCGCTTCCATCGCATCGACTACCGCGGAATAAGCTTCGGGTGAAGTGACAACCTCAATGGAGCCGTCATCCTCGGTGACGATATCATCAGCTCCGGCATCCAGCGCCACTTCCATGACCTCGTCTTCCGATGTACCCGGCTCAAAGTTGAGCACACCGATCTTGCTGAACAGATAGGAAACCGAGCCATCGGTTCCCAGATTTCCGCCATACTTTGAAAATGCGTGGCGAACTTCAGCCACGGCCCGGTTTCGGTTGTCGGTCAGGCAGTCGATCATCACAGCCACACCTGCATGCGAGTAGCCTTCGTAGCGAATTTCCTCGTAGTTGACGCCCTCGAGTTCTCCGGCGGCTTTCTTGACGGTGCGCTCGATGGTGTCCTTGGGCATATTGGCCGCGTTGGCCTTATCGATGGCCAAGCGTAAACGCGGATTTGCATCCGGGTCACTGCCCCCTTCCCTGGCGGCCACATTCAGCTCCCGATTGATCCGTGTGAAGACTTTTCCACGCTTGGCGTCAACGGCTTTCTTGCGATGCTGGATGTTGGCCCATTTACTGTGTCCCGCCATACCATTTTTCCTTGGCTGATCTTGACTAAACCATTAATTTTATCATGAAAGGAAGAAGTAAAACCCGTTCAATAAGCCTCCGGTTCCGCTTCAATTCGGAGTTCTTTATCAGCGGCTGAAAATTTTCCTCGACCTGACCAGAGACTCGAATGAAACCATGAACAGGGCAAACCAGATGCAGCCGAAAGCCACGGCATGGCCGGGTGTAAACGCTTCGCCATACACGAATACGGCCAGAGTGAAAGAAAGTGTGGGCGCGATGTATTGAAAAAAGCCCAGTGCGGTCAGGGTGAGAGTCCGCGCCGCCAGGTTGAACCAGATCAACGGCAATATGGTCACCAGGCCGGCCAGCGCCAACAGGATGTCGAGGCGAAAAGCCACACTACCGAAAGTCAGCGTATCGTTGCTGAAACCCCAAGCCACGAAGAGCAGAGCCCCCGGGGCCAGAAGCATAGCTTCCCACAATAAACCGGTCATCGGGCCCACTCCGAGCTTTTTTCTGAGCAGTCCGTAAAATCCGAATGAAAATGCCAGGCCAAGAGAAATCCATGGCGCTGTTCCCAGGTACCAGCCGAGGTAGACTGTTCCCGTGGCGGCTATGATCACGCCTATGCCCTGGATCAGGGTCAGCCGTTCATTCAGAAACAGGAAACCCAGCAGAAAACTCACCAGGGGGCCGATAAAGTAGCCCAGGCTGGTGGGTAGTATCTGGTCGTGCGTCACGGCCCAGACAAAAATCAGCCAGTTGAAAATGATCAGAGTGCCCGATAGGGCCAATTGCATTATCGTACGGAATGGCAGGCGCATTCGCAGGAAGAATCGAGATCCGTCCCGCAGTAGCAGGAAGCCGGCCAGCACCGGGATGGACCAGAGAATCCGGTGCGCAATAATTTCCATGGGCGCCACGGACTGGATCAGTTTGAAATAGATGGGGGCCAGGCCCCAGAAGATGTAGGCGCTGAGCGCGGCGATGACGCCTGTGTGCTCATGACTTTTCAATTGAAGCATTGAGCCGGATTCCAATTCACGACCGTTCCGGGCCTGGCCGTAAAAAGAGAGGCCGGCATACGCCGGCCTCGCGAAAAGCTGAATTCCAAATCGCGGAAATCAGGGATTCACATTTGAAGCTTTTTCTGAACCCAGGTTCTCAGCCAGGAAAGACTCCATTCTGCCATAGAAGTCATACCGGTTTTCTTCCTTGCGGAAACCGTGGCCTTCATCCTTCTTGACCATGAGTTCATATTTAACTCCGGCCTTCTTCATGCCATCCTCCATCACACGAGCGTGCTTGATGTTGACGCGTGGGTCTTGCAGGCCATAGGCCATGAAAACCGGAGCCTTGATCTTATCGGCATGGTTGGAGGGCGACCATTCTTCGAGGAACTCCTTCTCCGTTTTTGGATTCCCGACCATTTCCCACATCTGCTCTTCACCGGCCGCCCAGGAATCAGGCGCTGTCTTGAATAGCAGTGGCAAATCGGTAACACCCACATAGTTGATTCCGCACTTATACAGTTCCGGCGTGTAGGTCAGACCGGCCATGGTGGCATAGCCGCCGTAACTTCCACCGTAGATGCAGATTCGCTCACGGTCGGCCAGACCCTGATCGATCGCCCACTGAACTGCGTCAGTGACGTCATTCTGCATAGCCTGACCCCACTGCTTCCAGCTGGACTGCAGGTGGTCCATGCCGAACCCGGTCGAGCCACGGAAATTCACTTGTATCACCGCATAGCCGCGGTTTGCCAGAAATTGTGTTTCAGGGTTATAACCCCAGAAATCACGCGCCCAGGGTCCGCCATGTGGATTGATTACAAGCGGCAAATTCTTGCCGTCACTACCGTTTGGAACGGTCAGGTAGCCGTGCAGCTTCCGGCCGTCACGAGCTTTGAAGTCGAACGGCTCCATTTTGGCCATCTGTTCAGGCTCGAGCCAGGGTCTGGAATCCGCCAGCCATTCCAGAGTTTTTGCCTTGAAATCATATAGATAGTACTTGGACGGCTGGGTCGAATTGGAAGCGACAACCACGCCGATGGTTTCGTTGTCATCAATACTGGTGATGGCATTAATCGTATCCGGGAGTGCTGTGTTGATGGCTTTCATAATGCCTTTCCAACGCTCGTCCGTGTATATCACTTCAGGCTTGCCAACCGTGTAGGTGACACCGATCATGTCACGTTTCTTCTTGTTCTGAATCAGTCCACAGCAATCAATTTCGTCATGTTCAAAAACCAGTTCGCCCATGGTCTTGGTCTTGAAGTTGTATTTGTAGAGGCCCGCTTTGTCGCGTTTGTTGCCCTCAGGCGTGAGATTGGAAACCACGTAACCGTTTTCGCCGTCTCCGGTGATGCCGGCCGGATTGAAGCCAGGCTCATCGAACCGAACCCGCAGGATGGTTTCCCATTCGTCTTTCTTTTCGTCCCTGAGCATCATAAAGCCGGTTTCCAGTTCTTCCGAAAACACAGCTCCAGCCACTTTTCCGTCCCAGTCTGTGAACCAACCGACGACATCGCCAGGATTCCGTTCCACGATCTTTGTCCTGCCGTTTTGGATATTCAATTTGAACACGTCGGGGTAGGCGGCACGGCGTTCGTTACTGCTGACCAGAACCCAATCCGGATCGTCTTCGAGTACATCCAGCACACTGACGATTCGAACTCGGGATTTACCACTCCTCATCTGTGCTTCCAGCGGTTCAACCAGGGTCCGGGCCATGCTGCCGTCCGTATTGACTGCAAATATGCCAAAAGACTCACTGCCATCCTTGTCCATGAAAAACAGGATTCGTTCATTGGTGGCCCACATGAAGCCGCTGACATCCTGCGAAGTGACTCCGGTAATCGGACGGGGCTCGCGAGTTTCCAGGTCAAGGATAACCACGTTCATGCGGCCCTTGAATGGCGCCCTGACTGCCAGTTCCTTGCCATTGGGAGATACCTGGAATCCAGAAAACTGCGGATTCTTGAAAAAAGTCTCCAGAGACAGCTTCTCAGCGAAGGCGTTCTGGGTTGCGAACAGGGTGAGCAGAATGATGCTCATCAGAGATTTCAGTTTCATCTTATTCCCTCGATTTTGGGTGTTTCCGGGGCGGGCCGGAGTGATCAGCCCGTCGTGCGATTCTGAATTTCAATCGGCTATTCTAGCAAGCCTTTGCGTTAAGGTCAGTGCCAAGAGTCTATTCCCTTGATTTGACATTGGAGCCGGACCGGTCTGGTGAGTCTCATCAAGGTCCTTTTTTTACATTCCGGATGTGCAGCTCAGTCAGCTGCTCATCCGGAATGGCTGAAGGCGCCGAGGTCAACAGACACTGCGCCGTTGTCGTTTTTGGGAATGCGATCACTTCACGTATGGAATTTTCACCTGACATCAATGCTGCAATGCGATCCAGGCCGAAGGCAATACCGCCATGTGGCGGGCAGCCAAATTTGAGGGCCTCCAGCAGGAATCCGAATTTCAGTTGCGCTTCTTCCTCGCTGATTCCGAGCAACTTGAACACGGTCTGCTGCATTTCCGGATTGTGGATACGGATGGAGCCGCCACCGATCTCAGAGCCGTTGAGCACCATGTCATAGCCTTTTGATAGAGACGCTCCCGGATCGGACAGCAAGGCATCCG
>Ga0055584_100004684_pt1 | contig 13389 bp, 14 predicted proteins | sample OSDHelmetaG_FD_58716 | JGI IMG/M metagenome (GOLD analysis project Ga0055584, IMG submission 58716) | Pelagic marine sediment microbial communities from the LTER site Helgoland, North Sea, for post-phytoplankton bloom and carbon turnover... | ecosystem: Environmental > Aquatic > Marine >... | reverse complement strand
CGCGTGGGTAACGGCCCAGGCCGCCCTCTCGACGGGTACCCCGTCTCACCTTGCAAGTTATCCACCCGACTGAACTATGCGTGTTAACTACCTGAGCGTATCGCTCGCAATGCTTCATCAATCGACTTTTGCAGGTAAAAGCCATAGAACTCCAGGTTGGATATTCCAACAATCCGTTTGGCAATCTCATGGCCTTCAGAATCCAGAAACAACAGGGTTGGAGTAATCTCTGACTGATAAAGCTGACCGAATGCCTCTGCGGTCATTTGCGTGTTTTCAAAACCGGTCAACGGCTCGTCACGGTCCAGGCTGATTTCCACCAATATGGCCCGTTGCTCAAACTTATCGGCATTAAACAGCGGTTGTAAAATGGTGTCACGCAAGGTGCGGCAATAAGGACAGGCATCGCGGGAAACAAAAACGACAGCAGGGATACCCTGCTCTTGCGAACTAAGGCCAACTTCTGCGAGGTTTTTAGCTGCCGGAATTTCAGCCCCGGCAGCCAACACGGATTGAGGGCCAATCAGGATCAAAAGAAAAACCAGGACGAATCGTAAGCGCGTGCTGGCCGTCATCGCCCGAACCATCTGAACACTAAAACCTAAAGAGCCGCCAGCACAGATTCGAGCTTATCTTTTACCTGGCCCGCCAGCGGATCAACACGGGGATCTTCGACCAGTCCCAGAACGGCACCCGGATCCATAAAATCTACATGAACCCGACCTTCTTCATCCTCACGCACCAGTACGTTACAGGGCAGCAACAGGCCAATATCAGGCACGGCAGAAATGGCCTGATTGGCAAGCCCGGGGTTACACGCACCGAGGATACGATATGGCGGCATATCCACATCCAGTTTTGCTTTTAGCGTGGCCTGAACATCGATCACCGTCAGAATACCAAAACCCTCTTTGGCCAACTCTTCCGTTACCTGTTGTATCGCTGTATCAAAGTCCTTACTGACTATTTTTCCAAATCCGAAGTTACTCATAATCAATTCATCCTCTGTGGCAAACTAGTGATAGTCTGTTTCACCTGGTTTCTCAAAAACAAAAACCTGCTGTGGCTCCTGCCGACAGATCAGAACATCAATCCAACTTCCAGTATCGCCGTATCAAAGTTGACGGAGCCGTTTTTCACATCGAGAAATTCCCGCATGTATGAGGCTTTTGTGAATACAAAATTATTGATATCCCAGCGCACGCCTGCACCCAGGTTATAGGAAAACTGTGAGGTCTTATAAGTCTTCCAGTCTGCGACACATATATATCCCCACCAGGGGTCCCACCAGCAGCCGGTGGAAAGCCCGGAAGGAACATTGGAATCCAGCTTGGTCCAGCCGATACCGGCTACAACAAAGGGGGTAAACGCTTTTCCACTGAAGTTGTAGGTTACATTGAACTGGTGCGTTTTTTTATCCAGGCTGTGATCAATATCCACAGGTACCGCGTCCGGGTCTTCCGGTATAACCAGTGCCATATAATCGGGATTGGTTGACTGATAGCGGTATGACAGGTTCAATTTATCAGTCCAGTTCCAACCAAAACCGATACCCCAGCCTAACGCACTGTCTACATCGATGGCTGAACCATTTTCATAGCTATTATCCACACCGGTCTGGTAGGCAAGAATGACACTACCTTCCCAGCGGTTGTCACGCGAATCCGACTTTGAGGGCTGCTTCCTCGGGTGGTCGTATTGTGCTAAAACAGAACAACTGGTGAATATAAGTATCGCAATTAATAGAACTCGTTTTAGCATATTAAAAATCCAGATAAAGTATTTATTTCGGTTGGCCCGGGCCGTAAAAAAACAACCATTAACAAGCCTGAATTGAGGCTAAAACCCCAAGCTGCGGTCACCTTATCAACAATAGGCAAAAGGTTCAATTTCGCTGTTCTCCAGAGTCAATTCTGAATTCACCCGTTACATCGCTGATTGTGGGTTCGAATTGTAACGGAAGCAACAAAACATGTGTGACGAACTGCAGAAATTTAGTATCCTTGGAGTTTAGCCCGCATATTTCACCAGTATCCCGGAATTTGGCGCCGGACAGATGCCACTGGGCACTGGGCTGGACTGAAGGCCATAGCCGTAGTTATGGCCTGAGGGAAGACCAAGCCCGGTGGTATATGAACAAGCCAGAGCCGGGATAGGTATCGGGCCGGGTACAAAGCGTACCATGGGATTTGTTTGAAATAATGTCTTTTAATTCAGACAAATCATTTACTTATAGCGAGGCACGCTACCGACTGGTGAAATATGCGGGTTAGCCTGCCGGAACTGGCAGGGTCTCATACATACCCGGTTACTGACCGTCAAACAAAGGAAAACAGGCACAATGACCTTCGTTGTTACTGAAAACTGTATCAAGTGTAAATATATGGACTGTGTTGAAGTCTGTCCGGTTGACTGTTTCCATGAAGGGCCAAACTTCCTGACCATTGACCCGGAAGAGTGCATTGATTGCACGCTTTGCGAACCGGAATGTCCGGCTGAAGCCATTTATCCTGAAGACGATCTACCGGAGGGCCAGGATAATTTCATCGAGATCAATGCCGAATTATCCCTGATATGGCCGGTGATCACCGAAGCCAAAGCGCCACCGGAAGATGCAGCCGAGTGGGATGGTAAACCGGACAAACTAAAACTACTCGAACGTTAGTTAAAAGAAAGAACTCAATAGCGACAACCGGGTAAAGACCGGCTTGCTTCTGCTAGCCCAAGCGCTCCATGAAAATACCCAGAATGTGTTCGGAACCTGCTGTATCGACAGCTTCACCGGTTCCGAACAGCAGATACACACGCGTATCCTCTCCATCCGGTCTCAGACTGGTCATAAAGGTTCCTGAGAAGTTAACGTAGTCGGGTCTGCTTCGCCAAAATGCCATGCGTGAAAAAAAACCCTCATTACCCGACGCTGGCGGTGCCTGTTTGTAGTGAAACTTATGTGAACCTGATGCATCTTTCTGCAGCATGGTCATGCCGGAGTTCACGATAGCAAAACCGAGTCTCCTTGCGACGCTGTCCGGTGTATCCTTGACCATCAAGTAGGCGCCCCTTGCAGACCAGGCAATAAAGGCATTCGCATCCTGCTTGCCTGCGGTGCTAACCACACGCGGCGGTGCAGGATCCAACTCGTCACCTGCAGGCAACCTCATTTCCGGCACAGTTATCAGGACCGGTGACGGTGACGTCGGGTTATCCAGGCCGGGTGGAATTTTTAACGGGGCCTCCTCCCTGCTTGCAAGATATTCCGGTTCTTTATTTCGGAAAGAGCTACATCCAGCAAGAATTGCAACCAAAAGTAATGCAATCGCAATCCGGCAAAAGGAAATCATCATGTTTTTTTTATTCCGGTCAATTCAGTCAGCCCATTTTTTCAGGGATCAGTATGTCTGTAAATGGCGCAACATGTCATCAATTTCAACCGTTAGGTGTTAATTCGTGTCATATACACACCCGCACATGCCGAGCTTCGCGCAATAGTACTTGCGGACCCGTTAGCTGACAAGTATCCTGCCTTCAAGACTTGGTGATCAGACTCCGTGTCCCGTCACTTTTCGCAGGGAATTTCATACATACCAGGAGCGTTTATGGTCAGCGTAGGAAAGCGCGTAAAAAACTTCACCCTCCCCGCCACTGGCGATCAAGATCTAGCATTGAACGACTTCAAAGGCCGCAGTCTCGTCATTTACTTTTACCCCAAGGATAATACCCCCGGTTGTACCCAGGAGGGTCAGGATTTTCGTGACCTTTACCCGCAGTTTGAAAAAGCCGGCGCAGACATACTTGGAGTCTCCAGGGACTCGGTTAGAACTCACGAGAACTTCAAGAAAAAACACGAGTTTCCATTCCACCTGTTATCAGACAGCGATGAGAAATTATGTAAGCAGTTTGATGTGATCCACGAGAAGAAACTGTATGGCCGTACCTACATGGGCATTGAGCGCAGCACCTTTCTGATTGACTCCGAAGGGGTTCTTAAACAGGAATGGCGCAAACTAAGGGTGCCCGGCCATGCCGAGGCTGTGCTTGAGGCGCTCACATCCAGTGACTGAACCAGTCGAATCAACCTTACATTCTGTCAGTTATCTTTAATATAAAGGCCTAGTTAAATGGCAAGAAACAAACGCCTGTATGTGCTCGATACCAATGTCCTGATGCATGACCCGACATCATTGTTCCATTTTGAGGAGCACGATGTATTCCTGCCCATGATGGTACTGGAGGAACTTGATGCAGCTAAAAAGGGCCTGACGGAAGTTTCCAGGAATGTACGCCAGGTTAGTCGTTTCATAGGCGATCTGATGAATTCCCAAGGTGCTGCGAAACTGGAAGACGGTCTGGAATTGCTCATGCCTCATGGGCTGGAGTTACCCGTTGCGCGCGGCCGGCTCTACTTTCAAACCCGTTCGGCCGCGACCCATCCCAACCTCTTACGTGACGGATCATTCGCCGACAACGAAATACTCAGTACTGCCCTGGCACTACAGGAGAGTCATAAAAAGCACAAAATTGTTCTGATATCCAAGGACATCAACCTGCGAATCAAAGCCGCTATTCTGAATGTACCTTCGGAGGATTATTATAACGACCGGGCACTTGATGATGTTGACCTGCTTTACAGGGGAGTAAAGGTTGAGGATGAGTCTTTCTGGGAGCGTTATCCGCAGGTCGACTCATGGAATGAAAACGGTTCTACCTATTACCGGGTTAAACGCATTGAAGGTGATGCCTGGTATCCAAACCAGTGCGTAGTGATAGGTGAAGGAGATGGCATCGAGGCCATCGTGGTTGAAGTCAGCGAAGAATTTTCCATATTCAAACTGGTCACAGATTACCTGTCAGGCAGAAACACCGTTTGGGGTATACAGGCACGCAACCGCGAACAGAATTTCGCACTGAACCTGTTGGTTGACCCTGAAATTGATTTCGTCACCCTGATGGGTATCGCCGGTACGGGCAAGACCCTGTTGACCCTGGCTGCCGGCCTGGCCCAGACCATGGATGAAAAAATATATAACGAGATCATCGTTACGAGAGCGACGGTTTCAATCGGCGATGAAATCGGATTCCTACCAGGCACCGAGGAAGAAAAAATGACACCCTGGATGGGTGCCCTGACCGATAATATCGAGGTATTGACCCACTCTGAAGAAGGTGGTGAATGGGGCCGTGCTGCAACCAATGACCTGCTGGCCACCCGGATCAAAATTCGTTCAATGAGCTTTATGCGCGGTCGCACGTTTCTGAATCGATTCGTCATTATCGATGAAGCCCAGAACATCACGCCCAAGCAGATGAAGGCCCTTGTGACACGGGCAGGACCGGGAACAAAAATGATCTGCCTGGGTAACGTCGGACAAATCGATACACCCTACCTGACGGAAACCACGTCCGGCCTGACATTTGCCGTTGACCGGTTCAAGAACTGGTCGCATTCAGCACACATTACGCTAACCCGGGGTGAACGTTCACGACTGGCTGATTTTGCATCCGAGGCGCTTTAACGGAAATGACATAACGGGTTTTGCTGTGCCACTGTGTTACTGAGTGTTCCCGTCAATCAGCGCGGTATTGGTGTGAAAGCTATACCAGGCGAACCAGTACATGCGGTGAATTGTGATCTGTTTGCCATCCAGAAATGCTTCTACTTCACCGCTTTCCTTTAGCTTGAGCATCAGTCGTTTACCTTCGTACTCATTTGACCAACTGCCCTCTTTAACCAGCCAGTCAGCATCAACAGCTATCGCCTGTTCACCGATCTCCATACCAAAGATCACCCGCTTGGGGTGCAGCCTGGCATCGGTTGCGCTAACGGGCATGTAGAGACGCTCACTCTCTGCATAATCAGCATACGCGTCTTTTTGATACGTCTCTGAATGAATATCATCTACGGTCAACACCTGTCCATCGGGATATTGCCGGCGCCAATTTTCCCAGCTAATCATGGAAAGCGGTAAAGTCCGGAGTTGACTACCACGTGATTTACCTGCAAATGCTTCACCCGTTATCTGCTGCCACAGGGATTCAGTCTGGCGGTCATACATGACAAGGTCACTGTTGTGAAGCAATGCGGACACACCAAAGTCCAACACCTGACCGCCCGAATTCCGGTCAAAAGCCAGCCCAGAGCCACATAAGGGGCAATAGGTAATCGCCACCGGATCAGGACCAAACAGATCATTCACAATCTCATGATGGTCGAGAATCCGCGCTGGATAAGCCCGTGTCATACCGTTGTGTGTGAGGGTCATTACAAGATCATCTTCACGCAGGAATTCAACCTCACCGGCCGGGATAAAAACCGGTTGATCAATAGAAGGTATGCAATCACGTGCTGGACAGGCCTGCATCAGGGAATCAAACGGGACATCGCTATCTGCCTGAGTTAACTTGAATACCTCCAGCAAGACATCCGGTTCATAGGCACGCGGATTTCCCGGTCGTGCAGTTTGAGCCATGACAGCCCCACTTGTAATGGCAAGACACACCAGAAAGCCGAATTTGATTCTGTGATTCATAATATTCCCCGGTTAATGCCAGGGAACGGCCCCTGACCGGTCTATTGTCAGGTGTTCTCTGCTTTAGTTTCTGCGAGTGAATCTCCTGGTGATCCTTCATCACTTGTTAGACGTGGCCAGGCCTTTAGAACCGCTTGAACCACCGTTGCCAGGGGAATTGCAAAGAAGATACCCCAAAAGCCCCACAGACCACCAAATACCAGGATGGCAACAATGATTGCTACCGGATGGAGGTTCAGTGCTTCGGAGAAGAGCAATGGCACAAGCACATTGCCATCCAGTGCCTGGATAATGGCATAGGCAATCATCACCTGACCAAAGCTCCAGCCCCAACCCCACTGGAAATAGGCGACAAAGGCAATGGGCAGGGTAACGACCGCGGCACCAATGTAGGGGATCAGAACCGAGATACCAACCATCGTCGCCAGCAAGGCGGAGTATTGCAGCCCCATTGAAATGAAGGTGATATAACTGACTGCGCCGACTATAACAATCTCACCTGCCTTGCCGCGTACATAATTGGCAATCTGTGCTTCGACATCTGCCCATATGGAAGACACCAGATGACGTTCGGCCGGTAAATAGCCTTTGAACCAGTCGATCAACTGGCTTTTGTCCTTGAGCAGGAAAAAAACCAGTACCGGAATCAGTACCAGTAACACCAGTAATCCCACCACGTTGCCCACCGACGCCAATGACCATGTCAGAAACAGTTGACCCAGAGCAGCCAGTTCATTTCCGGCACTGCTGATCAAATGCTGTATCTGTTCTTCTGAAATCATCTGCGGATAACGTTGAGGCAACTGAAGCAATAACTCCTGCCCCTGGCTAATGTAACTGGGAATCTGCTGCACCAGCTGGGTCAACTGACGCGTCAACATCGGCACCAGCCCAAATAACAAGAAAAACAGACTGGCAAGAAACAACAGGAAAACCAGCACAACGGATGCCAACCTGGGTACACCCAGCATCTGCAGGCGAATCACCACGGCTTCCAGCAGGTAGGCAATCACGATACTGGCAAAAACAGGCGCCAGCATTCGCCCCAGGCCAGCCACAATCACAATACCTGCAATCAGGACTATACCGAGGATGACAACCTGGGGGTCGGCGAATGTACGTCTAAACCAAGAGGTTAGCAAATTCATGTATGGAGACCTTAATATACACCGATAAGGAGATTGAACACGTTAGGTGAACACGGCGCAGATGAACCGGGAAAGTTACAGAACTCAGAAGTCCCAGGTCCAATAGGCTTCGAGTTCAAACTCCTGACTCAATTGATCAGTGGTGACGCCCAGCACGTTTCCACCAAACGCATATTCGGACGGGGCATAAGCAGCATTCACATTGAAGCGGCTACTCATGCTCATACGGCGACTGTAACCAACCGTAACTGCATTTTGCGCCAGGTCACTGTCAATCGCCTGGCTAAGTATGCTTGAACTCGGTAATGGTTGAGTACGGGAGCTGACATCGATATACCAGGATGTGCCCTTGTTATCTGCCCACCCCCAACCCACTGAGTAAACGGTCAGATCATCCCAGGAAAAATCAGGACTGGTTGAGTCACCCAGCAGGGATAAAAAGCGTCCCGGCAGATTACGGCTTGCAAAGGCGCCAACCTCACTATAAAGCACTCTTTCAACCGAGACATTCAACCACGAGCGATCACTTGCCTGGAACGCGAGACCAAGACTTGCACGTGCCGGAATATCCAGATCTGCACGCTGTGAATAGACACCATGCAGATTGTAAAACTCATCCATATCGATGTGTGAACGATAGCCGGCTTCCATTGTAATCCCTTCGGTGATCTCGCTACGAAGGGCCAGACTGACACCGGCACCATAGCCGACTTCATGGAAAGGATCATATACGGCCGAATTGAAACTCGTTGGAATCGTCTCGTTATAAGTCTGCATTCCAAGACGGGAAATACCGAAGCTCTGGGTTGCGAAGACCGCTGAAACACCAATCAACTGCTTATCATTCAAACGATGCATCAGACCCGGTGATACCAATCTGCGTTCAAGACCCTGTATACCGGTACTCGTGAAAGGATCAAATCCGTCCATGGCCAACTTCTCTGAATACTGCCAGTCAACTTTAAGCTTGAGGTATGTATCCGGCTCGCCCAACAGTTGCTTCGCAAAAAGTGGTAGCACTATGATGGAGTGATCGTTAATCCAGGAGACATTCAACGGTTCTGCTGCCGGGTCCAGCATAAATTCAGGGGTTAACTCCCGCGCGAGATAATCCTGCCAGGGACCCAACTCGAAACCAAGCACATAAAACGGTGTCAGTCCTGTTCCACCGGCACTCAAACCGGCCATCGGCAGACCTGAAACGCGGGCAGCAGAAAGCGCCGGAATCAGAGCCGCGACTAAAAATAGGACTTTCAAAAAACGATATCTCATTTTCGGCGCTTCAACACCAACTTATAGCTATAGGCAATTATGCGGCAATATGGCAGGAAAACAACAATAAGTCAATGTAAAGCAGCCCCTGAAGACAAATAAGGAAGCAGTATCAAATCAATTACAGAAACGCAAGCTAACATCCTGTTTTATAAATCAAACAGGCAGGCAAAAAGAATTGACTCGAATTTCAAAAAAACCCACTTGCAAACGGGTTTGTCGCGGACAACGTTGCAGTAAAGCAACAACTGAAATCTCAGGCACTCGAAGTGGTTTTTGCAGCCTTGAGCTGACCTGTCCTGTCCAGTTCTACCAGTTCGGTAAAACCTCCAATCGGGGCACCATCGATCAGGATTTGAGGCACCGTCCTTCCACCGGTCAGATCCCGCATTTCTTGCTCTGCTTCGAAATTAGCGGATAATTCGGTCTCATCAAAAGACAGGCCCCGTTTGGCCAACAGGTTTTTGGCCGCATAACAGTAGGAACAATAAGCTTTGGTATAAATTTTAATTTGCATGATTCTTTACTTTAGAAGCCAGCCGGTTTCAGTTCAGTTTTAACTTTCATTCGGCAAATATGCTGTCTATCATCAGTTTCTGCATCAATCAGGGCTTTCCCAATAGGAAATCCGCGATAGACTATGGCAACCGAAGAACAAATGAGCATGGGAAGTGTCTTAAACACGATATCTTCAGTCTCAGGGAAAGCATGATTCCGGTCAAGCAAAAACACAGATATTTGAAACAAATGTTGATGACGGTTCTGATCGCCACGATCAGTCTGTCAAGCGTTGCCCAAACCGGGCGGGTCAAGTTGCCGGAACTGGGTAATTCAGCCAGCGAATTGCTCTCAAACAGCGAAGAACGCGAATACGCGGAAGGCCTGATCCGCCAGATGCGGGCCTTTGAGCTTCTGAATGAAGACCCGCAGATCAGCGATTTTTTTTCTGACATGGGTTATAACCTGGCTGCAAACAGCGACCAGCCGGAAGCCGCGTTTACCTTTGTCGTGCTCGACCAGCCCGTTATTAATGCATTTGCCGCACCGGGCGGGGTCATTGCCTTGTACAGCGGTCTGATTCTTCTGGCAGATACACAGGATGAGATCGCCGGCGTTTTATCACATGAAATAGCCCACATCACGCAATTGCATATGTACCGTGCATTTGAGAAAGCCAAGACCATGAATATTATCGCCATGCTGGCAATGCTGGGTCTGATCCTTGCAAGCGGCGGTAATGGCGAAGTCATCCAGGGAGCGGTATTGGGCTCACAGGCCATGGCACAGCAGGCCCAGATCAACTTTACCCGGCATAATGAAGTCGAGGCTGACAGGGTCGGCATCAGAACGCTGTCCGCCGCGGGTTATGATCCGCAGGGCATGGCTGAATTCTTTGAAAAAATGGGCCAAACCAGCCGGGCCAATGGCGAAGGGCCACCGGAGTTCCTGCGGACACACCCGGTGTCGGTCAACCGTATCGCTGAGGCCAAGAGCCGCATTCAGAATCTGCCGCCGGTCGAGGCAGGCGAAGGCCGGCAATTTTACATCGTGCAGGCCAGGTTGCGGGCGCTGCTTGAAGACGACCCGAAAAAGGCCATTGCGCATTTTAAAACCGAACTGGAAAAACCACTTTCCGAGCCAAAGTTAAACGGCAATCTTTATGGACTGGCCATCGCGACACAGCGAGATGCAGAATATGACAAAGCTGAAGCCATTCTCAGCCAACTACTGGAAAAGGAACCATCGCAACTGGCTTTTCAATTACAGATGGCCAACCTGCACCGGAAGCGAGGTCAACCACAACAGGCAATCGATAGCCTGGCCGACCTGTACCATACTTTTCAAGGCAACCGGGCGATCGCGCTTGAGTACGGCAAGGCACTCCTGGATCAGGCAGACCCGGAATTGGCTGTAATTGCAAGCGAGGTATTACGGCAACAACTGGTTACCCGAAAAAATGACCCGGCGCTTTACGCTCTTTATGCGCAGGCCGCCAATCTCGCAGGTGATGAAATTCGCTCAACTGAAGCGATCGCCGAATCGTATTATCAACGTGGAGGAACCGAGGAAGCGATCACACAACTGGAGAGTCTTGAAAGACGGTCAGATCTTGACTACTACCAACGCGCAAGGGTAAGTGCGCGGTTGATGGAATTACGTATAGAGGCGAGTGAATCAGACAAATCAACCCGCGGTTGATTGATTTAGAAATAGTCCCCGTAGTTTGTTTTACCTGTCTCCTCCAAAGCCACTGTCGATAATGTCATCAAACTGTCATATACCCCCTTATAATATGCCGGATGGGACCATACTGCATAGGTCAGGAAAGTCTGTGACTAAAAAACAGATCAACGTACTGGTTGTTGATGACGAATCAGCCATTCGGGAAATGATCCGGTTTGCACTCGGCAAATCAGACATGAAGGTGGTTTGTGCCGCGAGCGGAAGGGAAGCCCTGGAGAAAATTAGCGAGCGCTTACCGGATATCATATTGCTGGACTGGATGATGCCAAATATGAGCGGACCGGAGTTGATCCGCCGCCTGCGCAAGAATTCGGTAACGAAAGGAACCCCCATCATCATGCTCACAGCCAAGGTCACCGAGAATGACAAGGTGACCGGACTGAATACCGGTGCGGATGATTACGTTGTCAAACCGTTCTCACCCCGCGAACTGGTCGCCAGGATCAATGCCGTACTAAGAAGATCTGACCCGGGAGATTCTGATGGAAGAATATCGGCCGGCGCGATCAGCATGGACACCCTATCACGACAGGTTTTTCTGGCTGACAGGCCTACACATATTGGACCCACTGAATATCGTCTGCTTGAATTTTTCATGACCCATGAAAACCGCGCTTTCAGTCGCACTCAATTGCTGGATCATGTCTGGGGCATGAATGTCTTTCTTGAAGAACGTACTGTCGATGTACATATCAGACGCTTGAGAAAGATTCTCGAAAAAGCAAAGCTGGCCCATTATATACAAACGGTACGCAGCCACGGTTACCGTTTTGTAACCGCAGCAAGCTGATGCTTAAACGAAGCTGGACTTTTCACCTGATCCAACTGGGTATTATTGCATCTCTGGTCCTTTTGACAGGCTGGTTGTCCGGTCACTTCATGCTGATTACCAGTTTATTCCTGATCCTGTACCTGGCATGGACATTTTATAACGGTTTGCGCCTGCACCGGTGGTTGCAGTCCTGGGACACCAAACCTCCGGAAAGCATTGGTATATGGGCAGATATATTTGACCGCATTGCTGCCTTGCAAAAGCAGAACATTAAAAGAAACCTTCAATATCAACAGGTCATTGACGATTTTGAAGGTCTGGCCGATGCTTTTCCCGATGCCACCCTGGTGATAGACGACCAGGGCCTCATCCGGTGGTTTAATGATTCAGCCGTGAAGTTGCTTGGTCTCAAACCTGCCGGTGACAAGGGCCAGGCTGTTACCAACCTCATACGGGAACCGGCGTTTACCCATTGGTTATCCGTGCAGGACGAGTTACGCAGCACCCTGGATATTGCCTGCCCTGTCGATGACAACATCAGCCTGCAAATAAGTGTGATCCGATTCAGGGAAAACCAGCGTTTATTGATCCTGAGGGACGTCACCGATGTACGGAACCTTGAACGCGTCAGGCAGGACCTTGTGGCAAATGTTTCCCATGAATTACGCACACCGGTAACCGTGCTGCTCGGTTACCTCGAAATACTCAGGTCAGATCCGTCAGAACCGGATCCGAGGGCAATTGAACGGATGTTTCTGCAAGCCAGGCAAATGCACGACTTGCTGGAGGACTTGCTCGAACTTGCCCGCCTCGAGAACACGGATACAGAACAGTCCGACGACATAGCCGAAGTTGATATTCCGGTCCTGCTGGCACAACTCTCAGAACAGGCAGAGGAAGTGAGCCAGGGCCAACATAAAATTGTATTCAAGGTGCAACCCGGCTTGAACCTGCACGGCGCGGAAGCTGACCTAAAAAGCGCTTTTCAAAATCTCATCGTAAATTCCGTCAACCACACTCCTGCCAAAGGCAAAATCACGGTGACCTGGCAGGAAACACGCGATGGAATGGAACTAAACGTCAGCGACACAGGTATTGGCATTCCAAATCGCGATATCCCCCGGCTTACAGAACGCTTCTACCGCGTGGGTGATGACCGCAACCGGAAAACCGGTGGCACCGGACTCGGTCTTGCCATCGTTAAACATGTACTTCAAAGTCACAACGCAAGACTGGAAATCAAAAGCGAACTGGGCAAGGGTAGTGAATTTCGTTGTATTTTCCCTCTTGAAAGCAAAGCCCAAAACCCGTCTAAAACGATTTAACCTCGAAAAATCCAGCGGTCTCTCCGCACCGACGATCCCGCATCATTATAAATCTGTCATGTGTCATACAACTGTCACACAAGCCCATTAACATTCCTTTT
>Ga0055584_100004682_pt1 | contig 13389 bp, 13 predicted proteins | sample OSDHelmetaG_FD_58716 | JGI IMG/M metagenome (GOLD analysis project Ga0055584, IMG submission 58716) | Pelagic marine sediment microbial communities from the LTER site Helgoland, North Sea, for post-phytoplankton bloom and carbon turnover... | ecosystem: Environmental > Aquatic > Marine >... | reverse complement strand
CCGCTCCGGACAACCACCGCGCCCACAGCGGGGTTAGGACTGGTGCGGCCAGTTCCCTGAGTCGCCAAGGCCAGAGCCCGTCGCATATAACGGGCATCCTGGTCAGCCTGAGTCCCTCGACGGTCCATCGTTCACTTCGCCCGTCTCTCGCGCTTCTTCTTGTTCCCCTTCTTGCCGGTCTTGCGGCGGTCTCGAAGAAGATCTTGAAGTTCGTTCATGAACTCATCAATATCCTGAAATGAGCGATAGACAGAGGCGAATCGCACGTACGCCACGGTGTCCAATTTATGCAAGGCTCGCATCACAGCCTCGCCGATCACCGAGCTGACCACTTCTTTCTCGCCCAGCTCCAACAGAGATCGCTCGATCCGATCTGCCGTCTCCTCGATTGCATCCACGCTGACAGGACGCTTCTCGCATGCCTTGAGCAAACCCTCGCGAAGCTTGCGCCGGTCAAACTGCTCGCGACGATCGTCTTTCTTGACGATCGCCGGGAGATTCTCTTCGACCCTCTCGTAGGTCGTGAAGCGACGGCCGCAGTTTTCACATTCCCGGCGACGCCGAATCACGTCCCCGTCCTTGCCGAGCCGCGAGTCAACCACCCGGTTATTCAGGTCTCGGCAGCCCGGACACTTCAAGGCGCAGCCTGTGCTCCAGGGTACAAGGGAAACTGACGACAGAGTTCCGAGGTTTCCTCAGCAAGAGCCGCCAAAGCTTTTTCGTCACCCACGCTGGCCAGCGATCGTGCGATCAAATCGGCAACTTGCGTCATCTCCCCGACACCCATGCCTCGCGTGGTCACCGTAGGAGTGCCCAACCGAACGCCACTTGTCACAAAAGGCGAACGCGATTCAAAAGGAACCGTATTCTTGTTGGTGGTGATTCGAGCTTCGTCAAGAGTTTCCTGAGCGATCTTGCCCGTCATCTCGGTACCGCTGAAGTCCACCAGCAAAAGATGATTGTCCGTGCCGCCCGACACAAGCTTGAACCCGCGCTCGATCAGAGCCGCACCAAGCGCCTGAGCGTTCTTCACGACCTGTTTCTGATATTCCTGAAAATCAGCAGTTGCCGCCTCCTTGAAAGCGATCGCCTTACCGGCAATCGCGTGCATCAAGGGGCCACCCTGGTTCCCCGGAAATACGGAACTATTGGTCTTCTTTGCCTCCACCTCGCGACCCAGAATCAGACCCCCACGAGGTCCACGCAGAGTCTTGTGCGTCGTCGTCGTCACCAGATCAGCATGCGGCACCGGCGAAGGGTGAACACCGGCCGCCACGAGTCCCGCAAAATGCGCCATATCGACGAGCATCTTCGCTCCAGCCGCGTCAGCCGCTTCGCGGAAGGCCGCGAAATCCAACTGACGGGGATAGGCACTGTGCCCGGCAATCAGGAGCTTCGGTTTATGCTCAGCTGCGAGACTCTTGACCTCGTCATAATCGATCCGTTGCGTATCCTCGCGCACACCATAAGGAACCACCTCAAACCACTTGCCGGAGAAATTCACCGGACTGCCGTGAGTGAGATGTCCGCCGTGGGACAGGTTCATCGCGAGGATCTTGTCGCCGGGTGCCAGTTGAGAGAACATCACGGCCATATTGGCCTGCGAACCCGAGTGCGGCTGGACGTTCGCAAACTCGGCACCGAAGAGGCTTTTCGCACGATCGATCGCTACCTGCTCGATCACGTCCACATGCTCGCAGCCACCGTAGTAGCGCTTGCCGGGGAGACCTTCTGCGTATTTGTTCGTGAGAATCGAACCCTGAGCCTGAAGAACAGCGCGGCTGGCGGCATTCTCGGAAGGAATCAGTTCGAGATTTTCCTCCTGCCGCAATGCCTCGCGTTCAATCGCCGCGGCGATTTCCGGATCGGATTCCCTTAGATCTGCATGCAATTTTGTCACGTATTTCCTTCGATATAGGTAACTACGTCCCCCACCGTACGAATCTTCTCGGCCTCCTCATCGGAGATCTCCAGATCGTATTCCTCTTCGAGGGCCATCACCAGTTCTACAATATCCAACGAATCTGCCCCCAGATCCTCGATAAAGGATGCACCCAAGGACACTTCCTCCTCGGCGACGCCGAGCTGTTCGCAGACGATTTCCTTAACTTTGCCTTCAATTTCAGAAGCCATATGATCCCCTCTTTCCCCTCCGGTACCGCCAGAGAGGTTGATATTTAACGGGTTCGTCGGGGCGGTGCCACATCAGCACCGTCCTTCTCAAACGTACATGCCACCGTTCACGGCGAGCACCTGACCGGTAATATAACCTGCCTCGCGAGAGGCAAGGAAACCAACGACAAAAGCGACCTCTTCGGCCGAACCGAGACGTCCGGCCGGAATTCCGGTCAGATAGGCTGCGCGCACGTCATCGGACAGCGTTTCGGTCATTTCCGTGTCAATCATGCCCGGAGCAATCGAATTGACGGTGATTCCGCGCTGCGCGAGCTCGAGAGCAAGCGAACGCGTCATCCCCTCGAGGCCCGCCTTCGTAGAAGCATACGCCACCTGGCCGGGGTTCCCCATCGATGCCACGACCGAACTCAGGTTGATGATGCGACCGTAGCGAGCCCGCACCATGCTGCGCGCCGCGGCGCGCGCGCAATGAAAAGCGCCGCCCAGATTCACCTTGACGATGCGATCCCAGTCGTCGGGCTTGTAGCGCAAGATCAGCCCGTCGATCGCAAGGCCGGCATTGTTCACCAGAATATCGAGTGAGCCTCTGGATTTTGCAAAGGCGCGGACCCGTTCCGAGGCTGCTTCAGGGTCGGAGACATCAAACCCCAAGAGCTCACCGCTTCCTCCGAGCGAAGTCACCTCCGCCAAGGTAGAGGCAGCGGCTTCTTCGTTGGAGACGAAGTTGATGCCCACATAAGCGCCCTGACGTGCGAGATGCAGAGCGATTGCACGACCGATTCCACGCGAGGCCCCGGTAACCAATGCCGATTGCCCCGCCAGCGAGTGTTTCCCGGTTTCATCCATCGGTCATTTTCCGTTCTCTTTTTGCAAGGAGATCACGAATCCCGTCGGTGGTACTTGTCGGCGTGCAAGAGTAGCCCCTCGCGATCCTTCGCATCAAACCCGAGAGAACCCGCCCCGGGCCGACCTCGATCGCCGATGAAGCTTGATGGCTCACATTTGTGGCGCATTCCTCCCAACGCACCGGTGAGGTCACTTGCTTCGCCAAAAGTTCCGGCCACATGCTCGGGTCGAGTATATTCTCTGCTGTCACATTGGCAACAACCGGCACCTGCATCGACCGAAAGGAAATCGCCGCAAGAACCTCCTCCAGTCGGTCGCGTGCAGGTTGCATCAGGGGACTATGAAAGGGCTGGCTCACCTTCAGACGAGTCGCCCGGTGCTTTGCCGCACGGGCCGCGATCTCCAAGCGGTCCAAGGCGTCAACGTGGCCCGCCACAACAACCTGACCTCCGCCGTTCCAATTCGCCGCACCGACGAAACTTTCCGGTCCATTGGTGGCCTCGGAACAAAGCTGTCGCACGATCGATGGCTCGGCGCCGAGCAGTGCGGTCATCCCGCCACATCCCCGAGGCACGGCCTCCCTCATGAACAAACCTCGCTGACGCACAGCGCGTAAGGCATCCGGCAAATCAAGTGCACCCGAGATCACCAGTGCCGACCACTCACCCAGGCTATGACCCGCAGCCAGCGACGGCTTGATGCCCCCCTCCGACTCCAGGGTCCGCGCGATCGCCACAGACATCGCCAAAAGTGCCGGCTGAGCATTCTCGGTCTGCATCAGATCATCGGCGGGCCCCGCCGCGCACAATCCCGAGAGCGAAAAGCCCAGAATATCGTCCGCTTCCGCAAAAACTTCGCGGGCCTGGACGAACTCGGCAATCAAATCGGTGCCCATCCCAACCTGCTGGGCCCCCTGACCGGGGCACAGGAATGCGATCGTTTCAGCCATTATCATCCTCCTTGCGCACGAGGGCTTCCGCCGTTGCGGCTTCGGGGGGATCCGGGTCCTCGTTTCGAGAGGAGCCCCGGAGTCGATTGCGAAGCGATTGCCACAGCTTTCGGGTTCGCGTCTCCGGAACCTCGGCGGGATCGCCCCCCGACATCTCGATGAACCTCTCCATACTTTGTGCGATTTGCAACGGAACCTCGCGCTCGGCAAGTTGCTGGGCCAGAACAATCGCATTCTTCACGGCCGCTGCATCCGAGGAACCATGCGCTTTCACCAACGTCCCCTGAAGCCCCAACAGGAGCGCTCCTCCAGTCTCTCCGGGATCTACCGCGCGACGAATCTTCAGGATCGATCGCCGCACCAGGAGGTATGCCAGACGCCCTCGAACCCCCGACCGAAATGTCTCGGAGAGGTTGCCGCCCAGAAATTTGCCGAAGCCCTCGAGACTCTTGAGCGCGATGTTGCCCGCAAAACCATCACACACCACCACATCCGCCTTGTCGTGACAAAGTTCGTTCGCCTCGATCGCTCCCACAATATTCAGCGGGAGCTGAGAGACCAGAGGCAAGGCTCGCCTGACGCGCAGGTCTCCTTTACCTTCCTCCGACCCGTTCGAGAGAAGGGCAACCTTCGGAGCCTGTTGCCCCTGCATGGCTCGCACGTAGGCATCACCCATAACGGCGAACTGTGCCAGATGGACCGGCTTGGTGTCGACGTTGGCGCCTGCATCCAACAATACCGTGTACCCTTTGGCTCGGGGAATCTGGACAGCAATCGCCGGTCGTTCCACACCCACCACGCAGCCCAGCAAATGACGTCCCAGCACCATTCCCGCGCCAGTATTGCCGGCATAGACGCAGGCTTGAGCCTTGCCGTCCTTCACGGCGGCTACCGCCGCGCGCAGGGAGGTTTCCGGACGACGAAGGGCCTCGGTCGGCGAGTCCTCCATTTCGATTTGTCCGGAGGCGTGGCAGATTTCGATATCAAGGCCGGCGACATCGTGATCCCGGAGCGCCGTTTCGAGCTGGTGACGATCCCCACAGAGAAGCACGCCAGCCTGAAGTTCTCGGGCGGCCCTGACCGCACCGGCCACCAGAGCAGCAGGTGCGTGATCCCCGCCCATGGCATCGACCGCAACGCGCATTTAATCCCGCCAGCCTCGCGGGAGGTTCAGACTAATCGTCCCGGGCTTCTGCGGCCTGGCGACCACGATAAGCGCCGCAGGAACCACAGGCCCGGTGGCGCTGCTTGGGCTCGCCGCACTGGGAGCACGCAATAAAATTCGGTGCCGTCAGCGCATCGTGCGCGCGTCTCATATTCTTTTTCCGGACCGAGGTCCGTCTCTTCGGGACAGCCATGTTCTTCTCCTGGAGGCTTCCGCACTAGTGCGGGATCACTCAACCTCCTGATTATATTTACTTTTCCTGATCAGCGTCCGGTTCAACCGCTTCGACGGCACCAGCTTTGACTTTAAAGTTCTTTAGCACCGCAAAACGCGGATCGGCAGGCTCAGAAGTGCATCTACAGGTTTCTGTGTTGAGATTCGAGCCACAATTAACACAGAGACCGCCGCAACTCTCCTTGCAGAGAAGGCGGCTGGGCAATTGAAGCATCAGTTGCTCCACACACAACGGCTCGAAATCGAGTTCTTCGCCCCCATAATGGCCCAGAGCCACATCATCGGCCCCGAGATCCGTGCCTTTTTCCTCGGGAATCGGCTCGGGCATCAAAACTGTCTGAAAATCGAAGCTGGCCTCGATCGGTACGTTGACCAGGCAGCGAGCACAATCCGCGACAACCTCACCCTGGATATTGCCCGAGAGAAAAATATCTTCCGTTGCCCTGTAAACAGTGACTGATGCCTTCAGGCCCTCAGGACACCGGTATTCGGCAGGAATCGCCGTCTCGAGTAACTCCGAGATTCGCTCGGCGGTAATCGAGAAGGCGCATTCGCGCGTTTCCTCCGTAATTTCGTCCAATGGCAACTTCATGACCGTGTTCGGTGCTTTGTAGTGGTTGGCCAGCCGAATTCAACGATCTGCCCCCGCACGTTCCAGACGAAGCACCCTTTTGAGCAGATCCGGGAGGCGCCGCAGCGCTGCCTCCTCTCGGCGCCAACGGCCAGCTTCACGGTGCGGAAACCCCGAAACCGTAGCCCCGGGGGGCACGTCGTTCACAATCCCGGTGCGACCCGCAACCCGCGCATCATTCCCGACGACCAAATGCCCCGCAGCCCCGGTTTGGCCCCCCATCTGCACCCGATCCCCGACAGTGGTGCTTCCCGCGAGGCCGGTTTGCGAGGCCAACAAGGCCTCCGCTCCGATCTGGCACCCATGTGCGATCATCACCAGATTATCGAGCTTCGCTCCTGACCTGATCCGAGTCACCCCGATTGTCGCCCGGTCGATCGTTGTATTCGCCCCGATATCCACATCATCGCCAATTTCCAGACGACCAATCTGCGGCATCTTGTGAACACCACCACCCGGCAAGGGTATGTTCCCAAAACCTTCGCTGCCCAGAATAGCGCCGCTCAACACCGTCACCCGATCCCCTATCCTGGTGTTTTCCCGAACCACCGCGTTCGCATGCGCGACAAAATCGTCGCCGATGACAGCGCCCGGGTAGATGCACGCCCCCGGATGCAGAATAGCCCGGGCACCGATCTGCGCCCCGCACCCCACACTGACATGAGCACCAATCCGCGCATCCGCGCCAATCAACGCCTCCGGGTGCACGCTCGCGGTGGGGTCTGTTCCCGGCGTACCGCCCGGCCCGGGCTTGAAGAGCTCCAAAGCCATCGCAAATCCGAAATAGGCATCATCCACCCGCAGGACAGAACATCCGGGACCGGGAACATCCCGCCCCAGAATCACCGCTCCCGCGCGCGTCGACTCCAGCTTTTCCAGATATCGAGGATTGGACAGAAACGACAGATCGCGCGCGGTCGCCTCCTCGAGAGGCTGGATCGAATCGATCTCCAGGTCAGCCTTCCCTTCGAGGGTCGCGTTCAAGGATCCGGCAATATCTGCGAGTTTCATAGCTTCAGGCTTTATCAGGAGTCCCTGCGAGGCGGAATCCATTGCCCGAGACTTTCCGCGGAGGATTTACCCACAAGATCGTGGTGAATTGCGTTTTGGACAGCCTGTCGGTAGAAATTTCTCGTGCAAGGAATCTCGAAAAAGAAAGGGATCGCCCTAATTTGGGCCCTGACCGTCATGGCGTCAGCCTGCGCTGCACCGGTCCGCATTCCGCCATCCCGACCGCTGCCCGAAGTGCGCTTCATAGCCCCCGGGGACCCCGCGGCCGTAATCGCCCTTTCGGCCGACGACGAGATCAATCTGCAGCAACGGGACCGACTCCTGCGGGACAGGATTCGGACACTGGAAGGCCTGCTCCAGTCGGAGTAGCCCGACCTGGACGGAGCGAAATCACGGAATGGAATCTCCCGATTGGAGCAAGGGCCTTGTGCCCGCGGTGGCACAGGACGCTGACACCGGAGATGTCTTGATGCTGGCCTATATGAACGAGGACAGCTGGAACGAGACGCTGCGCACCGGACGAGCATGCTACTGGAGTCGATCGCGAAAGAAACTCTGGCGCAAGGGCGAAGAGTCCGGGCACCATCAGGATATCCAGGAGATTCGCATCGACTGCGACAGAGACACGATTGTCCTGAAAGTCCTCCAGCATGGTGCGGCCTGTCACGTCGGTTATCGAAGCTGTTTTTACCGCAAGCTCGAAAATGGCGTGTGGCAGATCTGTGAAACCAAAATCTTTGACCCCGACAGCGTTTACGAGAAGAGCAAATGACCAAAGAAATAGAACCGCTGCGGTTGGGCATCCCCAAGGGCAGTCTGGAAAAAATGACCGTCGACCTCTTCGCCCGTGCCGGGTGGGGAATCCAGACGAGCTCGCGAAGCTACTTTCCTTCGATTGACGATCCCGACATACGCTGTTCGCTTATGCGTCCGCAGGAAATGTCTCGGTACATCGAGAACGGGACCCTCGACGCGGGCATTACAGGGCAGGACTGGATCACGGAAAATCAGTCCGATGTCGAGAAGGTCGCTGACCTCGTCTACTCGAAAGTCAGCTTGCAGGGCACGCGCTGGGTTCTGGTCGTCAAGGAGGACTCCGCTATCACGAAACCCGAAGATCTGGCGGGCAAGCGAATCTCGACAGAGCTGATCGGGGTCACCAAGCGATTCTTCGCCGACCGCAAGATCGAAGTCGATGTCGAGTTCTCGTGGGGTGCCACCGAAGCCAAGGTAGCCGAGGGCCTGGTCGATGCGATCGTGGATGTCACCGAAACCGGATCCACACTGCGCGCAAACAACCTGCGCATCGTGTCGGAACTCATTCCTTCCAACCCGGTCCTCGTCGCGAACAAAAAGGCCTGGGCTGATCCGGGTCGCCGACGGAAGATCGAGCAAATCGCCATGCTCCTGCGCGGAGCGCTGGAAGCTCAGGGCAAAGTAGGCGTCAAACTGAACGTCAAGGATAGCGGGCTCGAGGAGGTCATTGCCCTATTGCCGAGCTTGACGGCGCCTACCGTCGCCAGCCTTGCCCAGACGGAAAAACTCCACGGTGACAAGTGGTACGCCGTTGAGACAGTAATCGCTGAAGCGACCGTGCGGGACCTGATCCCGCAACTGCTGGATGCCGGCGCAACCGGGATCCTCGAGTACCCGATCAACAAATTGATTTAGGTCGCCTCGCATTTGAGGCGAAAAGATCGGCGCTACTCGACGCCGTTCGTCCCGTCAGGACCAAAGGCAAAGGTAGAACCATTTGCACGGTTCCCCTGGCCATCCACATTCCCTGCGGCAATCACGAACTCGGCCAGATCATTGCGTTCGGCGACGTTGGTATCGAGATTGTTACCCGAAACCGCGATTTCGAAACCGACGCCGTGGTTGGTTCCCGCGTAGTTACCATCCATTGCTGCCGTGACCGTCGCGATATAGAAACCCTGCTCACTATTAGCCTCAGCCCGATTATTCTCGACAATCGTGCCCGCACCGAAGATCTCGAAGCCGACGCCCAAGTTCCCCTGGTCCGCCGGAGTACCGGCGCCATTATTGTTCAGGTCGTTCAGGAGGGCGCCAACGGCCACCGAATAACCAGCAAGTCCGTTCAAATCACTCCGGTTCGCGGTAAGTTCGTTCGCCGTTCCGTTGAGGCTGATACCGTTGCCGCCATTGGACTTGATCGAATTGCTCTCGATCTTGCTTCCCCAGCCGTCAATTCGCAAACCATCGCCGCCATTGGCGACAAAGTCGCTTTCCTCAACCTGATGGGCGCCTCCCATGATCCAGAGACCGATCCCCTGATTCCCCTCGAATTCAACGGAGGAGACGCGCACGGCCCTTGGATTGATGTTTTCCATGATATCACCGAAGGGCAGCCCCAAGATCATACCGATGCCATCGAGCCCTTCCGAGCGGGTGATCCTGGAATTGAGCACCGAGCTATCGTGCCCAGAGACCTCCACACCGATATTGTTCCGATCCGCCCGTATATTATCGATACGCGCCCGAGTGGCACTCAGGCGCACCCCAACCTGCACATTTCGTCGGAACCCGATCGAGTCAATATCGATATTATTGCTGAATCCGACGTCTCCGATTCCGACGGCAAACCTCTGGATGGCCCGAAACTTCTTGATCGCGATATCCGAGATTCCCTGGGCGATTCGAATCCCGAAACCTGTCCGGAGCCGAGAGCTGCGAGGCCCCTCAATCGACCATTTCTCCCGACCAGTCACGCTTACGCCACTGTGGTTGATGACGAAGCCGTCTACCCCTGTTGTCGCATCGCGACAGTCCAGATTCGATTCAAAATCCAGATCGGTATCGTCGCGCTCATCGGAGGAGCCGCGAAAGAATGCTCGATCGAGCACCTGACCGCAGGAAACCGTCGTTTGAATACCGCTCGGGCTGAGCGTGACCACGGCCGGAACAAGATCGGGGTTTTCGTCGCCGGCCAGGTTTGCCTTGCAACTCGAGCGGAAGGTCTGGGTATTAAGCTCGATCAAACCGCGGTACATGCGCTCCCAAAGCATGAGAGACAGATGGTCCGGTCGGGACTCCCCCAACGGGCAACCCAACTCCGTCAGCAAAGTCTCGTCATCTTGAGCGTCCTCATCCACACATCGTTCGGTCAATACATCCTGAAGGTCTCCGCGGGCACGCTCCAAACAGGACTCGAGCTTCCCACCCACCGTTGGCAGGTTTGTATCCGGGTCGACGCACGGTTCGCGATAAGACGAACGAAGGTTGGAGAGTTCGCATTTATAATGACACTTCAGAGCATCGTCATTCACTTCTTCGACGGCCCGAACCAAACGACTCGCGCACTCCTCTGCCTTCTTGGAAACCGCTGCGACAGGTTTCGGGCAGGAGGGATTCAGATTGGTCTTGAAGAGATCAGCGATCAAACTCTCCAAAAACAAACCAGGGCCACTTGTCGACTGATCGACGGCAAGCGAGAGCTCGTCGAGGGTCTTGGCTCCGAGAGGACACACCGCACGAATCGCGGCAGCCCCGCATTTACGAACCTCTCGCCACAGTTTGGAGTTCGCTTTGTATCGATCCTTCAGGACCTCCTCGTCGTCAGCGCAGGAGACGAAGATTTCATCGTCTTCGAGGTCGTCGATCTCGCATTCGCCCAGAATTTCCGCGGTCGAACTGGAGAAACTTTTCAGCCCCTTGGCGATCCGCTTGGAGCAAGACACGATATCACTGGCAGCAAGTGCGGAAGACGGCAAAGTCGCCAAAAACAGCATGGCTAGACAACTCGCAGCAACGGCTGCCAAGCGCCTCCTGTGGCCTGTCTTCAAGTCCATATCGACCTCGCTAAATCCTTCTGTAGTTTCCGAGCCGAGGGGGGATTGAGGATCGAGGAAGAGGAACTCGGTGCAGATGTGGGTTTGCAAAATTCATGCCCGGGCGTGGCAGTTCGGCATTGACGATTCCGATTTTCTCGCCGTGCGGGGATGCAAGATTCCAAATCACGGCGATGATTCTTGCAAAGCTGCCTCGCCGCGAAATAATCGTCTCATTTGGGTGCTTTAAATTTCAGACTCAATTGCGCGCTGGCGTAGCCCGTCGCACTTCCTCCGGGATTAAACGGGGGCCCAAAGGAATGGAACTCCAGAAGCTTGGGCGTGATTTCGGATCGATCGGAGTCGATCTCGAAGGTCTCCATAAGTTCGGTGCGCACGCTGCGACCATCCGGGTCCTCGCTTGTGGAGTTTAGTGCCTGTTCCAGGAAAACGGACGGAGCGGCATAGAGGGCCGTGGCGCCGCCCTCGAATTTGTCGTTATTGCCCGGGATTCCGTCACAGCCCGCATTGAACAGCGACAAGTCCGGCCGCAGTGTTGCCCGCCCGACGAAAACGCTGCCAGGCTTGCGGCCTTTCTGCAGTCTGGCGAAGATTTTGATATTGCCCGGTGCGATCGCACCCTCGTTTGCGGGGTCACCCGTCTGCGCAGCAAGAATATTGCAGGTATGCTCCCCGACCAATTGCGGATCCGGGATCACCCAGACGGCCCCGGAGATCCAGGCATGATGCGGCAGCGAAAAGATCACCAACTCGGAAATCGGATCGCCAGTGGAATCAGGAGACAAAACGGCACTGCCTTTGACGGTAACAGCTTGCACCGACACCGGAGCCAATCCCACCAACAGGATGGATAGCCCCAACGCCGGCCATTTTCGGAAACAGTTCCTTTTCAACACTTCGCTCATTGGCATAGTAAGCCCCTTCGACCTTTGGGGGCACAGATTGGCAATTCAAGCTTCCTGTCGATCCCGCGGGTCTTCAACCCCAGAATGACCGGCGCTTCAGCGACTGTCGGAATGTTGATTTCCTTCAATTTGATCTTGTATTTATAGGACACGATGGCGGTCTTGTCCTCGTTCAGGACCGGCTTGAACAATGCAGAACCCCCACGCGATGGCAGCTTGCATAAAGATGCACCTGAACGGGTGATCGAGCATTGGTCCGCGGTGAAGTTCGTCGAGGCATCAATCGTCACGGCTCCATCGGTATTGGTCGCATAGAGCGTGACGTTCAAGCCCCCGGTTGCGTCGAACACGTCGGCCGCAGAATCCGCCATCACGCCGACCGGAAACGTGCCCTTGGAAACAAAGGAGCCTAATCGAGACAGCCAGGAGAACTTCATCTTCAGATACTGAACAACAAGTACGCCTTCGTCATCATCGCAATTATCAAATGTGGCGTCGCCATCAACGTCTCCGCCATCGCACCCACAAAAGCCGTCCACGCAGGTTTCGCCGGTCGTGGCCGGATCAAGGTCGTCGCAGACAGTATCTTCGGCGACGTAAGTGTCCGGCGGGCACGCAACGCTCGTTCCGTTGCAGGTCTCGGCCAGATCACAGCTCTCATCGTCTCGGTCCCGGCAAACCTCGCCATCCCCCGAGATCACGTCTTCCGGACATGCTGCGGCCGCCCCGGTGCAGAGTTCGGCAGGGTCGCAGCCACCTTCCGATGCGTTGCATATCGTTGTAGCGGGTTCGAAGGCGTTGACGGGACATTCGGTGGATACCCCGTCGCAAAACTCGGGCACATCACAGACACCCGCAGCACGTCGGCAGCGCTTGTCTGCCATGCGAATCTCATCGCTCGGACAGGTCTTGTTGATGCCGTCGCAACTTTCAGGAAGGTCGCAGTCTCCGGCACGGGAGCGACATAGGAAACTGGAATTATGAACGCTGTCCACAGGACACGTCGGCTGTGTTCCGTTGCAGTACTCTTCCTTGTCACAATCCTCGTCAGCCCCGCGACATTCCCACTCGTCGTCAGCCGGAATGAACTCGTCCACCGGGCATTCGATACTCTCCCCGTCGCAGTATTCCTCGACATCGCAGCAAGTATCGTTATCGATACTGTCCTGATCACATTGGAGGTCTCGGCAAATATCGCCATCAAGTAATTCGTCTTCAGGGCATTCGAAATCGGAACCGTCGCAGTAATCAGGCGCATCGCAGGCGCCAACGGGCGCGCGACATACAACCGTATCCGCCGCGGCCTCATCGTCAGGACAATCGTCGTCCACGCCATTGCAGGTTTCCGCAGCGTCGCAGAGGTCCGTCCCGACCCGACAGACGGTCGTACTGTCGAGCTTCACGTCTTCAGGGCAAAGACCCGCCGAACCCGTGCAGTATTCAGCTACGTCACAATCACCTGCCGAGGCGCCGCACTCAAGAGAACTGGGCTGGAAAGCATCACCGGGACAAGCGCCGCTGGAACCATCGCAGACCTCTGCCACGTCGCAGATCCCCACGGAACCGCGGCAAACAACTCCAGCGTCAAAAACGGTATCATCCGGGCAGAACTTGGATTGCCCGGTGCAGGTCTCCTCGAGGTCACAACCCGTCAGGGTTGTGCGGCAGACCACCCCGGATGGGCGCAAGATGTCGGCCGGGCA
>Ga0055584_100004681_pt1 | contig 13392 bp, 10 predicted proteins | sample OSDHelmetaG_FD_58716 | JGI IMG/M metagenome (GOLD analysis project Ga0055584, IMG submission 58716) | Pelagic marine sediment microbial communities from the LTER site Helgoland, North Sea, for post-phytoplankton bloom and carbon turnover... | ecosystem: Environmental > Aquatic > Marine >... | reverse complement strand
CTTGCACCTGCAGAAGGTTGCGAGTATGGATACGCCGCCTTCGGAAGGCAACCGGCGCATCGGCGTCAAATAAGCGATACAGGGTCCATTCAATGGCGAGAGTGGTACAAAAATTCGGCGGCACCTCGGTGGCCGATGTGGAGCGCATCCGCAACGCCGCGCTAAAGGTGAAAGCAGAGGTCGACGCGGGCAACGAAGTCGCGGTCGTCGTCTCGGCGATGTCGGGTGTCACGAACCAACTTGTCGAGTATGTGAGCTCGATGAGCGCGATGCATGACGCCCGCGAATACGACGTCGTGGTGTCGGCGGGTGAACAGATCACCACAGGTCTAATGGCGCTGGCGCTGCAGGAAATGGGTGTGTCCGCGCGTTCCTGGCTCGGCTGGCAATTACCGATCCGGACCGACGATGCCCATGGCCGGGCGCGGATCATGGATATTGAGACGGCGGCGGTCGAGGAACGGCTCCGCGACGGGCAGGTGGCGGTCATGCCGGGATTTCAGGGCCTGTCGGGCAACGACCGGGTGACGACGCTCGGGCGTGGCGGTTCCGACACCAGTGCCGTGGCGCTCGCGGCGGCGCTCAATGCGGACCGCTGCGATATCTATACGGATGTGGACGGCGTCTATACTTGCGACCCTAGGATCGTGGTCAAGGCGCGGAAACTCGACAAGATAACCTACGAAGAAATGCTGGAGATGGCCTCTCAGGGCGCGAAGGTCCTACAGACCCGGTCCGTTGAGATGGCGATGAACCACGGCGTGCGCCTCTATGTCCGCTCGACTTTCGCGGATGGAGAGGGAACGCTGGTTTGTGATGAGGATGAAATTTTGGAACATCAAGTCGTCAGCGGAATAGCCTATAGCCGGGACGAGGCGAAAATCACGCTGGTTCAGGTTCCCGATCGCCCAGGCGTTGCCGCGGGTATCTTCGGTCCGCTCGCGGACGAGAACGTCAATGTGGATATGATTGTCCAAAGCACCGCCGCCGACGGCGCGCTGACCGACATCACCTTTACCGTCGCCAAGATCGATTTCGACCGTGCCACGAAATTGCTGGGCGAACTGCAAAAGGAAATCGGGTTCGCCTCGGTGATTGCCGATTCCGATGTGGTGAAGGTGTCGGTGATCGGTGTCGGGATGCGCAGTCATGCGGGTGTCGCGCAATTGATGTTCAAGACGCTGTCGGAGAAGGGAATCAACGTGCAGGTCATCTCGACCTCCGAAATTAAGATCAGCGTCTTGATTGCCGAGGAATACGCCGAATTGGCGCTCCGAGCGCTCCACACCGCCTACGGTTTGGACGCCGACTAGGGAAGCTTTCCGGTCCGAGGGATCGGTTCGCGCAAGGAACATGACGGACGAGAGAAGCTGGATTGGCTCGCGGCGGTTGCTCCGCCAATTGCGGGACGCGATGGCCGGACACGGCAGCGCGCAAGAACGCCTGGACCGCATCGTCCAGCTGATCGCGCGCGGCATGGTAGCCGAGGTGTGCTCGGTCTATGTCCTGCGGCCGGGCGATATTTTGGAGCTATTCGCGACCGAAGGATTGCGCAAGGATGCCGTCCATCGCACCCGCCTGCGGATCGGCGAAGGTCTGGTCGGCGACATCGCCGCCTATGCGCGTCCGCTGGCGTTGGAGGACGCGCAATCCCACCCGCAATTCGCCTATCGTCCGGAGACCGGCGAGGAGATTTTCCAATCTCTGCTCGGCGTGCCGATTTTGCGGGGGCGCCGGGTTTTGGGCGTGCTTGTGGTGCAGAATCAGAGCGAGCGCGGTTATGTCGAAGGCGAATCAGAAACCTTGGAAACCATCGCCATGGTCCTGGCGGAATTGGTCGCCGGCGGCGAGCTTATTCAACAAGCTGAGTTGACGGCGGCGGAAAGGCCTTTGAGCGTACCCTCCCGCTTGAATGGGACCCGGTTGAACGGTGGCTTGGGGTTCGGGCCGGCGTTGTTGCATCGCCGGGGCACGACGATCAATCAGCCGGTATCCGAGGATCCTGAACGCGAATTGGAACGCCTCGACGCCGCGGTCGAGGACATGCGGCGGTCCCTCGACGCCATGGTCGAGAGCTACGATCGCGACGGCGGCGGCGAGCATCTGGAGATTTTGCGGACCTACCGGATGTTCGCCGAGGACCGGGGCTGGTTCGGTCGGGTGCGGGAAGCCGTTCGCGGCGGTCTCACGGCGGAGGCCGCGGTCTCGAAGGTGCTGAACGACACCCGTGCGCGGATGCGGCAGGTCAATGATCCTTATATCCGCGAACGCTTGTTGGATATGGACGATCTCGGCTATCGGCTGCTACAGCACCTGACCGGTGAAGAGCGGAGCGCCGATACGACTGCCGGGGATGAGGGATTCGTGTTGATCGCGCGCTCCATGGGACCGGCGGAACTGCTCGATTACGATCACCGCCGCTTGCGCGGATTGGTGGTCGAGGAAGGTTCCTACAATTCCCACGTCGCCATCGTGGCGCGGGCCCTCAATATTCCGGTCGTTGGCGGCGTCCACTATGTGTTGAGCCAGATCGAGGAGGGCGCCCCCGTATTGGTGGATGGGGATTCCGGCGTCGTCGTCATCCGCCCGGGCGCGGAATTCCAAGCCCGTATCCGCGAGAGTATCGAGACCCAAGAACGCCGCCGGGTCGAACAGGAAGCCATCCGGGGATTGCCCGCGCAGACCAGCGACGGGGTGGACGTATCGCTGTTGATCAATGCGGGTCTGTTGATCGATTTGGATCATCTGAAGGATACGGGCGCGGACGGCGTCGGTCTGCTGCGCACGGAAATTGCTTTCATGCTGCATCCGGATTTTCCCAGTCTGGTGGAACAACGGGAGACTTACGCCGATATTTTCGACGCCGCCGGAGATCAGCCGGTTGTGTTCCGGACGTTCGATATCGGCGGCGATAAATTACTGCCGTATTTCAGCGGCGGCGAGGATGAGAATCCGGCGATGGGCTGGCGGGCCATGCGCATCGCCCTGGACCGCCCCGGCATGTTGTGTCGGCAATTGCGCGCCTTGATCGAGGCTGCCTCGGGCCGCGAATTATGGATTATGTTTCCCATGGTCAGCGAAGTGGCCGAATTTGATAAGGCGCGCGCGCTCGTGGATCGGGAATGGGCGCTGGCGCGGGGTCGCGGCGTCACTTTGCCGAAGGCTTTGCACGTCGGCGCAATGCTTGAGGTGCCGTCGCTCTATTTTCAATTGCCGGCGCTATTGCAGCGCGTTGATTTCCTCTCCGTCGGATCGAACGATCTGCTGCAGTTCCTGTTTGCCAGCGATCGGGGTAATCCGCAGGTCGGCGAGCGCTACGACACGTTGTCCCCGGCGCTGCTTCGGATGTTGCGCGATGTTGTGCGGATGTGCGCCGCCGCCGATGTCCCGGTGAGCCTATGCGGCGAGATGGCCGGCCAGCCGCTCGATGCGATGGCTTTGATCGGGATCGGGTTTCGCCGCCTTTCGATGAACGCAAATGCGGTCGGCGGCGTTCGTTTGATGGCCCGCAGCCTCGACACAGGTGCGCTTGGTGACTATCTCGCGACGATCATCGACGGCACCGACCACAGTCTCAGAAGTAAGTTGTCGGCTTTCGCGAGGGATCGGGGAATTGCGATCTAAAAAGTTTATTAAGTTGAACTACATAGACCCTTCCTGTTATTGAAAAACGCGAAGTTACGCGGCTTTTTCAGTCGGCCCGGAATTTGGCTGATCGGAAGGTGTCGGATATATTGAATTGATTTTGAATTCGACCGGAACGACAGGACCGATAGGACGTGTGGGGTAACAATCCAAAATCGAGCTCTTCGCAGCAAACCGGCGACGGCCTTGGGCCGGGATCGGTGCAGATGACGGTTGGCCGGTACCTGAAATCCCAACGCGAGGCGCAAGGCCAGGGAGTGGCCGAAGTCGCGGATATGCTGCGCATTCATCGGGCCTACTTGCAGGCGATCGAAGATAATGAAATCGATAAGCTGCCGGGCCCGACCTACGCGATCGGGTTTGTGCGCGCCTATGCCGAACATCTGGGGTTGGACGGGGCCGCGGTCGCCGAGCAGTTTAAGGACGAAGGCAAAGTCCAAGAAAAGCGCGCGCAATTGGTTTTCCCGACGCCGCTCCCGGAAGGACAAATTCCCAGCGGCCCGATTTTATTGGCGGCCGCGGCGTTTTTGGCGGTGGCGTATGGCGGATGGGTTTTCGTTTCCTCGCCGAACGACCGTATTGGCGACATGATACCGTCGCTACCGGACAAGATTGCGTCGATCTTGGAGGATGACGAGGCAGAGAAGCCCAAGCTGGAGAAGTCCAAGCTGGAGTCTGGGGCCGAAAAGAAAGCCGTGGCCCCGGCGACGGCACCGGCCATGAAAACAGAACCGGCACCGACGCCCGAACCGGAGGCGAAAGTGGCTGCATCGAGAGAGGCCGATGCGCCGAAGATAGCCGATTCCGAGGCAACGATGTCGGCAACATCGACTGAATCCGAACCGCCGCGGACTGAAACCGTCGCGGAGGTCGCGAAGCCGGTTGAGACCGTTGATCCTGTCGCCAATGCGGCGGAAAAACCCGTCGCGCCGACAGAGAACGCTCCGAAGCCGGAGAGTATGGCATCGACGGAAACCACAATTGCCAAATCCGAAGAAACGGATGAGCCGGTCAAGATCGATGATTTGAATGCCGCGGTGGCGAAGACCACCGATGAGGTGCAGACCGCCGCCGTCGCACCGGCTCAAACTGAGGGTGCGGCGACCGGGGAGAGCGTGGGTTCCGGTCCACCCTCGGCACCGCTTCCGAGATTGGACGATGCGCCGCGGGTCTTCGGTGAAGCAGACAAGGGGTCGCGCATCAAGATCGAGGTGCTGGTCGATAGTTGGGTCGAAGTGCGCGCCGCTGGCGGCGAGATATTGCTGACCCACGTGTTGCGTAAAGGCGATAGCTATCATGTTCCCGATCGCGCGGGGTTAACCTTGATGACCGGTAACGCCGGTGGGTTGGAGTTTTCCGTGGACGGCAAGGTCGTGCCGGAAATCGGCCCGCTCGGCACGGTTCGGCGTAACGTGAAGCTGGACCCCAAAGCGCTGATGGACGGCACCGCCAACGACCGTTAGCGTAAATCGACGCATGCTAGTTATCCTGTGGCTTGATCAATTTGCCCGTCCGGCGCATTTTGCGCCGCTCCAAATCGCGGGTGCGGATAGTAGAAACCAATGAGTGTAGAGTTGATATGGCTTCCTTGAAACCGGTACGTGGAACGCACGATTTATTGCCCGAGGAGATGCGCGCCCATCGCCGGATCATGGATGAAGCGCGCGAAATCGCCGAACGCTACGGTTTCGAGGAAATGTCGACGCCGATCTTCGAATCCTCCGACGTTTTTCGACGCACCTTGGGGGATACGTCCGATATCGTGACCAAGGAGATGTATACCTTCACGACGAAGGGCGGCGAGGAGATTACCTTGCGGCCGGAGAATACCGCCGGCGTCGCGCGGTGTTTCATCTCCGAGGGGCTGGCGCAATCGGTGCCGTTGAAATTCTTCTATGCCGGCCCGATGTTCCGCCACGAGCGCCCGCAAAAGGGTCGCCAACGTCAATTTCACCAGATTGGTATCGAGACCATCGGCGTCGCCGCACCTATCGCCGACATCGAGGTCATCGCGACCGGCGCGCGTATTCTTGCGGAACTGGGGCTGAAAGACAGCACGTCCTTGCAATTGAACACGCTGGGCGACCCGGAAAGCCGCGCCGCCTATCGAGCGGCGCTCGTTACGTATTTCGGCAAGCATACGGCGGCGTTGTCGACGGAAAGCCAAGAGCGGTTGACGCGAAATCCCCTCCGCATCCTCGATTCGAAGAACGAAGGCGACCGGGTGGTCGTCGCCGATGCACCGGCATTCGGCGATTACCTGAACGACGACAGCCGCGACTTCTTTGACAAGGTACAAGATGGCTTGAGCGCGCTCGGGATACCGTTTCAGCTGAACGACCGTTTGGTGCGCGGCCTGGATTACTACACTCACACGGCTTTCGAATTCACGACGACGCAGCTTGGCGCGCAGGATGCGGTCATGGCCGGCGGGCGATATGACGGATTGATCCAGACCATGGGCGGGCCGAATACAGCCGGTGTCGGATGGGCCGCGGGGATGGAACGCCTCGCCATGCTGTGCGGTGAGGCTCCGCCGGCGCGGCGACCGGTCGCGTTGGTGCCGCTCGGCGACGATGCGGAAGCCAGAAGTTTGCCCTTGGCGGAGGCGCTGCGGGCATCCGGGTTGCGCGTCGATGTCGGTTACAGCGGTAATCTCGGGCGGCGCATGAAGCGCGCCAATCGCTTAAATGCGTCCGTGGCGGTGTTGATCGGCGACGATGAATTGGCCAAGGAGGTCGCGACCGTCCGCGATATGGACGGCGGCGATCAGGCGGAAGTGCCGTTGACGCAATTGCCGGAGTGGTTGTCGCGGTACCGTTAAGCTAAGGCTGGGAGGTGCTATGTCGCCGGAAAGTCCGGCCAGAATTTTCGCCGTGGGCGTCAATCACAAATCGGGTTCGGCCTTTCTGCGCGATCGGCTGTTCGTCGACGAAGAAATGCTGCCGGAAGTCTACGGCCGCCTCGCCCGGGAATCGATTGGGCAGGCGATCGTTCTATCGACTTGCGACCGGGTCGAAATTCAAGGCGCCCATCCGGACCCGGAACAGGCCATATCGGTCATCCGTGAATTCTTCAGGGAGATCGGTGGTAGCGATGCGGAAACCCTGGACCATGCCCTCTACACGCATTTTGACGACACGGCGGTGCGGCACATCATGGCGGTCGCGTCCTCGCTCGACAGTCAAGTGATCGGCGAGCCGCAAGTGCTGGGCCAGGTCAAGGAAGCGCATCGCCATGCCGGGGCCGCGGGGATGGTCGGGCACGAAATCGACGACGTTTTGCAATTGGCTTATGGTGCTGCGAAACGGGTACGCAGCGAGACAAGCATCGGCGAGCGAGCGGTCTCGATCGCTTCCGCCGCGGTGCAGATCGCACATGACATTCACGGCGACCTGCAGGAGCGGAACACTTTGATCGTCGGCCTTGGCGAGATCGGCGACCTGATCGTGCGCCAGCTGAAAGCAGCGGGTGCCCATCGCATTTCCTTGACGGGGCCCGGCCGCCGTACCGAACGGGAAGCGTTGGCGTTGGGGTTTCATTTCCTGCCGTTCGACGATCTGGCGGGCGGATTGGCGCGGGCCGATATTACCGTCAGCGCGGCGGGCCTCGGCCGGTTCTTGGTCGAGAAGCGAATGGTGGACCAAGCCCTGCGCGAACGCCGCCGTCGACCCATGTTATTCTTGGACGGCGGATTGCCGGCGGATGTCGAGCCGGACGTACACGACTTGGACGGCGCCTTCGTTTATACGGTGGACGACCTTGAACAGGTTGCGCAACGCGGGCGGCAGGAGCGTGAGGCGGTGGCGGCGGAAGCCTGGGAGATCGTTGACCGCGAAGTCGAACGCTGGCGTGCCGGCCGTAATATCGAAGCGGTCGTCCCGACCTTGGTCGCCCTACGGGCACGGTTCGATCTGGCGCGTGAGGAAATACTGGCGTCGCGGCCGGAGATCGACGCACATGAGGCGACGCGGCTGTTGGTCAATCGGCTCCTCCATGCGCCCACCCGGGCGTTGCGGGATTTAGCGGAACAAGATGCAGAGAAGGATATCGGAGAAATGCTCGTGAGAAGGCTGTTCGCACTCGACAAAGACGATGAGACGGAGGGCGAGCGATGAGCATTATGGATCGCCTCGAGGGGGTGATCTCCCGACATGCGGAGCTTTCGGCGTTGATGGCGACGGGAGATTTGGACGCCAATCAATACGCGGATTATTCGAAGGAATATGCCGAACTGTCGCCAGTGGTGGAACGCGCCCAGGAGATGAAAGCCGTCCGCGGGGAATTGGCCGGGCTGGAAGAAATAATTGCGGATGCCGATACGGACGCTGACATGAAGCAATTGGTGGAGGCTGAGCGCGACGAGATTCGCGACCGGCTGCCGGAGATCGAGGAAGCGCTCCGTCTACTGCTGTTGCCGAAGGATGCGGCGGACGAGAAAAGCGCCATATTGGAAATTCGCGCCGGGACCGGCGGCGATGAAGCCGCCCTCTTCGCGGGCGATCTGATGCGGATGTATCAGCGTTATGCGGAGCTGCATGGATGGCGCACGGAATTCCTGGATATGAGCGAGACCGAATTGGGCGGCGTCAAGGACGTGGCGCTGTCGATCGCCGGACGCGGGGTTTTCGCGCGCCTGAAGTTCGAATCCGGCGTCCATCGAGTTCAACGGGTGCCGACGACGGAAAGCGGCGGGCGCATTCACACCTCCGCGGCGACGGTCGCGGTGCTGCCGGAAGCCGAGGAAGTCGATATTCAAATCGACACCGGCGATCTTCGCGTCGATACCTACCGGGCGTCGGGTGCGGGCGGTCAGCACGTCAATAAGACCGATAGCGCCATCCGGATCACGCATATGCCGACCGGCATCGTCGTGCAGTGTCAGGATGAAAAATCCCAACACAAGAACCGCGCCAAGGCGATGAAGGTATTGCGGGCCCGGCTCTACGATCACGAGCGGCAAACCTTGGACGCGGAACGCGCCGCCGACCGCAAAACCCAAGTCGGCAGCGGCGACCGGTCTGAGCGTATCCGTACCTACAATTTTCCCCAAGGCAGGGTGACCGATCATCGGATCAATCTGACGCTTCATAAGCTTGACCGGATTTTGGGTGGCGACGAGTTGGACGAAGTGATCGATGTGTTGATCGCGGAGGATCAGGCGGCGCGCCTCGCCGAAATTCAATGACATCGCGGAGCATCGGTGCCTGCGTTGCACGGGGTGCCGAAATCCTGGCCGGGGCCGGAATCGAATCGCCGCGCCGCGAGGCCCGGTTGCTGCTGGCGCATGCGGCCGGGCAATCATTTGAGTGGATTATCGCTCATCCGGAAACCGACTGTGGCGTTGTCGATACCTACGACGGCTTGATCGAGCGTCGGCGTGCGCGCGAGCCGTTCTCCCATATCGTCGGTGTGCGCGAATTTTGGAGTTTATTGTTTCGTGTCAGCGCCGACGTTCTCGATCCTCGTGCCGACAGCGAAACCTTGGTGTCTGCCGCGCTGGCCTGTTTTCCGGCGCGTGACCGGGCGCTACGTGTCCTCGATTTGGGAACCGGCAGCGGCTGTTTGCTGCTCTCCTTTCTGCACGAGAGGCCGTTGGCCATGGGGGTCGGTGTCGACCGCTCGCCCGCAGCACTCACGGTAGCGCGGGAGAATGCGTGCGACCTCGGGTTGGCGGATCGTGCACGGTTTCTCTGTGCGGATTGGGTGCAAGGCCTCTCCGGGCGCTTCGATCTCATTCTGGCGAACCCGCCTTATATCCCCGCCGCCGATATCGCCGGTCTGTCGCCTGAAGTTTCTCGTTACGAACCTCGTGCGGCGCTGGACGGCGGCGCGAGCGGGCTCGATTGCTACCACGCCATCGCGGCGCAACTGCCGACCGTCGCCGATGCGAACACGCGACTGGTTCTGGAATTCGGGATTGACCAGGCACACTCGGTGTCGCGAATCTTCCAAGCGTGTGGATTTACTCAAATTGAGATCATCCCCGATCTCGCGGGATTGCCTCGTTGCCTGATGGCCGGTGGTTTGACGCCCGAGGTTGCATGAAAAATGTCTTGGAAACCGTCGGGGAAAGGTCTAGTGTCCACACTGTGCGTGGTACGCAGACCGAATGATTTGAAGCGGTCGATGCCAGAGGCACATAATCTTCAAAAGCCAGTCTTTTGAGGGGGGTTGCGTCCCATGGTCCCGAAAGGACCGTTGCATCCAAACGGAATGGGACGCTGGACAAACTTAGATCTTAAAAAACGGAAGTCATGAGACAAAACCAAGGCTCTAAGCGCTCGCGTGGTCGTAACCAGAACAGACGTACCGGTCCGTCCCGCAATCAAACGTTCGATAGCAATGGACCAAGTGTGCGCATTCGAGGCAACGCCTCGCAGGTTCACGAAAAGTATATCGCCATGGCGCAGGACGCGAGTTCGGCTGGCGACAGCATCTCCTCGGAGAATTATCTCCAACATGCGGAGCACTATTACCGTATTTTGGCGGTGCAACGCGAGGAAGCGGAAGCGCGGGCGAGTAGCCAGCAGCAATCACCCCGTAATAATAACAACAATAATAATAACGGGAATAATAATGGGCGCCCGCCGCGCGCCGAAGGGTCGAACGAGACGACCGATCAAGGCGCCGAAGGGCAGAATCAGCCGGTCGCTAAGACCGATGACACCGACGAGATGCCGGCATTCGTGACGAAGAAAATTCCGGAAGCTCCGAAAGAGCCCGAAGAAGCCGAAGCGGACGCCGAGACAGCCGTCGGGGACGATTGACCCCCGATAGTTTATTGTGGCAGCTGATTGCGGGCGGCTGGTTAAGTTTGCCGCAGATTACCTAAGCAGTGTGATCGTGTCGCCGGGACGTATCGTGCCCGGTGAGGTGACGCGCGCGTAGACGCCGAATTCCACATGTCCGAATCCGCGTTCCAGCACCATGGGAATATTCATGTCCCGGGTAGCGGAGTTCGGGTCGACATTGGTGGCGGCGCATCGCTCGATCGGGGCCTCGACCCGAAGCCGGGCTTCGCCGATAGCCAGTTCGTGCCCGATCCAGTCGCGCTCTTCCCAACGTTCCGCCCCGGTGACGGTCAAGTTCGCACGAAACCGCAGCGGGTCCACCGGTTGGCGTGCGACCCGCTCCACTTCCGCGAGACTGCTTGTGCTGACAATCGAGAGGAAGGGGTCCGGACAGTCGGCAAACGGCGTTCCGGGAGTCTCGACGATTTTAGGATTGCCGCGGGCGCCGCTTGCGATAAACCCGGCGAAGAATTGATCCAGCATCATCCGGCCGATCGAGGTTGCGGCATTTCCGGTGGCGACTTGGCGTCCACCTCTCTCCACGGTCAAGGTGGTCGTCTCCGGATCGAAGTGGACGGTAAGTTGGGCGATCTTCTCGTCCCCGCTGAGATTGAGAAAATGATTCTTCGGCATCCAACCCGGCGCGGTTCGATTGAATCCGCTCGACGCATGCGCCAATGCGAAGCGCCGGTCGTGAGGAAGGGCCTCACCCGCGACAAGATCGACGGCGTCGAGCGTCTCCCCGCTCATCCCCTTCACGGGGTAGCGGCGAATGTCGGAAAGCGTGACAGTCATGGTGCCCAAACTAACAGCCCGCCGTGGGGGCGGAAAGGGCTGCGGCCGTCTATCGCCTCCGGGGGACCACTGTATCCGGGACGATCGCGGCGATGACGTCCGCGAGCCGTTCGATCAGCGCCATCCGCGAGAACGATTTCCGAAACGCCAATTGCACCCCGCGCCGCGCCGCGCTTGAGTTCTCTTTACGGACGACGATTCCGGCATCCGTGACCCAGGGGCCCGACAGGCTCATCGCCGGCACCAATGTCACCCCGAAGCCACCCCCGACCAGGGCCAGAATGGTCGTCAGACTGGTTTCCTCGGTACTGATGAGCGCCGGGTCGCCCTTGGACGCCGTATAAAACGAGAGAACCTGATCCCTGAGACAATTCCCCTCCGAGAGGAGAAGCAACCGCTCTCCCGACAGGTCGCCGAGATCAATGTCCTCTTCGTTGCTCAATGCATGGCCGTTCGGCAAGGCGATCCAAAAGGGTTCGTCATAGAGGGGAATCGACGTCAGTTGCGGTGCTTCCGGCGCGGTGGCGATGATCGCGGCGTCGAGGCTTCCATCGACCAACCCCTTTTCGATTTCCTTGGTGAAGCGTTCGAAGAGCTTGGGCTCGACCGTCGGCAGCGCGCGGGCCAGTGCCGGGATCAGGATCGGCATCAGGTAGGGCGCGATGGTCGGAATTGTCCCGAGGCGGAGCGAGCCCGACAGCGGGTCCGTCATTGTCGTCGCCAATTCCTCAATCGAACGCGCCTCCGCCAGTAATGTCTGGGCTCGTTCGATGATGCGTTCGCCCGCGGGCGTGGTGCGAACCGACCGCTTCGTGCGTTCAAAAATCTTAATTCCGAGATGCTCTTCCAGCTTGCGGATCTGACCGCTCAGGGTCGGCTGGCTGACGTTGCAGGCGTCCGCCGCTTTGCCGAAATGTCGGTGTTCGGCGACAGCGACGACATATTCGAAGTCTCGCAGGTTCATTTTATGATCGATACTACCAATTACAAATAATAATTTAAACGATTTAGACGAATATTCCAAGCATGCGATAAAGGTCCTCAAGGATGATGAACGTTAATTTTCGATCGCTTGACGAATAACCTCCGACAAAAGGAAAGCACGATGAACGATATGAATGATAGCAGTGTGGGTAAGTGCCCGTTCTCCGGCGGGGCCTCGGCCGCGGGCAGCGGTCGGACGAACCGCGATTGGTGGCCGAACCAGTTAAAGCTGAACATTCTGCGCCAACATTCCGCCTTATCCGACCCGATGGACGCGTCCTTCGACTATAAGACCGAATTCGAATCCCTCGACCTGGATGCGCTGAAGAAGGATATCGTCGACCTGATGACCCAATCCCAGGATTGGTGGCCGGCCGATTACGGGCATTACGGACCGCTTTTCGTGCGGATGACGTGGCACGCCGCGGGCACCTACCGCACGGCGGACGGCCGTGGCGGCGGTAACACCGGCAACCAACGTTTCGCGCCGCTGAACAGCTGGCCCGACAACGGCAATCTCGACAAGGCGCGCATGCTGCTGTGGCCGATCAAGCAAAAGTACGGCCGCAAACTGTCCTGGGCCGATCTGTTGATCCTGGCCGGTAACTGCGCTTTGGAATCGATGGGCTTCAAGACTTTCGGTTTTGCCGGTGGGCGCGAGGACATCTGGCATCCGGAAGAGGACATCTATTGGGGTACCGAGGCCGAATGGCTTGGCGACAAACGTTACAGCGGCGAGCGCGAGCTCGAGAACCCGCTCGGTGCGGTGCAAATGGGCCTGATTTACGTCAATCCCGAAGGACCGAACGGCGATCCCGATCCCGTCGCCTCCGGTCGCGACATTCGCGAGACGTTCGCCCGGATGGCCATGGATGACGAGGAAACCGTGGCGCTGATCGCCGGCGGTCACACCTTCGGCAAGGCGCACGGCGCCGGTCCCGATTCAAATGTCGGCCGCGAGCCCGAAGGTGCGGGTATCGAGGAGCAAGGCCTTGGCTGGAAAAACAGCTTCGGCACCGGCAAGGGCACGGATACGATCACCAGCGGCATTGAAGGCGCTTGGACCACCAATCCCATTCAATGGGACAACGGCTTCTTCGACGTGCTGTTCGGCTATGAGTGGGAATTGACGAAGAGTCCCGCCGGCGCCCATCAGTGGACACCGAAGGACAGC
>Ga0055584_100004680_pt1 | contig 13393 bp, 6 predicted proteins | sample OSDHelmetaG_FD_58716 | JGI IMG/M metagenome (GOLD analysis project Ga0055584, IMG submission 58716) | Pelagic marine sediment microbial communities from the LTER site Helgoland, North Sea, for post-phytoplankton bloom and carbon turnover... | ecosystem: Environmental > Aquatic > Marine >... | reverse complement strand
CGTATCTCAATTTTCTGCCGAAACGATCAAGGCAACGGAACGGCGCGGTAGAATCGTCTGGGTTCGCCCGGGGAATCGAGGTGGAAGAAGTAGGAAGGTCGCCGATCTGGCGTGATCGTGCCGAGGGCATTCCAGTTGGTGGTGGGTGTGTTGACGTCCGTGGTGAATTCCACGCGGAAGCTGGTTCCGGGTCCGGCGTCGATGACGACGCCGGCAAACATCTTCAGATCGAGGAGGGCGAGGTCGGCCGTGTTGGTGATCGCGCCGGCGGCATTGCTCATTACGACGCTGTAGGCGCCCACCTCGGCTGTCATGGCATTGGATACGATCAGTTCCGAGCCCGTGGCTCCGGCGATCGGGGCCCCGTTGAACAACCACTGATAGGCGGATGGTGGATTACCGGTGGCGGCGACCGTAAAGGTGGCGGACTGGCCGCCGGAGATCTGCTGTCCTACTGGCGGTACGCTGAGTATTGGCGGCACCTGCACCACCAAGGTTGCGGGTCCACCGGTGGCTGAACCCAGCGAGCTGGTGACGATGACGTCGTATGTTCCGGCGTTGGCCAGTTGGATTCCAGAAAGCAGTAGCCGGTTGGTGTCGGTGTTCGGCAGCGATTTGCCGTTGTGCCGCCATTGATAGGTGAGCGAACCTGTACCGGTGGCAATTACTGCGAATTCAGCCGACGATCCCGCGACGACTGTCAGGGACAGGGGCTGTTGGGAGATGATTATGTCCGAAACCTCGTCCGATACATTGTTGGCGACGACTGCATTGCCGGTGCTGTTGTTAAAGAAGCGTTTCCGGCCTCGTATGAGATTGTCCGTAATGACGGCGCGGCGCACTCCCGTGCTCAGTTCAATCTGCGGTTTGTCTTCGTGAAATTCGCAACCGCGCACGATCACGCTGCCGCTCTCGGCCTGGATGGCGTGGCGGCCTTCGTTTCTTCCATCCCACTGAAAAAACGTGCAATCGCTGAAACCAACCGTCCCCGAACCGGCAATTTTTGCGATCTGATTGCACGGTCCCCAGAACGATGAATTCACGAAACGCACGGTGCCGGTGTTGTTCGTCCCGACCTGAATCATCGTCGGGTCCAGACCCAGGAATGAAACGAATTCGCCGTTCGTGATCAGGAGGCCGACGGGTGAACATTGTTCGACCTTCAGGGCCGTGAAGCAATTGTCTGCCCCGATGCCAAGGAAGTTGCCATTGCAGTGGCCGGTCGCCGATTCGATAAACTTATAGCCGACGTTGTAGCCATAGCAGAAGGTGTTGTGAACGTATTGCCAATCGCTCTTGCCGAAGATGAACGCCTCGCCGTTCTCCCGCTGCCAGGTAAACAAGATCGGGTTCAGGCTCCACCATGGATTGAAGTGAACATTCTCGATACGGCCGATATCCCAGATGACATCCACGAAGATTCCGCGGCGCAAAGGCTGGCCATGAACGTCGCGAATCAGGTGACGCTCATTCTGCGAAGCATCAATGCCGTTGTAAGGATTGAGCAACTCCACCGCGAGCACTGCGGGGTTCTTCCCGCGCATCGCGATGGCGTAAGGGTAGGCTTGGGGCACGGCATCCACAGCCTGATTGGGATAGTGGATCGTGACGCCCTTCAACGTGCTGTTGTGATTCAATGTCAGGAAAGGTGAGCCGGCCTCATTGCCGGCGTTTTCGGTGACGAGAAAAGTCGTACCATCGTCGGTCGGTTTCGGGAGGCCAGTGTCGCGCAGGCCGTTGTGAGAGGGGACTGATTCCCAGACGCCCTTCAGAGTCACGGCGGGCGGCACGGTCAGGTGGCCGGCGAAGAAAGAGTTCCCGCGCGGGGCGTATACGACGCCCCCCGACGCCTGACCTGCGGCGTTCAGGGCATTTTGGAAAGCGGCCGTGTCATCGGTCTGGCCATCGCCCTTCGCACCATAGTCCAGCACCGACCAGGTATCCGTGGCGGTCGCGTTGACGGCGATGGATAGCACGGCCGCGAACCAGAAAAAGCGAGTGCTCATGAATGGCAGCCTCACAGCTAGGGACAGAAGTTGCAAATCTTCTGCCCTCTGCCGCGACTCCTGAATGGCCGGCAGATTCGCCGTGGAGTTTCGGCCTTCGGACGCCTAACATTTGCAGCGCATGCTAACACGTGGCTTGTTCTTACTTATGGTGACGGGGCTTGCGGCCATGGCCGTACCCGCAGATGAGCGAATTGTCCCCCCGGGATGGAACAACGCATTGGCCGGCGACCTGGTAATGGAGCGGCTCGTGAACGTCACTGCGCCCCAAGTGAAGGGTGCCCATGATGCCGAGTTTGCCATTGCCGAACGCCGTGCCTACATCGTCGCCGAAGTGGATGACGAGAAGACCGGGGAAAGTGCGGCTCGCCCAAATATCTACAGCGCTCTGACGATCGTGGATCTGGATACGCTGAAGGTTGAGGGCATTTGGTCCATCGCACGGGGGAAACAGGTCTTTGAGAATGTGATACTGCCCGAAGGGGCGGTCTTCGTGCCGCGCATTCACCCCGTGAATGAGCGCGTTCTGCGCTGTTATTTCGCGAGCGAGCGGCCGGGACAGCGGCAATCGCAGATGTGGTACTGCGATTTCGATCTTGAGACGCGTACTTTTGCGTCCGCAATTCACAAGGTGAAACTGATGACTGCGGCGGGCACCTTTGACATGCAGCCGCGCTACCTCCATGCCGATGCCGCGACGAGTGGGTTCGAAAAGCTGGCCAAGGATTACGGACTCTACCTTTTCGATTCCTTTAAGGTTTTCGACGGGAAGACCTATGTCGCGCTCAACAATTTCCCCGGCAAACAGAATGCGCTTGCGCGCGTTCACGACGACTTGGCCACCTTCGAGGTTCTCGGTCACTACAACGAGCCGCAGTCGGCGAACCTTAGCGAGTCGGCAGTGAACCGTCTTCCCGACGGAACCTGGATGGCGATCTGTCGGAACGACGGCGGGAACTACAATTTTACCACGAGCAAGGACGGGCGCTCCTGGACGGTCGGGCGCGAACTGCCTCATGTGCTCAACGGTGCAAACTCAAAACCGACCTTCGATAAGTTTGGCGACCTTTACTATATCGGCTGGCAGGAGGCTACGCGGATTCATGGCGTACATCGTAGTGTGTTCAACATCGACGTGTCCCGAGATGGCAAACGTTGGGAGCGGAAGTATCGTTTCGAGAGCACGAGATCCTTTCAATATCCCACCTTCCATGAATACGGCGGTGCGATCTGGTTGACGGTCACCCAAGGCGACCATTCTCCAAGCCGCAAGGAGCGGATCATGTTCGGGAAACTGGAGGCCGTGGGTGAATTCGCCTCGCAAAGAGGCCTTGCCCGATCTCAGATTCCGTCTCCGCCTGTGGCACCGGCGATCGTGGAATCTGGAGTGAAGCTTTTCACTGATCGTGATTACACACTCATCGAGGCACCCAGGATGCTGGTCGGACGCAATTTCCTCCGCACGAGCATCGAGGGCTACACCATTCAATGCGTCAATCCTGGTGAACTCCACGTGATGACGCTCAGCAAGGCACACTCGGCAAACCGCGGTCGCGACCTGCTCGCCCGGGGATTCGAAAGAGTCGATACGCCCGAATTTCAACTTTTTGCCGGTGACATCAACCGCGTCTTCGCCTACCGCAAACGGCTGGAGAGTGGTGAAAAGCTGACCGTGCGAAAACTCGCCTTTCCCGTGCTCGGCGAGGGGCTGAAGGTCAAGCTGCTCGCTGCGGGCAAGCCGAAAGCCGGAGTGGATAGCGAAACGTCTGAGCAGGCCTCTGTTCGGATCGCGAAAATGGAGAAAGTGGCCGAGCACGCGCTGGTTTCGCCAATCGTGAATACCTCGCCGCTTCCCGAATACGATTACGACCGGCTCGACTACGGCATGACCATCGGCATCGAACGCACGCCGGGCGGGCGGCTTTGGGCCTGCTGGGTTGCGGGCGGGGACAGCCCGGACGCCTTTTTCGCTCTCGCCAGCAGCGACAACGATGGCGAGTCCTGGTCGAGTCCGCGGGTCGTGCTCGATTCGGGTGAGGAAGGTCTGGGAGCCAAGCGCAGCATTTTGGTCGGCAACCTCTGGACTGACCCCAAGGGGCGGCTTTGGCTTTTCTTCGATCAATCGATGGACATGTTCGACGGTCGTGCGGGCGTGTGGGCTACCGTCTGCGAGAATCCAGACGCTGATGCCCCGCTCTGGTCTCAGCCTCGCCGCATTTGGCACGGCGTCACGCTCAACAAACCGACGGTTCTTTCCAACGGTGAGTGGATGTTGCCGATCTCACTTGATCAACGTCCCGGATTTGGCGAATTCCGGGGCTGCTTCAGGGAACTCGATCCCTTCCGCGGAGCAAATGTCTTCGTTTCGAGCGACGAGGGTGTGACCTGGAAACGTCGCGGTGTGCGGCGCTTTCCTGATCCTGATTGGCATGAGCACATGATCGTGGAAAGAACAGATGGCGCGCTCTGGATGCTGGCTCGTACGCGCAAAGGGATCATGGAGAGTGTTTCCAACGATGCCGGGATCAGTTGGAGCGATCCCGTAGCGTCAGCGATCAAACAACCCGTGGCGCGTTTCCACATTCGTCGCCTACTTTCCGGACGCCTACTGCTCGTGAAGCACGGCGACAAAATCGACGCTCACCACGGGCGCGTGAAACTGAGTGCCTGGCTCTCCGATGACGACGGCGAAAGCTGGCTGGGCGGACTCGTGCTTGACGAGCGTAAAGGCATTTCTTACCCGGATGGTTTTCAGGCCCCAGACGGAACCATCTACATCTCGTATGACCGTAACCGCTCCACCGACGGCGAGATTCTGATGGCCCGTTTCAATGAAGAGGATGTGCTGGCAAAGCGATTCAGAGGGTCGAAATCCAAGGCCAGAATACTCATCAGTCGCCCCTTGGCTCGGGAGGTGGAGATGCTCCCGGCATTCGAGGGGCTGACGCCCGGAGTGAAACGCGAGATCGACCTGCCGCTCGTCGATCTTTCCGCCGACCGGGAACGCCATTCGATTGTCGCAGCCGGCACCAAGTCGATTTACCAAGGTCACTGCGACACGGTTCTGCTACCGGATGGAAAGACGATGTTCGCTGCCTGGTGTCTCGGCCATGCGCAATGGATCGGCCCGATCGCGAGGAGCACGGATGCCGGACGCACTTGGAGCAAACCATTGGATGGGCCTGCCAACTGGCGGCAAACGTCCAATACGCCGACCCTGCATCGTCTCGTGGCGTCCGATGGCACAGCCCGTCTGTTTTGCTTCGCGGATGGCCTAGATTGGAGCCGGAAGGGAAAACCGCCTTACCCGATGCATCAATCATATTCCGAGGATGAAGGCAGCACTTGGACGCCGATGGAACCAAATGGGGTTGAGGGAGAAGTGCCACCGAAAACCATCCTCACTTTTGATGATGGCAAGCGACTCGTGATGTGGAGTGACCTGCCCGGTTATGTCGTTCAGAGCGAGTCGTCGGACGGGGGGCTGACCTGGAGTCAGAGGCGACGCATCCTGCGGGTTCCGCAGCGTTGGTCCCAGCCCTGTGTGATTCGCTCTGTAGACGGACAGACGCACCTCATGTTGCTGCGGGAGAACAGCCGCAGATACCAGTCGCTGTATTCCGTCAGCCGCGATAACGCGAGAACATGGAGTGCACCGAAGGAACTGCCCGCCGCTCTCACCGGCGACCGGCATGTTGCGAAGTTCGCCCCAGACGATCGGCTTATTGTCGCCTTTCGTGATGTGGCGAAGAGCAGTCCAAGCTACGGCCACTACGTCGCTTGGGTAGGGCGGTTCGAGGATATCCTCGGCGGAAACACAGGCGATTATCGCATCAAGCTCTTCGACAACACGCTGCGAAAAGTCGACGACAAGCCGGGGCAGGGCAACACCGACTGTGGCTACTCCGATCTCGAACTCTTGCCTGACGGCACCATCGTTGCCACGACCTACCTCAAATATGCCACGGGACCCGAAAGACATTCCGTTGTGAATACTCGCTTCACTTTACGGGAAACCGATGCACTGGTCCGTGGAACGAAGTTCGATTCGCGGAAGCAGTGAATTCGCGACCATTTTTTGATTACCAGAATCGACCGGATGGACCAAGGTGCCCACCCGAATCAATCAGACGAACACTCGTGAACACACATAGATTCATCATGTCACCAAACAAACTCATAGTCATCGGATTGGTCACTCTCTTTGCGGGCGTGGCTCAGGCGGACAATTCCCTGACGGCGAAGGAAAAGAAGAATGGCTGGATCCTGCTTTTCAACGGCAAGGATTTCTCCGGCTGGAAGATCGACAAATGGAATCCGGACAGTATTTCGATCGAGGACGGCGCGATCAAGTGTCACGGCAAGGCGTCGATGGTCTACTACGACGGGGACGCCAAGGCGAAGAACGCCAAAGACTTTCATTTCGTGGCCGATGTCATGACGAAGCCCGGCGCGAATGGAGGCATTTTTTTTCACACCAAGTATCAGGACAAGGGTTGGCCCGCCGGGCATGAAGCGCAAATCAACATGACCCAACGCGATCCGATCAAGACGGGCAGCGTCTATGTCGTGAAGAATCATATGAAGGCCCCGGCCAAGGACAACGAATGGTTCCGCTATGAGATCATCGTGCGCGGCAAATCCGTAGAGACCAAGGTGAACGGCAAGACGGTTGTTCGGTACGAAGAGGAAGCGGATCGCGGCGGTAAGAGAAAACTCTCCCGTGGCACCTTTGGTCTCCAAGCCCACGATCCGGGCAGTATTGTGCTGACAAAGAATATCAAGATGAAGCCCTTGGCTGATTGATAGGCGGGGCATCAGGAAAAACTCGGGTGCTCTCGTAGCGAGTATCGCTTCCCGTCGTAAGGGCGGAGCGAATGGCAATTAATTGAATCCCATGGGTAGCGATAGGAGGAACAGCAGAACCGCGCTCATCTTCAGTGCCGCCGTCGTCGTCGCCGCCGCGTCTGCCGTTTTCGCTCTCCTGTTTACCGGGCAGGATTCCGGATCTCAGACAGCGGACGGGACATCGGAAGCATTGAATGAACAGACTCGGGAGATTGTTTCACCGGACTCGAAATCTGAGCCGGTGGCTCACGTGCAAATTCATATTCAACCCGGTTGGGTGAGACGGATCGGTGGTGTCGCGGAGCTGGATCGAAAGGTCTATTTCGGGATCGCAGATGGTGGATCGGTTTTCGATGAACGTTGTCGTAGCAAGGAACGTTATGATTGGTTGATCAAGGAGAACGGAATCACCTTTGGCCGCTCCATGAATGTCATCAACGGTCTGGACCGGAATTATCAGGCGGTGCGTGAAGATCCGTCACGAGCCGGCTATGTCGATAAGGAGTATCTGAAATCCAAGCTCGCCAAGCGGGTGCGTGAATCGAGTGACGCATTCAAACAGGACATGGGTGGCCGCCTCCACGTGGCGACGCACGGACATCAGAATCAGTATCCCGAATTCATGGGGATCCATCGGAATGAGTCAGCGGGGCAGGGTGCTAATGCTCAACGACTGCCAAAGAACATCGACGCGGCGGCGGAGTTTGCGGCCACCGCCTTGCGCCTCCGATATTCCGACTTCGATCGTCCGGCATTCTACGAACCGATCAATGAACCGCATTGGTCCTATTGGACAGATCCGCATCTGGCAGACTGGCACACCCGGGCGCGGAAGATCGTGCATGAGCAACTGCCGGGAATTCAAGTGGGTGGCCCCTGCCTGCCGGTTGCCTATTTCTACCGAAACGAATTCAAGGCCTTTGATGGGTTTAAAACGTTCATCGACAACACGCGGTGCGAGTTGGATTTCTATTCGTTTCACGTCTACGACTTTCTTCGCGAAGTACAGGGGGATTTCAGAGGGCGCGTGACCAGCGGTCTGCCCTTGGAGTCAGTACTGGATCTGGTGCAGAACTACACCGTGAACAAATACGGCAAGGAGATTGGAATTGTCGTCACCGAACATGGTGGATATGGCGCCCGGGATCTGGTGGGAAAGCTGGCCAAAGAAAGGTTCCAGGAGACCGGTTTCGAATGGGAGATGAAGAGGCGCTCGATCGAAGACTTCAATCTGGTCAGCAGCGTCATCGCGAACACCCTGGTATTCATGGATCATCCGCAGACGGTCCGAACTCTGCGTATCGGTGTCAGTCGACCACCCGAGGCGGGACGGGAGCTGGCTGTCACCTTCAATGGAAAGCGCTATGAAGTTCCCTTGGAGGCTTGTGCCGATCGCTTGACCGAGCTCGAATACGCTTCCTGCAAAATTGTTCAACTCGACCCGGATGATGTGACGCGGGAGAACATCGTTGCGGTTTCATTTCCAGACGGGAAGCCTGGCGCCGTTGGTGCCGTCGTGATCAGGGCCGGGGTTTCGTCGTCTTCAGACTGAAGGAATTCCATCTCGTGGATGATGCTTGAGCCGGCCTCCAGCCTCCTTCGCGTCGGCGACGAGTCGAATCGTGCTGTTTGATCCGGTGTTGTGAACTATCGCGGTTTTCGGCAGATTCCGTCACGTCCATGAAGATCATCTATCGCTCAATTGCCACGCTTTCAGTTCTGCTCTTCTGTCTGACCCGTCATGTCGATGCCGCTGAATCAAAACCGAATGTCATCTACCTCATGCTGGATGAGTGGGGGTACTTCGAATCTGGTCACATGGGACACAAGGAGTTGCTGACTCCCAACATCGATCGGTTCGCCGGTGAGGGGATGCGATTCCGCAATGCCATGGCCGGTGCTCCAGTCTGCGGGCCCACCCGGTGTTCACTTCTGACCGGACTGCATTCCGGGCACATGTCCATGCGGGCCAACAACGGCTTTGCTCCCATTCGTAAGAACGAACCGACGCTGGCGAGCATGCTGAAGGAACAGGGATATGCCACGGGTGGATTTGGCAAGTGGGGCATCGGCGGCCGCGGAACATCCGGCGTCCCGGAGAAACATGGGTTTGACCTGATCTTTGGCTACTACGACCAGGTGCACGCGCACACGTTTTATCCAAAGTATCTGATTCGCAACAGCAAGGAAGTTCCGCTCGAAGGCAATGCGGGAACGAGTTTCTACGAAGGGGGAACGCATGCCCAAGACGAGATTTTCGAGGAGTCTATACGCTTCATCAGACGGAACCAGGACAAGCCTTTCTTCTGCTATCTGCCTTGGACCCCGCCGCATGGTTTGTGGGGCATCGATGCCGATGACCCCTCTTGGCAACTGTTCAAGGACAAACCCTGGACTGCGGGGCAAAGGACGGAGCACGATGCCAAGGTTTACGCCGCCTTCATGCACATGATGGACCGCCAAGTCGGGGAGATCATTGCGCTCCTGAAGGAATTGAACATTGATGAGAACACGATCTTCTTCCTTTGCGGCGATAACGGAGGCCAAGCCTATTTCAAGACCAAGGAACGTCCCCACGGTTTCTTCGGTCCCAATCTGAATCCGGCCACCGGAGAGCGCTTTCGCGCCGGCAAGGGTTCGCTCTACGAAGGTGGCCTGAAAGTTCCCTTCCTTGCCCGTTGGCCGGGGAAGATCAAGGCCGGTTCTGTGTCGGATCACATGCTCTATTTCCCGGACGTGATGCCGACGGTGGCCGCATTGACCGGAGCGGATTGCCCCAAGACTGACGGCCTGTCTTTTCTGCCCACGCTTCGTGATCGAAAAGGTCAGAAGAATCACGAGTATCTCTACTGGGAGTATACCGGACAGACTGCTGTGCGGATGAAAAACTGGAAGGCATACAAGGGCCGGAAAGGTGACTGGGAACTCTACGATCTGGCGAAGGACGTGGAGGAGAAGAACAATATCGCCTCGTCTAATCAAGGTGTCTTGAAACGGCTGGTTGCCCATGCCAAGGAAGCTCACGAGCCCATTCGGCCGGGCGAGATCTACAACCGTGAACTGACGGACAAAGATCATCGCCAAGCCCCCCACGATCGAAACAAAAAGAAGCGCTGAGACTTCGAGATTCGCGCTACTAACGGAAGATATCCCGGTTAGAGTGAAGGCTGCGATTGGGGAAGAATCGCCAACAGGTGAATCTGGGCGGGGATTTTTGTGTCGATATGCTAGGCCCCGGTTGAGACTGTAACGCGTAAGCTACAGAAACTCGGTCATGGTCAGTATGAGTATGGTGATCAACACACGAAATTTGACGATCCGGTGCGCCGTCCTTGGCGCCGGAATTCTCTGTCTTTTCCCGCAAGACCCGCTGCAGGCCGGATTTCGGGAAGGTTTTGATGAAATTGAACCGATTCTCCGAAAGCACTGCACTGATTGCCACGGTAACAAGAAGCGCCGGGCGGGGCTGAACTTTGAGGCTTATAAGACCGAGAAGGATGTGGTGGTGCACCTGCAGAAATGGTTCAGCGTCATCGACCAAGTGGAGACGGGAGTGATGCCGCCGGAGGATCAGAAGTTGCGACCAACTTCTGCTGAGGTTGCCAAGCTGACTTCGTGGATCCGGAAGACGATCGATGGGTTCGACTACGATTCCGTCAAGGATCCGGGCCGGCACACGCTGCGGCGTCTGAACAAGGCGGAGTACAACAACACGATCCGCGACCTCACCGGAGTGGATCTCCAGCCGGCGAAGTTTTTCTCGGGTGATGGCGGCGGCGGGGAAGGCTTCGACAACAATGCGGAGGGAATGACCATGCTTCCGCTCATGGTGGAAAAGTATTTCAAGGCAGCGCGGGACATTTCGCGTCATGCCGAGGTGAGCTACATGGGGGGGATCAAGTTTGATTCCGATCTCTCGCCAACCTTCAAACCACGGACCTACCTCGTTCGTGTGGAGCGCAATCTGACGAATTTCTACAATGACTTCTACGACCGGCTTCCCAAATACAATCCCCGGACACAGTACCGGCCCTACCTCCTGCCGGCGATGAAACTGGCGTTGGAAAACCCCGAAGTAAGCCACCAGGGGATTTATGATCTCGCCATGGAGAAGAAGCTGATGCCGGGCGTTTTCTATCGCTGGGTCATAGCCTTCACCAACGCGGAAAAAGACAGCAAGTCAAGTCGTTGGAAAAGTCACTACGGGCGTTGGGTCCTCGATCCGTGGTTGGAACTTCAATCGCGTCGGGAAAGTGTCACGGACGAAGAGTTGCAGGCTTTTCACGACGATTTCGCGGCCAAGGTTCAACTGGCCGTTTCCCACACTCGCTATACGAACCTGCCAGGCTTGGACGTGAAGGCGAACATTCGGGAAGATGCGAAAGCCTTGTATCTCAGCGTGGGCGACATGGACGACGGGAACGAATTTGACCGCATCGTTCTGCACGATCCCAAGGTGACCTTGAAGGACGGCAGCGTGGTTTACCTGGGGGATCTCGAACTGATCGAGAAACAGGGCGAAGGCGCAATCCACCGGGAAAAGTTTCCGGACGGCAAGGCGTTTGCTAGCTCTGCTGCCAAGGAGATAAAGCGCGGTTTCTACATCGAAGCCCCGGCCTTGCTTGCCTTCAAATTGCCGGCCGGTGCAAAGTCGTTCAAAGCCAAGCTGGGCATGGAGAAATCCGCCACCGACAAGGGATCCGTGCAAGTCTACGCCAAAGACGAAGCGATTCCGTTTCCCAAGGGCAAACACACTCATTCCCACTTTCATCGGGGCAATGGCCACTTCGCCGTTGAAGAGGCTAAGAAATGGTGGGTTATCTACTCGTCGCTCGTCGGCTATGGCAAGAGCGCCGGCGCGAAGGAGATGATCGATGTATCGTTGAGCAAGGAAGACGCAGCACGATTGGATGCGGTCAAGCGCGAGGTCGATTTCGCCAAGCGGAAACCGATCACGGATTTCTTCGCGTTCGTAAAAAGGAAGAAGTTCGGTCACTTGCTCAAGACCAAGAAGGAAGCATTCCCGTCACTCACCGATCTGGTCAATGGCGCTGCCCCCAAGGATCTCTCCGACGTTGATCGTAAACAGTGGGAAATTCTGCTCGGGAAGGCGGAGGCCTTTCACCAGAAAATGCACGGACGCGTGAAGGATGCCTTGGTGGGCTTTGCCGGCCGGGCGTTCCGTCGTCCTGTCAGCGCGGAGAATGCCCGTGGCATTGCCGGCACTTACGATCAGTCAATGGTCGAGGTCGACGATTTTCAGAAAGCTGCGCAACTGACACTCCAAAGCCTGTTTACCCATCCGCAGTTCCTGTTTCGGACCGAATCGGAAGCGCCCGGAAAGAACGCGCGACCGATCGATGACTACGCCTTGGCAAACCGGCTGTCGTATTTCCTATGGAGTTCCATGCCGGATGAAGCGCTGCTCAACTTGGCGAAGGAAGGCCGGCTGCAGGACGACCAAGTTCTGGAGGAACAGGTTCGCCGCATGCTCAAGGATCCGAAGTCCGTTTCCCTCGCGGAGGAATTTGCCAGTCAATGGCTGGGCTTTCGCAAAATCCTCTCCGAGAAGATACCGGACCCGAAAATCTTCCCCACCTACACAAAGGAACTCCGGGAGAGCATGTATCAGGAAGCTGTGCTGTCTTTTGACGACCTCGTGAAGCAGGACCAGAGCGTTCTGAAGATCGTGGATTCCCAGACCACGTTTCTCAACGAGACCCTCGCCGCGCACTACGGCATATCCGGAATCAAAGGTGACCACATGCGCCACGTGGAGTTGACCACGAATCAACGCGGCGGCTTTCCGGCCATGGGAAGCGTGTTGGTGGCAACCTCGTATCCCGCCCGAACGAGTCCGGTGATCCGGGGCCAATGGATCTTGCAGGCCTTGATCGGTGGCAAGGTCCCGCCACCACCCGACGGTGTCGAAATCAATGAATCCAAGTTGAGCGACAAGTCGCTGACCAAAAAGGAACGCTTCGCCGTCCACAGCACGGATCCGAGCTGCTCGGTCTGTCACAATCGCATCGATCCCTTTGGCTTCACCTTGGAAAACTACGACGCCATCGGCCGCTTCCGGTCCGAGGAAGGCGTCCAACCAGTGGACTCGACCGCCCAGGTGTTGGGCGGCCCCAAGCTGAACGGGTTGGCCGGATTAAAACACTACCTGAAGAACGACAAGCGCGACGCATTCCTGCATCAGATGGCGCAGAAGAGCCTCGGCTTCGCCCTCGGACGCAGCCTCGAATACTACGACGAAAGTGTCATCCGATCCGCCGTCGCCGAATTGAAGACCAACGACCACCGCTTCTCCGCGCTTGCCGTGGCCATCGTCAAGAGTTACCCCTTCAGATACCGCAGAGAGAAGGAATACCTGGCTCAGGCCGAATAGACGAAAGATGAAATCAACCACGAAACACACCAAATACACGGATGGAGGGGAGGACTCCGTTGCTCCTCAGATTTGGGAACTGACGGAGCAGCTCCCTCCTCGATTCCTTTCCGTGTCTTCAGTGTATTCCGTGGTTACTCCTTCC
>Ga0055584_100004679_pt1 | contig 13397 bp, 6 predicted proteins | sample OSDHelmetaG_FD_58716 | JGI IMG/M metagenome (GOLD analysis project Ga0055584, IMG submission 58716) | Pelagic marine sediment microbial communities from the LTER site Helgoland, North Sea, for post-phytoplankton bloom and carbon turnover... | ecosystem: Environmental > Aquatic > Marine >... | reverse complement strand
GTCCGTCCTACATGGGCATTCGTTGCCGTCGACCGATTTCCAACTGCATCGTTTCGGCTTGGTCGCCCTTGCACTGAAATGGTCATCTGAAACGCGGCGAAAGCATGATGTGATCGTCATCAATTCCCTCAACATCCACAACCACGCCGACCGGCGGTTCACCAGCCCCTCGCCAAGCAGTTCATCCTTGTAAGTTCGCACGTCGACGACCAACCCGGCGCGAGATCGATGAAATCGAAAACCAGCGCGACCAGCTGATCACCGGCCTTGAAGGCAGACTCAGCCTGGGCAGAGTGAGTTCACCCATTTCACCGTCCGATTCCGCCTGAATCGACCGAGTTTACCCAAGTTTATCTATTTGTTGTAAACTATGGTAAAATAGGTATAAAAATCTCCATGGATCCCATCCGAAACCCTTTCGCACCCGGTGCCGGAGCGCCTCCACCCGAACTTGTCGGGCGTGACCAGATTCGAGAAACGGTGCGCATTGCCATCGAGAGGATCCGCATTGCTCGATCGAGCAAGAGCGTCATCCTGATAGGCCTGAGGGGCGTCGGAAAAACCGTCCTTTTGGATCGAATGCGGAACGATGCCGAGGCATCGGGCCATCACACGATCAGAATCGAAGCTCCCGAACAACGCTCGCTCCCGGGAATTCTCGCGCCTCAGCTCCGGCAGGCGCTTCTGAAGCTTTCACGCATCGACAAAGCCAAGGACCTCGCCAAGCGCGCGCTACGCGGGCTGGCGGGCTTTGCCAAGCTCAAAGCGAAGTATGATGACCTCGAAGTGAGCGTCGAGTGCGACCCCGAGCCCGGTCTGGCCGACAACGGCGATCTCGAATCGGACCTCCAGGACTTGATCACTGCCATCGGTCAAGCCGCCGCTGCCGCAGAATCCTCATTTATCCTCTTCATCGACGAGTTGCAATACGTCCCGGAAGATCAACTCGGCCATTTGATCGCCGCGCTTCACAAGGTGGCCCAACTCTCCCTGCCCGTCACCATGGTCGGTGCCGGCCTGCCCCAACTCACCGGTCAAATGGGCAAGGCCAAATCCTACGCAGAACGCCTTTTCGATTTTCCGTTCATCGGAGCCCTGCCCCCCGATGACGCACAAAACGCCCTCCGCGTTCCCGTCCGCCGGGAAAACGTGGACATCGAACCCGCCGCGCTCGACTACATCGTCGAACAAACCGAGGGCTACCCCTACTTTCTTCAGGAATGGGGCAAACACGCCTGGGACGAAGCCCAAGCCTCACCGATTACCCAGGCCGTCTGCCAATCCGCCAGTGAAATTGCCATCGCCGCTCTCGATGCCAGCTTTTTTCGTGTCCGTTTGGATCGCCTCACCCCGGCCGAGAAGAAATATCTTCGCGCCATGGCCGAGCTGGGTGCTGGCCCGCACCGCAGCGGCGATATCGCCGACAAACTTGATCGCACTTCCCAATCCCTGGCTCCGACCCGCGCCAAGCTCATTCAAAAAGGCATGATCTGGAGCCCCAATCATGGCGACACCGCCTTTTCCGTGCCCCTGTTCGATCAATTCATTAAACGCATCATACGCGATTTCTAGCGAGGCACCGCCGCAGTCCGACGATGAAATGCCACTGAATCTGTGGGAAATTTCTGAACTCTCGAGAACGGATTCGAATTGGGTGTCAGGGAGCGCAGCACACAACGAGGGCGATCAATTCATCAGCGTAGAAAGCCCTTTTGCTCCAAGAAGCCGGTCATCTGCTTCATCACATCCCGATAGGCGGCGAGATCAAAAATGAAATAGCCATGCCGCCCGCCTTCATGGGTGAACAGCGTGCAATCATTCCCGGCTTTGCGACTTAGAACGGCAAACTGCCGGGCTCCACTATAGGGCGTCACCCGGTCGTCTGTGCTGTGGAAGATGACCGTGGGCGGCAATCCCGACCTCACCTGATGCACCGGAGACAATTCACGCCAGCGTTCGCCAATCTTCGCCTGCCCGTAGCCGGCTTTCGAAGTGTCGATCACGGGATTCAACAGCACGAGTCCGTTCGGCACGCTGGAAATACCGACTTCCTCACCCATCTCATCGGAAGCCAACAGCGCCGTCCCGACCGCCACATGCCCGCCGGCTGATCCGCCGGAGACGACAATTCGATCCGGATCGATCCCCAGCTCCATGGCATGCTTCCGCAGGTAGCGAACCGCCGATCGCCCATCCCGCACGCAATCGAAGACCGTGATCCCCTTCTGCTTGCTCAACAGGCGATATTCCAGACTGATACCGACCATTCCTCGGCGCACAAAGTGTTCAGCCACCGGATAGAACTTACGCGGTCCACCACCGGTCCAACCTCCGCCGTGAATGATCAGGAACACCGGACGCTTCTTTCCACCGTCCTTCGGTTCGAAAACATGCAAGTGCAGTTTGCGATCCCCGACCGTTTTGTAGACCACCTTACGATCCGGTTCCAACTGCGCGGCCGCATGTCGAAGCACGCGGTGATTGGGCGTCTGTTCGAAACGACCGACCGGATAACCATTCCGATACGAGATGACGAACTCCCCGCCGGTCACCGCATAACGCACCTTTTCATCTCGCAGATCAAAATCGCTGGGATAGGCGCGGTTGAATGCCCCGCCCCCGAACCGGATCGCAATCTCCGTCCGGTTGCCCAAGGAATGCCCGCTGCTCGTAAACACTTTGCCATCAAGTTCCGATTTGCCAATGAAGTGCGGATTCACCAAAAGACCCGCCGCCTTCAGGTACGAGACCATCTCCACCGCATCGGGAAATGGACACGTTCGGTCGTCGCGCCCGTGCACCACGAATATCTCGGCCCGATTCCCCAGTTTCCGCATCATCGTCGCATGAGCAGGATGCCCGACGAAACGGATCTCCTGTTCCGCCGGACTGAGGTAATTCCTGTTCGCCGGATCCTGATTCCAGCGTGCGTTCAAGCCCGAACCTCCGGGCAAATGGAAGGCGATGTCATCACTCAGTTTGGGCATCCCGCACATGTCAATCACCGCGGCAAAAGTTCGCGGGGCGAGTTTGTTCGCCATCAAAGAAACATTGCCACCGCCGCTCCCACCCGTGGTGAGAATCCGATCGCGGGCGAACGGAACCTGCCGCTCGTTCAATCCATGATAGACGAACCAAAGTGCGCGCAACGCGTCGAGCGCCTGCAGATACCCGAAGTCATAGGGTTCAGGATCCTCCACCGAGGCCTTGCGCCCGCTCTGCAGATAGTTCACGCAGATCGCCACGACATTCAGACGCTCCGCCAAGGCCGCCGGATTCGCCGATCCGCCACACCACGTCCCACCCCAATTGTGCAGCGATAGCATCAGACCCGTATCCGCTTTCACTCCGGAAACGCCGCCACCGGGAAAGTATATCTTCACACCCACTTGTCGCGAGCCCGGTTGCTGCGACCATTCCTGCGCCGGAATCTCGACCGTCGCGTTCGCCGCCGGAAGCTCCGGCCATTCCGCAGCCAAAGCTCCCAGACCGAGGAGACATAGGAAGGCGATCAATCGGATCATCATCGACTGAGGCTAGACGGAGATCAGATGCAATCAAGCAACGAGCGATACCCTCCAACATCAGATCATCTTCAACACGTCCGCCCACCGACGATATTCCGATCTCAATAGCGTTGATCTTTGTTCACGCTGTCACACTATCCGGACGTGATCCCGTCGCTTCCCAGATTGATCGTAACCCTGTTGGCGATCACCTTTGCCAACACCTCATCCAGCGCCGCCAATCGGCAATTTCGCGCCGGAGCCTTCGCTGTCGACATCACCCCCACGAAGCTGCCGGCAATCGTGAACGGCGGCTTTCGCGAAAAGACCAGCAACACGGTCTACGATCGTCTCCACGCGCGCGCACTCGTTCTCGATGACGGCCAGGAACGGATCGCACTGGTCGTAGTGGACAGTTGCATGGTTCCACGCGATCTCTGCGATCAGGCCAAAGCGCTTGCAAACAAGATCTCGGATATCCCCACTGACCGGATCCTGATTTCCTCCACCCACACCCATTCCGCCCCATCGGCCATGGGCGCGTTGGGAAGCAGCGCCGATCCCGATTACATCAAGGAATTGCCGGCCATGATTGCCGCCGCCATCGGCCGCGCCAACGAACGACTCCAGCTCGCCCAAATCGGTTGGGGCGTCGTCGATGCGCCGGAGCACACTTACTGCCGCCGTTGGATTCTCCGTTCCGACAAAATGCGCAAGGATCCGTTCGGCGAGACGACCGTTCGGGCGATGATGCATCCCGGCCATCAAAATCCCGCCTACATCGGCCCATCCGGACCGGTCGACACCGGGCTCTCGCTCCTCGCCGTCAAGACCGCCGATGGCTTCCCCCTCGCGATGTTCGCCAACTTCTCGATGCACTACTACGGATCCGGAGCCATCTCCGCGGACTACTACGGAGCCTTTGCCTCGGAATTTGCAAAGCTGTTGGAAATGGTGGAGGACGATGACGGCTTTGTCGCCGCGATGTCGCAGGGAACCAGCGGCGACTTGCAATGGATGGACTACGGCCAACCACGCCCCAAGCGCGACCGCGATCAATACGCTGCCGAACTCGCCGCCATTGCTCACAAAGCCTACGAACAGATCGAGTTCAAACCTTGGGTACCGCTCGCCATGGCGGAAGCCAAACTCAGCCTCAACCGCCGGGTCGCCGATGAGGAGCGACTGAAGTGGGCTCGCAAGATCGCGGCCACTCTGAAAAAGCGAAAACCGATTTCCCAACCGGAAATTTACGCTCGCGAACAGGTTTTCATCGCGGACAGCCCCGTCCGCGAATTGATCCTGCAAGCCGTGCGCATCGGCGATCTCGGCATCACCGCGATACCCAACGAAGTCTACTCCATCACCGGACTGAAGCTGAAGGCACTCAGTCCGCTGCGACCCACCTTCAACATCGAACTCGCCAATGGCGGCGAAGGCTACATCCCACCACCTGAACAACATCGACTCGGCGGCTATACCACCTGGGAGGCGCGATCAGCCGCACTGGAAACCAATGCCGAGCCCAAGATTGTGGATACGCTGCTCACGCTATTGGAAAAGGTTTCCGGCAAACCGAGAGCCGAATTCGCCGAAGCGGATGGCGAGTACGCCAATGGGATCCTCGCGGCGAAGCCGGCGGCCTACTGGCGACTGGGCGAACTCGCTGGCGACACGGCTGCAGACTCCTCCGGCAACCGGTTCCCAGCTCACTTGAAGGGGCAATTCGCCCTTCATCTTCAAGGACCTTCAGGTCACGGCTTCAGTGAACCGAACGTCTTCAATCGCGCAATCCAGTTCGCCGGCGGCACCTTGGCGACCGCACCACTACGGGCTCGCGGAAACAACTCCATCGAATTCTGGTTCTGGAACGGTCTGCCTCCGAGCGCACGCGAGGTCGTCGGCACTCTGGCTTCCCACGGAACCGACAATCTTTCGTTGGTCAGGAAGGAGCAAGGCGACACCGCGACCCTGCGCCTCTCGCTCGGCAAATCCACCGCAACCGGCAAAACAGCCCTGCGCACGAAATCCTGGCATCACGTCGTCCTCGTGCGCGAAGGCGACCACGTGACCTTGTGGCTCGATGGCCGACCGGAATTGAAAATCACCGCGGGGGGAACCGGGGGGAACCCGCCGCTCATCTTCGCGGGCGACGCCACAAACACCGCCAACTTCGAAGGGCGACTCGATGAGATCGCGCTCTACGAACACGCCCTTCGGCCCGCAGAAATCCGACGCCATTTCGAAATGTCAGGCATGAATGAATGGCGACACGAGCAACACCTGGCCGCGACCCGCAAGACTTCCGCAATCGCCTCGCGTGCCACCGGGCCCAGCTGGAATACGGGCTATCCGGAAGCCGTTTCCAAAAACAAGCCGGCCCTTCATTGGCAATTCCACGAACTGGCAAACAAGAAGGTCAAAGATTTCACTCCCCACAACCGAGCCGGCACCATCGACGGCAACGTCACCATCTCAACAACCGGCAAACGTTCCGCGGCCAGTTTTCTCGGCGGCCGGGTGAAGGCGGACATCGCGGCATTGCCAATGGACTACAGCGCCGGCTTTTGGTTTCGCAACGATCTGCCGAACAACTCTCAACCGGTCACCGCCTACCTGTTCTCACGTGGACCGGACGGCGATCGCAATTGTCCCGGTGATCACATCGGCATCGGTGGCAACTATCGCGACAGTCGCCCCGGCCGGCTTTTCATCTACAACGGGAACAAGGCCGCCAAACTTGTCCTCGGAAAAACCGTCATTCAACCGCGCACCTGGAACCATGTCGTCTTCGTCCGCAAGGGAGAACAGGTCACCGCCTATCTGAACGGCCGGCTGGAGTTTGCTGGTCCAATCGCCACGACCATCGATGCGAAACAAAACCGCTTCTATTTCGGCGGCCGCAACGACAACTTTGCCAACCTCAACGGCATGCTCGACGAAGCGGTCGTGTTCGATCGCGCGCTTTCCGAAGCGGAAGCAAAGACCCTCTACGAGAGCGCCGGCGTGTCCGCCCCAACCAAACCGGCCAAGGAGATCGCGGCCGAGTTGGAATCGAAGCCACTTCCGCCATCCGCCGGACGCAGATCAATCAATGTGCCCAAAGGTTTCACCGTCGAACTCGTTGCCGCCGAGCCTCTGGTAAAGGATCCCGTCGCCATCGATTGGGGAATCGACGGCCGCCTGTGGGTGGCCGAGATGGCCGACTACCCGAGCGGCATGGACAATCAGGGCAAACCCGGCGGGCGCATCCGCGTATTGCGGGATATTGATGGTGACGGTCGCTACGAATCTTCAGAACTGTTCCTCGACGGACTCAATTTCCCGAACGGTGTCATGGCCTGGAAAAAAGGTGTCCTGATCACCGCCGCGCCAGAAATCCTGTACGCCGAGGACACCAATGGAGACGGCAAAGCGGATGTGAAGAAAGTCATGTACGCCGGTTTCCACGAAGGCAATCAACAGCTGCGCGTCAACGGACTCCGCCGAGGTCTGGACGGCTGGATCTGTTGCGCCAGTGGCGCCCATCACAGTGGCTACGGCAAACAGACCAAGATCCGATCCCATACCGGCAAGGTGTTCGAACTGGGTAGCCGCGACTTCAAGATCCGCCCTGCGCAAGGTGATCTTGTTCCGCTATCAGGTCCGTCTCAGTTTGGCCGCGCCCGCGACGACTGGGGCAACTGGTTCGGAGTGCAGAACAGCTATCCCATCTGGCACTACGTGATCGAGGATACAGCACTGCAACGCAATCCGGACATCGCCTATCCCTCACCCAAAAAACTCCTCACCGAACGCAACCCACGGATCTATCCCGCCAAACAGCCGCAGAAGCGTTTTCACAATTTCAGCCAGTCCGGTCGCTTCACCTCTGCCTGCTCCGTCGCAATCTACCGCGATGAACTTCTTTTCTCCCGTGACCAGACCCACGCCTTCACGTGCGAACCCTTCCACAATCTCGTCCAACATAACGCGCTAACGCCGGAAGGAGTAAGCTTTCGGATCAATCACGATCCGGCGCTGAAGGTATTCGACTTCTTCACCTCGACAGACCGGTGGTGCCGCCCCGTGCAGGTCCGCACCGGCCCCGACGGCGCGCTTTGGGTGGTCGACATGTATCGCTACATGATCGAACACCCGCAATGGCTGCCGACCAACGGTAAGGAGGAACTGCGCCCTCACTATCGCGCCGGTGAGGAACGAGGTCGAATCTATCGAGTCTTCCGCAAGGACAACGGAACAAGGCCCGTCCGCTATCTGGCAAACGCATCCGACAAACGCATCGTTGCCGCAGCCCTTTCCCCCAACGGCACCGTCAGGGATCAGGCCTTGCCACTGATTCGCAGGAACCTCGAGTCAAAAAGTTCGCAAACCACGGCCAACTTCCTCGATTCGTATGACCCCAAGATCCCGATTCATCGCAGCTTACACGACGAACTCTTTCATCCGTCGAGAATGCCGCCCAACGACGAACCCGATCCTCGTGCGCGCCGCTTGCGCTACCGCCGCCTCGCCGATGTAAAGCTCACCACGTTAGACTTCAAGGATCTGGCTGACGCGATCAGGGAGGAGAAAGATCCCAAGGTCCGACTCGAGATCGCCCTGATGCTGGGCAACCAAGACCACGCAATCGCCGGCGATCTCTTGGCCGAGTACGCCAACGCCGATCTTCATGACCCACATATGCGCGCAGCGATTCTGAGTTCACTGCCGCCCCATTTCGACACGGTCGTAGCGAAATCGATCATCTTTCACAAAGGACTGCAACACCCACTGTTCAGCGACCTCCTTCGCCTCGAAAGAAAACGCGGATCCGACTTGCCCGTGATGATGAACATCCTGACGAAGCCGACCGACGGAGCCTACACGCCGCAGCAATTCCGTATTCTCGCCGACTGGTTGCAATCGCTTTCCCGCGAGCGCGCGAACCTTACCTCAGTGTTACAGCAATCCACGAAAATGTTTTCCGCGGCCCGGCGAGACATCGCCAAGAACGAAGCCGCAATCGCCCTGCTGGGCTATGAACGCGATCAACGCAGCAACGACCTCGAGCGCCTGACCACGCTGCTCTCTCCCACCACTTCCCCGGACATCCAGCGCGCGGCAGTTGGAGCAATCACCCGCCAGTGGAGATCCACCGCGGTCAAGGTCCTGTCCGGCCATTGGCGCACGCTCTCTCCGGCACTCCGACAAACCGCGGTGGGCGAACTGCTCGCCCAGACCGCTTCCGCGAAGGCGCTCCTTCAGGCAATCGCCAAAGGGGACATCGCCCCGTCCACCATCAGCCCATCGCAGCGCCAGTCGCTTGCTCGCAACCGGAACGCGGAGCTCCGTCGTCTGGCCGCCAAGGCGCTGAACACGAGCGACAACTCTGATCGGCAGGCGGTGTTGAAACGCTTTCAACCGGCGCTCCGGATTGCCGGAAATCAGGGTCGGGGCAAGGAGATCTATGATCGACTTTGCCTCGTGTGCCACCGCACGGATCAACCCGTTTCAGTCGGCCCTGATCTCCGGTCCATCACCGACAAGAGTTCCGCCGGACTCCTGACCGCCATCCTGGATCCCAACCAATCGGTCGACCCGCGCTACCTCGCCTATACCATTGTTCTCCGGGACGACTCCAGCTTCTCCGGTCGCATCATGTCAGAATCCGGCAACGGCATCAGTCTGCTTACCGCCGAAGGCAAGCCGCACACCATCCTCCGCAGCCAGATCGCTCATCTCCAAGGTAGCCGCCTCTCCATGATGCCCGAAGGATTGGAATCCGGCCTCACTCCACAACAAGTAGCCGACCTCATCGCCTTTGTCAGGGAACTGAAATAGGCGATTATAGTAGCGGAACTCGTGAGAGTTTCGGACGCTCGCGACATGGATGTGGCCGAACACAATCGCCAGGCATGGAACTACGAGTCCGACGAGGACTGCGATTGGTCCATTCCGGTCACCTCCGAGGTGATCGAGCGGGCTCGCAACGGGGAATTCTCCATCATCCTGACCACCCGATCACCCGTTCCACGTGACTGGTTCCCCGCTGTGCTCAAGGGGTTGAGAATCCTCTGTCTGGCCGCCGGCGGAGGCCAACAAGCCCCGGTGCTCGCCGCGACCGGAGCCCACGTGACCTGCCTGGACCTTTCCGATGAACAACTCGACAAGGACCGCACGGTCGCCGAGCGGGACGGACTGAATATCGGCATTGAACAAGGCGAAATGACCGACCTGTCACGCTTCGCCAACGGCTCCTTCGACATGGTCTACCATCCCGCTTCCAATCTCTTCGTACCCGATGCCAACCCGGTGTGGCGCGAATGCCATCGTGTCCTCCGACCGGGCGGCACTTTGCTTTCCGGATTTATGAATCCTTCGTTCTTTCTGTTCGATCATTCCGATGCCGAGAAGCGCGGCGTACTCGAGGTCAAATATCCGCTCCCCTACTCTGATCTCACCACCCTATCCGACAAGGAACGCACGGAAGTCGCCAAAGAGCGCAGCACTCTGGAATTCGGACATACGCTGAACGACCTCATCGGCGGACAACTGCGCTGCGGATTCGTGCTCACCGATCTCTACGAAGATCACTGGGAAGACGCCGCCACCCTCCTGAACGTCTACTCCTCCACATCGATCGCAACACGTGCCATCAAACCGAGTGTTCCGATAAGCTAGGAACGCACAGGACGATTCTTCCAAATATCTTCGCGTTGTCCGACGCCGTTGGACGATGCCCCCGCCAACTATCGGCCACGGACTAAGGCCGCAGCTTCATCAACAACAGCAATGGCCAACCCAGATATCTTCGTGCCCGCTCTGATTTGGCGATCAGCTCCTCATCCACCAGATGCTCACTGATGTGCTCAATCGTGAGACCCGCCTGCACCGCCGCCATCACATAATCAGAGACCTGATTCGGGACACTTTCCGGATAGGTCACCGCCCCGGTATCCGGATCCGTAAAACGCGCCTTGGCACCCGTGAGCATGATTGCCGGATGCATCACAGAAATGACCACCTCACCATCTATCCGACAAACCCGCCGCATTTCGGAAAACAACAACTCCAACTTCTCAATGTGATCCAACACCAGGCAGCAGATCACCCGATCAAAAATCCCGTCCGCGAATTCCAGTCGTGATTGAATGTCCTGTTGGCGAAAGACAATCCCTTCGGCTCCGGATTTCTCCTTGGCCTTGGCCTGTTTCAGCATCCCCGTTGAGAAATCTATCGCAGTGACGTCGGCCCCGGCTGCTGCCAGCTCCAGCGAATGCCGCCCCGTGCCACAACCCACGTCCAGCACCTTCAGATCCTTCACCTCCCCCAGCAAGGCACCAAAATGACGAGTCTCCAAAGTGACCAACGGATTGTCCTCCCCATCATAGATCTTCGACCAGCGGTCATAACCCTCCTCAGTCGAAGTTTCGACCACCGGTTTTTCGTAATCGCTCATCACCAACGACACTACTGCCGCAGATCGTGGCAGCACAGTCGAATTCCATCAGCATTGAGACTTGATTCCGTCCATCGATGGGTCCATTCCGTTACCTCAACCACCGATGCGTTCAGATACACACAGATGGTATCAATTCCGACTGTCACTGTATCTGGCCATTCTGGTCTGTGATCTGCCGCTTGCACGGGGAAACGATCATTGGGCGTTCGATGCTCCCCGGAAAACCCGTCCCCCGGCAACCGATTCAAGTTGGCCCCGAACTCCGACCGACCAGTTCATCCTGACCCGCTTGCAGCAGGAGGGATTGCACCCAAATCCGCCAGCCGATCGCAACACCTTGCGACGCCGGCTTTCCTTCGATCTGATCGGCCTTCCGCCAACCCTCACTGCTGAAAGCAATGAAACCTCCATCGACCGACTGCTCGCCTCCCCGCACTTCGGTGAAAAATGGGCCCGTTGGTGGATGGATCTCGCCCACTACGCGGATACCGACGGCTACACCGTGGACTACGACCGCCCTCACGCCTGGCGTTGGCGCGATTGGGTGATCAACGCCTTCAATCGCAACCAGCCTTTCGACCAGTTCACCATCGAACAGATCGCCGGCGATCTCCTTCCCGATTCCACGATCGAACAAAAGATCGCGACCGGTTTTTTCCGCCACACTCTCAGCAATCGCGAAGGCGGCGCTGACTTGGAGGAGCACCGGGTCTTGAAAACCATCGATCGCACCGCGACCTACGGTGCCACCTGGCTTGGTCTGACCATCGAATGCGCCCAGTGCCACGCCCACAAGTTTGATCCGATCTCACATCGTGAGTACTACCGGCTGTTCGCCTTCTTCAACAACGCCGACGAGATCAACATCACGGCACCTCTCCCCGGCGAACGGGAACGCTTTGAAACCGCCCTTGCCGATTATCGCAAACGCTGGACCGCCGCCGTCCAACCCGTTGCCGACAAGCTCGATTCCACCATGCGCAAATGGGAGCAACTCATGCTCGCCGCCGAGCGCAATCCGGGACTCGACTATCGACGCGACCGGGCGCTCGAACTCCTTGGCATCCTGTGGGGGGCCGGCCAGGGCGAGGGACAGCTCGAAGGCATCCGCATCTCACGCATTCCGCCCGCACAACGCACCCGACGACAACGCGAACGCCTGCTCGAGTATTTCGTCAAACGCGGCCGGCTTGGGTTGGAAAACGAGTTTCAGGAACTGGACAAGACCGATCTTCGCAAGACCATCAATGAGATCGCCAAGACGCTTCCCGCAGTCAGTCGTCCCCAAACAATTCAATCCGCCATGTTTCCTCGTGAGACCCGAGTCTTCGACCGTGGGGACTTTCGCACACTCAAGGAAAAGGTCACCACCGGCACGCCGTCATTCCTCCCTGCCATTCGGGAAAACCCATCCCGCCTCGACCTCGCCCGTTGGACAATGTCGCGGGACAATCCACTGCCCGCCCGCGTCATTGTGAACCGCGTCTGGCAGGAACTCTTCGGCCGCGCCATCGTCACCACCCCCGAAGATTTCGGCATCAAAAGCGCAGTCCCCAGTCACCCCGAACTCCTCGACTGGCTCGCCGTCGACTTCATGGAAAGCGGTTGGAACTTCAAGCGTCTCATTCGCCAACTTGTAACGTCCACCACTTACCAGCAATCATCCCACGCCACACCTGAACTGCTTCGCCTGGATCCGCACAACGCACTGCTCGCCCGTGCCTCCCGCAACCGCCTCTCCGCCGAACTCATCCGCGACGCCGCGATGCACGTGAGCGGCCTTTGGGATGCCCGCATCGGCGGCCCCAGCGTCCGGCCGCCGCAACCCGACAGTGTCACCGAGGAAGCCAGCTACAACGCCGAATGGAAAACCAGCCAAGGCGGCAATCGCTATCGCCGCGGCGTCTATACCTGGATTCAACGCGTCACTCCCTACGCCCAGTTCGCCACCTTCGACCTACCCAATGTCAACCGCACCTGCGTCCGCCGCGACCGCTCCAATACTCCCCTCCAATCTCTCACGCTTCTGAACGATCCCGTTTTCACCGAAGCCGCCAAGGCCTTGGCCGACCGCCTGCGCAATCGCGGCACATCGCGAGTCGACCAACTGCGACTCGGTTTTGAGATCTGTCTGGGCCGGAATCCGACGAGCGAGGAACTCACTCGCCTCAACCGTTTCTGGGACGGGCAAAACCAACTTCACGACAACGAACATGCCTGGCAATCCACCGCCGTCGTTTTGTTGAACCTCGACGAATTCATCACCCGGGAATGAAACAACCACAGAACACACCGAAAACACGGAAAGGAACCAAGAAGAAGGCCGACGGCAATTCCGTGTCTTCAGAGTATTCCGTGGTTGAAAATCAAATTCCGTTAGATCGGCGCCAGTTCCTCAGTCAGGCCGCCCACGGCTTCGGCTCCATCGCGTTGTGGAATCTCCTCTC
>Ga0055584_100004678_pt1 | contig 13398 bp, 5 predicted proteins | sample OSDHelmetaG_FD_58716 | JGI IMG/M metagenome (GOLD analysis project Ga0055584, IMG submission 58716) | Pelagic marine sediment microbial communities from the LTER site Helgoland, North Sea, for post-phytoplankton bloom and carbon turnover... | ecosystem: Environmental > Aquatic > Marine >... | reverse complement strand
AGCTATACTCGTGACTCTAATTTCGGGTTCTCGGGCTGTTGCCGCAGAGCAAATGTCAGATGAAGCCCAGACAAATGAAGTAATGGCGACTTTGAGGAAACTCTTCTCTGTTATCGATATCCCTTCTCCAATTCAGACCAAGATTACAAGGTGGGGTAGCGATCAATACGCGCGGGGCTGCTATACATTTTTACCTCCCGGAACTAGCGACGAAGACTACCATATTCTTCAGTCTCCCGTGAATGGGAAAGGAGAAGCATTCGTCTTGAGCAAGTCCGAAACAATGCGTCTCTTCTTTTGCGGCGAGCACACAACATCTCTCCACCCTTCGATGGCCCATGGTGCGTACCTGTCTGGTCTTCGTACGGCGAAGGATATAATAAATGCAACTTACTTGCCTGCTACGGATGTTAGGGATTTTGAGATCGAAGAGAGACCAATTCCTTTGTCTTACTATCGTCAAAAAGTGCCGAAGGCTCCTCTTCAGTGCAATCTCTGTTCCCTCTCAGGAAATCGCAAAAAAGAAGGAGCACTTCTGGCATTTCAGCGCGGAACTCGTCGGGTGATGGTTCACACTAATTGCGCTGCGATGTCTCCCGAAGTGAGTCTTGATAATGGGAAATGGCGAAATGTCTTCCGTGCTATCAACCGTGGAAAGAAACTTGCCTGCGTCTTCTGTGGAGAGGAGGGAGCGACAATAGGTTGCACATTTGGAGTCGATTCATGTTTGCTATCTTATCACTTTCGGTGCGCCGAAGCGACAGGATGGAGCTTCGAGCGCGATGGGAAGGCATTTCTTTGTGACGAGCATCGCTTTCAAGGTCAGCAGTGGAATGAACTTCGTCAAACATCAGTTGAACACTATTTGCGAAGGTACCCCGGAAAGAGTGCCATATGCTGTCTCTGTAAGAACAACTCACATGTTGAGCGTAAAGGCGAACTCTTGGCGTTTCGCCAAGGCAGATCGGAGGTCCTTGTTCACGCCAAGTGCCTTCGTTGCACCAGCTCAGTCCGCACTTTCGTTGACTATGATGAAAGTGAAAGTATTGACGACGATGGTGGTGACCATCATGGAAAGGGTGATATGTATCGAAACGTTTTTGCAGCGATTGAATCCTCCAAAGAATGCGAAATCTGTAAGTGTGAAGGAGCTACTCTGAAGTGCTCGTTTGCAACATGTCTCCGGCAGTTCCATTTGGTCTGCGCCGAAGATTCCACGGCTTGGTCGTTCCATGATCGCGGAATGGCCTTTGTTTGCGGTTTCCACGGCGGTGCCGACGAAGCAATGTCTTTCAATGAAGGAACCAAGATCGACCTTTCGGTTCCAGATGATGTTGCTCTCGAAGGCACTCAAAAACCTGCTGCAAGCATTACCGATGCTGACAGCCCGCCTACCACCCCGGTGTTAGCATTGCTCAAGCACGACCTTTTCTGCAAAGGTTCTGCGACAGTTGACCGAAATGGCAGTGTCCCTGGTCACCGAGCACCTCGAAAGAGGAATTACCAGCCAGCCAACGAGTACGTATACCGGGCAACAAAATATGGCGACGTTCGTGAACCCGGCTTCCTCAGCAAGATTGTGGGAGATAAGAAAAGACCGCATGCTACAAAACGAAACACCGAGGAAGTGAAGGCTTCATCATTCTTCGTGGATATCCTTGGAAAGAGACTGATGGCAAACCCCCACCTCGTCGGCTCGGCAAATTTTGGTTGTTGGGGCCGAATCCCCATTATTGCTAAGAGATCATCGCTTTCTGTACCATGGGGTATGGACATTTCAGTTGCCGAAATCTGCACTGCGTCTAATTCAGCAATCCACGTTTTAGAGTCAGCGCGTGACAAAGAGAAGCAGAGACATGGACTGGAGCGAGGTGACATAATTGTGAAAATGAACGAGGCCACGGTTGGTTCTGATAAATTGCCAAACTTTGTTTGTGTGATGCAGCTCATGAAAGCTTCCGTCGAGCTACGCCTAGAAGTGCTGAGATCGTGACGTTCTCCATTCAAGATGAGTTCGTCACCCTGAAGGACTTTTTTTCTTATCCAAAATGCTGATGCAATATTCTACACTTACCTTATATTTCAGGAAAGATTACTTTTGTTTTATCTCCCTACCTATAATCTTCAAAGAACCAGTTTAAAGATCCCAACATGACAGGTCGGAGGACCACTCAACCTCACTTTACTCCTTAACCCGGATTATCCCCGGCGTGCGAAGACTGGCCACATCTAGAACGGAGCTACATCTACTATTCTATAAGGTACTATTGGCACAAGTACTAGATTTCCTCTCTGGGAGGAATTCAGGAAGGAGCAAGGCTGCTTATTTGTACATGTACTAGCTAGTAGACAATCGAATGGAAGTCCGAACTTATGCTTCATATTGCTTCTGAGGTATTATTTAGGCTAGAAACATTTTCGATACAGACCCGTATTTTTAGCACTTATTTTCATACTAGTATTTTTACGAAGAGGAACATAAAGGAATTCCTGGACCTTATTTGCCTCCGGGTTTCTCACAAAAGCGCATCGATCTTCGACGACGGTCCGTCGTGGACTGTGGGTGATATTATGCTCCTCCTGTCTACTGCCTTATGCATACTCCTACGAGTACTCGTGCACCATGTAGCACGTATGATACGAGCTCGTAAGCATATCATGAAATAATATTATTGTGAGCATACTGTGCTAGTTATTATGGATGCTGCTGGTAGCTACTCTCTAGTAGTATGCATAACAAGCTCGTAATAGATAACATCCTATGCACACTATGCATACGGTGATCCTTCACTCTTCACCCTTCACAAACGATTCTATGCATACGATACAAGCTAGGAATCCGAGTCAGTTGCGCAGTTAGGCGAGGTTGAGGGTACAGTGGTACGATTTTTCTGGTCTTCGGATTGGTATTACGAAGGATGGCGCCTGGCGGGGAAGACAACTCGAGTCAGCAAAGGCAGCAGCCGTCGACTGTAGCCGGCGCGACCGCACCAAAGCTCCGGATCAGCCTAGGTGGCGGCGCAGGGCAAGGATCCAGGCCAGCTGGGAAGGCTAGCACCCCAGTGTCGGCTCCGACGAGGTCAGCAGCAAAGCGCTCTTCGACGGTAGCAGCGGTAGCAGCAGCTGCTGCTGGCGATGAAGTCTCATCTTCGACGACGGTTCCTCAACTAACCGTGCGAGTACCGACCCCTTCCGCTTCTCACCATCAGCCAGGTGCTTCCGGTACAGCATCGGCCGGCCCATCGCCCCGGATCCCCATACCCTCTCCGAAAGCCAACCTTGGTGCCCCCAGTGCGGAGGTGTACAAGCCAGAGGGGGATGCAAACGGGGAGGAGACGGAACAACTCGGCAAGATTACCTCTGGAGCGGCCCAAAACCTCCGTCTGCTGCATCAGCGAACAGAGATTTCCTTGGCGTACCGTGAGGGTCAATGGTCCTATGGTGGAGAGACAACCCTCTGGTTGATCGATGAGGGAACCTATGGAGTTGATCCTAAGCCTCCTGCTGCTGCCCCGAAGGAGACAGTCGAGGGTGCTCCTAGGGAGGCAGAAAAGGCAACTCCCCCCCCCCGGAGAATGAGGGATATTGCTCTCCACCTTCGAGGTGGGTGCGAGGTGGAATCTGTAGCTGTGCAAGGATGTTTTATTGGGAAAAATGAGTCGAGTGCCAGCTCGAAAAGTGAGTCGTCGGTGCCAGCTACTGCTGTCATGCGCTCTTTTCCCTCGACCTTCCTTCATTTTGATCCTCTCGAGACAGTCCTTCGCAAACCTGCGTCTTCGTACTCCGTCGATGAATTTGAGGCAGGCCTTGAGGAAGAACAGGCTGATGGCTTGCAGGGTGCTTCCATTTGTAGTGGTCGATGCCACGCTGACTCGCAGTCTGGCCGGGGCGGGGCCGGTATGATGGACGGACTCAGGGCTGCCAGCGTTGCCAGTCGCATCGGAGAACTTCGTATTGCGGTTGGAAACCCCTCTTCACTGAACGAAGGGGATGCTGGTCCTCTTGAACAGCAAATTGCCTTCTCGGATGCGATGCAAGGATCAGCGATTGATGCTTGGACCTCCTCGCTTTCTCGTATTGCAACTCGTAACAAGCCAGGAAAGATCGTCCGTCGTCTAAGAACTCGCCTCGTCGGTCGGTGCGAGATTCGTCGAGAAGGTCGTATCAAGCTTGTCTCGGAAAGCCTGGCAAGAGCTACCGTCGGCAGCGTCCCTCCCGGTGCATTTGATTTTATCCCAGCCGCTCTAAAAGTCACGATTACCTTTGCCCTGCCATCCATTCCTGATGAGCAAATTTATCATGCTGGTGGTATCCATTTTGCAGCTCCTTCTGGCCTCGTGTCGGCCAATCCAGTAAGTCCTCATGTGTACACAACGACAGGTATACATGGTGACCATGATGGACCTCGTTCGTGGTTGCCTACCCTTGATTCTGCGTCATCCAAGCATAGAGCGAGCCATGAACTCACTGTCAAGGTGACTGCTGAGGAGGAAGAGGGACTTTGGAGTGCCGGAGTGGGCGAGGACTTTGGATGTGGAGAGGGAATCGGACATTGCTCTTTCCCGGCGTCATCTCATGACTCTTCCATTGCGTCATCTACCCGATCTCCGATTGTGGGTAGTGAACTCGGTACACTGGATTCAAGCGTGGGTATTGAAGAGAGGGTGAGAGATGTCCTTTCTAAGGCATTGGGAGTCAGGCATGTTGAATTTTGCTCCAAATTCTTAGGTGCGATGTCGAAGTCGTCGGCGGAGACACGTGGCAGCCCACACGTGATTCCTCCTGACTATACAGATGCCTCTCATCTTGCTCGTCGGCTTGTGACGTCAGTCTGGACCACAGCATCCTGGTCTCCTGTACCAGCCCGGTCTCTTGCCTTTGCAACGGGTCCATTCAGGGCACTATATGACCCCGAGTACTACGCGCATGACGAAGATGATGATGACGATGAAGAGCTGGAAAAAAAAAAGGGGCGAAAAGCAGTTTCGATCAGGTCTGGTGCGGATCAGGCGAATCAAACTAATACAAGCAATCGAGGACATCCGAGCGTCGAGGAGCTTGCGCTCCGTCGTGCTGAGGGTATTAGGCAGCTCTACTTTGCCGTCAAGTCGGAACGGAAAGAAATTTACGCGAACGCCCAAGATATCTCAGGACTGAAGGATCTCTTTGATGAGGTATTTTCCACTGCCTCTGAAAAGACAGTGGAAATCACTGGAATTGCGTCTGCATATTCTCTCTATCACGACCTGCGGCGTCGTCGAAGTCGGATGCCCTCGCATACTCCTACGCGTCCAACGCTCCTTCAGCAACGTCTGGACATAGAGGCGGCTATTTTGCGCTCAACTTCTGGAGTTCCAAATCGAGCGTTATCCTTGACGAGAGATGTTCTAGCCCTTCCTTCGTACCGGGCTAGCTCGCACACTCAAATCTGGATACCCGCTGCCGTCGATGGTGGAAGCTCGAGCGGTAGTATGAGAGACTGCCCGGAGGCTGGAGGGTGCAACCCATTTCTAGGTGGGGCAATCTTTGATGCCGCAACACTCCCACCACCAGGCAAGCGGCTACCTTACCACGCTGGTGGGCGTTCTTTACAATTTATGCAGGCGCGCGCTGCAATAAGGGGATGGGTGGTAGCAGCGCTTCCGCTAGGAAGCCAAGATGATGTAGGGATGGGTTATCTCTATTGCATCGTCGAATCGGTCCTCATGGGTTTGTACGAGAAGGGCCATGGGGCCTGGGGTGAAGGTGGGGCTCGAGCTTCTTACTTTTTCAGTCCACGGTTTGCCATCGGAAGCGGTCTAAACAGCCCCTCTCTTGAATTTTTACCGCTACCTAATGTTGATGAAGATCTAGGAATGGGTGGGGCCGCTGTTTCTGTCGGTAAGTTGAACGAGGATGCATCTTGTAGATCCTATAGTTTCCTTCACCATGTGTCTGCTCATCACAACACTTCGTTCGTCGTCTTGCCCTTTTTCTTTTTGTCTCAGAGGAGAAAGGAAGCGATCATCTATGGCGTAACTCTTCCAATGGGACCGAGTCTCACTCATCTGCACTCGATGACCATTCAATTCGACATCTTCTTGTGCGAGATGTTCTTGACTACTTCGAACGGCAAGATAAATATGTCGCTCTCCCGGGTAACGGCTGGGCTGGATCGCACTTTTCGGCGACATTTCTCAGCAGTAACAGCACGTCTTCGTCCGCTATAGGTTGCGGTGCAGTTGAGCTAATGCACCCCATTGGTGGTATTGTCTACCGCAATATGAAAGCCGAGATACTTCGTAGAGTTGTTGAAGGGAGGGCCAGTTTTGGGAGTCTTGTTAGAGTGATTAGAGCTGCATTTGTTGCTGCGCTCCTAGAGGACTCTGGAGAAGCAAAGCTTACATTGCCTGAAGATGACGAGAGACGCCGAAAGAAGAAGAAAAGAGCTGCCATGGCGGCGGCTGCGTCGTCTTCTTTGGCATCGGCTCCAACCCCACTCCCTGGCATTGAATACGCAAGGCCGATGCCACCCTTTGCAACATGTGTCGACGAGATGATAAAAAAGGGTGGCCTGACGCATATGACTTTCGCTCGTGCACTTAGGATATTATCAGGACCTAGCCGTGAATCTTTTCTTCGTGGTTCTCTAATTGATGTTGATCGAGATGTGACCAATTCTCATGGCCAGACAACGCGGCAGCTAATTGAGCCTGAAAACTTCCCAAACTCCTTCGTCAGGGGCGCTTCATCTCTTTATCTACGTGTTGGTACTCACGTGGAGCAAGGCGGAGCTTCGGGGCAGTCAGATGTAACTGGCGCAGCTGGTGTTTCTACGGCAGTGAAGGGGACTCAACTTCATGTCTTTGCAGAACCCGTTATTCCTCATGGAGGAATAACATTTTGTGGGCCGATCACGCTCCGCGTTGTAGAAAACGAGGGACAGTGTCGTGAATTTGTGAAGTCGATTCCCGGAGACGGAAGTAGGATCGACTGGGGCCCTGTGTTCCTACATGCCAACCCTGTAACAACTCGAAAAGAGCAGACTGCTGCAGCTGGTACACTTGAAGGTCAATCCAGCTCTGCGACAGGAGAAAATAAGTCTCCTGAAAAAGAGGATGGAGCGAACTCTGGTAGTTCTGTAGCGGCCCCTTCCAACTCGGTTTTCACACAAGATGCAAATCTTCACGGCATGGGTTATCAAGCGCTCGAGCTTATTCGCCTCACAAATTGTACCCCGCTTCTTTGGCTGAGTGTCGATCCCCATGGCATGTACGATGGCCGTATTACCGTGGTCCAACCAGATGCCTGTTTAGCCGAGAAACTCTTTCATGATGGCGAAGCTGCCAATCAGGTGGGTGCCATAAGGGCTCTGGCAGAAAGGCCCCTTCGAATTCAAGGCTCGACCAAAGTAAAAGCTGTCTATGACGTTGACGTTGCCGAATTACCTGTTAGAATTCTCGGAGACTGCTTACGTGGTTCCGCGGCTCTTCATAGACAATTACCTCACACTCCAGCAGTTAGGGTCCAAGCCGCTCTAGCTGTTGCCCAATGGCAGAATAATAATGCGCCAGACTCAACAGATGTCGTCGGAAGTGATTGGATAGGTTTGAATCTGCTGCTTCAGTACTTTAAGGAGCGTTGGCGGAGTGGTGATGTCATTATGCCAGTCCACTTTACTCGAACTGTCTGCAAAAGGCACTCTAACACAAGTCGTGGAGGAGACGGACGCGAGGACGATGCATCGGGAGATAATGATTACATCTATATTGATACAATTCCAGAGATAAGTGAGCGAAGAAATATAGTTGAGGAGGCCGAGGCCGTCCAGATTGAGGAAGACGAAGAATACAGAGTGCGGTCTGCAGTAATTACTGCCATTGCATCCGTTCGAGCTAAGGATGGATTGACACCCCCCACCGCCGTGCGCTTTCTTGAAACCGTTATCAGCGCGGGAGACGGATCTGCGTCAGGAAACGCCATCGTCACTCCGGGTGAAAATGAACTTATACGAAAGAAACGTCTCAAAAGAGCTGTGGAGCAAGATGATAAAGAGGAAGACCACGCAGACAGCTTGGAAGGTGGAGAAGATCTAAGTGACACCCCTTTCGTTTCAGCTCAGGCTCTTGGTGACGCTCTTCTTGCGCTCTGCCACGTCAATGTTCGCCCAGCTCTCATTGAAGACCCCGCGACCGGAGCTTATGTACAATCGAAAGCTCAACATCCAGTGCTTAATCTCATGGCTATATGCCATCGATGGTTGGAGTGGGACCTTTACAGAGAAGATGTACGGATGGATGCTGAAGCGGACACTATGACCGGTGTTGGCGGCGAGTGTTATTCGACTGTATCTGCATGCGCCATCACAGCTCTATCATCTTTGGCACTCTTAAAACAGAGTACAACGGACGCATCCTTCGGTCCCGTGAAATCAGTCGAAGAAATTCAGCCCAGCCAGAGTCCACTCAGTAAGAGAAAGCGCGGATACGATCATACAGCCACCAAGTTAGAAGAAGCTGCGACAGCCAAGTACTACATCGATATTTTTGACAGCAAACCGCCTAGGGCAGACTCAACCCGAGCAGCCGCAGCATGGGCCATCACATGCATATGTTGCGCTGCTGACCGTATGGAAAATCCCAAAGTTGAGCCCATAGGCCTCCTGACGGCGCTGGAATTTTTGCTCGATAGAATCGAAGACTTATCCACATCCCCTGGCTTATGTCAATGTTTGGCGGGAATAATGTTTGATGCCTGCACTGGGAAGGTGTGCACGATGCAACGAGCTGCTATTATAGGAGGAAGGAATGATCTTTTCATTTCAGCGGCGAGATTCACTCAAGGACCTCTCGGTGCCAATCATGGTGGAGACAATGGCAGTGCTTCCCTAGTGTCTGTAACGGAAGATTCTCACCCTGCCGCAAACGCTGTAAATGATGGTGCGCGCCAGGGGCTTCGACTTCTAAATAGAGCCGGGCGAGATAACGCTTACAGTGACCGAGCGGTAGTAAGAGTCGCAAAGCTTGCCACAAAACTCTGGAGGTCGATCAATGGAGAGGCTCTACCACTACCAGAGCAAGATTCAAGACGAGGCGCATGTGCGCTAGACGGGCATTTGAGATGTAATTTGCTTGCCTTATGGCAGTGGATTTGGCCCAAAACATGTATTGCTGTGTTAAGGGTGCAGTCGTGGGGAGCAATCGAGGGAACTCCCCGCTATGTCGAGTTAGGGGCGGATCAAGTGATGAAACTCACTCAAGAAGAAAAAGATGCCACAAAGGAGGAAGACGCAGCTCTCCAACCGCTTAAAAACATTGTGGCCAGCGAGATTGATAGACAGTCTTGGCGCGGAGAAATGTCTCTGCGGGCTCATCATTTTAACAAGAGAGAGCAACAGGACAAGGTTGCCGTGGTGGATCCACTGGCAGGCACAAGCCAGGACTTAGGTAAGCCGCTTCCGTTGGTGCAGAAAGATGCGGCGTGGAAAAGCGGCGGCTGGATTACGAGCACGGCTCAGCAGAGACGGGCGAAAGGTGTCGACGGAGGCAGCGCAATCACTAAGATACGCCTGACGGTGAAAGGGAGTAGTGGAGATTAGAAGCATTTTACGTTATTTGAGGTATACATCATATTTTATTAGTGGTATTAACGAACATTGCCGATACCGGCTGCCAATGCTGCCTCGGAAGCTTGAAATCCTCCATTGGGTGGGAGACCCACGTTGTGGCTCTTTCTCATCTCATCTTGTTGTATCATGAAGTCGGCGAGGTTCAGACCACTCGTCCAGGCACCTCCAATGGATGGATCGAGTAACCAGTCGCCACATGCACCGACGCCAAAGTCAGAGTCAAACAAAAAGCCGTGGCCATGTTCGCTTGCGACAGTGCTGTTGCTTGTCCAGACGTTCATAGGAACTGCAGCTCCCCATAGCTGTAGCTTGCTGTCCAATATGGCATCTCGAGTCAGGGATCCCGGGATAAGACTCAGGCTCGTCTCAAGAGCCTGAAGCAAGAGATCAATTACATTGTCTGCCGTCTCCCTAGGAATGTTCTCTTGAGGCGCCTTATGAGCCTTGGCAAATTTTGGAGACGAGAGAATCGTCCAAACTTCAACTGTTTTGTCCTGGACCGGTTGGCCAGTGTGTTCTTTTCGCGTCTGGCAAGTAAGGAAGCGTAAGTTGGGTTCGTTTTTGATGAAGCAACAGATAACATCAGGGCCGAGATGCTGATTTAGTACTGAACCTTCTCTGTTGATGGCAAATGTGTAGGAATATATGGAGTTCAGCGTCATCCGCTTTCCACCCGACCGCGAAACACTAGCAGCAAAATTTGTCCTCAGCAAGGAATGGAGCTTCTTCGCGGGAGTCTTTGACATTAGCCTATCAGCACATTTGCCATTGTGCGCAATGACGATACGGTCAAATGTTCCAAGAGAAAGTCCGTTTTTTTTAACCTTCCATTTCGGTCTACCCTTGTCTCCCAAAAATTTGACCCCATTGCTTGGGGAGACCCACACATTTTCCTCGAGTGTGACACTGTCATTAGTCGACGATATAATAGCAGCAGGGATTGAGTTCATTCCTCCGTTGCCGTAGAATATTTCTCCCGTTAACGGCTTCAATTGAAATTTGTCTTCTTTTCTCTCTCCAGCTACAAGGTCACAGACTTGACCGGAGCAGAACTTGCACAGGACCCCCTGCTCCTCCCAGTCCACCACCTGCTCTCTGAAAGCTTCAAATTGATCATGGCCAGGTACGGACAGAATCTGAGCCGCATGGTCAACAACGACACTACCAATAATCTGGCTTTTGCTACCTTTTGCATCCTTTGGGTTGTCTCCCGGCAGTCGCGACGAGCATCGACCGCCCATTCTGAGCCTGCATGGATTTAGTGTAAACAAATCAATACATAGGTTAACAATTACCTCATTATGGTCATCGACGAAATAAAGCCAAATAAGGACACTGGTCGCGTTCTACAGGCAATACCATCAAATGAACTTACCTTCCAGTATCAAACACCGTCGTTTGATATCGTCCAGATTGAGAGAGTCTATTTGCGACAGATAATCCTGCGATTCCTCCTCCAATCACGGCAACTGAAAGCATCTCCTCCGACCTATCGACGGCGGCCTTTAGATATGAGTTCCCCAAAATGGAACATCTCGTTTGGTGTCGCGTTAGCTTCGGAGATGGACTGACGAACGAGACGGCCGTAGGAGGAAGAGAAAGCAAGGAGACAAGAAGAATAGCACGTGAAGTTGTCTTTGGGAAGCACATTGGCAGGTAAGAATGGGTGTGACTCGATTGGCTGTCTAGCTACAACAGTTAGTTGAGGTGGATAGGATTGTGCTACAGCAAAGTTTGTCTTATGCACAATATGATTATTACGCTCGTACTAGCTAGAGTATGCACATACGAGCTCATAATTAATAATTATAATTAATTATTAATATTTTAATCAGTTCCTGCTACGAGTGGATGATGCGATGATGGATACTCTGCATAATACGAGCGTATTATATACGTATATATATAATGAGTACATTTGTGGGATTTCTCGAATTCGATTAACAAACGAGTTGACATATTACTCGTAGTAAGCTACGAGCTCGTAATTCTAATCTTTAGCATACTACTACTTAGCTAGTACCGGAGTACTCTCGTACTACTACTAGCTAGTATGCATACTATAGTACGAGTGGTACAATAGTATACGCTCGCGTATATTATTATGCATTACTAGAGTACTCGCGTATGCATACTCTAGAGTAGTACTAGAGTACGAGTAGGATCGGGCATAATATTACTCTAGCTAGAGTATGCATACTCTAGTAGTAGAGTAGAATTATCATTGATCGATACTCTCTAGAGTATGATGTGAAGGATATCGAGAAGCAGTCGGGAAGGGTCCGTCCGTCGTTAGTGGACACGCCATACTCCCACAACTGTTAATACGTTAGGATCTTTCTAGTCAATGGTACTCCTTCACTACTCTATTAATGCATGTTACCCATCACTACTCTACATCTACCGTCGTGCTAGCGAGAGGTCCATGATTGAGGCTTTCAGTACCTACGAGTCGTAGACGATTTACGATTTTTATTCGTCAGTAAAGTCAAGTCGAGTTCTTGAATCCAAACCCCCAAAAGATTGATCCCCAAGTCATCGAGGAAGCCTTAAGGACCAGACAAGAACGTTATTCATCGACGCCTTACACCCCAGCAAAGCTTTGTTCGAGTGATTCCGCCGCAGCCGCCGCAGCGGCAGCGGCTGCATTGGCTTCTTCCTGGGCATGTTGTGCACTGCCCATCTCGGACACTAAACCAAGATCTATGAGTTCGGCCAGCATATCACCTAGCATAGCCGAAGACTGGCCGTTTTGAAGCTTGGTCGCTTCTCTCTTCATTTCTTCAACAACCAGGCCAAGGGTAGGATTCTTCTCATAGAAGTTGGGGACAGACGCGTGGCCATTCTCCTCGACAAACTCACGCAAGGCCTGGATGCCTTCCCGGAATCTCTTGTGAGCCATTTCCTCCCGCAGCTCGAAGATGAACCCCATATCACGTAGCTGCTGAATTCTAATGGTGTCGAGGCGCTTGCTATCCTTGGACCGGCGGCCCTGGCGGATGAGGCGGTACTGTCTCCGGACGTAGGAAACCCACTTTCCAAGACCAGGAAAGGTCTGATCGTCCTCCCGAACGTTGCAATGGCCATGGGTAGACTTATACTGAGCCAGCTCGGCAAGACGGGCGTTCCATGTCTCTTCACGCGACGGACGGGGCTCGAAGTTGAACCCTACCTCTAAGAGCTTCTCAATGTTCTCCTGGGACAGCGTCGTGGGCCGGCCAGGCGCTCGTTTGTGGGCTCTGTAGAGGCGGCGCTGGGTATCGACCCAGGTTCCTAGCTGCGGGTTCTGCGGGAATTTGTGTGGTACCTGACAATGACCATGCTTCTGTTTGAACTTGCGAAGTTCCTTCAGCCGCTCCTCAAAGTTCTTACGCGTCTTTGTGCCTGGGACGATGGGCATCGCATCCTCGTCGTCGTCGTCATCGTCTGGGCCGCCGACGAAGGTGCCGGTGGCAGCGACGGCGGCCTCAGTTGCGGACGCGTCAACACCATCAGCGGCGCCGGGGGCGGCCGCGTCCATCGCGGCCGCCGTCGCTGCAGCAAGGACGGGGTCGCCGGGGTGAGCGGCATGGCCGTCTGAAAGATGGTGGATCTGGGGGTGATGGTGGTGGTGGTGGTGGCCAACGGCTGCGGCTGTTGACATCAAAAATAATGAATCACAACGGGAGGAAGAAGTCAAAGGAAAGAAAGTTCATCAGTTATTGAATTCAGGCGTCGGGGCAGAAATGGACGCGATCTAAGATCGGTCAGTGTGGATGGATAGAACATGAAAAAATAAAATAAATTCATGA
>Ga0055584_100004675_pt1 | contig 13400 bp, 11 predicted proteins | sample OSDHelmetaG_FD_58716 | JGI IMG/M metagenome (GOLD analysis project Ga0055584, IMG submission 58716) | Pelagic marine sediment microbial communities from the LTER site Helgoland, North Sea, for post-phytoplankton bloom and carbon turnover... | ecosystem: Environmental > Aquatic > Marine >... | reverse complement strand
CGGGCAGGGCGCAACGCAAAGCTCGCAGCCGGTACATTCAGATGCAATGATCGTGTGCATCAGCTGGTGAGCGCCGACAATGGCATCGACAGGGCAAGCACTGCGGCAATGGGTGCACCCAATGCACAGCGCTTCATCAATGATCGCGACAGCACGGTCAAGTGCTGCTGGCCCGGCAAGAGGCAGCACATTTTTGCCGAGTGTCGTCGCCAGTCGTTTGATAGTGTCATCACCACCTGGAGGACAGAGGTTAATATCTGCCGTACCTGCGGCAATGGCCTCGGCATACGGCCGGCAACCTGGAAAGCCGCACTGTGCACATTGCGTTTGCGGCAGCAAATTGTTGATCTGCTCAACGAGCTGGTCACTGTCGGCCGGCAGCGATCGCGACGCGTAGCTGAGCGTCAACCCGGCGATGAGTGCGATGACGGCAATGGTCAGGACGGCTATCCACATAGATCACGGACGCGCCATGCCGGAAAAACCCATGAAGGCCAGCGACATGATTCCGGCAGTCATCAGCGCAATCGCAGTACCCCGAAAAGGCGCCGGAATATCCGCGGCTTCGAGACGTTCTCGAATGGTCGCAAACATGACGAGAACCAATGCAAAGCCAACCGACGCACCAAAGCCGAAGAATACTGACTGCACAAAACCCTTCGATTGCTGCACATTGAGCAGGGCGACACCGAGCACGGCACAATTGGTCGCTATTAGCGGAATGAAAATGCCAAGAACCTGGTTAAGCAATGGGCTGAGTCGCCGCACCATGATCTCTGTAAATTGCACGCTGGCAGCAATTACCAGGATGAACGTTAGCGTACGCAGATATTCAAGATCCAGAGGTAGCAGCACATATTGGTGCAGCAAGTAGGCGGTTGCCGATGAAAGCGTGAGTACGAACGCGGTCGCAAGCGACATTCCGGTCGCGGCTTCCAGATTACGCGATACGCCCATGAATGGGCACAGGCCGAGAAAGCGAACGAGCACGAAATTGTTGACGAGAACGGTGCCAACGAGAATGACGATAAGTTCTGTCATGATGAATTCGAACTACTTGACGCGCATTCCTGGTTCGGCGCCGTCGTCTGGTGATAGCAAAAAGATATTCTCGCCACCGGGACCCGCGGCTAGCACCATTCCTTCTGACACGCCGAAACGCATCTTCCGTGGGGCCAGATTGGCGACAATAACTACATGTCGTCCCACCAGGGTGTCGACGTCATAGGCCTGCTTGATGCCCGCAAAAACATTGCGCGTCGAATCGCCAACATTAAGAGTTAGTGCCAATAGTTTGTCCGCACCTTCGACGGGTTCCGCTTTCTCGATCCTCGCGATGCGCAAGTCGACCTTCATGAAGTCGTCAATACTAATGCTGTCATCGACTTCGGGAGTCTCGGGTTGATCGTTAGATTCTTTCGACTGTTCGACCATCTTATTCACTTGCTCCGGCTCAATGCGTGTTAGCAGTGGTTTAAACTTATTGATTGATTGTCCCAATAGCGGCTCGGATGCCGACTCCCAGGTCCATTTCGTCTCGCCGAAAAATTGTCGTGCGCTCTCAGCGACGGCGGGAATCACCGGGGTGAGATAGATAATCAGGCTGCGAAACATGTTCAACCCTTGTGTGCACACTGCTTGCACGTCGGCAAGTTGTGCATCGTCTTTCGCCATGACCCATGGCTTTTTCTCATCAATGTAGCGATTTGCCGTATCCGCAAGGCTCATAACCTGGCGCATCGCTTTTGAATACTCGCGCCGTTCGAAATGTGTAGCGATCGTTTCCGATGCGGCGGCAAACTCAGCAAATAACTTCGGCTCCGGCAATGCGTCAGCAAGTTGGCCGTCGAAACGCTTGCCAATAAAGCCGGCACAGCGACTCGCGATATTGACGAGCTTGCCGACAAGGTCCGAATTAACGCGCGCGGTAAAATCGTCAAGATTGAGGTCGATGTCCTCGATCGTTGGCCCCAGTTTTGCAGCATAGTAGTAGCGCAGATAAGACGGGTTGAGATTATCCAGGTAGGTGCGCGCCTTTATGAAAGTGCCACGCGACTTGGACATTTTCTTGCCATTTACTGTCAGGAATCCGTGCGCGAACACACTGGTTGGTGTGCGAAATCCCGAACCTTGCAGAACCGCTGGCCAGAACAAGGTATGGAAATACATGATGTCCTTGCCGATGAAATGGTACAGCTCCGTGTCGTGACCGGGCCGCCAATACTCATCGAAATCCAGATCTTCTCGGCGTTCACACAGGTTCTTGAAGCTCGCGGCATAACCGACAGGCGCGTCAAGCCAGACATAGAAATATTTGTCATCAGTGCCGGGTATCTGAAAACCAAAGTACGGCGCATCGCGCGAAATATCCCAGTCCCGCAAGCCTGCTTCGAACCACTCATCGAGCTTGGCGACAATATTCTTCTCGAGCAACGCGTCGCTCATCCACTCCCGCAGGCGAGATTCATACTCACCGAGTTTGAAGAAGTAGTGCTCCGAGTTGCGTTTCACGGGCGTCGTACCCGAGAGTACCGAGACCGGATCGATCAGATCGGCGGGCGAGTAGGTTGCGCCACAAATCTCACAGGCGTCGCCATACTGATCTTCGCTCTTGCAGCGCGGACACGTGCCACGCACAAAGCGGTCAGGCAGGAACATGCCTTCCTTTTCGTCATACGCCTGCTCAATGGTCTTGGTATAGATGTCGCCGGCAGCCATCAATGCCTCGTACATCTCGACGACCAACGCTTCGTTTTCCGGGGAATGCGTCGTGTGGTAGTTGTCGAATTCAATGCCAAATGCCGAGAAATCGTCGAGAAACTCGGCTGTGATACGTTCCGTCAGCTGTTCTGGCGTGACACCCAGCTCGCGCGCCTTGAGCATGACAGGGGTACCGTGCACGTCGCTGGCGCAGACATAGGTGCAGGTGTGGCCGCGCAGTTTCTGAAACCGGACCCAAATGTCGCCTTGCAGGTACTCCACCAGGTGGCCCATATGGATTGAACCATTGGCGTATGGCAGGGCGTTCGAAACGAGGATTTTTCTTGGGTCTTGGGCCATTTGTGACGGTTGGAACTTGTATGGCGTTAAAGGCCGCGATTATGCCACGAGTCGCCTTGTACGGCCCGAATAATCGCCGCTTTAGTTTTCGTTTTTGAGGCGCTCGAATTTGGTTTTGTTATTCGCCTGCTGATACGCCTCGCGCCCGGATACGAACGCTTTTTCAACCAGGCTCATCAGGGCCGAATCCATGGTCTGCATACCCACGCTACCACCCGACTGCATGGCCGTCTCGAGCTGATCGAGCTTGCCCTGGCGAATCAGGTTGGCAACGGCGGAGGTGTTGATTAGTACCTCCAGGGCAGCTATTCGTCCGGGCTTGTGCTTGGTCGGTAACAACTGTTGTGACACGACGCCGCGTAACGAGGTCGAGATCATTGTGCGAATGTGGCTCTGTTTGTCCGCGGGGAAGGAATTGATAATTCGGTCTACTGTCTGGGCAGCGCCATTTGTGTGCAAGGTACCCATAACGAGAATACCCATTTCGGCTGCAGTGACCGCGATGCTGATGGTTTCGAGATCGCGCATCTCACCGACGAGGATAACATCAGGGTCTTCGCGCAATGCAGAGTGCAGGGCTTCCGCAAACGAACCGCTGTGCAAGCCAATTTCACGCTGACTGATCAGGCTGCTCTTGGTCTTGTGCACGAATTCGATCGGGTCCTCAATTGTCAAAATATGACCGTGCATACTCTTATTGATCGAGTCGATCATTGCGGCAAGCGTCGTGGATTTACCGGACCCGGTTTTGCCCGTAACCAGAATCATGCCCGATGACTGCTTGCACAGATCGTAAATGACGGGTGGCATGTCAAGTTGTTCCAGTGACAACGCCGTCGACGGAATGGCGCGGAAAATCGCACCCATACCGTTCAGATGGCGGAAAACGTTAACGCGAAAACGGGATACTTCCGGGATTTCATAGGCGAAATCGGCGGACTCTTCTTTTCGGAACGTGCGCTGCGATGTCCCATCCATGATTTCGGCTAGCGCTTCGCCAACGAATTCGGTCGTAATCTTGTTTTCATCCAGTATCCGCAATTCCCCATGAATGCGAGCGCGAATCGGGTCGCCCGAGACGAAATGCAGGTCGGAAGCATTTTGCTTTAGCGCTGATTGCAGGTATTGGTCGATTTTGTTCATTGATTCGAGTACTTCTCATTGCCGCCCGTTTCAAGTGTGGGGATAGCGTCGGTGTTGGTCACGAACCTGGCAAATTTGCGCTTATCACTTGAGAATCGATAGGCGTCGTCTGGATCAATTTCTTTCCTGTTGACTGCCTCGAGCAAAGCCTGGTCCATGAGCTGCATCCCCTGGTCCTTGCCGGTCTGCAGTTGTGACGGAATCTGATGTGTCTGGTCGGTCGTAATTAGCTTCGCAATGGCGCGATTACTGACCAGAATTTCGAGAACCGCCCGGCGGCCACGACCGTCGGGCGTCTTGCAGAGAACCTGAGTCACTACGGCCTTCAAGCTCATCGCCAGGAAGCCTTTCGTTTGCTCACGTAGATCACCGGGCAGGGCATCAATAATACGATCAATCGTCTTTACTGCCCCCGTGGTGTGGAGCGTGCCTAAAACAAGGTGGCCGGTTTCGGCCGCCGTCATCGCCATCGAAATCGTCTCAGCATCACGTAGCTCGCCAACGAGAATCACGTCAGGGTCTTCGCGCATAGCGGCGCGTACGCCATCTGCAAAGCTCGTCAGGTGTGTGCCAAGTTCACGTTGAATGATCTGACATTTTTTACTGGGGTGGACGAACTCAATCGGATCTTCGAGGCTGATTACATTGAGATTGCGCGTTTCATTAAGATGATTAATCATCGCAGCCAATGTCGTCGATTTACCCGTTCCCGTAGATCCGGTGACAAGCACCATTCCCTGGTGATAGTCGCAAAAGTCGTAAAGTACTTTTGGTACGTCGAGTTTCTCAAGCGTTGGTACGTCGTCTGGAATGTACCTGAATACAGCGCCATAGCCGGTGACTTTGCGAAAAACGTTAACGCGAAAACGTCCACCTTCTTCGGCGACGTAGGAAAAATCCAGGTCGTGACCCAGCTCCAAAGTCTCTTTCTGATTGTTGCTCAGAATTTCGAGAATATAGGATTCCAGTTCGGTATCGGATAACTCACGGAATTTGATCGGCATCAATTCGCCGTTCATACGCAGCATCGGAGGGACGCCGACCGAAAGATGAACGTCGGAACAGCCCTGTGCAAGACCGAGTTTCAAAAACGCGTCAATTCGAGCCATTTCGGCCTGAACTCCAATAAATCAGATAGTTGCATCTATCCTAGGCCGAAATTATGTCGCATTCCAGAGCAACATCACAGTTTTGCGAATTTTGCTCCGTTACATCGCCACTTGGTCGAGGGCCTCGGTGAGTTCATCCATCGATTGGAAACGTTTGGTCTTGTCCACGGACATGGCTTTCGCGATGAGTGCGGCATAGTCATCGGGAATGTTGGGATTGATTTCCTGGCACATCTTGGCCTTGCCCTGCACATGCTGGTACATAACCGACATGTGATCACCGCGGCTGTAGGGCGGAACGCCGGTAGTCATTTCGTACATGATGACGCCGATACTATAGACATCGGCCGTTTCGTCGACTTTCTTACCAAGAATTTGTTCAGGCGCCATGTATTTCGGCGAGCCGATAACGTAGCCGGTTTTCGTTAACTGCGTATCGCCACTGGAGGCCGCAGCTGCTACGCCAAAATCCACAATTTTCAGCAGACCTTCGTCGTTGACCAAAATATTGGCCGGCTTGAGATCGCGGTGAATAACACCGGCTTGATGCGCGATCGTCATACCGGTCGCCATATCGCGAGAGTACTTGAGCGCTTTCTTCATGGACATCGGTTTGTTATTCGGCATTTCCCCTGTGAGCGTATGCGATGGAAAATATTCCATCGAAATTGCATAGCTGCCCTCCAGGTTCAGGAAGTCATAAATACGAATGACGTTGCGATGCGTAATTTTTCGCGAATAACGTAATTCGTGTACGAACCGCTTCATCATTTCTTCGTCCGATGAAACATTCGGGTTCAAGAATTTGAGAATCAATTCCTCATCGACGACTTCATCGTGCATCAATAACACGGTACCAAAAGCGCCCTTACCGATTTTCTCGACATACTTGTAGCGCCCGTCGATGACGTCGCCCGGAGTCAGTTTGGAGATATCGAGCCCCATCGGAGCGTTGGCAGCAGTCGATGTCGTGCCCGTTGCATCAGGAAGAACTTCGGCACTGACTTCTTTCTGCTTCGTGTGTTTATCAAGCAACTTGTTAAGATCTTCGTCATCAAGCAGCAAGGTTTTGGTGTGTTCGCCGATTTTTTTCGCACGCTCGTTTTCGGCAAGTACCGTTTCGGAAAAACGCGCATCAAGATCTTTGAGTGCCTTGTCGGCACTGTTGATGATAGTGGGCTCATCCGTTTGTTTGATCTTCTTCAATACATTACGAACTGTCTCGGCATGCGATTCGTCAGCTAGTGCCGATATCGCTTTGATCGCCTCTACCTGAAAATCGCGCGTTGCATTATTTAGCAGTGGGACAATCCTGGAAATGTGTTGCTGGCTACCGATCTTGCCCAATGCGCGCACCACGACGGTGTCGGTTTTCGGGTCTTTGCCAAGCATGTCGAGTAGTTTGGGCAAGGATTTTGGGCTGCCAATTTTTGACAGCGCATCAACAGCGCGCTCGCGGACCCACCAATCAGAGTCGTCCGCAGCCTCGATCAGGTGATCGACAGCACGCTCATCTTTGGTTGCATTGAGAATCTCAATCGCGGTGCGGCGAATTTCTTCGTCTTTATCTTTGATGAGAGATACAACCGCATCCACCACCTTCGGACCGCCGATTTCTGCGAGCGCATCGCCGGCTCGCGAGCGGACCCACCAGTCATCGTCTTTGAGAACATTGAATAATTCTTTGACGGAGTCTTTGCTACCGATTTCGTTAAGCACTTCGACCGCTGCTCGCCGCGCATATTCGGACTCGTCCTTGAGCGCTTCGGTAAGGTATTTAACCGTTTCCGGATGATTCAATTGCACCATCATCTCGACGGCCTTGTTTTGCACGTCGATATCCTGATCCTGTAATAGCTTACTGACGGCAGCGATGTTGACGGCGTCGCCGCGTGCTGCCAAGGCGCTTAGTGCTGCACTGCGCACCATTTTGTTCGGATCTTTGAGCTGTATTTCGAGCGCATGGTTGATCTCGGGTCCCTTAAAGCGTGCGACGAGGTTTATCAGGTGTACTTTGATAACCGGGTCGCGACCCCCCAGCCTGGAAACGAGGTCAGTTACCATTTCCGGGCGCAGGGTTTCTTCGATAATCTTGAACAGCGCCGCGGATTCCTTCGGATCGGCCTCGTAGGCACGCTGCAGCAACTCATGGACACTGAGATCTTGTTTGTGGACTCGCAGTACATCGATTAGCGCAGGTTTGGAAACCTCCGGGTCATCGAACCAGTCCAGCAATTTGTTCGCGTTGTAGCTAGTGCTGCTCGATAACGCCCAGGATGTACCAGATACGACGCGTTCATTGCCATCGGCGAGACCTTCTTTGTACATATCGAGGGTCTTGTCGCTGACCAGGCTGGAAAGGATGTCGACGAACACCATGGTATGCGTCTTGTCGGACAGGGCGAGGGCGTCAATCGCTTTGGGCACCACTTTTGGGCCGACTTTCTTGATGCGGTTGATCAGGCGTTTCGCCGACGGGGAGTCGGGCTGATGTTCTGCAACAAGCTGGTTGACCAACTGATCAGCGCGAAAACCACCAAGAAGACTCATCGGCATGCACCGAGGCACGGGCGACCCACTAGCGGAGGCCCCGCAAGCGGAAGATTTGTGCGTGTTTCGAAAACAATCAATTGTTACGTCGCTATTGCCCAAAAGAAGCAATGCAGTCACCAATTTCCGGCAACCACTGCTAATTTAAAACCAGATGCGGCTTTATACCACATCGCCATTGCGCCATTGCGTTGCGAGCCTTTCAAAACCAATGCTTGGCTCTTGTCCCAGCTTCGCTACAATGTGCGCGCACAGGCTCCCACAAAGGGAGGAACCTGCAGACAATTTTACCTAATACACGGGCTGGAAATGTGACGCTGTCAACAGAATCTGATGTGAATAAGTTCCTAAATTCCTTTGAATTACCGGGCATTGCGCGGCCAATCTCTGCTGTCGGACGAATTTTTGATCTGACCATGACGGACGCCCGAATTACGGCCAAAATCGAGCTGGGATTCCCCGCTCAGTCGCGGTACGAGGAATATCGGGAGCATATCGCGGCCGCGATTAGCGCAGAAACGGGCTGTGACAACGTCGAAATCGAATTTTCGAGCAAGATTGTTGCCCACGGAGTGCAACGGAATTTGAAGCCTCTGCCGAATGTGCGCAACGTCATCGCGGTGGCCTCCGGAAAAGGCGGTGTCGGCAAGTCCACGGTGTCCGTCAATCTGGCTCTCGCACTCGCAGCCGATGGCGCCAGGGTCGGCCTGCTTGATGCGGACATTTACGGGCCCAGTCAGCCGCAGATGCTCGGCCTGGCAGGTGAACAACCCGAAAGTAGCGATGGCAAGACGATGAGCCCGATGGAGGCTTATGGCATTCAGGTCATGTCTATCGGTTTTCTCGTTGACGCGGATCAGCCGATGATCTGGCGCGGGCCGATGGTTACGTCGGCACTGCAACAATTGTTGCATCAGACGACCTGGCAGGACCTTGATTACCTGATTGTCGATATGCCGCCAGGAACCGGGGATATCCAACTATCGCTGTCACAGCAGGTGCCGGTCAGCGGCGCAGTCATTGTCACAACGCCGCAAAATATAGCGACCCTCGACGCGCGCAAAGGTCTGGCGATGTTTCGTAAGGTAGCCGTGCCAGTGCTGGGCATCATCGAAAACATGAGCACACATATTTGCTCCAATTGTGGTCACGAAGAGTCGGTATTCGGCGCTGGCGGAGGTGAGCAAATGGCCAGCGACTTTGACATTCGGCTGCTCGGTCAACTGCCGCTGGACGTGCGCATTCGTGAGCAGACTGACAGTGGCAAGCCTACGGTTGTAGCCGAACCTGAATCGGCAATTGCAGCGGCCTATCGAGCCGCAGGACAAAACATGACGGCCGCTCTGGCACAGCAGGGTCGCGACTACAGCTCGAAGTTTCCCAATATCGTCGTCGAGGACAGTTGATTGAGTATCAAATCGGACCGCTGGATTCGCCGTATGGCCGCGGAACAGCGAATGATCGAGCCATTCGAGGCCGGGCAAGTCCGAACGAACGGCGATGCCAAAATCGTTTCGTATGGCACGTCAAGCTATGGCTATGACGTGCGTTGTTCTGACGAATTCAAGATTTTTACCAACATTAATTCGGCGATCGTTGACCCGAAGTCGTTTGATGCCAGCAGTTTTGTCGACCTCAAGAGTGATGTTTGCGTCATTCCGCCAAACTCGTTCGCACTGGCCCGCACCGTGGAGTACTTTCGGATTCCCCGCAAAGTCCTGACTATCTGTCTTGGTAAGTCGACCTATGCTCGCTGCGGCATCATCGTCAACGTGACGCCGCTTGAACCCGAGTGGGAGGGCCACGTGACATTGGAGTTTTCAAATACGACGCCGTTACCCGCGAAGATCTACGCGAATGAAGGGGTGGCACAGATGTTGTTTCTGGAGTCGGATGAGGAGTGCGAGACCTCGTACAAAGATCGCGGTGGCAAGTATCAGGGACAGAAGGGCGTTACGCTTCCAAAGGCCTGAGGAAATCTGACACGACCGGCTTGTCGAGTTTTTTGCCGTCGAGCCACGCAGCATCGTCTTTGAACTTCAGGCGCCCCTGTCCGAACCAGTTCGCTGCTTCCGGGTAAATCCTGTGTTCAATCGCCTGTACTCGGGCGCACAGTTCGGCGGCGGATTCTTGCCTGTCAACCGGTAGCCGTCCCTGCAATATACAAGGCCCGCCGTCGAGTTCCTCGGTTACAAAATGCACGGTGCTGCCATGCCATTTTTCACCGGCATCCAGCACGCGTTGATGCGTATCCAGACCTGGATAGGCTGGCAGCAATGCCGGGTGAATATTGAGTATCCTGCCTTTGAAATGGTCCACGAATGACGGACTCAGAATGCGCATGAAGCCAGCGAGAATCAGTAATTCTGGCTGATACGTGTCCAATTTGGCGGCAACCGCGCGGTCGAAACTCTCGCGGCCCGAAAAATCGCCATGTGCAAGGCAGGCCGTTGCAATGCCGGCGTTTTTGGCGCGTGTGAGCCCGTAGGCGTCGGCGTTGTTGCTAAAGACAACACTCAAGTCGAGATCAATTTCACCAGTGGCCGAGCGATCGATAAAGGACTGCAGATTGCTGCCCGAGCCTGAGATGAGTATGGCTGTGCTGCAGCGTTTGTTGCTCAAAGATACTGCACCGGGCCCGGGCCTTTCGCGACCTGGCCAATTTTCCAGGCGTCTTCGCCGAGGCCTGTCAAAGTCGCCAATGCGGTACTCAGATCGGCTTCGCTGACGATGACAATCATGCCAACGCCACAATTGAACGTGCGGCGCATTTCAAGCCGCGAAATATTGCCATGCTGGGCCAGCCAATCGAAGATCGGACCTTGTTGCCAGCTCGATGTATCGACAGCTGCGTGGACATTCTCTGGCAACACGCGGGGCAGGTTTTCGCTGATGCCACCACCCGTAATGTGCGACATGCCTTTGATTGTGACTTGCTTCATCAGCGCCAAAATGGACTTGACGTAAATGCGCGTTGGTTCGAGCAGTGCTTCTTGCGCACTGCGTCCTTCGATATCCGTTTCGCCAGCAACGTCGAGTACCTTCCGAATCAAGGAATACCCGTTGGAATGCGGTCCACTGGATGCGATGCCGATCAGCGCATCACCTGTGGCGATGCTTTTGCCATCGATCATGGCGGAGCGCTCGACGGCGCCAACGCAAAATCCGGCGAGGTCATACTCGCCCTGCGAATACATGTCAGGCATTTCCGCAGTTTCCCCGCCGATCAACGCTGCTCCGGCCTGATGGCAACCTTCAGCGATTCCGGCAATGACGGCGGTGGCGGTATCCACGTCGAGCTGGCCGCAGGCGAAATAATCCAGAAAGAACAGCGGTTCTGCGCCTTGCACAAGCACGTCATTGACACACATTGCGACGAGGTCCACGCCAATTGTGCTGTGACGGTTCAGATGCTGCGCGAGCATGAGCTTGGTGCCAACGCCATCCGTCCCCGAAACCAGCACCGGTTCGCGATATTTGTCCGGCGATAACGCAAACAGGCCACCGAATCCGCCAAGGCCGGCCAGGACTTCAGGTCGCTGCGTACGCTTCACGAGTGGCTTGATTCGTTCGACAAGTGCGTTGCCGGCATCGATATCAACTCCGGCATCTTTGTAGGTCAATGGCTTCATCGGCGATATAATAGGGTCTGGGCATCTATAGGGAAACCACCCTTGCTGAAATCTTTTTGGGCGGCGCTGATATTAGCCATCGTCGCATCACCCGTTTGGGCTGTCGAGGTTCCATCGCTATATACAGCGCAAGTTCTCTTTGATCAGGAGGAGGACGATCCGCGTGCCCGTGCCTATGAATTGGCGCTGTCTGACATCCTGTTGCGCGTATCGAGCTCAGAACTAAGCGTAGATGCCGAAATGGTCGCGGCCCTTTTTCCCAATCCTGCGTCCTATGTTGTTAGATTTCGGCCGGGCGTGGATGACACGCTGTGGGTAACCTTTGATGGCGAGGCTATCGAGAAGGTATTGCGCCAATCGGGGCAGACTGTCTGGGGCAGCGATCGGCCGCTGACGTTGATCTGGCTAGCTGTGGATTGGGGCCAGGGCGAGCGCGAAATCGTATCAGCCGACGATCCGGCGCGCAGTCGCGGTGAGGCCCGTTCAATAGACCGTAACCGTTTGTTGCGGCAGCGCGTGTTGGATGTCGCGGAGCGCCGCGGTTTGCCTGTTGCATTTCCCTTGCTCGACACGATCGACCTGCAGAATGTCAGTTTTAGCGATATCTGGGGCGATTTTGACGAAGCGCTCCTCGGCGCCTCTGAGCGCTATCAGGCCGAGTCAGTGCTCGTCGGGCGCATCCGCGCCGCGTCCGGTCAACGCAATCGCTGGAGCTTCTATTTTGGCGGTGAAGAGCGCAGCTGGGATGGCGAACCCGAGCAGGTTGTGGCGCTGGTTGCGGACCTGTTGGCCGCAGAATTTGCTATCAGCGGCGACGCATCGCTGGAATCGATCGAGCTGACTATCTCGGGAGTCAACTCCGTGGAGGCCTTTGGTACGGTGCAGAAGCTCCTGTCGGAACTGAGTCTGATCGAGAGTTTTTCGATCGCGAGCATCGAAGGGGACCGAATTCGGTACCGTGTTGACGCCCTGGGTGGGGTCGAACGATTGCGGCGGGGATTGCGATTCAATGGCCTTATCGAACAGAATGGCTTTGAAGGTGATCGGTTTGGAAAGGATGCGTTCCGCCAATCCCTGGAATTTTTCTACAGCCCATAAAAGAAAGAAGTCGATGGACCTAAGCTGGCTACCTAACGCGATATCCATAATGCGGATAATGTTGATCGCGCCGATCATCATCCTGTTCGTAAATAACGAATTCGGCTGGGCACTTGGCCTGTTCGTCGTTGCGGGTTTGTCCGACGGTATCGATGGCTATCTGGCGAAGACCTACGGCTGGGAAACCCGGCTCGGTGCCTTTCTGGATCCGGCCGGCGACAAATTGCTCGTGGCGTGGTCTTTTGGAACATTGGCCTATCTCGGACACATTCCGGTTTGGCTCGCTGTCGTGGTGATAACGCGTGATGTTGTCATCGTGGCCGGTTCATTCATGTATCACTATCTCGTGCGCCGACTCGAGGGTGATCCAACATTCATCAGTAAACTCAATACCGGCCTCGAGTTCGCTTTTCTGATTTTTGTCATGTCCAAGGCTGGATTCGATTGGCCTGACGACATCACGATTACTGTCGTTGGCGCCGCGGTACTAATTACTGTCGTTATCAGCGGGTTCGATTATGTGTCGAACTGGATTCGAAGCGCGCGGCGCGGAGACTGACCGATGAATTCAAGTCTGCGAACCAATTGGCTCATCGCGATTGCGTTGCTCGGCTGGCTGGTCTACCTCCTGGCGCCAGTTCTTACGCCGTTCGTCGCAGCTGCGCTACTTGCGTACATTGGAGACCCGCTCGCTGACCGATTACAGCGATTGAAGTTGCCGCGGACGCTCGCGGTTGTCGCTGTATTTATTTTGACCTTCGTGATGCTGGGGTTGCTGGTGCTACTGGTCGGCCCCTTGATTCGGACC
>Ga0055584_100004672_pt1 | contig 13406 bp, 12 predicted proteins | sample OSDHelmetaG_FD_58716 | JGI IMG/M metagenome (GOLD analysis project Ga0055584, IMG submission 58716) | Pelagic marine sediment microbial communities from the LTER site Helgoland, North Sea, for post-phytoplankton bloom and carbon turnover... | ecosystem: Environmental > Aquatic > Marine >... | reverse complement strand
GTGATTTGAGCCGACCGGCTTGCGGCCACGTTAAACAATCCGCTTAAAAGGTCGGAGCGCAAACCCGGCTCCTGGCCGGGTTTTTTGTTGGGAGCAAAGAGAATGTCCAGCACCGGAACGAAGAAAGACACGACGGGATGGCGCCGTCAGACCCTCGCGGTCCGCGGCGGCCAAGCACGATCAAACTTTGGCGAAACCAGTGAAGCCCTTTACCTCACCTCGGGCTATGTCTACGGCGCAGCGGAACAGGCGGAGGCACGTTTTCAAGGCGAGGACGACGGCTTCATCTATTCGCGGTTCTCCAATCCGACCGTCGGTATGTTCGAAGAACGCATCGCGGCAATCGAGGGCATGGAGCGCGCCATGGCTACAGCAACCGGGATGGCGGCCGTCAACGCCTCGCTACTGTGTCAGGTAAAAGCAGGCGACCATGTCGTCTCTGCGCGGGCCCTGTTCGGTTCGTGCCGCTACATCGTCGAGGACATTCTGCCGCGCTTCGGCGTCGAAACGACGCTAGTCGACGGTGACAACCTTGATCAGTGGCGCGACGCGATGCGGCCCAACACCGTCTGTGGGTTTCTCGAAACCCCTTCGAATCCGATGCTGGAAATCGTCGACCTGAAAGCGATCGCCGACATCCTGCACGAAGGCAACGCGCGACTGGTGGTCGACAACGCTTTTGCAACACCGGCGTTGCAGCGGCCCGGCGAATTCGGAGCCGATGTCGTGGTGTATTCGGCCACCAAGCACATCGATGGCCAAGGGCGTTGTTTGGGCGGCGTCGTCTTGGGTTCCGAGGCATTCGTTGAAGACACCCTGAAGCCTTTCTTGCGGCACACGGGACCAGCGTTGAGCCCGTTCAACGCTTGGGTCATGCTGAAAGGGTTGGAAACACTGGAACTCAGGGTCGAGCGCCACTGCGCTTCGGCGGCAACTGTTGCGGAATTTCTCGCCAGTGAAGACCGCGTATCTCGCGTGATCTACCCGTTTCTCGACAGCCATCCTGGATCGGCGCTCGCGAAACAACAGATGGCTGCCGGCGGCGGCATTGTGACCTTCGATCTCGAGGGCGGGAAAGCCGGGGCATTTCGGTTTTTGAACGGGCTCAAGATCGTCGATATCTCAAACAATCTGGGCGATTCAAAGAGCCTGATTACCCACCCCGCCACAACGACCCATCAACGGATTTCCGAGGAAGAACGCCAAGCCTTGGGCATTCAGCCCACCACCGTCAGGTTGTCCGTGGGCCTGGAGGATGTCGAAGATTTGATCGGCGATATTCGTGGCGCGTTGGGCGCGCTATAAATAGGCCTACTTTCGGCAAACGTCGGCTCAACTAATGTACGACAGAACGACCCGCGGAATCCGTATCGAGGTTCAGCCCTTTTACCTTGAGGACCAGTCGACGCCCGACCAGGGGCACTTTGTCTGGGCCTACCGGGTGAAGATCGAGAATGTCGGGCTGGAGCCGGTCCAATTGTTGAACCGGTATTGGAAAATTACGGATGCCTTCGGACGGATCAAGGAAGTGCGCGGACCCGGTGTGGTCGGCGAGCAACCTCGACTGGCACCAGGTGAAGTGTTTGAGTACACGAGCGGTACGCCGCTATCGACACCGTCGGGCATTATGGTCGGCACCTACGAGATGACGACTGACGACGGCGACTCGTTTCCGGTCGACATCCCGGCATTTTCGCTCGACAGCCCGCATGAACAATCGTCGCTAAACTAGACCCGCGACAAGGAGTAACAGTCAGGTGGACACACCCGTAAAAGACACCGCGACGGAGAAACGGCCCTCAAAAGAAGAGGCTGAAGCCGCCGTAAGAACCTTGTTGCGTTACACCGGCGACGACGTCACGCGAGAGGGCTTGATCGACACACCGGCCCGTGTCGTACGTTCTTACGATGAGTTCTTTGCCGGCTACGAGGACGATGCGGTCGCCTACCTGGAACGAACCTTCGAAGAAACCGAGGGCTACGACGAAATGGTGGTCTTGCGTGATATCCGCGTTGAGTCCCATTGCGAGCATCATATGCTGCCGATTATCGGCCGCGCGCATGTCGGGTATCTGCCGAACAATCGTGTTGTCGGCATCAGTAAGCTGGCGCGGGTTGTTGACGCCTACGCCAAGCGTCTCCAGGTGCAGGAGAAAATGACCGCGCAGATCGCGACCTGCATCGACAGCGTCCTCAAACCAAAGGGTGTCGCGGTCGTCATCGATGCGGCCCACCAGTGCATGACGATGCGCGGGGTGCACAAACCCGGCGTCAGTATGGTCACCAGCCATATGATCGGTGCGTTCCGGGACGATGCCACGACACGTCGCGAGTTCCTCAATATCATTAGCAGCCCGACCAATCAGTCCGGCTAACCCTATGGCACGTCAGACCGGAAGGAACGATCAGGCATGATCGAATTCCGACCGATCGTCTATTTTCTAGGCGTGCTTCTTGTTGCCTTGGCAACGGCCATGTTGGTACCGGCCGCGGTAGACGCAGCGAGTGGCAACCCTGACTGGCAGGCGTTTCTCGGCGCTGCCGGCCTAACGCTATTTGTCGGTGTGAGTTGCGTGCTTACCACGCGAGGTGGATGGTCGACGCTGACGGTGCGCCAGAGCTTCGTTCTAACGACATTGGCGTGGACGATAGCGGCGGCTTTCGCGGCGCTTCCGTTTCAGTTCTCGGGCTTAGGCCTCGACTACACCTCGAGCTTTTTTGAGGCCATGTCGGGGATCACCACAACCGGATCAACGGTCCTGACCGATCTCGAAAATGCGCCACCCGGCATTCTGGTGTGGCGCGCGATCCTGCAGTGGCTGGGCGGCGTCGGCTTCATCGTCTTGGCGGTGTCGGTGCTGCCGATGTTGCAGGTCGGCGGCAACCAACTCTTCAAAACGGAGTTTAGCGACCCCTCGGGAAAGGCCTCCCCCCGCATTGCATCACTCGCCAGTGGGATCGGCATGGTCTACGTCGCTGCGACAGCGTTGTGCTTTGTGTCCTATTGGGCCGCCGGCATGTCGGGGTTTGACGCGATCGCCCATTCGATGACAACGATTGCCACAGGCGGTTTTTCGACCGCCGATGCGTCGATCGAGCATTTCGACAATGCCAGCATCGAGTGGATCGCGACATTGTTCATGATCGTCGGCAGCCTGCCATTTGCATTGTTGCTTGTGGCCTCCCGGGGCGACCCACTACGGGTCATCAGGAACAGCCAGGTGCAGTGGTTTATCGGCATCCTTGTGGCAAGTACGGCGGCAATCGCCCTTTGGCAAATCCTCGCCAATGACGAAGGGTTGCGGCAGAGCATTCGCTCCTCGGCATTCAACGTAACCTCGATCATCACGGGTACGGGTTACGCCAGCGAGGACTTCTGGAAGTGGGGCACCTTTCCGGGCATCGCGTTCTTGTTCTTCATGTTTGTGGGCGGGTGCGCCGGATCAACGTCATGCAGCGTCAAGATCTTTCGCTATCAAGTCCTCTTCCTCGCCCTGAAGGCGCAATTAGAGCGGCTGTTGCGGCCCCACCGTGTGTACGTTGCGCATTATCAAGGCAATCCGCTGCCCGATAGCGTCACCGATTCGGTCTTTGCGTTTTTCTTCTTGTTTTTGTTGCTCTTCGCTCTGTTGGCCTTCGCCCTATCGACGCTTGGCCTTGATTTCGTCACCGCCGTATCGAGTGCCGCCAGTGCCATCACCAACGTCGGCCCGGGGCTTGGCGACATGGTCGGCCCAGCTGGGACTTTTGCCGACATGCCGGGCGCGGCAAAATGGTTGCTCGCCGCCGGCATGCTCCTGGGGCGACTTGAGGTCTTCACTGTGATTGTTCTATTCACCCGCCGTTTCTGGCGCACCTAAATGCCGCGAAGGATGCCATGACTCAGTTCACGCCTCTGGCGATGACGAAAAAGCTGGTCTCGTACGACACGACAAGCCGGGATTCCAACCTCGACCTGATCATGTTTGCAGTCGACTACCTCAAAGGGCTCGGGGTCGATGCGACGCTGATTCACAACGCCGATAAGAACAAAGCCAACCTCTATGCCACGATCGGACCACCCGATGTACCGGGGGTCGTGCTTTCAGGACACTCCGACGTCGTGCCCGTGGATGGCCAGGACTGGTCGACCGCGCCCTTTGACCCCGTTGAGTCGAATGGACGTTTGTTCGGTCGCGGCACCAGTGACATGAAGAGCTTTATTGCGACGGCCCTGGCGTTGGCACCCGACATGCTGGCTGCAGACCTCAAGATGCCAATCCACTTTGCGTTTTCATACGATGAGGAAGTCGGCTGTTTGGGGGTGCATGGCATCGTTTCGCACCTGGCCGGCATTTCGCCGCTGCCCCGCGCCGTGATCGTGGGAGAGCCCACCGACATGAAGGTGGTTAATGCCCATAAAGGGGTATTTGCTTTTCGGACATCGGTGCACGGTCTGGAGGCTCATTCGAGCGCGACCAACATCGGTGTGAACGCGGTAATGTACGCGGCCCAACTGGTTTCCTATTTGTCTGAATTGGCGGACGACCAGCGGGAAAATCACAGCGACCATCACGAATTTGAACCGCCCTATACGACCGTCCATGTCGGGACCATCCGCGGCGGTACGGCGCTCAACATCATTCCAAAAGAATGTTCGTTCGTTTGGGAGTACCGCCTTATTCCCGGTCAAAGCGAAGATGCAATCCTCAAGAAGTTCAACGTCTACGCCAACGAAATCGTTTTGCCGCGGATGAAGGCCGTTTCCGAACATGCGGGGATCGTTACCGAGCCCGTAGGCCGGGTCGCACCGCTCGTTCCTGAACCTGACTCACCGGCCGAAACACTGGCGATGATGTTGGCCGGCACCAATCAAACCGATGTCGTGAGCTACGGCACCGAAGGCGGCATCTTCCAGGAAGCAGGTGTCCCGACAGTTGTTTGTGGACCGGGCAACATTTTGCAGGCGCACAAGCCAGACGAATACATCGATATTAGTCAGATCGATGCCTGCGAAGCTTTTCTCCGCAAGCTCATCGAGGTCGCCGCGGTTCAGAGCCTGTAGGCCGAAAGAAACTCCGCGATCTTGGCTTCAAGAGCCTGATCAAGGTCCGCCATCAGATCCTCGACCAGTCGGAACTGAATGGCCCGGCGTTCGTTGACGGTGAGATCTTCTGGCACCGTCTGGGAGCGCTCTGCACTCGCGGTTGCAAACGCCTGGCGAAAACCTCGGTCATTCCTTATCTCGACCGTCACCGTCACCGTCAGGGTCGCGTCGTAGCGTAATTGCTGATCGACGGTGACCGCACCGCGTAGGCCCTTCTCAACCGGGAGCTTGGTCTCAACCACGGATGCGGTGTCGATGACAAACTGGGCGCGGCCTTCTGTACCGAGCGCCCGCAAGCGGTCTTCTGACCAACGGCGCGCCGCATCAGAGGGCGCTAAGGGAAAGAGGTGTTCGATGTTGGGGCCACGCAATGGCGGCACGTAGTTTTCGATGATTTCGATGGAGGCCACGTTCAACTGAATCTTATCCAGGTGCGCAAACGTGAGTTCAGGCAACGGTTCGGGCGGTGGCGTCTGGGCGCATGCTGTCAGAAGGCTCGCGGCCAAAACAGCGGTTGCGATTACGCGGGGCTTCATCGTCGCTTTGAGCACTTACGCCTCCTGAGATCTAGGGCTTTTCGTCGAAAGTATAAGACCGATTACAAAACTCGCAGCGTACTTCGATCATGCCGGTATCGAGAACCATCTCTTTGATCTCGTCTGCCGAGAATTGTTCGAGAACGGTCTCAATGCGTTCGCGCGAGCACCGGCATTTGGCGATTAGCGGCGTTGAATCATAGAGCCATACGCCGTCTTCGTGAAACAAACGACGAAGGAATGCGGTGGGCTGAAGTAGGGGGTCGCACATCTCTGTAGCGGTCGCCGTTTGGACCAACGCTTTTGCGTGCTGCCAATCTTGTTCGGTGGCGTATTCGTCGTCGACCTTACGCCCTGTCTTTCCGCCGGTGGTGGCAAGGTTCTGCACCATGATCGCCCCGGCGCGCCACTGACCATGGCCACCACGAACAATCTCTCTGACGACGCCCACCCGAATCACGGCGCGTAACTGCTCGGACTGGCGAAAATAATTCTCTGTGCATTCCGAAAGCGTTTCACCGTCGAGCGACACGATCCCCTGATGGCGCTCGGTATCGTTGCCCTGGTCAACGATCCAACTCAACACCCCCGCACCGAAAAAATCACGGATTGCGGTCGTCCCAGACGCCACCGTTTCTGCGACGGCATCACGATCGAAACTGGCGTAAGCGCGAATAGACCCAGGTGATTGAAAGTCCGCCACCAAGGCGCGAATGGGGCCATTGCCACGGACCTGAAGCGAGAACACGCCGTCAAACTTCAAGGCGCTTGAAAGCGCCGCACTCAAGGCGACAAGTTCGCCGAGGAGATTGGATACGGCATCAGGAAAGTCGTGACTGGACAGCACTTCGTCGATCGCCGGGCCTAGGCGTACGAGGCGTCCGCGGATGCCGACTTGGTCTATTTGGAACGGATAAACGCAATCATCGGGCTCGACCTGGCTGTTGCCCTCTAGGTCATGCACCAGTTGAGAATACCTTTCTGCGCGTGGAGCCGGTTCTCGGCTTCCGCCCAAACAACCGACTGCGGGCCATCGATGACATCCGCGGTGACCTCTTGGCCGCGGTGCGCCGGTAGGCAGTGCATGAAGAGGGCGTCCGTTTGCGCGGCCGCCATAATACGAGAATCGACTTGATAGGGCTTCAGCAAATTGTGGCGCGCTGTCGCCGCACTTTTCCCGTCAGCCGACTCATCGTTCATCGACACCCAAACATCGGTCGCAACGCAGGTTGCACCGGTCGCTGCGGTAGCCGCATCACGCGTGACGCTGATGACAGCACCCTCGGACTTGGCCCACGACACAACCGTGGCATCGGGCGAGAGCTCTTCTGGGCACGCCAGTTCAAGCTCGAATCCAAACCGGGCCGCCGCCTCAATCCACGACGTCGCCATGTTGTTGCCATCCCCGATCCACGCCACCTTGGCACCGCGAATGGGTCCGCGATGTTCTTCAAAGGTAAGAATATCGCTCATGACTTGGCAGGGATGGCTTCGGTCGGTTAGCCCGTTGATGACCGGTACGGTGGCGCTCTGGGCGAGTTCTTCCAGCACTGAATGCTTGGATGTACGAATCATGATGGCGTCGACGTAGCCCGACAGAACACGCGCTGTGTCGGCCACAGTTTCGCCCCGCCCAAGTTGCATTTCTGCGCCACTCATTTCGATGGTCTGGCCACCGAGTTGGCGCATCGCCACATCGAACGAGACCCGGGTCCGCGTCGACGGTTTTTCGAAAATCATTGCCAGGATGCGGCCTTCAAGGGGGCGATCCTTGTCGAGCGTGCCGCGCGTCGTGCTGCCACGTTGCTTCTTGCGTGCGTCGGCGTCGTCAAGGATGTGGCGCAGAGTCGCGTCATCGAGGGTCGCAATGTCAGTGAAGTGTGGCATGGCTAGAAAGTTGTCGCGCTCAGTGCGTCATCAATTTTGGCGAGCGCTTCATTAATGTGCTCTTCGGTGACGATTAGCGGCGGCAACAACCGGACCACATTTTCTCCCGCGATGACGGTCAGCATGCCGCGCTGGCGTAATTCTTCAATCACCACACCAGGATCACCGGTGCAACGTAGGCCGAGAAAAAGCCCTTTGCCCCGGACTTCGGTGATCTTATTGCCGTGCTTGGCCATCAACGTTTCCAGGCCGTCTCGCAGTAGGGCACCGTTCTTTTCGACGGCATCGAGAAAACCGGGCTTGGTGACTTCCTGCAGAACCGCCAATCCGACCGCCGTCGACAGTGGATTGCCGCCAAACGTCGATCCATGCGTCCCAGCGACCATGCCCTGGGCCGCGCGTTCGGTCGCAAGGCACGCACCGATCGGCAAGCCCCCGCCAAGCGCCTTGGCAACCGCCATGACATCAGGCGTCACGCCCCAATGTTCGTGAGCGAACAACCGACCGGTCCGGCCCACACCGGATTGCACCTCGTCAAAGATGAGGAGCAAGCCTTCTCGGTCGGCAATTTCACGCAGCGCCGGCAAGAACGCATCGGGTGGCACCCGAACACCGCTTTCGCCTTGGATGGGTTCCACCATGATGGCCGCGGTGGCCGGCGTGATCGCGGCTTCAAGTGCCGCAATGTCACCGAACGGGACCTGGTCAAATCCATCCACCTTGGGTCCAAAGCCATCGAGATGCTTGGCCTGGTTGCCGGCGGCCAATGTGGCCAGCGTGCGCCCGTGAAACGCCGAGTCAAAGGTAATGACCCGAAACCGATCCGGATTGCCCGTCGCCGACTGAAATTTGCGCGCAACCTTGATGCAGCATTCGATCGCCTCGGCGCCGGAATTGCCGAAAAAAACCGTATCCGCGAACGAATGCGCGACCAGTAGATCGGCGAGGGCCTCTTGCGTCGGGATGTGTACCAGGTTCGAGGTATGCCAAACCCCTTCAGATGCTGTCTTCAGGGCATCGACAAGGCGCGGATGATTGTGGCCAAGCGTGGTCACGGCGATCCCCGAGGCGAAGTCGAGATACTTCTGCCCCTCGGCATCAAATAGGTAGGGCCCCTCGCCGCGGACAAACGCAAGGTCTGCACGGGCATAGGTTGGCATAACGGCGGAAATCAAAGGTGCTCTCCCGCTTTCGGTTCGCTGAACCGGCGTCTGGAAAACGGCAGAATATGGGGCCCGCCGCCAATTCTGTCAATCTAACGTCCAATCGGGGCCGCGAACGCCGCCGGCGAAAATCTGCCTTTACGAAGGATTAACCGGGCGGCCACACTCTGATGGTGTGCACCCTGAATCACCCAATAAAACCGCCGAACCGGCAATGATTCCGCCCGGCCCTGAGGCACCCACGCCAGACGGGCGGGCCAAAGCTGCCCGCGCCTTGGAAGCGGCGCGCGACGCCATGACCCGAGGCGAAACGGCGCTGGCGATCGACACCCTCAGGGCGTTTGACCTTGAGGGAAATGACCCCGAAGTGTCTTTCACCTTGGGGGTTTGGACCATGAGCACGGGCGACTCCCGGGTCGCTTTGGCACATTTTCAGAAGGCCGCAAGGCAAGCGCCCACGGTGGTCGAAATCTTCATCAATCTGGCCGCCGCTGCCTCGCGATTGAGCCGCCACGCCGAGGCGATTGAAGCGGCCGAAACGGCTGTGGAGATGGCACCGGTGCGGGATGCTGCCTATGGGGCGCTTGGTAATTCACTTGCCGCGGCAGGTCGTCTGAAGGACGCCGAGGCCGCATTTCATGAAGCACACAAGCGGCAACCCACGGCGCTCGCCTGGATGCTCAACCTCGGCGACTGCCTGTTCTCGCAAGCCGATGTCGACGGTGCCAGCCACTGGTTCGCGCGCGCCGTCGAAAACGATCCTACGAACCCTGTTGGGCTCAATGGTCTTGGTCTGTGTCACCAGGTGCGGGCCGATCATGCGGCGGCGGTGCGTTCGTTCGAGACGGCACTCACGCGGGACGCCCAATACCCTGAAGCACTTGGCAACCTCGCGGTGTCGCTCCAATGTCTCGGTCGCCATGAAGATGCGCTTGAGGTGGGCCGCCGGGCCGTCGAAGCCGCACCGCAAGACGCGAACGCGATCTTGAACTTGGGTCACATTTTTCAGTCGCTCGGCCGTCATGCCGAAGCGGTCGAGACCTATCAGCAAGCACTCAGTATTGATCCCACTTTGCCGAGCGCCCGGGCGTATTTGCTGCACTCCCGGCGCCATATATGCGAATGGGACGGTGACGCCGAGCTCGTGGCCAAGGTGATCCACGACGTGCAGGCGGGGGCACAGGTGCCACCCTTCGCCCTCGCCGGCACAATCGCGGATCCGGAGACGCGCCTTATTGCAGCGCGCCGCTCGGCGGCGGCACATCAACTCCATAGCGCGCGCGCCGCCCCCGAGGCGAAGCCAGCCAAGACTTCTCTGCGCGTTGGATTTGTGTCGCCAGACTTTCGCACCCACAGCTTGGCGATGTCGTTCTCAAGTGTGCTGGCTGCGCGGCATGATCCAGATATCGAGTGGGTGGGATACTCGGTTGCCACGGGCGATGCAGACCGGCAGACCGGCGACCTTGCGGCCGCATTCGATCAAATGACGGACCTAGACGGTCTCACTGCGGCGGCGGCCAGTTCGCGCATTCGGTCGGACGGTATCGACGTCCTGGTGGATTTGGCCGGGCACACGCGGGGGGGCCGCCTGGATATTTTCGCGCATCAGCCAGCACCGGTGCAGGCCCACTACCTGGGCTACGGCAGCACCGTCGGTGCCGACTACATCCCCTGGCTGATCACCGATCGGACGCATACACCCCCAAACCTTGCCCCCTATTGTTCCGAGGCCCTTGTCTACCTACCAGACACGTTTATGGCGGCCGAACGTATCGCCATTCCCAATGGTACGGCCACACGCGCCCAAGAAGGATTGCCTGAAAGTGGAACCGTCTTTGCGTCGTTCAACGCGACATACAAGTTGGATCCCGAGGCGTTCGCTGTTTGGATGACCATCCTGAAGGCAGTGCCCAACAGTGTGCTCTGGCTGCGTGGCGCAAACGAGTCGATCCAGAGTCGACTAGGGGCGACAGCCACAAACCACGGCGTTGACCCCGAGCGGCTTGTCTTTGCGGCCCGCAGAGACCGACTGGTGCACTTGGCACGACACCAGCTGGCCGATATCAGCCTCGATGCCTTTGGTCATGCCGGCGGCGTGACGACTCTGGACTCGTTGTTGGCCGGGGTCCCTGTCTTGACGGTTGCCGGGGCCAGCCAGAGCGCGCGTACTGGAGCGTCGATTCTTGAGGCGCTCGGCACCCCTGAATGGATTCATGATGACGTCGCCGCCTATGAAGCGGCTGCGATCGCGCTCGGAAGGGCGCCCCACAAGATCAGCGATGCCAAACGAACACTGCAAAAGCAGATTGACGATGCGGCGTTGTTCGACGCGCCCCGCCTTGCTGCCCACCTCAATACCGCGTTTCGGACGATGTACGATATGGCCGCGACCGGGGCACCACCGACGAGCTTCGACGTCGTGTCAGAGACCGCCTGATCGCAAGAACGCATCCATGTGAAAGCGCCGGTGCGCCAGGTCATACATATAGGCCTGTCCGACCGGACAGGCGCGCCGCGAGCCGCAGCAATGCTGGCGACAGTTTTCGCCCTCGGGCAGCCCACTCCCCGCGCACCCTAGAACGTGATTGTGGATGAGATCGTTGCCCGGCACTGGGCAGGCCTTCGTACACGGTCGGTCTGGGCAGGTTTCACACGGGGATGCGCGCTTGTCGGGTGCCGGGAGTGCGAGCGGCGCGCCGAACAACAACGCCGCGCGGTAAGCGTGCCACAAGCCATAATCCGGGTGAATGAACAGCCCGAGCGGCGACGGCGAAACCGCGTCACACTGGGATGCCCAAGTAAGGAATGGCGCAAAGGGCGGCCCTTCGTGGGCGAAAGCAGGCTGCGCGCCCAACTTCTTGGCCACCGACCCGACCACCTGTTCAATCCATCGATTGAGCGGATTGGGCAAACCGTCATGGGCAATCGGGTTCGCTTGAAACGGTTGCCACATTGCCGATCCCGCATTGCCGATGAGAACAACGGTGCCCACCGGACCTTTGTGGAGAATATCGATTGTCCCCTGAGCGGGATGAAAGCCCCCACGAAAGAGAAGTCCGCTCCGCGCCAGATCCCGAACAATGGTATCGATCGTGACAGTCGCGCTCATAGTCGGTCCTTACCGGCACCTCTGCCGGGACGCGGGTCCGCTGCCTAGAGTTCCGGCGAGCAGAGAACCATCATCTTCTGGACCTGCATGTCGTGCATGGTGTGTGGAATACCACCCACACCGAGACCCGACTGTCGAAGACCCGCAAATGGCATCCAGTCGACGCGGAAAGCCGTGTGGTCGTTGATCATGACCGCAGACGCATCAAGGCGCGAATAGACCCGCATCGCCCGATCGATGTCTTTGGTAAACACGGCGGCCTGGAATGCGAACGGCAGTGCATTTGCACGCTCAATCGCTTCATCCATGTCGTCGTAGGGATACACACACACCACCGGGCCGAATATTTCTTGTTGAGACACGCGGGCGTCATCGGGCGGGTCGTACAACACCGTGGGTCGATAGCAGTTGTGATCCATCGGCTCGCCGCCAGCGAGAACCTCGGCGCCACGATCGATTGCCTCCGTCGTCCAATCGTGCACACGCTCTACTTCGCGGGGGCGGATGAGCGGCCCAACCTCGGTGTCGGCCCGTGTGGGGTCACCAACGATCAGTTTTTCGGCGGCATCGGCCATGGCTTCCGCAAGGGGACGCGCAATGCTTTCGTGCGCAAAGACGCGTTGGACGGAAACGCATACCTGACCCGCGTGATACATGCCGCCTTTGACGAGGGGTGGAACAATCTCCGCCAAGTCAGCATCCGGCCCCACAATGACCGGAGCGGCGCCACCATGTTCGAGGGCACAGCGGGTACCCGGTGCCAGTTGCGAGCGCAGCGACCAACCCACACCGGGACTGCCGATGAAGCTGAAGAACGCGACACGCGGGTCGGTCACCAGTGCCGTCGCCACGTCTCGCGTTTCCGTAACGGTGACCTGACACAATTCTTCCGGAAGCCCAGCCTCGCGCAGGATCTGCACAAAGCGGATACAGGAGAGCGGCGTGTCCTCAGACGGCTTGACGATGACCGGACAGCCGGTTGCGACCGCGGGGGCGACTTGATGGGCGATGAGATTGAGCGGGTGATTGAACGCGCTGACGGCGACCACGACGCCGATCGGTTCCAGAGTCGTCGCGGCGAAACGATTGGCGGAGGCGGCATTGACGTTCATCGGGATGATTTCACCGGTGGCGCTTCTAAGTTCCTCGACGCAGGCCTCAACGCTGCTAATGGCGCGAACGACTTCGATTCGCGAATCGATCAACGGTTTGCCACCTTCACGGGCCGCATCGAGCGACAACTGCTCGATTTGGTCATTCATGATGTCGACGGCTTTGGATAGGATTTCGATGCGCCGTGGTTTGGGCAGCCAGGAATCGCGATCGCGAAATGCCTGATAGGCGGTTGAGAGTGCCGCCTCCACGGCGGTGCCGTTGGCGGCATCGACCGTCGCGATGACGCTTCTATCATAGGGCGCAAAGACCTGTTTTTGCGCTTCTGATGGTGTGGCCCCAACGACCATGAGCCGATAATGCGGTGTTGTGTCTGACATGAACCCTCTCGACGCGCGTTTGCAGTGTCTACCTTAGCGCTGGCAGGGTCCGGTCGCTATCGGATCGGTTGGAGGAGGAATGGCGCGGCTGGGAAGATTCGAACTCCCGACCCCTAGATTCGTAGTCTAGTG
>Ga0055584_100004671_pt1 | contig 13406 bp, 11 predicted proteins | sample OSDHelmetaG_FD_58716 | JGI IMG/M metagenome (GOLD analysis project Ga0055584, IMG submission 58716) | Pelagic marine sediment microbial communities from the LTER site Helgoland, North Sea, for post-phytoplankton bloom and carbon turnover... | ecosystem: Environmental > Aquatic > Marine >... | reverse complement strand
TGCGTGCCTCGTTGGCACGGACACTGACCTTGAGTCCCCCGGTGTTCCTGTTCGACGAGCCCTTCGGCGCCGTCGACGAGATCACCCGCGAACATCTCAACGAAGAGACGCAACAGCTCTTCCAGCGCGAAGGTTTCGCGGGCCTGTTCATCACGCACTCGATCGGCGAGGCCGTCTTCATGTCGACACGTGTCATCGTGATGTCGGCCCGACCCGGCCGCATCGTGGCCGAGTTCGAGGTCCCGTTCGAGTACCCCCGCCATCCCGATCTCCGCTTCGAACCAGCCTTCGCCGAACTGAGCGGTGAGGTCTCTCATCAGCTGCGAGGCTCCCACTCATGACCGACATCGAGGACACAGCACGCCAGACGGCGTACCAGGGTGAGACGCTCGCCGGGGCCGTCTCACCGAGTGCACTCCCGACTCCCGGTGCGGCCCCGCGAAAGGGGCGCGCCCGCAGGGTCGCCGAGCAGGTTCTCCCGCCGCTGCTGATGGGGGTCCTCCTCATCGCGGCCTGGTACTTCGTGTCGTACGTGATGCTCGACGAGTCGCGTCGATTCCTGCTGCGACCCCCGCACGAGGTCCTGCAGGTCGGCTTCCTCGACTGGGACAACTTCTCCGAGATCCTGAGCGGCCTGTGGTCGAGCACCAAGGTCGCCATGACCGGGCTCTCGATCTCGATCGTGCTCGGCTTCACGCTGGCGACGATCATGAGCCAGACCAAGATCATGGAACGTGCGCTGTACCCGTACCTCGTGATGCTGCAGGCCGTCCCGATCCTCGCGATCGTCCCGCTGATCTCGTTCTGGTGGGGCACCGGCCAGCAGTCACGGATCATCGTCTGCGTGATCATCTCGCTGTTCCCGATCATCGTGAACACCCTGTTCGGGCTGCAGTCGGCCGAACGAGGGATGCACGACCTCTTCACCCTGCACCATGCGAACCGTTTCACCCGGCTGCGCAAGCTGATGTACCCGGCGGCAATGCCGGCGATCTTCGCCGGGTTGCGCATCTCGGCGGGCCTGTCGGTGATCGGCGCGATCGTCGGCGACTTCTTCTTCGCCCGCGGCGACGTCGGCATCGGCCAGTTGCTCCGTCGCTACGCCAGCCAGCTGCAGGGCGAGGAACTCCTCGCCGCAGTGATCATGTCGTCGGCACTGGGCGTGACCGTGTTCCTGCTCTTCGGTTGGATCCAGAACCTCGCGATCGGCAAGTGGTACGACGCCACCGACTGATCTGCCGTTCGAAACCGCAACACACCACCAAACACCTGAACCATCAGGGGGAGAAACCACCACCATGAAACAGCGCAGAACCTCTCGCTACGTCGCCGGTGTCGTCACACTCGGGCTCGTCGTCGCAGCCTGCGGTGGCGACGACGACGACGCCGCACCCGCCGATTCCGCAGCCGAGTCCACCGCTGAGGAGACCGGCGAGATGTCCGAGGAGACAGGCGACGCCGCAGGCGGTGCCGCGATCGACCTCGCGAGCGTCTGTCCGAGCCCACTCGTGATCCAGACCGACTGGTGGACGGAGTCGGAGCACGCCGCGCTCTACCAGATGATCGGCGACGACTACACCGTCGACACCGACAACAAGGTCACGACCGGTTCGTTGGTCGTCGCCGGAGAGCCGACCGGCATCCAGCTGGAGGTCCGGGCAGGTGGTCCGGCGATCGGCTTCAACCCGCCGCGCGTGAACATGTACACCGACGACTCGATCCACATCGGCTACACCAGCACGGACGGCCAGGCCCAGGCGTGGGAGGATCTGCCGCTCGTCGGCGTCATCGCACCGCTCGAGAAGAACCCGCAGATCGTGATGTGGGATCCCGAGACATACCCCGACGTGCAGACCATCGCCGACGTCGGCGAGGCCGGCATCACCGTCAACCTGTTCGGTGGGGCGCCCGGATTCCCCGAGGCCTTCGTGGCGCTGGGCATCTGGACCGAGGACCAGATCGACAAGTCCTACGACGGGACGCCGGCCCGGTTCGTCTCTGAGGGCGACATCGCCCAGCAGGGCTTCGCCTCCGCCGAGCCGTACCTGTACAAGAACACGTTCGAGGAGTACGGCCGGGACGTCGCCTTCGAGCTCCTGCACGACGCCGGTTACCAGGTGTACTCACAGGCGCTCGGCGTCAAGCCGACCGACCTCGAGGAGCTCCGCCCCTGCCTCGAGCTGTTCGTGCCCATCACGCAGCAGGCGGTGATCGACTACGCCGACGACCCGACCCGCACCAACGCGATGATCGTCGACGTCGTCGAGCAGTTCAACGCGGACTGGGTCTATCCCGCCGGCGTCGCCGAGTTCGCAGCGCAGACGATGTCCGAGTTGGAACTGCACGGCAACGGCCCCGACTCGACCGTCGGCAACTTCGACTTCGACCGTGCCGACGAACTGATCACCACGATCCGCGACGCCGGCGCCGAGGTGCCCGCCGACCTGACGGCCGAGGACATGTACACCAACGACTTCATCGACGAGTCGATCGGCTTCTGACCTGACCACGAGATGACCGACGAACGGGGGTCCGGTGCTCCGGCACGGGGCCCCCGTTTCGCGTCCGCGAGACTGATCGGCATGACGGCGATCGACGACGGGCGCGGATACGGACGTCGAGCCGGGTCGTACGACGCCGAGCTCGTGGAGGTCGACGCCGGCACGCCGGCGGGAGAACTGCTTCGCCGGTACTGGCACCCGATCGCGCGTTCGGCGGAAGCCACGTGGCTCCCCCGTGACGTGCGTGTGCTCGGCGAGGACCTCGTGCTGTACCGGAGCCTGACGGGAGAGCCCGGCCTCGTGCTGCCCCGCTGCTGCCATCGGGGTACCAGCCTGTTCTACGGCAAGGTCGAGGACGACGGCATCCGGTGCCCGTACCACGGCTGGCTGTTCGCAGCCGACGGCGTGTGCCTCGACCAACCGTGCGAGCCCGACCGCGGTCGCAACCGGGAGTCGTACCGGCAGCCGTGGTACCCGGTCGTCGAATATCACGGCCTGATCTTCGCCTACCTCGGGCCGGCGGAGAAACAACCGGTGTTCCCTCGCTACGACATCTTCGAGGACCTCGACACCGGCACCGAAGAGATCGTCATCATCGACCACTTCGCGTTCGGCGGGCCGAGCGACGCACCGTGCAACTGGTTCCAGACGCACGAGAACGCGATGGACCCCTACCACGTGTTCATCCTCCACAACGCGATCAGCGGCCCGCAGTTCGACCCGAAGCTCGAGATCTGGCCGACCATCGACTGGCAACGCAACGATCTGGGCGTGACGGCGACCCAGGACCGTGAGCTTCCCGACGGCACGACGCTGCATCGCGTCACCGAGATCCGGGTCCCGACCGTGCGCGTGATCCCGACGCCGACGCTCACCGTCCTCGGCAAGACGAACAACATGTCGTGGGCCCTCCCGATCGATGCCACCACGACGCGGGTGTATGCAATGGTGCGCAAGCCGAAGGAGCGGCCGCCGCAGGGTTTGCCCCTCTACGCGGACGGCAAGAGCTGGTTCGATCTGACCGACGAGGAACACCAGCGGTACCCAGGGGACTACGAGACGCAGGTCGGGCAGGGCCCGATCACCCTGCACAGCGAGGAACGGCTGTCGTCGACCGATCGTGGCGTGTCGATGGTGCGCCGCCAGTTCAAAGAGCAGGTCCGGCGCGTCGCCGACGGACTCGACCCGGTCGGGGTCCACTTCGATCCCGACGAAGCGCTCCAGTCGGTGGTGGCCGGCAACTACATCGTCGGGCCCGAGACCGACCCGGCTTCGACACCCCTCTCGGAGACGCTCCGGTCAGCCTGATCGTCGAGCCGCGGCCGTTCTGCGGCGTACGGCCGTCGCACCGAACCGTGAGCCGCTCAGGTCGGTGAGCACGGCATCGGCACTGTTCCGCCCGGCGGCACCGAACACGCCGGCGCCCGGGAACGTGCCGGCGCCCGACAGGTACAGCCCGTCGACGGGAGTCCGGTAGCGCGTCGTCTCGCGCTGTCGGCCGAGCAGCGCCCTCAACGGCGGACCGGTGTATGCCGGGGTGTGTCCGCGGTGCATCTGGAACTCGGACTCGTACCGATCGGGCGTCATCACCCGCCACCGGTCGATCTGCAACGTGCCCGGCTCCATGAAACCGTCGAGCAGGTCGAGCCACCGCGACGGCTCGTCCGAATCCGGCCAGCCACCGTCGAGCGCGTACGGCGTGAACAGGACCTCGAGGCTGAGGACGTGCTGATCGGGTGTCGGCTGCATCTCGCCGTCGAGCACGGTCGGGACGTTCACGAGGAACGTCGGGTGCTCGACGACGCGGCCCTCCCTGCGCAACGCGTGGGCGCGGGCGAGCTGCTCGGGACTGGGTGCGACGAGCGTCGTCGGCGCCAGCGAGTCGGCGCCCGGAACGAGCGCGTCCACGAGGGCTGCGTCCCGATAGGTCGGCAACCCGGTCAGCACGGCGTCGACCTTCGACTCGTAGCCCTCGTGGACCGGCGCCGACCGGTATCGATCGACGGTGCGGCGGGCGGCACGGGGCGCCGCCTCGAGCCAATCGACGAACACCCGATGGGGATCGCACGCCGCGACGACCCGGTCGCTGCGGAGCACGCTGCCGTCGGTCAGTCGGACTCCGGCAGTCGCACCGTCGTGCACGAGGAGTCGGTCGACCGTCCGATCACAGAGCACACGGCCGCCCGCATCGTCGAAGCTCGCCCGTACCGCGTCGGTCAGCGCGCCGCTGCCGCCCACGGGCCGACCGGTCCTGATCAGGTGGCGAGTGGCGTAGAGCGCGGCCGCCATGCCGGTCCCCGACGTCGTCGGGGGCACGCCCCAGACGCTCGGTCCGGAGCTGACGGCGGGCATCATCACGTGCCAGTCGTCGAAGTACTGCGACATCACGTCACTCATGCTCATCCGGCTCCACCGCAGCAACCGAGCGGCGCCGGCGGCCCGCTTCGAGGCGATGGCGCCGAGCATCCGTCCGGTGGACGGTTTCGTGCGGGCGATCTCCAACGCGAGTTCGGCGACGGGCAACGCATCCGCGAGATACCGGCGGTACCCGGGCACCTGATCGGGGTAGGCGGCCTCGAGGGCCTCGAGATGGGCGTCGACGTCGTGGAGGAACACCCACGGAGGCGAGCCGTCGTGGAATCGGTGCACCCCGCCGATCTCGGGCTCCACGTATCGCAGCCCGTACGTGGCGAGGTCGAGTTCGTCCGCGATCGGCATGCCCCGGACCATCGTGTGGTCGCAATTGCAGATGTTGAAGCGGGCATTCAGGTCGCTCACCGTCGACGCACACCCCCCGACCTCGCTGCGTGCCTCGACGAGCAGTGTGTCGACGCCCGCCCGCGCCAGGTAGGCCGCGCAGATGAGGCCGTTGTGACCGGCACCGACGACGATGACCTCGGCGTCGCGCTGTGCGTCCATCGCTCCGACGCTAGACCCGGTCGCGCCGCTCACCCCTCACCGGCGCGGTCGACCAGCACGTGGAGGAGCACGTTGGCGCCCGCCTCGATGTCGGCCGGTGCGGTGAACTCGGCGATGTTGTGGCTGAGGCCGCCGACGCTGGGGGTGAAGATCATCGCCGTCGGACACACGCGGGCGAGCATCTGGGCGTCGTGGCCGGCGCCGCTCGACATGCGACGGGTGGTGTGTCCGAGGCGCTCGGCGGTCGACTCGACCAGGTCGATCATCGAGGCGTCGAAGTCGACGGGCTCGAACCGCGCCAGGGTTCTCGAGTCCACGTCGACCCCCTCATCGGCGGCCGCCGCGGCGACGAACGTCGCGATCCGTCGCTCGGCCTCCTGCAACGCCGGCTCGGCGGCATTGCGCACATCGATCGTCATCGTGACCGTCGACGGTACGACGTTCACGAGGTCGGGCTGAACGTCGAACCGGCCGACGGTGCCGACCTGACCGCCGCCCAGCTCGCCGGTGAGGTCCCGGACGTACCCGGCGATCCGCGCCGCAACGAGCAGCGGGTCGCGCCGGAGATGCATCGGTGTCGTCCCGGCGTGGGCCGAGCGTCCCGAGATCGTCAGCTCGGCCCAGGAGATGCCCTGCACACCTTCGACCACACCGATCGTGACGCCGGCGTCCTCCAGGATCGGCCCCTGTTCGATGTGGAGTTCGACGAAGCAGTGCGGGAACTCGACCGCCGGTACCGGCACGTTCCCCGTGTAGCCGATGCGTTCCAGCTCGTCTCCGAGACGAGCACCGTCGTCGGCGGCTCGGATGTCGAGCGCGTCCTCCAGTCCGAGTCCGCCGACATGGACGAGACTGCCGAGCATGTCGGGGGCGAAACGGGCCCCCTCCTCGTCGGTGAAGAAGGCCACCGTGAGGCTCCGTCGAAGTCGGAGCCCGCTCGTGATGACGGTCTCGATCACCTCGAGGCCCGCGAGCACGCCGAGATTGCCGTCGAACCTGCCACCGGTCCTGACCGTGTCGATGTGCGATCCGGTCATCACCGGAGCGAGTTGCGGCTCGGTGCCGGGCAGCGTGGCGAAGACGTTGCCGATCCGGTCGATCCCGACGTCGAGGCCGAGGTCCCTCATCCAGGCCACCACGAGATCACGACCCTCCCGGTCGGCATCGGTCAGCGCCAGTCGCGCGCATCCGCGTTCACCGTTCGGACCGAGTACGGCACCGATCTCACCGAGTTCCTCGAGGCGGCGGTGCAGCCGTGCTCCGTCGACCCGGAGCTCGGCGGCGTCATGTGGCATGAGCAGGCAAGTTACCGGAATACGTGGCATCCTGAGACGGTTGAACCCGACAAGTCGGTTCATCGGCTGTCGGAAGAGGTGACCATCGTGAAATCGGGTTCGTTGCAGCTCGGCACCGTGTCGGGCATTTCCGTCAAGGTGCACTGGAGCGTGGCGGTCATCGGCATGCTCCTGGGTGCCAGCCTGGGGCAGGCGATCGGCTGGGTCCCCGCCGTGATCGGCGTCCTGTTGTTCATGGGCTCGATCCTGGCTCACGAGTTCGGTCACGCGCTCACCGCCCGGCATTTCGGCGTCGGGACCGAGTCGATCCAGCTCTGGGCGCTGGGGGGTGTCGCCCGTCTCACGAAGGAGTCGCCCTCTGCCAAGGCCGAAGGGTGGATCGCGGCGGCCGGCCCACTCGCCAGCGTGCTGCTGGCCGTCGGCAGCATGGGGACATGGTGGCTGCTCGGAGGCGTCGACGCGTCCAGCGACTACATCGGTCTGCTCGGCTGGCTCGGTCTCATCAATGCGCTGCTCGCAGTGTTCAACCTGCTTCCGGGATCACCCCTCGACGGTGGCCGCATCCTCAAGGCGGTCCGCTGGGGTATGCACGGTGACCGTCATCGGGCCGCACGCGAAGCCGGCCGCGCCGGCGTCGTACTCGGCTGGCTGGTCGCCGGGTTCGGCTTCTTCCTGATCCTGCAGGCGCAGAGCGGTGTCTGGTTGATCATCACGGGGGTGTTCATCGCCGTGAACGCACACGTCGAGATCGCGGCGGCGAACATCGCCGGACGTCTCGCCGGCCACAAGGTCCGTGACCTGACCTGGTTCGGCGTCGCCGAGGCCGGTGCCGACATGGACGCCGACTCGATGCTGTGGCAGCGGAGTCGGCTCGGCTCCGCCGGGGCCGTCGCGGTCACCGACGATGCCGGGCTCCCCCAAGGCCTCGTGCTCGAAGACGACATGTGGGCCCTGCCCGCCGACGAACGGCCGTGGGTGATGCTGACCAACATGATGGTGCCGTTCGACCGGACGGCACGGGCCGACCCGGACGACGACCTGGCCTCCGTGCTCCCTCAGATCAATCCGGCGCGTCCCATCGTCACGGTCTGGGAGGAGGGCCGCCTGGTCGGACTCGTCCCGCCGCGACGACTGCGGGAACGGCTCGCCGAAGCGGGCCTCTGACCGTCGATCAGGCGTCGGCGACGCTCCAGTTGCGTTTCGCGACGGGCGCCTGGTCACTCCAGGGGAAGTTGATCCACAGGTCGGTGCGCTTCCAGACGTAGTCGCACTTGACGACCGAGTGCGACTTCTCGTAGATCACCGCGGTGCGGACCTCGCCGACCTTGCCTTCGCAGAAGTCCTCGACACTCTTCAGGGTGTGGCCGGTGTCGGCGACGTCGTCGACGATGAGGATCTTCGCCTCGTGCAGGTCGACGAAGTCGGGCGCCGGCGGGAGGATCCGCGGCACCTCGAGGCGTTCATCGACACCCGTGTAGAACTCGACGTTCATCGTGTAGGTGTTCTTGACGGACAGGGCATAGCCCATCGCCCCGCCGATGAGGAGGCCGCCTCGGGCGATCGAGAGCACCATGTCGGGCTCGAAGTCGTCGTCGGCGACCATCTGCGCCAGCTCTCTCGATGCGGTGCCGAACCGCTCCCACGTCAAGATCTCGCGCTCCTCAGACATATGTGGGCACGCTACCGCGTCCGCGTCCGGTCGATCACACGTCGGCGATGTCGATCGGGCGAACGGGCACCCGGTCGATCCGGTGAGGACGACCGGCCTGGCGGAGCGCGTCACGGATCGCCGCCGCGATCGCCGGGGTGACCGAGATGCACGGCGGCTCACCCACCCCTTTCGCTCCGAGCGGGGCGAGCGGTTCGGGCTCTTCGATCAGTGTCGCGACCACGTCGGGCATGTCGAGCATCGTCGGCAGCAGGTAGTCGGTGAAGCTCGCGTTGCGGATGGTGCCGTTGATCTGCACGATCTCTTCCATCACCGCCAGACCGAGGCCCTGGGCGATCCCACCCTCGATCTGTCCGACGACCGACAGCGGGTTCAGTGCCCGCCCGACGTCCTGCGCGGTGGCCACCTGGACGACCTTCACCAAACCGAGTTCGACGTCGACGTCGACGACCGCCCGGTGGGCCACGAATGCGAAGGCCGTGTGACAGTCGCCCTGTCCGTGCTCGTCGAGCTCTTCGGTCGGCCGGTGCCGGTAGACCGCCGTCTGTTCGATCTCCCCTCGCGCCGTGGCCTCGGCGACGGGGACGCGGAACGGGCCGGCGGTGTCGATCACGTCGGTGCCGTCGATGGCCAGCGTGTTGGCGTCGAGGCCGTTGAGCATCGCCAGGTTGACGAACAACGTGTCGCGCACCGCTTCGCACGCCGCGGCCACCGCGCCGCCGCTCATCCAGGTCTGGCGGGAGGCCGACGTGGATCCTGCGGAACCGACCGAGGTGTCGATGCGGTCGAGGACGACATCGTCGACGCCGAGGATCGTCCGGGCGATCTGCCCGGCCAACGTGACGAAGCCCTGCCCGACCTCTGATGTGGCGAACTTCAGGGTGGCGACGCCGCCTGCCAACCGGCACCGCGCGGTCGAGTAGTCGTCGAAGCCTTCCGAGTACATGAGGTTCTTCATCGACACCCCGTAGCCGATCCCGCGGACGACGTGTTCGACGTCCGCGGTCCGGCCGGCGCCACCGGGCAGTCGCATCACGTCCCCGTCGTGCCCGCCGACCGGCTCGTTCGGGAACGGGAGGGCCACGGTCTCCCGGATGCACTGCTCGACCGGCGCCACACTGTCCATCACCTGTCCGGTGATCAGGGTGTCGCCCGTCCGCATCGCGTTGCGGAGCCTGATGTCGACCGGGTCGACGCCACACGCCTCGGCGAGTCGGTCCATCTGCGATTCGTGGGCGAAACATGCCTGCACCACACCGAACCCGCGCATCGCACCGCAGGGCAGGTGGTTCGTCCGGACCGCGTACCCGTCGACGACCGCGTTCGCGCACCGGTACGGGCCCTGCGCGTGGGTGATCGCGTTCAAGAGGACCGCCGACGAGGTCGACGAGTAGGCCCCACCGTCGAACACGAACCGTGCCTCGATCTTGACGATCTCGCCGTCGCTGGTCGCGTGATGCCGCATCCAGATGGTCGCGGGGTGCCGGTGGACGTGCCCGAGGAAGCTCTCCGCCCGGCTGTAGTGCAGACGCACCGGTCGGCCGAGCCGGAGCGCCAACAGGCAGGAATGCACCTGCAGCGAGATGTCCTCACGCGCGCCGAACGCGCCGCCGACACCGGCGAGCACCAGCCGGACCTGCTCCTCCGGCAGCCCGAGGCAGGCGGCGATCTGCCCACGGTCCTCGTGCAACCACTGCGTCGCGACGAACAGCTCGACGCCATCGCCCCCGCTGTCGGGAACGGCGAGGGCAGCTTCCAGTCCGAGGAAGGCCTGGTCCTGCATGCCGAGCTCGTAGGTGCCCTCGACCACGACGTCGCCGGTCACGGCGGGGTCGCCGTGGACGATCCGCTGCTGACGCAACATATTCCCGGCGGGGTGGATGTCGGGTGCCCGACCGTCGACCACCGACTCGGGGTCGAGCACGGGATCCAGCACCTCGTAGTCGACGAGGATCGCCTCGAGCGCTCGCCGGCACGTCTCGGGATGATCGGCCGCCACGGCGGCGACGGGTTCGCCCACGTACCGGACGACGTCGGATGCGAACACCGGCTGGTCCTGGTCGATCAACCCGTAGTGCATCGCGCCGGGGACGTCGTCGGCCGTGATCACGGTCTCGACACCGTCGATCTGCCAGGCAGCCGAGAGGTCGATCCGGACGATCCGGGCGTACGGGTGCGGTGACCGCAGTGTCGCTCCCCACAGCGCACCGTCGCCGCCGAGGTCACTGGAGAACTCGAACGATCCCAGTGCCTTGGCGATGCCGTCGGGCCGCGTCGGCGACCCGCCGAGCACACCCTCACGAACCGAACGGTCCACGCCGGTGATGCTCATGTCGCCGCCGCGCGGGCGACCGACACCCGCTGGACCGCTTCGATGATGCGTCCGTAGCCGGTGCACCGGCAGACGTTGCCGGACAGCTCTTCCCGGATGACGATCTCGGTCGGTGCCGGATCGTGTTCGAGCAGGTGGTGTACTGCGAGGATCAAACCGGGTGTGCAGAAGCCACACTGCACCGCACCGGTCTCGACGAACGCGGTCTGGACGTCGGTGGGCACGTCACCGAGCCCCTCGACGGTCACGATCGGTTCGTCGACGGCACTGGCCGCGAGCACGAGGCAGGCGCAGACCAGCTCGCCGCCCACCTGGACGGAACACGAGCCGCACTCTCCCTGCTCGCAGGCCCCCTTCGCGGCCTTCAGCCCGAGTCGTTCGCGCAGCACGTAGAGCAGGTTCTCCCCGAGCCAGGCGTCGCGGATCTCGTGATCGTGTCCGTTGACGTGGAGGGTGAAGAACTCGCTCATGTCTCCCCTCCCGGAAAGGCCCGCCGGAGTTGCCGACGGACCATGACGTCGACGGCGTGGCGTCGATAGGCAGCCGACGATCGGTGGTCGTCGATGGGGCGGCTCGCATCGGCGGCGAGCCCGCCCGCCGAAGTGATCACCTGGGCGGCGAGGGATCGTGACGACCAGTCGGCGCTGGCCGCCACGAGTGACTCCGCCTCGGGGACGCGGATGACCGTGGGCGCGACAGATCCGAGCGCGATCCGTACCGAGCGGGACGGGACATCGGTCGCGACGCAGGCACTCGCCGTCGCGATCACCATCGCGTTGCGCACACCGACTTTGCTGTAGCCCTGGGCGCCCTCGAGCAGCGGCACGGTGATCGATTCGATCAGCTCGCCCGGGCGGAGTGCAGTGTGTTTCACGCCGAGCATGAAATCGGCGATCGGGAGCGAACGACGGCCCGAGGCGTCGATGAGGTCGACGGTTGCGTCGTGCGCCACCAATACGGGAAGACCGTCGCCGGCAGGCGAACATGTCGCCAGGTTGCCGCCGACGGTACCGGCAGCGCGGATCTGCGGACTTCCGACGGTTCGTGCGGCCTCCGCGAGCGCTGGCACGGAGGAACGCAGCGGTTCCCGTTCGATCTCGGCCCACCGGACGCCGGCACCGAGTGTGAGTGTGCGCGCCCGGGGGTCGATCGTCCACGAACCGAGCTCCGGCACTCGATTGAGGGCGATGACCGAAGCGTGTTCCCATGGTAGGTCACGGTGCCGCTCGTTGATCTCGACCATCAGGTCCGTACCACCGGCGAGCAGGAGCGCGTCGGGTGTCGCCCCTGCGGCGGTGACGGCGTCGGCCAGTGAGGTCGGGATGAGTACCGGCATCGATGCCGACGTTACAAAAGGTCGGCCCGTCCGGACGACCACTCGGGTGCGCCGCGTCGTGCTCCGCCCCGCTCGTGTCGGACGGCGAGTGAGCGTGTGGGGACCGAATCATCCGACGACGACGCCCTCGATGCCTTCCTCGGCGGGCGGATACCGCGGGTCGATCGCCTCGAGGTGATGGCGGAGGATCCGGGCCACCACGAGGTTGCGGACCCACTTGCGGTCCGCCGGAACCACGTACCACGGCGCGTCGTCGGTCGTCGCCTCACGGATCGAGTCGCGGAACGCGGTGCGGTACTCGTTCCAGAGAGCACGATCGTCGAGGTCGCCCGACCGGAACTTCCATCGTTCGTCGGGATCGTCGACCCGGTCCTGGAGTCGTTCGCGCTGCTCGTCCTTCGACACGTTCAGGTAGATCTTCACGACGCGAGTGCCCTCGTCGACGAGGAGGCGCTCGAAGTCACGGAGGTGCTCGTAGCGGCGGCGCCAGACCGGCTCGGGTGCGAATCCCTTGACCCGCGCGACCAGGACGTCTTCGTAGTGGCTCCGGTTGGAGATGCCGATCGTGCCCTTGGCCGGTGTGTGGGCGTGGACGCGCCACAGGAAGTCGTGCCTGAGTTCCTCGTCGGTGGGGACACCGAAGGCGTTCACGTCGATGCCGGCCGGGTTGACGCCGGTCATGACGGAGTGGATGGTGCCGTCCTTGCCGCCGGCGTCGGTCGCCTGCAGCACGACGAGCAACGCGGCCTCCTCCTCGGCGAACAGGCGTCGCTGGAGTTCCGAGACGGCCGCGATCTCGGTGACGAAGTCGGCCTTGCCCTGGGCCTTGTGCCAATCGAACCTCTCGCGCGGGTCGTGGTCGTCGAGGTCGACGGTTTCGTCGGCCCGGCAGGCGGCGACGACGGGGTCGATGCCACGGGTGGTCACGGGCGGACGGTACACCTTCGCCACGCCGCTCGGCCCCGCAACGGTCGGTCCGGGTGAGGCCTCCGGACAGCGCCGCGGCGATACCGGCGGCGCTCTGCGGCGATGCGACCCCCGGGCGCGTGACGATGCGGTGACGGCAGCCGGGCTTGATGTCGATGACCCCGAATCGATGCAGTAATGTCCGTCACACTTCGCAGCGGCACTGCCGCCCAGCCCTCCCGGGAGGATCCACATGACTGCACCTGCCCGAACAGTCCGACGTTGGCACCGCAGCCTCGCCCTGCTCGCGGTCGGCGGCATGCTGGTCACCGCATGTGGCGGTGATGACGACGACAGCTCCGAGTCGGACGCCGAGCCGACCCGGGAGGACGATGGCGGTGACGCGACCGCCGACGACGATGGCGGTGACGCGACCGCCGACGACGAT
>Ga0055584_100004669_pt1 | contig 13411 bp, 11 predicted proteins | sample OSDHelmetaG_FD_58716 | JGI IMG/M metagenome (GOLD analysis project Ga0055584, IMG submission 58716) | Pelagic marine sediment microbial communities from the LTER site Helgoland, North Sea, for post-phytoplankton bloom and carbon turnover... | ecosystem: Environmental > Aquatic > Marine >... | reverse complement strand
TTTTTTTCTTTTTTGTGAAACAAAAAGCAACGGCATGTTCAAGAACTCAATCGGCCTTGAAAATGGAATACATTATCCCCCCAAGCCTCATTGACGCAATCAATAACCTTATCAAGACGGCATTCTTCGGGCACAAAAGCGAAGCAACATGAGCCACTTCCCGATAGCATGGGACAAATGCCAAAATGATCGAAAAGGAGATCAAACAAAGGTTTAATAAAGCAATATTTATCTAAAACGACCTGCTCCAAGTCATTTGATATAAAGTCAGAAATGCTGATTTCATTCTCTTCCAAAGCTTGGATCCTTTTCTCTGCGGATTCTTTCGAGGAATAAGCATCTTTTCTTTTGCTCAGTCCAGCATATATCGCACCTGTCGAAAATCCGAGGGGCGGCTTGAATAAGAAAAGTCTTTTTCCTACCAAATGATCACTCGCTTTTTTGTTAAGGGGTCTCACATTTTCGCCCCGACCTGTCGCCACACAAGCACCATCAACTAGAAAACTAGGGCAATCGGAACCCAATTGGGATGAAATCTCCTTCAGTTTCTCGAAGGTTAAGGGGGCGATACTCCATAAGTTAAGAGCTTTGAGAACAGCCACGGCATTGGAACTACCTCCTCCAAGTCCAGCCATTGAAGGGATCCTCTTTTTAATGGTGATTCGAAAACCGGTCTCGTCCTCAGTTTCCTTCCGCCATAGCTCAACGGCTTGCCAGGCTAAGTTTTTTTCACCATTCAACTCAGGCGCTCCTTCACAAATACAGGATGTCTCTGCTTTGTTTTCGGTTCGCTCCAAGGTCACTAAATCGTAAAGGTTAATCTTGGACATCAGGGTAACAACTTCGTGAAATCCATCTGGGCGTGGACCAATGACGGCCAAATTAAGATTCACTTTGGCCGGTGCGGGAATAGAAATGCTGCGAATGGCCGTTTTTCGGTTCATTGATTGCTAATTTACCTTAGCCCGAGAGCTTGTGGGTGGCGATGAGAAAGATTAGGATTGGCTCGAATCATCAGGCAAGCATGATAAAAGGATGAACGATATGGTTCCATCAGTTATTTTAGCCTTGGATGTAAAGGACAAAACGAAAGCTCGAGCTACTCTTGAAGCAGTTGGAGAAAAGCTCGAATGGGTAAAGATTGGACTTCAAACCTATTTGCGGGACGGCCCTGAATTCGTTCGGGAAGTCGCTGATTCAGGCAAGAATGTTTTCCTTGATCTCAAGCTTTATGATATACCAAACACTATGGTTAAGTCACTAGAAAGCTTGGTTGATCTTCCTGTTGGAATGCTTACATTACACGCATCTGCGGGTCCGGAAGCTCTCACGAAGTGCGCTCAATTTGCCGAGGAACTTATGCCAGATACGATTCTCTTAGCAGTAACCGTCTTAACTTCGATGGATCAAGATATTCTTTCCTCTATTGGCGTAAATTCATCCGTCGAAAAACAAGTCAATCGCCTTGCCTCTCTCGCAACAGAGTCTGGCATCGGTGGTATTGTATGTTCTCCCCTGGAACTGGCTAGGCTACGACCTCTACTGCCCGACAAGATCAAACTCGTCACTCCTGGAATTAGGCCTTCTGGATCGGAAGCCGGAGACCAAAGGAGAATAATGACTCCTGCAGCAGCAAGGAAAGCCGGGGCCGACTATTTGGTCATCGGTCGACCGATACTCTCTCACGAAAATCCAGCATTTGCCTTGGAAGAAATACAAAATGAGCTTAACCGTACTTCAAACTGCTAATGCACGCTGCAATCCTATTGGCAGCAGGGAGTGGAAAAAGAATGGGTTCTTCCATTTCCGACAAGCTTCTCCATCCAATTGGTTCAACCACTGCTTTTAGGTTGTCGTGCGAAGCCTTCCTAAGAGCTTCCACCATCGAACTCTTGATTCTGGTCTTTCGGGATGAACTACAAAAGAAGGAAATACAACGGGAATTTGAGCTTGCTACCGCTAAGGCTCAACGCCGTATCCCATTTCACTTAGTCAAAGGCGGAAAGGAAAGACAGAATTCCGTATCCAACGCTCTTTGCGCCTGTAACCCTTCCATTGAATTCGTTCAGGTTCATGACTGTGCACGCCCCATGATTCGTCCGGAAACGATCGAACGACTATCCAGAAAGGTTACCACGGCGGGAGCCATCGCAGTTGCCCGTCCTCTATCGGATTCGATTAGAAAAACTTTTCAAACTTCTCACGATCCTGAAATCCCTCAAAAAACTGAATGCGTAGATCGATCAGACCTATGGCTAATGGAAACACCGCAAGCAACTCGTAGAGATTGGCTAGATGATGGATTGCGAAAAGCTGAAAATCTTGGGCTTACCGTCACCGATGAGCTTTCGGTCATCGAGTTGAACAAACGCAAAGTCGCGTTCCATGACCCAGGTTACCCGAACCCAAAGATAACAAAAGAAAGTGATCTTGCATATATTCAATACCTCCTTGAAAAATGACTGATCTTCCATTTCGTATTGGTCAGGGCTATGACCTTCACCGCTTGACAGCAGAACGCAAACTAATCCTTGGTGGGGTTGAGATTACGCACCCAACAGGATTGCTTGGTCATTCGGATGCGGATTGCCTAACCCACGCTCTTGCCGATGCAATTCTTGGAGCACTCGGTCTTCCTGATATCGGACACTATTTCCCTGACAATGACCCTGGAAATGAGGGTTTGGATTCCCTTCATATATTGGCAAAAGCGGCTGCAGAATGCAGGTCAGCAGGATATATGGTTGGGAATATAGACCTGACTGTTCTTGCCCAAAAGCCAAAATTGGCTCCGCATATAGAAGCAATTAAGAACTCATTATCCAAAATCTTAAAAATCTCCCCAAATCAGATCGGCATAAAAGCAACAACAAATGAAGGACTAGGTCCGGTCGGGCGAGAGGAAGGAATAGCGACTCTTGCAGTCTGCCTTCTCGTTAAAGATCAAACCTGATTAGCCGCAGATCTGGTCTGCCTCGAAAAACCTGTTGATTTCGACCAAAGCAGATTCTGGACTGTCCGAGGCGTGGGCCACATTTTTCATACGATCAGTACCCAAATCACCCCGAATAGTTCCTGAAGGAGCAGTAGTAGAGTCAGTGGGTCCAAGCAAATCCCGAATCCCCTTAATCACATCTTCTCCCTCCAAAACAAGGGCAAGTACGGGTCGTGAGCTCATAAAATTAGCAATCTCCGGGAAAAAAGGGAGGTCTGCAACATGAGCGTAATGCTCGTTTAGAAGATGTTCGTCTAGTTGAATCATCTTACTGGCGATGATAGAATAACCTTTTTCTTCGAAACGGCTGATCACTTGACCGGCTATTTGATTATCTAAACAATCTGGTTTAAGGAGGATGAGAGTTCTCTGCATAATTAAAGAGTTATATGGTTACGGGTCCCAAAAATATTCGTAACGGTTAGATGAAAAAGGGTAGCGACTAAGAATCGGACTTTTTCTCGTCGTCGGAAGAAGGAATGGAGACTTTGTCTTTTCCAGATTGTTGAACGAACTTGATCTTATCATCAGTATCTTCGTCCAAAAGTACTTGAATAGGCTTGGATTTACGAAGGTTCCCAGCAAGGAGTTCCTCCGCTAATATGTCTTCAAGATATCTTTCGACAGCCCTTCGCAAAGGCCGAGCTCCAAGCTTTTTATCATACCCCTTCTCGATTAGGAATTCCTTTACCTCGTCGGCGATGCGGAGCTTGAGTTTTTTCTCAAGTAAGCGATCGGATAATTTGCCTAATTCTAGCTCGACGATTGAACGCATGCTCTCCTTAGCCAACGGACGGAAAATTACGATTTCGGTAAGACGATTGAGAAACTCAGGTTTGAAGGTTTTCTTGGCTTCATCCATTATCTTGCTTTTGGTATTCTCGAAATCCTGTTCATCATCACCAACCGAGAAGCCCATTGATGTCCCACGTTGTAAAATATGGGCTCCGACATTAGAAGTCATGATCAAGATGGTGTTACGAAAATCAACTTTTCGTCCCAAACTGTCAGTAAGCCTTCCATCCTCTAATATTTGGAGAAGGATTTGTGCTACATCTGGGTGAGCTTTTTCAATTTCATCAAAAAGGATCACGGCGTAGGGCTTGCGTCTAATTGCTTCGGTTAATTGTCCGCCCTCCTCGTAACCCACATAACCCGGAGGAGATCCAATCATGCGGGAAACTGCATGTTTTTCCATATATTCCGACATGTCTATTTGTATTAAAGAGTCCTGGTCCCCAAAAATTCTTTCTGCCAAAATTTTGGCCAAATGGGTTTTACCAACACCCGTGGGCCCAAGAAACATAAAGGAGCCAATCGGACGTTTAGGATCTTTCAAGTCGGCTCGTGATCTACGCAATGCCTTCGCAACGACCTCGGTCGCAAAATCTTGACCTACCAAATGTTCACGCAACTCACTCTCGAGTTTAAGAAGCTTTTTAGATTCTTTGGCTTCCATGCGGTTGAGTGGAATACCTGTCCAATCGGCAACTACTTGTAGCATATCATCTTCATCTACAGATGAACGCTTTTCTTCACGCATTTTTTTCCAACTCTCCAAAACTCTTTCCCTCTTAGCACGTAATTTTTTTTCTTTGTCACGAGCTTCAGCAGCCTCCTCGAATTTTTGATCGGAAATGGCACTCTCTTTTAGAGTACAAACTTCTTTGATTTCGTCTGAAAGATCTTCTATCTCTGGTGGCCTTTTGAGCGAATCCATTCGAGAACGAGCACCAGCTTCGTCTAACGCATCAATCGCCTTGTCGGGTAGAAAGCGCCCTGTCACATAGCGGTCCGTTAACTTGGCTGCTGCAACAAGTGACTTGTCGGTGAAAGATACATTGTGGTGTTCCTCGTATTTGCCCCGGATGCCCTTGAGAATCAAAATGGTGTCATCCACGGACGGGGCTTCTACTTTGACCGATTGGAAACGACGGGCAAGGGCTGAGTCTTTCTCAATGTGTTTTCTATATTCAGAAAGTGTCGTTGCTCCGATACATTGAAGTTCTCCGCGACTTAAAGCAGGTTTGAAAATATTCGAGGCATCCATCGCTCCCTCGGCGGCACCAGCTCCAACGATCGTGTGCATTTCGTCAATGAAGATGATAATGTTTTTGGATTTCTTCAACTCGTCCATAACCGCCTTGATCCGTTCTTCGAATTGCCCACGATACTTTGTTCCAGCAACCATAAGAGCCAAGTCAAGGGTTACGACCTTCTTATCAAGGAGGTTTTCGGGCACTAATCCAGATGCAATTTGCTGAGCCAATCCTTCGACAATGGCTGTCTTACCGACACCTGCCTCACCAATGAGAACTGGGTTATTTTTGGTCCTACGGCACAGGACTTGAGTAACCCTATGTATTTCTTTTTCCCGACCAACAACGGGGTCCATGTCTCCTTTTTTTGCAATTTCTGTCAAATCTCTGCCGAAAGCTTTCAGCGCAGGGGTTTTCATGTCCTTGCCTTTTTCATCCGCGCCGAGATTTCCAGCAACCGATGCCTCAGTTTCCTCGGAAGATGAGAAATTTGGATCCAACTCCGAGAGTATTTCATTACGGCAACGATCCACATCGACATCCAATGATTTTAGAACACGAGCGGCGACACCCTCTCCTTCGCGGAGAAGTCCAAGAAGAATATGCTCCGTACCTACATAACTGTGATTAAGTCCCTTGGCTTCCTTGCCTGCAAGAGCAAGAACCTTTTTAACCCTTGGGGTGTAAGGCACATTGCCAGAAGGCTTGGCCTCTGGGCCCAAGCCAACCTGCTCGTCCACGGCCTGCCTCACCGTGTCCAAATCAAGACCCATTTTCTGCAGTACATTAACCGCTACACCTTGACCAAGATTGATCAACCCGAGAAGCAAATGCTCTGTACCAACATAATTATGATGGAATCGATCAGCTTCCTTTCTTGCTAAGGCAAGAACCTGTTGTGCACGCGGTGTGAAGTTACTCATTGGCTCAGACATAAAAGTTGTATAGTTGGCAAAACACCTAAAGTCAACCTGCCGAAGGAGAAGGATCAATTTGTGGAGTACGGAGGAACTCTTTTCTCAAAAGATCTGCCCGCAAAGAATCGCGGAATCCAGCGTCAACAGGTTTGCCGGCGGAAAGTTGAACATGACCAGGTTGTACTTCAATAAACATACGATCTGCTAGGTTGCGGTATTTATCGGGCAACATACCAAAGTCGCTTGCAAGTCTTACAAGAGAAAGGCAATCCATGGCTTCAGAACTTTGGATAAGGTAACAGGTCTTCAGGTTGCCGATCGCCCGGCTCATTTTATCCGTCAACCTGACACCATCATCTTGGAGTAGTTTTTCCCTAGCAAAATTTTCCTGCCGAACGATGTTATTTAAGGTGCTGTCAAGTCGATCAATGATGGCTGTTTCAGATTCGCCAAGAGTTTGCTGGTTTGATATTTGAAAAATACTGCCGTTCGCATCCGAGCCCTCACCAAATAGACCGCGTACGGCAATACCCAACTGATTGACTGCGTTAATCACTTTGTCCATGTTTTTTGACATAACCAATCCAGGGAGATGCATCATTGCGGAAGCTCTCATTCCAGTGCCCAAATTGGTCGGACATGCAGTGAGGAAACCCAACTCCCCGTCGTAAGCATAGCTGATGGCAGACTCAATTCCAGTGTCCAAGGCATCTGCGACTTTCCAAACACTCCCGAAATCTAAACCCGGACGAAGGACTTGAATTCGCAAATGGTCTTCCTCGTTAATCATGATACAGCAATTCCGATCCTCGGAAAGGACAATGCCGGAGCCCTCTTCAACTTGTGATAACTCAGGGCTGATCAAATGCTTTTCAACGAGGATTTGACGATCAAGTTCGCTCAGGTCATCGACTTCCACTGAAAGGGAATCGTTCAATCCCTTTACATCACTCAATGCGTCCATACACTTGGTCAAGACTGCTCTTTTCTGCGAATTTTCCGCACGACCAGGAAATGGATATTCACGCAAATTTCGAGCCAACCGTATCCTCGTACTAAGAGTAACAGGTATGGATTTAGGTAACTTCCTCCCCTTGCTAGGATTGCTGAAAAGATCGTGAAACATAATCAAGCAATCGTTTTGGCATCATTTTCCATATCTTGAAGCTTGTCGCGCAACTCGGCGGCCTTCTCGAAGTCTTCCCTCTCCACGGCATGTTGTAAATCCTTTCGAACCAGCTCTATGCTTTGTTCAAAATCAACTCTAGATTTCGAACCAGCGGGTATTTTTCCCTGATGCCTGACTCCAGCGTGCATTCCGTCGAGCAAAGGATCCAAAACAGGTCTAAAAACATGGTAACACGCTTCACAACCCAGACGACCACCCTTTTTAAAATCTTGATGGGTGGTACCACAGGTTTCGCAAACCATTGATCCAGAGATCGAATCTTCGGCCGCTCCGTCCTGCTCCATCAAGTTGCCGATAGAGAGGTTTTCAGGGTTCGTGACCCCCTTTTCTTGAGCACAACTCTCGCACAGATCCATTTTGTGCATTTGGCCGTTTAAAATCTGGGTAAGATGAACGGTAGCTTGGTTATCGCAATGGTGACACTTCATAAAAATTCAATTTATTAAGATAAACTATAAGTTACTTGAAAAAATATAAAAACTCAACGCATATGACGCAAAAAAAGTTGGATAACCAAACAGCATTCTCCACGAGCGACAAAAACTCAAATCTTGATCCCATCCATTCGAGCTTTATCTCTAAAAGAGTCAATGAATTTTCGCGTCATTTCTCCAGGTTTACCATTCCCGACAATTCGATGATCTACCTCAACGCAAGGGATAACCTCGGCCGCAGTTCCAGTAAGAAAACATTCGTCAGCGGTCCACAAATCATACCTGGTCAGAGCCTGCTCCCGATAGGAAACTCCCAACTCGGCGGCCAAGTCAATGACGGCTCCTCGAGTGATTCCGCGAAGAGATCCCGAATCCAAGGGAGGAGTAAAAAGAATGCCCTTAGCTAAAATGAAGACATTATCCCCCGTACACTCCGCGATTTCTCCCTTATCGTTAAGCATCAAAGCTTCCTGGAAACCAACTCGCTTGGCTTCGATCTTTGCCAAAATGTTGTTGAGATAATTCAAGCTCTTGATGGCAGGAGGCAAAGCGGATGAATTGATTCTACGGGTGGGAACAGAAATAATCTTAAGTCCGTTCTCGTAGAATTCTGGAGGATACAATTGAATTTCATCTGCAATAATGATGACATTCGGAGGACCGCATCCGTCGGGCGACAAGCCAAGGTGACCAGGGCCACGGGTGACTACAAGACGTACATACCCGTTGACGAGATCATTTCTTCGACAAGTCTCACAAACGGCCTCTTGAAATTCGCTGCGCGACAAGGGCAGGTCCAATAAAATAGCTTTGGCCGAATACTCCAAACGCTCCAAGTGCTCGTCTAGTTTAAATACGCATCCGTCGTAAAGGCGAATGCCCTCGAACACGCCATCGCCGTAAAGCAACCCATGATCAAAAACAGATACATTGGCATTCTCTTTTTCTACATAATCTCCATTGAGGTAAATCTTCATCTTCAACTCCATTCCATGAACGAAAGATACCGCCTTGGCGAGCGCCAAGAAAAAACTTTATTCACCTATTCTCAATTAGGCTCTGAACAACTCCTGGGTCGGCCAATGTTGAGATATCCCCAACTTGGTCGGTTTCATTGGTCGCGATCTTACGCAAAATTCTCCGCATGATCTTCCCCGAGCGTGTTTTGGGCAAGGCTGGAGCCCAGTGGATGAAATCGGGCGTCGCGATGGGCCCGATCACTTCTCGAACCTGTTTTTTCATGTCAGCCCTTAAGCCATCCGAGTACTCGACACCCGCATTCAAGGTGACGTAAGCATAGATCCCCTCCCCCTTTACTTCGTGGGGAAACCCGACTACCGCAGCCTCTGCCACGGAATCATGAGCGACAAGAGCACTTTCAACTTCGGCCGTGCCCATCCGATGCCCGGACACATTGATCACATCGTCAACGCGCCCTGTAATCCAATAGTAACCGTCCTCGTCTCGGCGACAGCCGTCTCCTGTAAAGTAATACCCCTTGTATTGATCAAAATAGGTTTCCTCAAAGCGCTGGTGATCTCCGTATATGGTTCGCATTTGCCCAGGCCAGGGCTCCTCAATGGCCAATACTCCGCTCACTCCATTACCCCGAATTTCCTCTCCTGTTTGTGGGTCAAGAAGAATGGGTTTGACCCCGAAAAAAGGGAAGCTTGCTGAACCAGGCTTCAAAGGAGTGGCTCCAGGAAGCGGAGTTATCAGAATGCCGCCTGTCTCGGTTTGCCACCAGGTATCAACGATCGGACATCTTTCCTTGCCGGCATTTCGATGGTACCATCTCCAAGCCTCGGGATTAATCGGCTCACCGACGCTTCCTAGAATCCGCAAACTCGGCATATCGTATTTTCTCGGCCATTCCTCGCCTGCGCCTGCAATGGCTCTGATTGCAGTTGGGGCGGTATAAAACTGATTAACTTTCCACTTCTCGATAACCTGCCAATACCGATCCGGGTTCGGGTAAGTCGGAATACTCTCGAACATAGTGGTGGTAGCACCATTGGCTAGGGGTCCGTAAACGATGTAAGAGTGCCCGGTTATCCAACCAATGTCAGCAGCGCAAAAGTAGACATCATCCTCATGATAATCGAAAACATACTTATGCGTAGTTGCAGTGTAGATCATGTATCCAGCTGTCGTGTGAAGAACTCCTTTTGGTTTTCCGGTTGAACCAGATGTATAAAGAACAAAAAGAGGGTCTTCGGCATCCATCTCCTCACAAGGACAATCAGTGGAGACTCCATCCATTGCTTCGTCCCACCAGAGATCCCGCCCCTCTAACATCTCGCAATCGATTCCGGATTCTTCGGAAACCCGCCTAACGACGATACAAGTTTGCACTGACTCTTCCATTTGAGCCGAAGCACTCGACATCGCCTGATCGGCGTTCGGTTTCATGGGGATTGCCTTAGCTCCCCGGAAAGTGCCATTTGCAGTGATCAAAGTCTTGCAATCCGAATCGACAATCCTATCAGCCAAAGCTTCCGCCGAAAACCCGCCGAAGACAACCGAGTGCACCGCCCCAATTCTAGCACAAGCCAACATGGCAATGGTTGCTTCCGGAACCATGGGCATGTAAATTGATACTCGATCGCCTTTCTTAACACCACGAGCCTTCAGAACATTAGAGAACTTACACACTTGTTCATGAAGGGATCGATAGGTGATGACGGCATCCTCGCCTGGTTCATTTCCTTCCCAAATGATTGCAGTTTTGTCAGACCGAGTCCCAAGGTGTCGGTCGACGCAATTATAACAAACATTTGTCTTCGCTCCCGAGAACCACTCGACTGAGACAGGCCCAGTCCGCCTGTCGTAATTATGGGATCTCACTTGTTCCCACTTAGAGAACCAATGAAAATCATCGGCCACCTCTGACCAGAAACCTTCGGGATCGTCGATACTCTTTTGATAGAGGGCCAGATAATCTTTCATGCTTCCGACATGCGATCCTTCGGAAACCCTTGAGGGTGGTGCTATTAATTCGCTAGATTCGGAATCACTCATAAATGCGCTAAGGTTTGATGTTGTTAAAAATATGAGAGTTAGGCGATTGCCCCCGTCTTGTCGATGTGCTTTTACATTGAATCCCATGCTCACATCTGAATTGGACTTCAAGCTTCCTGCCGATCGAATCGCCCAGTTGCCAACTGACCGGCGCGATGACTCGCGTCTACTCGTTTACCGAAGAGAGCAAAGGGAACTTAGCCATCACCACTTTCACGAGCTACCCAATCTCCTGCCTTACAAACTATCCATCTTTCGCAACGATGTTTGCGTCCTCAAGGCCCGCATCCCAGGAAAAAGGCCGACTGGAGGGATGGTCGAATGCTTGCTTCTTCGCCCCTCCGGAACAAGTGAGGACACTTGGCGATGCCTGCTCAAACCCGGAAGAAAGACTGCACGAGCCGGAAAATTCTTCCTGCCTGACGAATATACGGCAACGGTTGTCGATTCTCTCTCGTCAGGGGAATACCTCGTTAAGTTCGATCTGCCAAAAGATGAGAACCTAGCTGAAATGGCTGATCGAATAGGCACGCTCCCTCTCCCCCCTTATGTCCGACGCCCCGCTGACAAAAAGGACGAATCTCGCTACCAAACGGTTTACGCTAAAGGGGAGAATCGCTCCGCAGTTGCAGCTCCCACAGCAGGGTTGCACTTCACTCCTAAAATCTTGGATAAGTTAAATGACAAAGGGCATTCTTTCTATGACCTGACTCTATCCGTAGGGCTAGGTACTTTTCGTCCGATCGAAACTGAGCGGATCGAGGACCACCCGATGCATGGGGAAGAATATTCTATTGGACCAAAAGCAAAGAAGGCTCTGCACGCAAATGATCACAACAATCTAGCAATTGGAACCACATCCGTCCGAACGATCGAACACTTTCTTTTACACCCCGATCCAGAACCTTCTAAAACTACCTTCGCTGAAACCGATTTGTTCATTCGTGCCCCTTATACATTTCGAGGAGTCGATCACTTGCTTACGAATTTCCATCTTCCTGGTTCAACCCTTCTTTGCTTAGTCTCCGCATTTTTGTCACCGGGCAACGAGGATGGTTTGTCGATTCTCAAGGACATCTACGCTCAAGCCATTTGCTCGGAGTACCGATTCTTTAGTTATGGGGATGCGATGCTCATTCTGTAAAACCACCTGAAATGATTGAAATTGCAATGAGGGTTTCCTCATCCTAATTTTCGGATGTGAAACGATTTAAAAACGATCTCTTTCCCCTTATCTTACTGGGTTGCCTGTCCACAACCTCACCGGTCCTTTTGGGAAATGCATTCACGGTCTCCACCACCTTGCCGAGCGACCTCCAATCTGCATCATCGATTTTTTCAAAATATGTCGAAGTTTTCGGCCTGCGGATTTTGGCAACATCGAGCGTATCTGATGCAAAAGTTCTTCACACAGCCAATGTAATGGCCGAATACCTCGACAATGACGAAGATGGTTTAATCGACCAACCGGAAGTCCTCAACTCTCTCGTAGGGACATCGAATACGACAATCTCAACCATGGTCCTTTTTGCCTCCGAAACTGAACAGAATTCTCTCGGTTCAAGCTTGGCGTCCTTGGAGGCACTTATGTCCCGCACCCAAAATTTATTTGCCGATGAAATTTTCGAGGATGGAAGTCAGGGAGAAAACCGTGACGCAACCTTGGAGGAAGTTCTTCACCTTGTTACGGACAAAGGATGGGACGAAGCATTTCCCGCAGTTTGGGGGGAAAGAAAAGGAAGCAGCATAGCAAACGCAATGGATACGGCGCGTGGTGGCTATTATGAAACGATCCCGGCCACTTACCCTGCCAGCGCCTGGTATACCTATTATGACCAGACTTCCGATTACCCAACACAAATTACGGAGTATGTCTATTGGGCAGCCACTACTTACCTGGGGGGGCAGAATTGGACTGGACGAATTCATTCTAATTTCACTTCGGAATGGAAACCAAAAACTCAAGCGGAACTCAACGCTACCGATCCAGCGGTCGTGTCACTCCTAACCTCGTCGAGTTACAAATTCCCTGTCACCCAACTACCCGACGGCAACTACTCGGGGGCAAGCCTACGAGCACAAGCCTCTACGACATCAATGAGCGGATGGAAAAGTAGTTCCTGGTTCGGGTACTTCTATGATCCAGGAAGTAATTGGATTTATCACCAACATCTTGGCTGGCTCTATACCGTAGAATCCGATTCCAACGGAATTTGGCTGTATCATTCGAGCTACGGCTGGATGTGGACCAACTCCACCGCCTACCCATGGATTTACTTTTATTCCCTTTCTGGTTGGAGATACTTTCTCTTTGGCAAAGGCTTTTACAAGGCAGATACAGGTGCTTGGACCGCTGTCGAGAGCTTCTCGGTGGAAACTTCGGGAGACAACACAAACAATGACAACACAAGTTCTCAGACCGGATATGGCGATGAAAACAGCTCAACCGTATGGAGTTCCACGGCGAACGCATCGGTTTCCCTGTCACACGCGACTGCCAATGGTAATTCGGTCATGACACTCAACAGTAACTTATACCCGAATTGGAACATAACCAACGAATCTGGTCATTACGCCACCACACCTTCGGCTCAGAACGAGACCATTGAGATCATCCTGCATCCTGACTCTATGTCCAGTTTTCATAACGAATTGGTGGTCTACAACCCCACGTTCAGTGACGCAGCCTACATTGGGCGACCCAACAATTCGCTCCCCGATTACACCCACTGGGATTCTTCCACCCCTCCAAAGGAATTGCTTGCGGTCGATATGCTGTCCGTCGAAGCCTATGACATGACTTCCTCGCATGGGGC
>Ga0055584_100004668_pt1 | contig 13411 bp, 12 predicted proteins | sample OSDHelmetaG_FD_58716 | JGI IMG/M metagenome (GOLD analysis project Ga0055584, IMG submission 58716) | Pelagic marine sediment microbial communities from the LTER site Helgoland, North Sea, for post-phytoplankton bloom and carbon turnover... | ecosystem: Environmental > Aquatic > Marine >... | reverse complement strand
CACTAAATCCGAATGAGTTATCAGGTATTAGCGCGTAAATGGCGTCCGGCGAATTTCAAGCAAATGGTCGGCCAGGAGCATGTATTGCAGGCCCTTGGCAACGCGCTCGACAGCAATCGATTACACCACGCGTATTTGTTCAGCGGTACCCGGGGTGTTGGCAAAACCACCATCGCCCGTATTTTTGCCAAGTCGCTGAATTGCGAACAGGGAATCAGCTCCGAGCCCTGCGGTGAATGCTCATCCTGTTGCGAAGTCGACCAGGGGCGCAGCGTCGACCTGATTGAGATCGATGCGGCGTCACGTACCGGTGTCGACGATATGCGCGAATTGCTCGACAACGTGCAATACGCGCCAACCCGCAGCCGCTTTAAAATATACCTGATCGACGAAGTTCACATGCTGTCGAAGCACAGCTTCAATGCGCTGCTCAAAACGCTAGAAGAACCGCCACCACACATCAAGTTTTTGCTGGCGACTACCGATCCTCAAAAGGTTCCGGTGACGGTATTGTCGCGTTGCCTGCAATTCAATTTGAAGCGCATGTCCAAAGCACAGATTCTCTCGCAGCTGCTGTATCTTACCGAGCAGGAAGAAATCGCCGCGGACGAGTCGGCACTGGTGCAACTCGCCAGTGCTGCCGATGGCAGCATGCGAGATGCGCTGAGTTTGCTCGATCAGGCGATTGGTTACGGAGCAGGGCAGGTCCGCGAGGACACGGTGGAGTCGATGCTGGGTTCGATTTCTCGAGATTACCTGGTGCGGTTGCTGGATGCCCTTTCTGCGCAGCAGGCAACGGCACTGATAGGCGAGGCGCGCCAGATCATTGATCATAACCCTGACTATCAAAGGGTTTGTGCCGAGATGATTTCGCTGTTGCAACAGATTGCCCTTTACCAAAGCGATCCAGGGCTCGTCATCGATGAAGAACCTGCCGCCGAAGTGTTACAAAAATATAGCGAGTGCTGGTCGTCCGAAGAGATTCAGCTCTATTACCAGGTGATGTTGCAAGGGCGCCAGGATTTATTGATATGCCCCGATGAAGCAGCCGGTTTTGAAATGTTGATGCTGCGCCTGATCGCCTTTTCTCCGCAACCGGCAGTGTCGGATATCGCGGAAAAGGAAAAAAAAAAGCCTGAGGGAATTGTCACCGGGGTAAATTACGACCCTGGGAAATATGATTCGGGAGTAATACAGGCAAGGCGGGAATCAGCCGCAGCTGATTTGATGGTGGCACGTTCTGAGGCGCGGGAAGTCGCCGGGGCTGAAGTAATAGCACCCAATCCCGCAATGTCGCCGAATGCCGAATCCCTGCAGATAGCGCCACCGACAGCCGAGCCTGACGCAGTGAAGCCTGGCACAGGTGAGCCCGAAGATGGGGCAACTGGGCATGACTCAGCGATTGAAGCGGGACTCAACTGGTCGATGCTGGCCTACAAACTGGGTTTGACCGGCATTGCACAGGAGCTGGTGGCCAATAGTCAGCTCGAGTCTTATGCCGATAACCGGATTATCCTGCAGTTGCCGGTTGAACTCTATGAACTCGTCAATGACTTGACGCGTGCCGAAATATTACAGGCTCTGCAACAAAAACTTGAGGTATCATTAAGCCTTGAGTTAACTGCGACCAGCGATTTGACCGGAGTAACGCCGTTGCAGGCCAAACAACAGCGCGAGCACGACGAACGAGTTGCCGCAATTGCTGCAATTCGCGATGATGAAATGGTCAAAAAGCTGCAACATGTGTTCGACGCCGAGCTCGACGAAGCCAGCGTGATTAAAATTGACAGTAACGGATAGCGAAGAGGTAAGTGATGAAAGGCGGGCTAGGCGATATGATGAAAAAGGCGCAGGAAATGCAGGAAAATATGCAAAAAGCGCAACGTGAACTGGCCGGCAAGGAAGTTACCGGTGAAGCTGGCGGCGGACTTGTGTCGGTTGTGATGCGTGGGACACATGAAGTCAATCGTGTCAGCATCGACCGGAGTCTGGTCGGTGAAGATGTCGATATGCTGGAAGATTTGATTGCCGCGGCGATAAACGACGCGGTACACAAGGTTGAAAAAACCAATCAGGCGGCAATGCAGGAAATGACCGCGGGATTAAACTTGCCACCCGGATTCAAACTGCCGTTTTAGTCGATGGCCTCTTCCAGCTTAGATGAACTGATCCTTGCACTGGGTTGCCTGCCCGGAGTCGGGCGCAAATCAGCCCAACGCATGGCCCTATATTTGCTCGAACGCGATCAACCCGGTGCCCGGCGCATTGCAGATGCCATGGATGCGGCGCTTACAAAGGTAAAGCACTGCCAACAATGTCGGAATTTCTGCGATGAGGACGTCTGCGATATTTGTGCTGATGCCGAACGTGATCAATGCATCCTTTGTGTGGTTGAAGCACCGGCCGACGTGATTGCAGTTGAGTCATCAGCCGCGTATCGCGGGCGCTATTTTGTTCTGCTAGGTAAACTTTCACCACTTGACGGTTATGGCCCCGAGCAACTGGGCCTCGATTTGCTTGAGCAGCAGTTGGATGAGCGCGACATTCGCGAAATCATACTGGCCACCAGCGCGACGGTAGAGGGTGATATCACCGCCCAGTATATCGCCGACTTTGCGGCCGCCCGGGGGATATCCAGTAGTCGACTGGCACGAGGCATACCACTGGGTGGTGAACTTGAGTTCGTCGATAGTGGCACCTTGTCGCGTGCGCTGTCGGGTCGCCAGCAATTCGATCAGGGCTGAACACAGCGGAGACACAGCAATGGCAGAAACGATATTCAGTAAGATCATTCGACACGAGTTGCCGGCCGATATCGTCTACGAAGACGACGATGTTGTCGCCTTCAGAGATATCAGTCCGCAGGCTCCTGTGCATGTGCTGGTTATCCCCAAAGAAGAAATAGCAACCGTTAACGATATTCAGCCCGGGCAGGCCGAGCTAATCGGTAAGATGGTGTTGACCGCACAGAAAATAGCAGCCGAGGAAGGCATTGCCGAGGACGGCTTTCGACTCGTGATGAACTGTAATCGCCACGGTTGCCAGGAAGTTTTTCACCTGCATCTTCACCTCATCGGCGGTCGGCAGTTACACGGTATATCGGCTATTTAACCCACCTATCGCACCGCATCACTACCGGCCGACTGCTGCTGACCGCCGTAACGCCGTCCGCCATAGCGTCTTTATCTCGTCCCCGCCAGGTAAATCGTTGAGATATAAGGGTTAACTCGGCTTAGCCTGGCTCAGCATCTTCAGATAATTCTGGTAGCGAGAGGTGCTGATTTTACCTTTGGAAGTAGCGTCGGTCACCGCGCAGTTGGGTTCGTCGAGGTGCTGGCAATTGTGGAAACGACAGCCACCTGCAGCTTCGAGCAACTCCCTGAAGCCGTGGGCTAACGGGCGTGCGTTGTCGACAAAGGGGCTGAATCCCCGCACCCCCGGGGTATCGATTAAGTCTCCGCCTCCGACCAGGTGATAGAGCCGACTGGTACGTGTCGTGTGGCGTCCCTCTTCATTGGCTGCAGACATCTCCGCGACCTTGATTGGCTCATCCGGAAGCAGATAGCTTGTCAGTGAGGATTTGCCGACTCCCGAAACGCCGCTCAACACGGATAACTGTCCTGTCAGCATTTGCCGGAACTCACTCATGCCCTCGCCGGTTTTAATGCTGGTACAAATTACTTCGTATCCCAAGGGACGATAGATCCCGACGATCCCGAAAGGGTCATCATACGATGCCAGTAAATCGATTTTATTGATCAGGATAACTGCATCGATATCCTGTTGTTCAGCCGATAGCAGGTACTGGTCGAGCAGGAAAAGATTGGGTTCCGGTGTGACCGCAAGGCATACCAGCAACTGGGTGATGTTTGCCGCGACTGCGCGAACCTGTCCAAATCCATCTACTCGTTGCAGCAAGTTGTCACGTGGCAGAATCGCCATCACGCGGTGCTCATTATTGCTGCCAGCTTCGATGGCCACCCGGTCGCCACAGACAATATTACCGAGGTTTGACTTGATCTTGCAGTCGATGGTGGTGCTGGAATCCAGTTCTACCAGTATCCGGCCTCCCTGATGCGAAACCACCAGCCCCTGTCGATGCCCGGCGCTTTGTCTGTAGGCGCACTGGGCCGCCTCTATTCGCTGCTTTTGCTGCTGGCTAAGTCGGCGCTTAGCCATGCACTGGCTGTCTCTTGTTGTTGAGTTGCGAATTGAGCAAGTGGGCTAGCCGGGAGACCTGCTGGCAGCAATGTTTTCCAGATGGGTGATGCGTATGCTTGCCGGTGGATGCGAGTCGTAGAATATCGAGTGCAGAGGGTCGGGGGTGAGGGTGCTGGCATTGTCGCGGTACATGTTAACCAGTGCCGAAATCAACGCTCTGTAATCACTGTTTGAATGCGCAAACTCGTCGGCCTCGAACTCATGCTTGCGCGACATGGCTGAAAACAACGGACTGATGAAATAGGTGAATGCCGGCATTATCATCATGAACAAAATAAGCGCCGCATGGGTGGACGCGGTTTCTACGCCCAGCGAGGAGTAAAACCACTCTGATCGCATCAACCATGCCAGCAACGCAAACCCGACCGCTGAAATAACCGCCGACAGCATCAGGGACTTGTTGATGTGCTTGCGTTTAAAGTGTCCAAGTTCGTGCGCCAGAACCGCTTCGACTTCATCCTCTGACAATGAATCCAGCAGCGTATCGTAAAATACGATGCGCTTGTTTTTACCAAATCCGGTGAAGTAGGCATTACCATGAGCCGAACGGCGTGAGCCATCGACAACGTAAACTCCCCGGCTTTGAAAGCCACAACGACTCAGCAATTCTTCGATGCGCGTGCGCAGCGACGAGTTCTCCAGCTGGCTGAACTTGTTGAACAGAGGCGCAATGAACGCCGGGTAGGCCCAGATCATGGTCAGGCTAAAACCCATCCACAGTAACCAGGCATAAATCCACCAATGTTCCCCGGCCTGATTCATCAGCCACAGGATGGCCGCCAACAATGGTGTGCCGAGTAACGCTATCAGCAAGACGGTCTTTAACATGTCGATAAACCAGGTTTTCAGGGTGGTCTTATTAAAGCCAAAGCGCTCCTCGACGACGAAGGTGTAGTAAAGCGAAAAGGGTAAATCGAGCACCGATGAAATCAGGGTAAGGGTGAAAATTACTCCGATACCGGTGATCAGCGCAGAGTAGCCGAGTCCGCCAAACCACTGGTCAACCAGGTTGATGCCCCCACCCAGAGTCCACAGCAGTAGCCACAGGGTTTCCCAGGCGAGCATCACCCGTCCGACACGTAATTTGCTGCAACTGTAATCCGCCGCACGCTGGTGATCCTGCAGTGATATACGATCAGCAAAGGCCGCAGGCACATTGCCGCGATGCGCTTGCACATATTTGGCCTGGCGCTGGGTAAGCCACAGACGAACGAGCACCGAGGCGGCGAGAAAACTCAAAAAAACAGCAGTGAAAATGTGCATACGTAAACCAAAGGAAAAACTTGCTATAGTCTAGCGCATATTACATGCGCGTGAAGTGCGGAGGATAACATGGCGCTAGCCGAAACCAACTTGATCTGGATAGACCTGGAAATGACAGGGCTGGAACCACAACGCGACCAGATAATCGAAATAGCAACCGTCGTGACCGATGCCCATCTGCAGATACTGGCGCAAGGCCCCGTGATTGCGATCCATCAGCCCGATACCATCATGCAGGCCATGGATGAGTGGAACACGAGACATCATGGTGATTCGGGATTAATCGCCCGAGTCGAGAAAAGCACCACCAGCGTGGCGGATGCCGAGCAGGAGACACTTGAATTTCTGCGCGCTTATATTGTTCCGGGTAAATCACCCATGTGCGGTAATAGCATCTGTCAGGATCGGCGTTTCATGGCTCGCCTGATGCCGGAACTGGAGGCATTTTTTCACTACCGCAATCTCGATGTCAGTACTTTGAAGGAGTTGGCGCGGTTGTGGAAACCTGAACTGACCAGCGGTTTTAGCAAAAAGGGCGCGCATCTTGCTTTGGACGACATCCTCGAATCGATTGCGGAGCTGGAATATTACCGCGAGTGTTTTATTCGGCTCTGAGTCACTGCGGTTGGCGCCGAAACGCCAGGATAGCTGGTTTCCAGCCGTCTTCTGCCAGCCCTTTCATGATGGAAAACAAGCTGTCAGAAGGCCCCATATTCTCGAATTCCAGGCGATATTTTCTACCGCTTGTCTGATAGCGGTCATATTTGTTGTGATTGACGGCACCCGGGGCACGAAAACGCAAAATTTCTACTACACTCGAACAGATAATTGAAGGGATTAACAGATGCGAATGAGCGAATTGCCAGGCAGGCGCTCTTTTGGTGCCTGAAAGGAGATCGTCCTGAATACAGAATATTCTGATTTCTCAGGCATTTAAGGAGGTTATCTATTGAATTGGATTGATTTTAAGGGTGAAATCGGCGATCATGCTGGGCTAATTGGCAGTTTAACATCAAAACAAGCCAAGTATCTGAATTTAAAAATATTTTTGGGAAGCGATCGTGATTAAACAGCGCACGTTGAAAAATGTAATCCGCGCCATGGGCGTAGGTTTGCATACAGGGAAAAAGGTTTATTTGACACTGCGTCCTGCGCCGATTGATTCGGGTATACGCTTTCGCCGAATTGATCTGGAAATACCTGTTGAAATCCTGGCGCGTCCCGAGAACGTTGGAGATACCAATCTTTCCACCACGCTGGTCGAAGATGGCGTCCGTATTTCGACAGTTGAACACCTGTTGTCGGCAATCGCCGGTCTCGGTATCGATAACGCCTATATCGATTTGAGTGCCGAAGAAGTGCCGATCATGGATGGCAGTTCCGGTCCTTTCGTTTTCCTGATTCAATCGGCCGGGATTGTCGAACAGAATCAGGCCAAGAAATTTATCAAAATCAAGAAGACGGTGCGCGTCGAAGATGGCGACAAGTGGGTTGAATTCAAACCATTCAATGGATTCCAGGTGAGTTTTGAGATTGATTTCGATCACCCCCTGTTTACCAAGCAAAAACAAGTCTGCCAGATTAACTTCTCGACCACTTCCTTCGTCAAGGAAGTGAGCCGCGCGCGTACCTTCGGTTTTCAGAAAGACATAGAATTTCTGCGTGCCAATAATCTTGCGCTGGGTGGTAGCCAGGACAATGCCATCGTGCTCGATGATTATCGGGTGTTAAACGAAGACGGTTTGCGTTACGACAACGAATTCGTCAAGCACAAGATTCTCGATTCGATCGGTGACCTCTATTTGCTCGGACACAGCCTGATTGGTTCGTTTTCGGGTTACAAGTCTGGACATGCACTCAATAATCGCCTGCTGCGGGCATTGCTCGCCGATAGCGAAGCCTGGGAAGAGGTGACCTTTGAAGATGCGTCGACTGCACCAATATCCTATGCTCAACCCGTCGAAGCAACCATCTAGGTGTTCCTGTGAATATCCTTTTTCTGTCATCCAACAAAGGCCAGATCTGTGGGTTAAATCTCGCAAAACCGACGCATGTATTGTTGATGAGCGGAATTCTGGGGCTGATGATTTCGGGATCTGTGTTGCTGGGTTACAACCTTAATACAAGCCAGGATCATCGGGTCCTGATCGACGAGTGGCAGGCCGATGTCCACAGCCAGCAAGTCCAGTTAACGCATATCCGTGAAGAGGCAGAAGCCGATATCGATGCGTTGTCGTCACGCATTGGTTTGCTGCAGGCGCACGTTATGCGACTCGACGCGCTCGGTCGAAAACTGGTGCAGATGGCCAGTATTGATACCAATGAATTCGATTTCGACAGTTCACCGCCGTTGGGTGGTCCGGAAGCCGATGTCGACAAGGTAATCGAACAAGCCGAATTATCAAAAGCCATCGACAAGCTCGGATTGCAGCTGAATGATCGGGAAAACCAGCTCGTCGTCATGGAGGGTCTGGTATTGAATGAGAATTTGCAGAAAGAAGTTGAACCGAGTGGTCGACCGATCACCAAGGGTTGGTTGTCATCATACTATGGCATGCGTACGCATCCCTTGTCGGGGCGTCGCGAAATGCACAAGGGTATCGACTTTGCCGGAGCCATGGGCGGTCAGGTAATTGCGGTGGCCAAGGGTGTCGTCACTTATTCTGGTAAACGCTATAGCTATGGAAATTTAATCGAAATCGCGCACGGCAATGGGTATTCGACACGTTATGCACACAATTCGCGTCTGCTGGTATCAGTAGGTGATACGGTTGAGAAGGGATTCCAGATCGCCGAGATCGGTTCGTCAGGTCGTTCCACCGGACCTCATGTCCATTTCGAAGTGCTGAAAAATGGTCGGGAGGTCAATCCCATACCATTCATTCGTGCGTCGAATTGAACCTGGTCGAAGCAAACCAGCACAGTATTATTTCGTCTCACTGCTTGAAACATTTCAAGTAACCTCCACCTCTGATAGAAGCTCTGTAAAGGCAGTCGTTCGATGTTGTCTAAAGTCATAAAAACCGTATTCGGCAGCCGTAACGACCGAATTATCAAGCAGCTCAATCAGCGTGTTCTCCTGATCAATCAGTTCGAAGCGTCGATGCAGGCGCTTTCCGATGAACAGCTAAAACACAAAACTGAAGAGTTGAAGCAGCGTTTCGCGGCAGGCGAAACGCTGGAGCAGTTACTCAACGAAGCCTTTGCAGTCTGTCGAGAGGCGGCGGTGCGGACGCTGGAAATGCGTCACTACGACGTACAGTTGATCGGCGGCATGATTCTGCACAATAACCAGATTACCGAAATGCGCACCGGCGAAGGTAAGACCCTGGTTGCAACTTTGCCGGCCTATCTGAATGCGCTGAGCGGCAAGGGTGTTCATATCGTAACCGTCAACGATTATCTGGCGGAACGCGATGCCGAATGGATGGGGCAGATTTTTTCATTCCTGGGATTATCGGTTGGTGTTGTGTTGAGTAGCATGGATTACGCGACCAAGCGTGAATCCTATAAGGCCGACATCACTTACGGCACTAACAACCAGTTTGGCTTCGACTACATGCACGATAACCTGTGTTTCTCGCTCGAGGAACGCGTGCAGCGTGAGTTGAATTTCGCTATCGTCGACGAAGTCGACTCGATCCTGATCGACGAGGCACGAACCCCGCTGATTATTTCCGGACAGGCCAGTGACAGTTCAGATCTCTATTCGCGCATAAATAGCATAATCCCACGCCTTACCCGCGTAGAGATCGAGGAGGGGCCCGGGGATTACAGCGTTGACGAGAAATCCAAGCAGTCATTTCTGACCGAATCGGGGCATGACAGCGCCGAACGCCTGATGATCGAAGCGGGCCTGTTGAACGAGGGTGAGAGCCTCTACGATGCCACCAATATTGCGCTGGTGCATCATCTCAACGCCGGTCTGCGAGCGCATTCGATCTATTCCCGTGATGTCGACTACATCGTCCAGGATGGAGCAATTGTAATCGTTGACGAGTTTACCGGGCGCACTATGCCGGGAAGGCGCTGGTCGGAAGGCCTGCATCAGGCAGTCGAGGCAAAGGAGGGTGTCAACATACAGCATGAAAACCAGACTATCGCATCGATTACCTTCCAGAACTATTTCAGGCTTTACAACGGGCTAGCGGGCATGACCGGTACGGCCGACACCGAGGCCTTCGAGTTCCAGCAGATTTATGGTCTCGAAGTCGTTGTGGTGCCGACGAACAAAGAGATGATCCGGGAAGATTTCGGCGATCTGATCTATCTCACCGTTGGTGAGAAATATGAATCCATTATTGAAGATATCCATGATTGTGTCAGTCGTGGGCAACCGGTGCTGGTGGGCACTACATCGGTTGAAACATCCGAGTTACTATCCGGTAAGCTCGATAAGGTCAAGGTTAAGCATCAGATCTTGAACGCCAAGCAACACGAGCGCGAAGCCAAGATTATTGCCGACGCGGGGCTGCCTGGAACCGTGACCATCGCAACCAATATGGCTGGACGCGGTACCGATATTGTATTGGGTGGTAATCTCGAAGTTGAACTGAAGGAACTGGCTGAAGACAAGCAGGCCGAGCGCGAAGCACGGATCAGCGAGTGGCAAAAACGTCATGATGCCGTGATCGCCGCGGGTGGCCTGCATATCATCGGTACCGAGCGCCATGAATCACGGCGTATCGATAATCAGTTGCGCGGTCGCTCGGGACGCCAGGGCGATCCGGGATCAACTCGTTTCTATTTGTCTATGGAAGACAGCCTGATGCGAATCTTTGCCTCGGAAAAGGTTGCCGGATTAATGCAGAAGCTGGGCATGGCGGAGGGTGAGGCAATCGAGCATCCCTGGGTGAGTCGAGCTATCGAAAATGCACAACGCAAGGTCGAGGCGCACAACTTCGACATTCGTAAGCAGCTGTTGCAGTACGACGATGTGGCTAACGATCAACGCAAGGTTATTTACCAACAGCGCAATGATTTGCTGCACAGCGAAAGTATCACCGACGCAATTTCTGATATGCGTAAAGATGTGTTGCAAGCAGTATTTCGTACTCACCTGCCGGTTAATTCGCTGGATGAGCAATGGGATATTAGCGGCCTCGAACAGAATCTGCTCAACGAGTTTGGAGTCGAACTACCGATTCAGCAGTGGCTCGATGACGAAGACCAGATTACCGATGAGGATATCTACGATCGTATCCTCGAGCACTTCGAAAGTAATTATCAAGCCAAGGCAGAGACCCTGGGAGACGAGTTGCTGATTCGTCTGGAAAAGGAAATTACCCTGATGATTCTCGATCGTCACTGGAAGGATCATCTGGCCGCAATGGACTATTTGCGACAGGGGATCGGGCTGCGTGGATACGCGCAAAAGAACCCGGTCCAGGAGTACAAGCGCGAATCCTTCGAAATGTTTACTACCATGCTGGAGGGTATTAATTATGAAGTGGTGCAGGCACTGACCCGCGTACAGATTCGCAATGAAGAGCAGGTCGAGGCCCTTGAACAGCGTCATCAGCCGGATCAGGATATCAAAATGGAACATGCTAGCGCCTTGAATCCTCTCGATGCCGGCCAGTCAGGGGAAGAAGATCCGCACCAGCCGTTTGTGCGCAAGCAACCCAAGCTCGGCCGTAACGAGCCCTGTTGGTGTGGTTCCGGTAAGAAATTCAAACAGTGCCACGGTAAATTGTAGAGACTCGAATCATGGCCGTAGGATTAAGGGCGCCCGCCCGACTATACCCGGTTAAAGGTATCCGCCTGGGTGCACTGCATTGCGGCATCAAGGCGGACAGAGAGGTCAAGGACCTGGCACTGGTTGAGATACAGGCCGGTTCCAGTGTTGCCGCTGTTTTCACCAGGAGCCATTTTTGTGCCGCTCCGGTCAATCTGAGCAAACAGCACCTGGCACAACAGCCGTCTGCTCGATATCTGTTAATCAATTCTGGTAACGCAAATGCGGCAACGGGCCAACAGGGACTCGACAATGCCCATAGCTGTTGCGCAGCGGTTGCCGCAGCAGGGAATGTTGATGTCGAAGCCGTGTTGCCGTTTTCGACCGGCGTGATTGCCGAGCAGCTGGCCGTAGAACCGATATTGCGTGCCATACCCGCTCTCATCGACAAACTCGATGCCGATGGCTGGCTTGAGACTGCTGAAGCGATCATGACCACCGATACCTTGCCCAAAGCGATCAGCGTGCAACTGAGCATTGCCAATCAGCCCGTTACCATTACCGGTATGGCCAAAGGATCGGGCATGATCAAACCCGATATGGCAACCATGCTGAGCTATGTTGCCACCGATGCCAGGATTGCCCCGCAGGAACTCAGTGAAATGCTCGATTTGCTGGTAGCCAGTAGCTTTAATTGCATTACCGTGGACGGAGATACTTCAACCAACGATTCCTGTGTACTGATTGCCACCGGAGCTGCGGGCGTAGACGTCGACCGCAATCATGGTGCTTTTTTCGCAGCGCTGAAGGAATTGTTCGAACAGCTTGCCCAGGCCATCATCCGTGATGCCGAGGGCGCAACCAAGTTCGTTGAAATCAGTATTGAAGGAGCGGCGAGCGTTGCAGACGCGCGCTGCATGGCTTTTACTATCGCCGAATCGCCTCTGGTGAAGACCGCTTTGTTTGCATCCGATCCCAACTGGGGACGGTTTATCATGGCGATCGGGCGTTCACCGGTCGAGTCCATCGAAATAGATCGCATCGATTTGTATCTCGGGTCGGTGCGCCTGTTGCACCAGGGCTTGCCGGATCCCGACTATCGGGAAACGCTGGGGCAGGCTGAAATGTCACGCGAAGAAATTTCAATTCGCGTCAATTTGAATCTGGGTGATGCCAACGCACGCATCTGGACTTCGGATCTGTCCTATGAATATGTCAAGATAAATGCTGAGTACCGAAGCTGATTCTCCCATTATAAACCCGGCCGCCGTTGATGAAGATCATATCCATGTTGTCGCCGCTATTATCTGGCAACAGGGCAATACGCAACCCGAGAAACCAAACTTCCTCATCGCGCAGCGCCCGAAAGGCAAGCACCTGGAGGATTACTGGGAATTCCCAGGCGGCAAACTGGAACCTGGGGAATCCCCATGGCAAGCCTTAAAGCGTGAGCTCGCCGAGGAAATCAGTATTTTACCGACTAAAGCTTCACCCTTTATACAGGTTTACCATCGCTATCCGGAGCGAAATATTTTGCTCGATGTCTGGCTTGTCGAGGAATTCCACGGTGAGGTGTTTTCGGGTGAAGGGCAGCAACTACGCTGGATTGACCTGTCGCAGGTTGATCGTTACCGACTTCCTGCGGCCGACCTTCCAGTCATCGAGGCTATACGGAGCAGCGCGAAAGCAGGAACTCGATGTCTTCCTTAACTTGTGTGGGCGGTGTATCGCCCGGATTTACGCGCATGAATCTAACCGAATAACGGTGTTTCCCTGCGCTGATTTCCGGGTACATGCCTGCATCCGCGCTGACGTTGATGCGCAATAACTGTGTCGATTGTTTGGGGTCAAGGACCTGTTGATAAAATCCGTTTTCTGCCACTACCGATCGAGCATCGGCGCTATCGCGCAGTGTTTTCAGGATGAGTTCGATGACTTGATCGAGTTCCTGGTAGGGTGCTGCCCAGTTGCGCAGGTCGGCGCTGCGCTGCTCGTGTGACTGATTGAGCCAGTAGCGCAGTTGCGGAAGGTCAAAATCACAGGAGCCTCCAGGGATTGAAGTGCGCTGTTTGATGCCCAGCAAAAAGTCGTTACGTTTCAGATGTTCACCGAGCTTGCCATCCATCTTGTGCACGCGATCCAGGGCGTTTATTTGTTTGCTTAATATAAGGTCGAGCTTGGAGTGATCCACGCCCTCGTGCTTCGACAGCGCCTTGAGCGCGACATGTTGTCGCTCGAGTTCCTTCATCA
>Ga0055584_100004667_pt1 | contig 13414 bp, 10 predicted proteins | sample OSDHelmetaG_FD_58716 | JGI IMG/M metagenome (GOLD analysis project Ga0055584, IMG submission 58716) | Pelagic marine sediment microbial communities from the LTER site Helgoland, North Sea, for post-phytoplankton bloom and carbon turnover... | ecosystem: Environmental > Aquatic > Marine >... | reverse complement strand
GGATTCAAAGATGATTTGGAAGAGAACCGGAGGTTTGACCCCAGCACGGACACGCTAAGTAACCTCGCCTATAAATGGTGGGAATGGGAAGCCTCCATTTCCAACCCCGATTCCGCAGTAAACAGATACAAGGCATCCTATGCCGAACGTACCGACTGGCTGAAAAAGGACGAATCCCTTGGCCGTGCCACTTTTGCGCGGATCTACGGATTTGAGATGGGTTTGAATAAGATGAAGAATTCTCGGCTCGGGTTTCGACTAAACTATCGCACCCTGGATATTCTGAACGATGACATCACCAACCTAAAACCAGAGAACACCCTTATTTCTAGGACAGAGTATCAATTCCGACTTTTCCAAGGAGCCATTACTTCCACCTCGTTCTACGAGATTGGGTCTGGACTCGAAAACCGTCGTGAGTTCGTCTACATTGAGACCACACCTGGACAGGGAACCCACATTCACATCGACTACAACGACAACGGCGAAAAAGACCTCGATGAATTTGAACTCGCCGTGCAAGCCGATCAGGTAGCCTCTGCCAACTATCTCAAAGTCTTTGTGCCGACCAACGACTACATCAAGGTGTTTCGAAACCAATTTTCGCAGTCGCTCTTCCTGCGCCCGGCCGCTATTTGGAGGGGAGAAGACGGCTTGCGCAAAGCGATCTCCTTCTTTTCCAATCAATTCTCCTTCGTCTCCGATCGCAAGACCTTAGCACTTCCATTGCTCGATCAGTTTAATCCCTTTCTCCTGAATCTGGATGACACCCTGCTGCAATCTACGAATGCCAATTTCCGCAACATTTTCTATTTCAACCAAAGCCATCCCGTGTTTGGCGCCGACGTTACCTACCAACGTTTAGAGAGTCGCAACCTGCTCACGAGCGGATTTGAGGCACGCGAGAACGAGAAGACCAGCGTCGGCTTCCGGTGGAACTTCACCTCTATATTGAGCCTAGAGGGCCGAGGAGAGCAGGGCGTCAAATCCTCATCATCCGACGCAAGCATTCTTAACAGTCGCAACTACAGCATCAATTATATCCAAGCTGAGCCCAAACTAGTGATCCAGCCTGGCGTGTTGTGGCGATTGAGTTTGGTCTTCAATTACAAGGAACAAACAAATACGATGATGGTGGAAGGAGCGGCAACAGGAGGGGAGCGCTCATTTGCCCGGCGTTCAGGAATGGAATTCACCTTGAGCTCTCCTGAGAAAGGCAGCCTATTTCTTACTGGAGGCATCATCCAAATCAACTATGCTGGAGAAGCGGGTAGCCCTGTGGGATTTGAAATGCTAGAAGGATTACAGCCTGGATTGAACGCCACTTGGGGCGTTTCCTACCAAAGAACCCTTGCGAATAACCTCCAGATCAACCTCACTTATAATGGCAGGCAATCTCCCGGCTTAAATATGATCCACACCGGTGGTGTAGAAGCTAGGGCCTTCTTCTAGACGACGTAGACTCCTTCTATTCTAATTCAAAGCTGGTAGTTCCCATCAGGTAGTCCTCAGCATAGATCTCTACGAGGTACTTTCCTTCGATAGCCTCCTTTTGCATGTCCCAATACAAGCACATGTCGGTCTCTTCGTTCTCGTACATGATCTCTTCTTTCCTAGAGTACAACCCTTCCTTCCCGTCGTAGGTAAACATGTACTGCTGGTCCTGATCAAACGCCAGTACTTCTCCATCCGGGCCAACAATACGCAGGTAGATGTACTTTTTACCTGGTTTCGTGACTTCGTTCTTATTGATGGTAAAGCAAGTCTTGATCTTGTCGGTTCGCTTCGCCCGATCCGTCTCGCGATGCACCGTGTTGTTCTTCACCCGCTGGCCAAGTGAAATGAGGTCTACCACCTTAAGTTTGGATCCGATCTTCACCTTTTCCGCGAGCTCGTCGTTCTTGGTGCTGAGTTCCTGATTTTGCTCTTTTTGCTTGGTCAACTTGGTTTCGACCTCTGCTTTCTGAACAATCAGTTCTTGGTTGGCCGTATTCAACGAATCGATCGTAACGAGGTAGTTCTTCATAACCTCGCGCAAGGTTTTTGCCTCTTTTCTGAGCTTGTGGATGATCCAAGCATCGTCCTTGTGCTTCTCCGCCTCTTTCATCAAGCTTTCGATCTCGGCTCTTTGCTCAGCAATCTGCGCGAGCATGTCCTCGTTGTCCGTGGTCACCGAGTCGTATTGAGCAAGCATGTCTTGTAGCTCCATGTTCAAGGCATCTTTCTCCGTACTCAAGTCGGTGTTGTCCGTGATGAGCAGCACGTTCTCTTGCCTTTCATTGTAAAACAAGAACAATGTAGCAGCGTTGGTGAGCACCAACAGCACGAGAATGACGATGAGACCTTTGTTGCTTTTTTCTTTGCTTTCAGCCATGACCCTGTGGATTAATAGAATACAAAGCTAGGAACGTTAAGGCGGCGAATTCTTATGTGTTCAAGGATTTTTTGGCAAGTTGTTGTTAACGCATCAAAGAAATCGCTTCGTGATGAGGGTGATTACTTTTGAATCATGTACAGAGTCATCAACCTACTTATTGGATTCGTCAGCGTAATACCAGGCATCATCATGGCTCTTGGGCTCTGGCACAGCATCAATACCCTCCCGCTCTTGGATGTGATGATTACCCGAACCCTTGGCAGTTTTGTGGTCATCTCGGTCATTGCCATGTTGCAACACAAAAAGGACATAAAGAAAGTATCTCAATTGGGCATAGCAGTCGGGTTTATCTGGACCATGACCGCCTTGATCTTAGAGCTCGAGTTCTGATGCTTCCAACCGCGGAAGATTGGTTTGCCTCTCGAGGTTGGGAGGTGTTTCCTTTTCAGCGGGAGGCTTGGAATGCTTTTGCTGAAGGGAAAAACGGGATCGTAAACGCCCCCACGGGAAGCGGAAAAACCTACTCTCTGTTGCTCCCCATCCTCCTACAAATCGCTGCAGAAGGCGGCAATACAAAAAAACTCAAAGCCATTTGGGTCACCCCGATCCGCGCGCTGGCCAAGGAGATTCAACAAAGCGCAAACCGGGCCTGCGGAGAAATGGGCATCCACGCCGAAGTGGCCATTCGAACGGGAGATACGAGTGCGAAGGAAAAGGCGCAACTCAAGAAATCTCCTCCCGACATCCTGATCACAACGCCCGAAACCCTGCATGTGCTTTTAGCGCAAAAAGGTTACCCCGCCTACTTCAAAGGACTCATGGCCATTGTCATGGACGAATGGCACGAACTCATCGGTTCAAAACGAGGCGTCCAAGTAGAATTGGCGCTCTCACGTTTGAAGACGGTTTCATCCCAGCTTCGGGTCTGGGGCATATCCGCTACGATTGGCAACATGGAAGAGTCGATGGAGGTGCTGCTAGGAAATTGGTATCACGAACGCCCACATGCCTTCATTCGTGGAGACATCGAAAAGGTCATTCAGGTAGAATCGATCTTCCCAGATGAACTCGACACCCTGCCTTGGGCGGGGCATCTCGGAATTCGACTGATCGATAAAATCATTCCGATTCTCTTGCACAGCGAGAGCACCCTCATCTTTCTAAATACCCGAGGTCAAGCGGAGATTTGGTACCAAAAGCTCCTCGAACACTCTCCGGATTTCGCAGGAGTAGTTGCGCTGCACCACGGTTCCATGAGCAAGGAGACCCGGCATTGGGTAGAAGACGCTCTGTACGACGGGCGACTCAAGGTGGTGATCTGCACGTCTAGCCTCGACTTGGGTGTAGATTTTCGCCCCGTGGATACCATCATCCAAGTGGGAGGACCAAAGGGCGTGTCGCGCTTCATGCAGCGCGCAGGAAGAAGCGGACACCAGCCCGGGGCGACGAGTAAAATCTTCTTTCTGCCTACCCACTCCTTAGAACTGATCGAGGCCGCAGCGCTCCGAGAAGCCGTTGAACTCAAATTGGTGGAAAGCCGTATTCCCTTCGTGCGCTCATTTGATGTCTTGATCCAATACCTCGTTACCCTCGCCGTTTCGGAGGGCTTTCGGGCTGCCGAAATTTTCCCTGAAGTACTTGGCACCTTTTGCTACAACTCTCTCTCTGAGGAGGAATGGCAGTGGTGTTTAGACTTCATCGTGTACGGAGGAACCTCCTTAAATGGCTATGACGAATTTCACAAGGTGGTAGTAGAAGAGGGCGTTTACAAGGTTACCAGCAAGCGCGTTGCGCTCCGACATCGCTTGAGCATGGGCACGATCGTCAGCGACGCGATGCTGAAGGTGAAATTACAGCGCGGCGCATACCTCGGAAACATTGAAGAATACTTCGTGGCGCGGCTCGCGCCCGGAAACAGTTTTTGGTTTGCGGGGAGAAGCCTGGAGCTCATCCGCATCAAGGACATGACCGTGCAGGTGCGTAAATCCAACAAGGAAACCGGACCGATACCGAGTTGGCAAGGAGGGCGCATGCCGCTGAGCTCACAGATGTCTAAGATGCTCCGCAAGAAGCTGAACGAAGCCGTCTTGGGAACGAGCAAGGACCCCGAAGTTCTTTTTCTAAAGCCCCTGATCGAGCGGCAACAGCATTACTCCATCGTACCCCAAGCGAACCAATTCCTGATCGAAGAATTCGAGAGCAAGGACGGACATCACGTCATCATGTTTCCCTTTGAAGGACGTTTCGTGCACGAAGGAATGGCCGCACTTTTAGCCTACCGAATATCCCTGCTTCAACCGATCAGTTTTAGCATCGCCATGAACGACTACGGATTTGAATTGCTGTCTGACCAGCCCATTCCAATCCGCGAGGCGATCGATACGAATATCTTCTCCTCCGACCACCTGATGGATGACATCCTAGCCAGCGTCAATTCGGTGGAGATGGCCAAGCGACGTTTTCGAGACATCGCAAGCGTTTCTGGGCTCGTCTTTCAAGGCTATCCCAACAAACAAAAGAAGGAGCGCCACCTCCAAGCGAGTTCGCAACTGTTCTTCAGCGTGTTTGAAGACTATGAGAAAAACAACCTTTTGCTGCGCCAGGCCTACGACGAAGTGATGGACTTTCAACTCGAAGAGGTTCGAATGCGAAGGGCGCTCAACCGCATTGGTGAACAGGAAATTGTCATTACGCGTCCCGAAAAATTCACCCCGTTCGCCTTTCCGATATTGGTCGATCGTCTGCGCGAAAAGCTCACGTCAGAAAAGCTTGCGGATCGCATTAGCAAGATGCGGGTCGAGCTCTGATTTTCGTAAAATCTAACATCTTTGAGGCGCAAAACTCAGTGAAGATTTACCTTGGAAAACCATTTGCTACCCACAGATATTGCCGGCGTCTCCATGCGCCTTGGGAATCGCTTCTTGGAGAAAGATGGCGACCTGCTCCTGGCGGATCTCCACTTTGGTAAAACGATGCATTTTCGAAAAGCGGGTCTGGCGGTGCCGCCTCAAGCGCGAGATGCCGATCAATTTGCGCTCCTCTCCTTGTTAGAGATGCATCGGCCTAAAAGGATGATCATCCTGGGAGACCTTTTTCACAGCGAGCACAACAGCGAAGTAGAAGAGATTGCCATGATTACCAGTCAATTTCCTGAAACGGAGTTCATCCTTGTAAAGGGCAACCATGATGTAATGCCAGACTCAGTATACCGATCCATTGACATGGAGACCTGTGATCTCATGGATTGGAACGGCATCATTCTCAGCCACGAACCCTTGGAAAAGCTGAAAGGCGAGGCAGTAAATATGCACGGCCACATCCATCCTGGAATTGCGTTGAAAGGAAAAGGCCGTCAACGCATGGTGATTCCGTGTTTTCATTTCGACGGCCATCGGATTTGTCTTCCGGCCTTCGGCGCGCTTACTGGATTGATGAAGGTGCGGCCACGCAAAGGTCATCAAGTGTTTGGGATCACAGAAGGACAAGCGATCCAACTTGAAGTCTGAGTAAGACTCCCAAAAATCCTTCGAAAGTGCCACCTTCGTACCTTTAAGCAATCAAAGCCGATCGATCATGAACGATAAGATCAATGCAGACAAGGCGCCAAAGCCTGTAGGTCTTTACCCCCACGCACGGAAAGTGGGAAACCTTCTATTTCTCTCCGGAGTCGGTCCGCGCACGGCTGGTTCAGATGCCAACGATAGTGGGGTTCCCGGATTGAAGTTGGACCACAACGGAAATTTCGAAGCCTTCGATTTCGAGGCCCAGTGCCGTTCGGTATTTGATAACGTGCGCGCGGTGCTCGAGGCTTCAGGAAGTAAGTGGGAAAACCTCGTAGACGTGACGGTATTTTTGGTGAACATGAAGCGTGACTTTGCGACTTATAACCGGGTCTACGCGGAGTATTTTATGGATGCACAGCCTTGTCGCACGACGGTAGAGATCAACTCTCTGCCTACACCCATCGCGATCGAACTGAAGTGCATTGCAACGATCGATGAAGGAGCTTAGTCGACAAGACATCCTCAACCTACTTGAAATAGAGATTGCGAAGACCATCGACGTGATCTCCGCATACAAGGAAAGCACCGCTCCCATCGCTCCAGATGATGCCATCGGACGTGTGTCGCGCATGGATGCCATCAACAATAGAACGATCGTTCAAGCAGCCCTTCGTACGGCAGAAGAGAAGCTTACGAAGCTCAAATACATGCAGGACAATATTGACAGTCCCGACTTCGGTGATTGCGCGCGATGTGGGACCAAAATTCCTCCAGGAAGGCTCATTCTTAAACCTGAAAGTCCCTTTTGCGTTCGCTGCGCAGGGTAAGCCAAAGCACTGTAGTTTTGCACCTTCTTAGCTATTGCTCATCTTGGAAGAACAAGCATCCATACTCAATCCGACCCTATTCTTTGGCGCATTTGAATGGCGAGAGCCCGTGACCTCCATCACGGATTTTATGATTGCCATTACGTGCATCATCGGCTTCATCTACCTCAGCCGAAATAAGGAAGTAGACGACCGCACCTTTCGCTTGTACCGCTTGTACTTTCTAATGTTCGCTATCGGTATGACCAGCGCCGCCTGGTTTGGCCATGGGCTTCAGGCCTACGTAAGCTTCGAATGGAAAATGATTGGATGGCTCTTCAGTTTGGCGGGACAAACCGTGTTTGCTTTTGCCTCTCTCAGCGGTGCTCGCTCCGCATTGCCAGACCCATTGCATAAAGCATTGCGGCTGCTGATTGGACTTCTCTTTGCCACTTTTCTCATTTGGATATTGAGTCCAGCGCGATCTTTCGCGGTGGCTCAATTAGCAAACGGCGTGTTTGCAGTCGGCCTGATCTTGCCGCTGCAGCTCTTTCAATACGCGCGGTTCAGGAATTATGGGAACCTTATCATCCTTGGAGCGTTGGTGTATGGTATACTGCCGAGCTTCATCTTCAACCAGCAGATCAGTGTAAACCGCTGGTTCAATTATCATGATATCAGTCACGTATTGTTGTGCGGATTCATGGCATTGATGATATTCGGGGTAAGAAAATTGGAGCTCATTACTGTACAACGATCCATATGATCAAATCATGACAACTTTCTTCCTCCTCATCGGCATTGTCGTAGTACTGTTTTTGGTGATTCTCGGATATGAAATTGTGGTTTCGATTCGAACGGGTGTGCGGGTTTTCAACCTTTCAGATGCCCTCGTCAATACCTATTGCGCCATCCTTGAGCGCTCTTTTGACGTGTTCTATGGTGTCCTCTTCTTGATAGGGGCGCAGTACGTGTATGAGCACATAGCCCCTTTTCAGATGCCGATGAATGCTTTCACTTGGATCCTCGGCATCATCCTCTTCGACTTCGTCGCGTATTGGTTTCACCGTCTCAGCCACGAGATCAACTTTTTATGGGCCGCACACATCGTCCATCACCAGAGCGAGGAATTGAATTTTACCACGGTATTTCGGGTTTCATTCTTTGCCGTCATCTTTCGATCCGTCTTCTTCATTTGGATCCCGTTCATTGGATACGACGCCCTGTCCATCGTCACCTTCAGCGTCTTTCTAGGAACCTACCAGCTGGTCACCCACAGCCGATTGGTAGGTAGGCTCGGATTTTTGGAAGAGATCTTTACAACCCCTTCGCACCATCGCGTGCATCACGGGCGCAACGTGAAATACATGGACCACAACTACGGTCACATCCTCATCATTTGGGACAAGATGTTTGGAACCTTCGTCTGTGAAGACGAGGAGCCGGATTACGGCATTACTTCAGGTTTTGAAAGCAACAGCGCCTTTCGCGCCCAATTTGCTTATTGGAAAGACCTGTTCACCCGAGCTGGAAAAACGAAAAGCCTCAAGAATAAAATCAACGTCTTTGTGAAAGGGCCCGCCTGGACGCCCGAAGATGTGGGCTTTCTGCCTTCAGAATACAAAGTAGACGAGCAAGGTCAACGGGTCAAGCGCGACGTACGGTTGAGTTTTGAATACGGGGCCTACTTGCTGATCGGCACCTTGGTCACCCTCACACTATTTGCACACTTAATCTTCACTGGAAAAAGCATCCAAGAGCCAACGCTTGCCCTGATTTTTGGCAATCAAGAAATCATTGCATTGACTGCGGCCATGTTGCTCTCGGTCTTTGCGCATGGACAAATGCTCGAGTACAGCCGACTGGCATTTCCTGCCGAAGTATTGCGCTTGATCGCACTGCCTGTGATCGTCTTACAATTCATGTCCGAGGCTCCAACGGCAGGCTGGCTGACGCCCTTGACCCTGGTTTATTGCGGTGCTTCTATGCTCTGGTTGATCAGGGTTGCGTTCTTCACCAAGAACAACATTCGCCGCACCACCTCTCCCGCCTGATCCTGTCCCTTTTTCCTATTGACAAACTATATCAGAGGTCAAGTATGCCAAATGCCCTGAGCGTTTTACCTTTGCAGCCTTTATAAAACAAGGGTAGTTGGCTGAAATGAAACCATTTAAAGAATACGACGGAATGAACCTGCCGAACATAGCGGAGCAGGTACTGGAGAAGTGGAAGCAGGAGAAGACCTTCGAAGAAAGCGTTAGCTCACGCGAGGGGAAGCCCAACTACGTCTTCTATGAAGGGCCTCCCTCAGCCAACGGAATGCCGGGCATTCACCATGTCATGGCCCGCACAATCAAGGATCTTTTCTGCCGATACAAGACTCAAAAAGGATTTCAGGTACACCGAAAAGCAGGTTGGGATACCCATGGCCTTCCCGTAGAGCTCGGCGTTGAAAAAGAGCTGGGAATTACCAAGGAGGACATCGGCAAAAGCATTACGATCGAAGAATACAACCGCGCATGCCGAGAAGCGGTCATGCGCTATACGGATGTATGGAATGATCTGACAGAAAAGATGGGTTACTGGGTCGACATGAGTGACCCATATGTGACTTATGAAAACAAATACATCGAAACCGTTTGGTGGTTGTTGAGTCAGCTTTACCAAAAGCAAATGATCTACAAGGGCTACACGATCCAGCCCTATTCTCCTGCCGCAGGAACGGGTCTCAGCTCTCACGAGCTCAACCTTCCGGGCACCTATCGTGATGTGAAGGATACGAGTTGCACGGCACTCTTCCAGGTCAACTCGGCAGAGTCCAGCGTTGCTGAACTGCAGGAAGCACTGCAAGCTGGGGCAGTCTTCATCATGGCATGGACAACTACGCCATGGACACTTCCCTCCAATACTGCATTAACCGTTGGAGCCAACATCGAGTATCTCTTGGTTGACACGTTCAATCCATATACGGCAGATCCTCAAAAGATCGTCCTTGCGAAGTCAAGGCTTCAAGCTTATTTCAAGCCCGAAGGCGAAGCCGCTGATATGGCCTATTCCGCCAACGACAAGGTGTTGCCTTACCGAGTCTTAGCATCATTCAAAGGCTCCGATATGGTCGGCCTTTCCTACGAACAACTCCTTCCTTACGCACAGCCTTTTCAAGATGCAGAAAAAGCCTATCGGGTAATCGCGGGTGATTTCGTCACTACGGAAGATGGTACTGGAATTGTACACACCGCGCCCACCTTTGGTGCAGACGACATGCGTGTAGCCAAGGAGGCGGGAATTCCGCCCATGCTAGTGCTCAACGAAAATGGGGACCCCGTTCCACTGGTAGACCTGCGCGGTCGTTTTGTAGATTCTGTGCAAGACCCTGTATGGGGATTGGGTGGAGAACCGGTTAAGGCCGAGTACCTCACCGAAGTTGAGCTGAAGAAGGACTTCGAACAGCAGAAGGAAGCGCTCAAAGCATTCATTCCCAACCTGAGCAACTACTTAAGTGTGGATGAGCGCATCGCCCTCAAGTTGAAACTCGAAGGCAAGGCATTCAAGGTTGAAAAGTACCAACACAACTACCCCCATTGCTGGCGTACGGACAAGCCCATTTTGTACTACCCATTGGACTCATGGTTCATCAAGGCAACATCAGCACGCGAAAAAATGATCGAGTTGAACAACACGATCAACTGGAAACCAGCGAGCACGGGAACTGGACGTTTCGGCAATTGGCTGGAAAACGTCAACGACTGGAACCTGAGTCGGTCCCGTTATTGGGGAACCCCACTACCGATTTGGCGGACGGGGCCTTACGGCCCACTGCTCGAAGAATGCCTCGGAGCCATCGACGAATTTGCAGAGAAAAATGCCTACTTCATCACCGAATCTTGCACAGATGAAAGCGGTAACCGGCACGACGGTCAGTCACTAAGAAAACTCCTAGGCGAAATGCGCTTGCGGGGTGAGAATGTCAACAACGTTTGGAACGATCTCATTCGCAGCAAGCAGGTTATCTTCTTTGCCTCGTTGCCGAAAGACCAAGTAGACCTGCATCGTCCGTTCGTTGACCAAGTCATTTTCTACCGCAATGGACAGGTCTTGGCACGAGAGTTAGACCTCATCGACGTTTGGTTCGACAGTGGCGCGATGCCCTACGCCCAATGGCATTACCCTTTCGAAAACAAAGCATTAATAGACAGTGGAAAGGCATTTCCAGCCGATTTCATCGCTGAGGGCGTTGACCAAACGCGTGGTTGGTTTTATACCCTCCACGCTATTTCTTCGATGATCAAAGGGTCCGTAGCCTACAAGAATGTGGTGAGCAACGGACTAGTATTGGACAAGAACGGTCAAAAGATGTCCAAGCGTCTCGGCAATGCCGCAGACCCTTTTGAGACCCTCAGCAAGTTCGGTCCAGATGCTACACGCTGGTACATGATTACCAACGCTCCTCCATGGGATAACCTCAAGTTTGATCTCGACGGCATCACGGAAGTGCAACGGAAATACTTCCGAGCATTGCACAATACTTACGCATTCTTCTCCCTATACGCCAACGTTGACAAGTTCACGTACGCCGAGGAAGAAGTCCCCTTGGAGCAACGGCCGGAGATCGACCGCTGGGTGATCTCTCGCTTGAACAGTTTGATCAAGGAAGTGGAAGACGCTTACGAGAGCTACGAGCCTACGCGCGCCGGTAGGGCGATTCAAGACTTTGTGGTGGATGAACTGAGCAACTGGTATGTGCGTTTGTGTCGCCGCCGATTCTGGAAAGGAGAATACAGTGAAGACAAAATCGCGGCCTATCAGACCTTATACCGTTGCTTGAATACCGTGGCGAAGCTGAGCGCTCCCATTGCGCCGTTTTACTCTGATCACCTCTTCTGTGATCTCAATGCAGCAACACAGCAAGAGAGTGAGTCGTCGGTTCACCTAGCCGAGTGGCCAACCATCGACGAACAGCTCATCGATAAAGACTTGGAAGAACGGATGGCGCTTGCCCAGACGGCTTCATCCCTCGCCCTTTCCCTGCGGAAGAAGGAAAACATTCGCGTGCGTCAGCCGCTGCAAAAGATCATGATCCCGGTAATGGACGCCAATTTTGAGCGTCACTTGCACGAGGTGGAAAACCTCATCCTCTCGGAGATCAATGTGAAAGAATTGCAATACGTGAAAGACGAGGGTGTATTTGTGAAGAGCATCAAGCCCAATTTCAAGACCCTAGGGCCCAAAGTTGGCAAAGACATGAAGCTGCTCGCAGGAGCGGTAAATGGCTTCGGTCAGCAGGAGATTACTACAATCGAGCGAGATGGAAGCATTGTTCTCGACTTGAATGGAACATCGTTCGAATTGAGCAAAGAAGACGTTGAAATCAGCACGAAAGACATCCCCGGATGGACCGTAGCAAGTGAAGGAAACGTTACCGTAGCTATGGACATCACCATAAGTGAGGTATTACGGTCCGAAGGAATCGCCCGTGAGCTGGTGAATCGCATCCAAAATATGCGAAAAGACCGAGGACTGGAGGTAACAGATCGCATCAAATTATTCGTTGAAAACCAAGCGGATATCGTACGTGCGGTCGAATCCAATAAAATTTATATTTGTGACGAGACGCTTGCCTCTGAACTGACGCTTTCGGAGGTCATCACAAACGAACAAGCACAAGACATCGAAGTGGAACCAGGCGTTTCCACAAAGATTTATTTAGAGAAAGCCGAAGCATAAACGACATGGCAGAAAAAGAAAAGACACGATTCTCAGACGCAGAGCTCAAAGAGTTCCGCGACATCATTGAATCAAAGTTGGTAGAGGCGAAGGAGGATTATGATTTATTGAATTCTTCCATGTCTTTGAAAGACAACAATGGAACGGACGACACCTCGCCCACCTTCAAATTGATTGAAGACGGTTCAGATGTGCTTTCTCGCGAAGAGACCGCCCAATTGGCAGCTCGTCAGGAGAAGTTTATCAAGCACTTGAACGACGCGCTGATCCGCATCGAAAACAAGACCTACGGCCTTTGCCGCGTGACCGGAAAGCTTATTTCCAAAGAACGTCTACGCATCGTCCCCCATGCTACACTGAGCATCGAGGCGAAGAATCAGCAGTCATAGTATTCCCTCCTTCATCCCCTTTAGCGATTTGAAGAAGGCCCTTTTCATAACGCTCTCCGTCCTCATCGCTGACCAAGTGCTGAAGATTTGGATCAAGACCAATATGTACTTGGGCCAAGAATTTGCAGTGTTTGGGAATTGGTTCATCATCCATTTCACGGAGAACAATGGAATGGCCTTCGGCATGGAGTTCGGCGGAGATAGCGGTAAAATCGCATTGTCCATTTTTAGGATCATTGCCGTTTCACTTATTGGATTCTATCTTTTCAGAACCGCTGCTCGTGGGGCTAAGCCCGGATTGATCATCGCCGGTTCGTTGATCTTTTCAGGTGCATTAGGCAACATCTTAGATTCCATGTTTTACGGCGTCCTGTTCAATGACAGCTATCACCAAATCGCTACGTTCATGCCAGAGAATGGCGGGTATGCTCCCTTCCTTTTCGGCCGCGTGGTAGATATGCTCTACTTCCCACTGGTCTCAGGAACTTTTCCCGAATGGATTCCCTTCTTAGGGGGAGACAATTTCGCATTCTTTCGTCCTGTTTTCAACATCGCCGATACAGCCATCACCACTGGAATTGGGATGATTGTAGTTTTCCAAAAAAGGTATTTCCC
>Ga0055584_100004666_pt1 | contig 13415 bp, 12 predicted proteins | sample OSDHelmetaG_FD_58716 | JGI IMG/M metagenome (GOLD analysis project Ga0055584, IMG submission 58716) | Pelagic marine sediment microbial communities from the LTER site Helgoland, North Sea, for post-phytoplankton bloom and carbon turnover... | ecosystem: Environmental > Aquatic > Marine >... | reverse complement strand
CCGATGCCCTTGGTGTAGTCGAGCCGGTCGACGCCGAGCAGGATCACCTCGGGATCGCCGAGTCGGGCACGGATCTGGGCGGTCCGCTTGCGCGTGGATCGGCCGCTCGCGAGCAGTTCGAAGTCGTCGACGTCGATCGAGATCGGGAAGTTGCTGACCAGCACGTTGCGGCCCTCGAAGTTGACCAGTTCGTCGTCGACCTCGGTCGCGCCGACGAGCTGATGTGCGGCGGCGATGAAGTTGCGTGCCCCCCGTTCACGCTGGAACCCGAGGACGTCGGCGCCGAGCAGGCCGGAGATGATGTCGGTGCGCCACGGCAGCCGCTGGAAGAGCTCGAGCGGAGGGAACGGGATGTGGTTGAACCATCCGATCCGCACGTCGGAGCGACGAGCCCGGAGCATCGCCGGGGCGAGCTGGAGGTGGTAGTCGTGGATCCACACCGTCGCACCCGGTGGTGCCACGGCGGCCATGCGGTCGGCGAACCGCTCGTTGACCGCCACGTAGGCGTCCCAGTCCGCGCTGTCGTAGTTCGATTCCTTGATCGCATCGTGGTACAGCGGCCACAAGGTGTCGTTCGAGAACCCCTCGTAATAGTGGTTCATCTCGTCGGAGCTGATCGGCACCGGGTGCATCTCGATGCCGTCGGCATCGATGATCTCCGAGGATCCGCCGGCCTCACCCGTCCAGCCGACCCACGCTCCCTCGCTCTCCTGCACGATCGGCAGGAGCGCCCGGACGAGCCCGCCCGGGCTCGTCTCCCAGGTGCCGTCCGGCATGCGGGTGACCGGCAGCCGGTTGGCGGCGATGACCAACGGACGCTTGGAAGTCGGTGGCGGCGTGGTGTCGGTGATGTCGGCAACGGTACCCACTGTGGCTTCGACTCGCGTAGGCCGATCCGGCGACGGCGGACGATCGGTAGGGTGCGGCGCGTGCAGATCGACGTCGATGCCGTCCGCTCGCTGACCCCCGGCTGTGCCGTGGTCAACCACCTGAACAGTGCCGGTTCGAGCCTGCCGCCGACGGTCGTCGTCGATCGGGTGGTCGACTACCTCCGTCGGGAAGCGTTGATCGGCGGGTACGAGATCGCCGACGAATGTCAGGCCGAGTTGGACTCGGTCTACACCGCGGCGAGCGTGCTGTTCGGCGGCCGTGCCGAGAACTGGGCGTTCGTCGAATCCGCGACGCGGGCCTGGAACGCGGCGTTCTCCGCACTCCGGTTCGACGCCGGTGACCGCATCCTGACGAGCCGGGCGGAGTATCCCAGCAACATGGGAGGCCTCGTGCGGGCGAACGAGCTGCACGGTGTCGAGGTCGTCGTCGTCCCCGACGACGAGGACGGCCAGGTCGACGTCGCCGCGCTGGAGTCGCTCCTCGACGAACGCACCCGACTCGTCTCGTTGACGCACGTGCCGACCCAGGGCGGTCTGGTCAACCCGGTGGCAGCGGTCGGACGGCTGTTGCGTGACACCCCGATCCTGTACCAGGTCGACGCGTGCCAGTCGGTCGGGCAGCTCCCGGTCGACGTGGACGACATCGGTTGCGACATCCTGTCGTTCGCGGGTCGCAAGTTCCTGCGCGGCCCGCGCGGGACCGGCATGGTGTGGGCGAGCGACGCGGCGCTCGACCGGATGGGCAATCCGGCCGGCATCGACGGATCGGGTTCTTCGTGGGAGGCCCCGATGACGATCACACCGCTGCCCTCGGCTCGACGATTCGAACCGTACGAGGTGTTCTTCGCCGGCAAGGTGGGCCTGGCGACAGCCATGAGCTACGCCGCCGACATCGGAATCGACGACATCGCCGAACGCAACGCGCTGCTCGCGACCCGCCTCCGCGACCGGCTGAGCAGGATCGACGGGGTGGCCGTCCGCGACCAGGGTGTCGACCGCTGTGCGATCGTCACGTTCACCGTCGACGGCCACGTACCCGGTGACGTCCGGACGACGCTGCGAGAGCAGGGGATCAACGTGTCGATCGCGTCGGCGATGTCGGCGCGTCTCGATTTCCCGGATCGCGGATTGGACCAGGTGGTACGCGCCTCGGTCCACTACTTCAACACGACCGACGAGACCGACGCGCTCGTCGACGTCGTCGCGAGCCTGCCCGGCGGCTGATCCCGAGCATCAGCCCCGTTCGAGGGCCTGAGCCAGGTCGGCGACGAGATCGCTCGCGTGCTCGATGCCCACGCTCAGGCGGACGAGGTTGTCGGGAACCTCGAGCGGTGAACCGGCAGCTGATGCATGCGTCATCGCGCCGGGATGCTCGATGAGGCTCTCCACCGCACCCAACGACTCGGCGAGGGTGAAGAGCTCGGTGTTGGCCGAGATCCGGCGCGCTGCTTCCTCGCCGTCCTTCGCGAGGAAACTGACCATGCCGCCGTAGTCGCGCATCTGCTTGGCGGCCGCGGCATGACCCGGATGGTCCGGGAGCTGTGGGTATAGCACCCGCTCGACGGCGGGGTGGCCCGTGAGGAGCTCGACGACGGCTCGGGCGTTCTCGCAGTGGCGGTCCATCCGCACCCCGAGTGTCTTGGCGCCGCGCAGCACGAGGTAGCTGTCGAACGGTGACGGCACCGCTCCGGCAGCGTTCTGGGTGTATCGCAGTCGATCGGCGGTCTCGTCGTCGTCGACGGCGAGGAAGCCACCGACGACGTCGCTGTGGCCACCGAGGTACTTCGTGGCCGAGTGCAGCACGATGTCGGCACCGAGGGTGATCGGCTGCTGCAGGTACGGCGTCGCGAACGTGTTGTCGACGACGACGAGTGCGCCGCGTTCGTGGGCGATGGCCGCGATCGCTTCGATGTCGAAGCAGGTCAGCAGTGGGTTCGTCGGGGTCTCCAGCCACACGAGACCGGTGTCGTCGGGCCATGCAGCCACCACCGCGTCGAGGTCGCTGAGATCGACCGCGGTCCACGGGAACCCGAGCGGTGACCACACGTTGTTGATCAGCCGGAACGTGCCGCCGTACGCATCGTTGCCGAGCAGGACCCGCTGCCCCTGCGACAGCAGCCGCATGATGTTGTCCTCCGCGGCCAGACCGCTCGCGAACGACAGACCGTGTCGGGCCGCTTCGAGCGCGGCGATCTGCGTCTCGACCGCGGTGCGGGTGGGATTGCCCGAACGCGAGTACTCGTAGCCCTTGTGCACGCCGACCTCGCTCTGAGCGAACGTCGTCGAGAGTGAGATCGGTGTCACGACGGCGCCCGTGACCTCGTCCGGTTCCTGGCCGGCGTGGATGGCGAGCGTCTCGAACGCCCACCCCAGTTGCTGCTCTTCTTCTCCCATGGCTCCCTCTCGCAGGTCGGTGGTGGCGGGTCAGTAGTCGGCGCGTGCGTCGAAGTACGACAGGATGTCGGTGCGCGTCAGCACGCTGAGCGGTCGGCCGTCGGACAGCACCAGCAGGGCCGGTGCGGTGTGGAGCATGTCCAGCGCTCGTTCGAGCTCCTGCCCCACGCCGATGGTCGGCAGGTGCGGGCCCATGACGTCCTCGACGGGGACGTCCATCACGCCGGAATCGCCGGCGATGGCCTCCATCAGTTCGAGCTCGTCGACCGAGCCCGACACCTCGGCGGCGGCGAACGGCGGCGTGTTCTTGCAGACGGGCAACTGACTGACGCCGTTCGCGCGCATGCGCTCGATGGCCACGCGCACGGTCTCGTCGGGGTTCACGTAGAGCAGGTTGTCCAGGGTGGCGCTGCGAGCCTCGAGTACCGCGCCGACACACTGCTCGCACTCGTCGGTGAAGCCGAAGTTGGCCATCCAGTCGTCGTCGAACACCCGCGAGAGGTAACCGCGGCCCGAGTCGGGGTTGAACACGACGACGATGTCGTCGGGGCTGCCCCGCCTCGCGACCTGGATCGCGGCGGCGACCGCCATGCCGCCCGACCCGCCGATGAGGATGCCCTCGATCTCGCTGACCCGCCGAGCCATGTGGAAGCTGTCGGCGTCGGAGATCGCGATGGTCTCGTCGTAGAGTTCGGGTTGCCACGCGGCCGGGAAGAAGTCCTCGCCGACGCCCTCGACGAGGTACGGGCGCCCCGAGCCGCCGGAGAACACCGAGCCCTCGGGGTCGGCGGCGATGATCTTGACGTCGGGGTTCTGCTCCTTGAGGTACTTGGCCGTGCCGGTGATCGAGCCGCACGTGCCGGCGCCGGCGACGAAATGGGTGATCCGACCTGCGGTCTGTTCCCAGATCTCGGGCCCGGTCGTCTTGTAGTGGGACAGCGGGTTGTTCGGGTTGGCGTACTGGTTCGGCCGGAACGCGTGCCGCTCCTGGGTGAGACGCTCGGCGACGCTGTAGTAGCTCTGCGGATCTTCGGGGGCGACCGCGACGGGGCAGACGACGACCTCGGCGCCGTAGGCCTTGAGCAGGGAGATCTTCTCGGGAGCGACCTTGTCGGTCATCACGAACACGCAGTCGTACCCACGTTGTGCCGCGACGATGGCCAGGCCGACACCGGTGTTGCCGCTGGTCGGCTCCACGATCGTGCCACCGGGTTGCAGTTCACCGGTCCGTTCGGCCGCGAGGATCATCTCGAGCGCCGGCCGATCCTTCGACGAGCCGCCCGGGTTGGTCGTCTCCATCTTCATCACGAGCAAGGCCGGGAGTTGCTCGACCTCCATCGTGCGCTTCATCCGCACGAGGGGCGTGCCCCCGAACAAGTCGATCACCGAATCGGCGATCTGGGTGCCGTCGAGCCGCGGGTCAGCCATACGGGGAGAGTACCCCCGTGGTCCCGAGTTCGATTCCCCGGTCGAGAACATCCGGGCATCGACCACGATCCGCTCGACGTCGTCGACGTCGCCTGGCCGCATGGTGCGGATCGTTCGGACAGCTGGCTCGTGAGCGCCTCGGTCCGCGCCGGGACGGGGAGGTCCGGTCCGCGACTACCATCGCGGCCGTCACGGCGGTCGTCCGGGCCGCCCGGAGCGAGGGGCGACGGATGGATCGTGTAGCGGTGCTGGGACTCGGATTGATGGGGTCGGCGTTGGCACGGGCGTTCGTCGCCGGCGGGCGGTCGCCCGTGGTGTGGAATCGTTCCCCCGAGCGTGGTGAGCCGTTCGAGTCGCTCGACGCCACGGTCGCGCCGACGGTGCCCGACGCCGTGAGGGCCGCCGACGTCGTCGTCGTCTGCGTGCAGGACTACGGCGTCTCGTCGAGTCTGCTGGACGACCCGGAGGCGATCGCCGCGCTGGCCGGCAAGTCGATCGTGCAGGTGTCGTCGGGTACCCCGGGGCAGGCGAGGGAGGCGTCGGAGTGGGCCGCCTCGCACGGCATCGGGTACCTCGACGGAGCGATCATGGCGTCCCCGCAGGCGATCGGTACCGAGGCCGCGATGGTGCTGTACTCGGGCCTGTCGGGAACGTACGACCGCGTGAGCGAGCTCTTGGCGGATTTCGGCGGCACCGGATTACTCGTCGGCGAGGACCCGGCGACAGCGGCAGCGATCGACAACAGCCTGCTCTCGATGTACTACGCCGTCCTCCTGGGTACGTTGAACGGAGCAGGCATCTGCGAGGCATTCGACGTACCTCAGTCGACGCTGCGCGATCTGGCCACCGCGTTGATGCCGACGCTCGGCGACGTGGTGGTGCGTACGCTCGACATGGTCGCGAGCGGGGACTATCGGTCGGACCACAGCACGATCAGCACGACCGCCGGGGCGCTCGGGCACATCGCCGCCGTGACCAGCGAAGCCGGTGTCGACACCGGCTTCGTGGCGTGCGCCCAGGGCTACGCACAGCGTGCGATCGAACTGGGACACCTGTGGGACGGTCCGGCCTCGATGTTCGAGGCGATGCGTGGGGCGTCAGCGTCGAGCGAGCCGTAGCCCGCTCCGCACGGCCAGACTCACGACGAACGCGATGACGGTGACCAGGGCCATCGTGGCACCGGTCGCCGTCGCGTGGTGGTAGCTGATCAGCAGCCCGATCAGCGCCGACGCGCTGCCGATCATGACGGCGACGACCATCATCAGCGGCACCCGCCCGACGAGCATCGAGGCGGTCGCCGGCGGGGCGATCAGGAACGCGAACACCAGCAGTGTGCCCACGGTCTCGAACGACGCGACGATCGACAGCGCGAGCAGGACGAGCAGCGCGAAGTGCGTCAACTGCGGGCGGAAGCCGATCAGGCGGGCCTGGGTCACGTCGAACGTGCTGACCAGGAGCGCCCGGTGCAGCACGACGACCCCGACGACCGTGACGGTGGCGACGACGATCAGCGTCCGGAGATCTCCGGCATCCACGGCGTTGATCGAACCGAACAGGAAACGCGTCAGGTCGCCGGCGCCCCGGCCGGTCTGGGCGGACATCACGACGACGGCCAGCGCCAGGAACCCGACGAAGAGCACACCGATCGACGCGTCGTCGGGCAACGGCGAAGCCGTTCGGATCAGCTGCACGCCTGCGACCATCGCCAGTGCTGCGAGGAGGGCGCCGACCGTGGTGTTGCCGCCCGTCACGAACGCGATCGCGATGCCGGGGAGCACACCGTGGGCGAGGGCATCGCCGAGGAAGCTGAGACCTCGGAGCACGACCCAGGTGCCGATCACGCTCGTGCAGAGCACGGTCAGCAACGCCGCCCAGAGCGCGTCGCGCAGGAACGGGTTGTCGGCGAACGGACTGACCCACCAGTCGACGGGATCGGTGAGCCACGTCACGGACGGCTCCTCATCGTTCGCTCACGGTGTCAGTGCCTCGGCGATCCGGGTGGAGTTGGAGCGCATCATCTCGAGGTAGGTGTCGGTCCCCGGGGCAGTGGTGAGCGCGTCGGTCACGAGGGGGACGACGAGCACGTCCAGCCGTTCTGCGAGCGCGTCGGCGTCGGCGGTCGACTCGAGCTCCTCGGTGAAGATCGCACGCACGCCGCGTTCTTCGATGAGGTCGGCGAGGTCGGCGAGATCGGCGGCGTTGGTCTGCGCCAGTGTGTTCGTCGACGGGATGACGGTGCCGACGATCTCGAGGTCGTACCGGTCTGCGAAGTATGCGAGTGAGTCGTGGCTCGTGACCATCAGCCGCTCGGCGATCGGGACCGCGCCGATCAGTTCGGAGATCTCGTCGTCGAGCTGCTCGAGTTCGGCCCGGTAGGCGTTCGCACAGTTCCGCTGTTGCTCGTCGGCCTCCTCGCCCGCTGCGGCGATCGTGTCGAGCACACCGGCCACGCGGAGCGGGTCCTGCCAGATGTGCGGGTCGACCCCGCCCGCGTGGTCGTCGTCGTGATCGTCGTGATCGGGGTCGTCGTCGTGATCGTCGTGGTCGTGATCGTCGTGGTCGTCATCGTCGTGGTCGTCATCGTCGTGGTCGTCATCGTCGTGGTCGTCGTCATGGCCGGGGCCGGAGTCGATCGTGTCGACGAGCGGGACGAGTTCGACCACGTCGGTGCCCGAGGTGGCGACCGACGAGAGGAGGTCGGTCAAGGAGTCCTCGAGACCGCCGCCGTTCGCGATGACGACCGCCGCGTCCTCGAGTGCCTCGCGATCGCGCAGCGACGGCTCGAAGGTGTGCGGGTCGGCGCCCGGGGGGACGAGGGCCGGCACGTCGAGTCCACAGAGCGTCGCCGAGGTGATGTCGGCCCAGATGGTCGTGGTGGCGACGATCCGGGCTGCTGCGTCCTGGTCGTCGTCGGTCGATCCGGACCCGTCGCCGCAGGCCGCGAGCGCTGCGACCACTGCGGCCGCCCCGACGCTTCGACGAAACTTGAGAATCATTCTCATGATGTTAGAGTGAGAATCAGTCTCATGCCAACAACGATCGATCCCCTCGTCGCCGCGAACGACGTGTGCGTGCACTACGGGCCGACGGTGGCCCTCGCCCCGACCTCGTTCGAACTCCGGCGGGGCACCTCGATCGCATTGGTCGGCTCCAACGGCAGTGGCAAGACCACCCTGCTGTCGCTCCTCGCCGGCCTCGTCACACCCGAGGACGGCCGGGTCGTCGTCGACGGCTCGGTGGCGATGGTCACCCAACACCGTGATCATCACCGGTGGATGCCGCTCTCGGTGGACGAGGTGCTGCGGATGGGGCGCTATCCCGATCGCGGTCTGCTCGGCCGATTCCGGCGCGAGGACCGGGTGAGCATCGACGAGGCGGCCGAGCTGCTCGAAGTCGATCACCTGCGGCGTCGACCGTTCGGCGAGTTGTCGGGCGGTCAGCAGCAGCGGGTGCTCGTCGCCCAGTCGCTCGCGTCGCACCCCGACCTGCTCTTGTTGGACGAGCCGATCACGGGCCTCGACCTGCCGAGTCAGCTGCGCATCCTCGACGTCATCGGCCGCCACGCCGACGAGGGCGGGGTCGTCGTGTTCTCGACCCATCATCTGGCCGAGGCGCGCCGCGCGGACGTCGTGATGCTCATGGCCGGCTGCGTCCTCGCGAGCGGGGCGCCCGAGGAGGTGCTGGTCCCGGCGCTACTCGCAGAGGCGTTCGGCGGACGCCTCATCCGCGACGACGGCACAACGATCGTCGTCGACGACCACGGTCACGACCACGGGGAACCCCATGCGCCCGAACTGGTGCCCCACCACGGCATGCACCGCCACGACCACGACCACGACCACGACCACGACCAACCCGACGTCGTCGCCGGCGGCGGGCAGTCCTCATCGAGCGACCGTCGATGAACACCGACCCGGACCTGCACCGTTCGGTGGCCGGGAGGCTGTCGGACCACGACCAGCAGTACACGAGCAACCGTCGCGCCGTCGTCGACGCGCTGGCGGCCGCCGGCGCACCGATCACCCTGCCCGAGCTGCTCGCGGCCGACAGCTCCCTGGCCCAGAGTTCGGCCTACCGGAGCCTGGCGGTGATGATCGATGCGGGTGTCGTGCGTCGACTGGTGCACGTCGGCGACCACGCCCACTTCGAACTCGCGGAGCACCTCACCGAACACCACCATCACCTGATCTGCGAAGGGTGCGGCTCGGTCGTCGACGTCACCCTGCCGGACCGCGCCGAGGCAGTGATGGACCGCACGTTCCACGACGTCGCCGAGGCGTCCGGGTTCACACCGACGCATCACGCGGTCGACATCTACGGCACGTGCCGGGCGTGCGACGGCAACTGACGTCGACCCGGTGGGCGTGCCGCCGACGCGGCCGGTCGTGCACGGTGTCGACCCGAGCCTCTCGGAAACGACGCGAGACCGTGATGCCGGGTGCGGCCGGTCGCTCCGGGTCGGGGTGCACACGCGACGGTCGAGCGGCGGAGCACATCTGTTCCGATCCACGACGGCGGGCCGTGACGACGCGTCCTGGGCTCGGTCGCAGAGCTGGGATGATGTGCGGATGCGTCTCGGCATCAGCGTCACCAGCGGGTACCCGGATCTGAACGGTGCGGACGCCGTCCGTGCGGTGGTGGAGCGGGGCCGGGTGGCTGCTGCGTCCGGTCTCGACCACCTGAGCCTGGGCGACCACCACGCGACCGGCGCCGACGCAGCGTACGTCCAGAACGTGCCGACGCTGGGGCGCATCATGGCCGACTGGCCCGCCGACCGGCCGATCGGGTTGCTGCTCCTGCTCCCGCTCTGGCACCCGGTGCTCGCAGCCGAGCAGATCGGCACGCTCGCGGCCATGAGCGAGGCCCCGTTCATCGTGCAGACGGGAATCGGCAGCGGCGCCGGCCAGTTCGCCGCCATGGGAGCGACCCTGGCGACACGTGGTCGTGTGACGGATCGTGCGATCGAGGTGATCGGCCGCTTGCTGGCCGGTGACACCGTCGACGCTCCGGAGTGGGGCATCTCGGGTGCCTCGATCAGCCCGCGCCCGACGGTGCCCGTCGAGTGGTGGATCGGTGCAGGCGGTGCACCGGCGCCGATCGACCGGGCCGCCCGGGTGGGCGACGCCTGGTACGCGTCACCCGGGATCGACGGCGACGACCTCCGCCGCGCTGCCGAGGCATACCGCGAAGCCGGCGCACGACACGGCTCGACGCCGCGCATCGTCCTGCGGCGGGACGTCCTGGTCGGTGACGACCACGACGCGACGAAAGACCGCGCCCGCGAGGTCATCCGACGCGGCTACCGGGGGATGGACCGGCAGATCATCTCGGGCGGCGTCGACCACGTCGCCGAACGGATGGCGTCGTTCGCGTCGATCGGCGTCGGTGACATCGTCGCCCGGACCATCGCGGTGGATCAGGTGAGCGCCCTCCGGAGCATCGAGCTGCTCGGCGCGGTGCGAAGCCGGCTCGCCTGACATCAGGCGAGGGCAGTGGCGACGGGGGGTGGGTGACCGCTCGACGTCGTCGCCGACCCGGATGATCGCGCCGACGTCCGCGATGCCGCAGCGGAGCGTCTCGACAGGTTCGCCCTGGTTCGATGTGGGGCGGGCTCGTCGCAGTTCAGCCGCCGAACAGCCGGCCGACGAGGCTCGGCTTGGGTGCCTCGTAGCCGTCGGGCAGCAGGTGGGGGGCGTGGCTCGCCAGGTGCTCGCCGACCTGCCTCGCCGACGGGTTCACCATTCCGACGTCGCCGACGACGATCGTCGGCACCGTCTCGTTGCCGTTCGCGTGGTGCCGGACGGTCGCGGCGTGGTCGGGGTCGTCCCAGATGTTGTGGTCGACCGTCTCGATGCCGGCCCTGTCCAGGCCGCGGCGCAGCATCGAGCAGAAGCCACATCCCGGTCGCCAGTAGAAGTGGACAGCATCGGTGGTCATGGGGAGATCCTCGTGGTTCGTGGCGTCAGGAGCTGCCGTCGGCCTCCACGACGGCAGCGAGGCGCTCCAGGGTGGCCTCCATGTTCGCCGGGTGCTTCTTGGGATAGCCGGCGAGCTCGATGCCCTTGCCGACCCCTGGGGCGCACGTGGACCAGTCGAAGCTCTCGGTGACGTTCGTCGCCGTCTTCCCGTCGACCTCGACGGGCTCGAGCTCGTACCGCCAGCGGTGCCCGCCGAAGTGGGCCCACGCGACGAGGCGGTTCTCCTCGAACTCCTTGACGGTGTTCGAGATGCGGTAGGGCAGCGGGCCCATCTTCATGTCCATGCCAAACTTGGAACCGAGCGCGAGCCGTTTTGATTCCCCTCGGATGCTCTGCACCATGCCGGAGCCGTCGATCTCGGAGTGGCGAGCCGGCTCGGCCAGGACGTCGAAGATCTCCTCGGGCGACGCCTTGATCACACGGGACACGGACACAACGTTGTCTGCCATACCTCAACGGTATCGGTCGGAGCGGCGTCGCCGACCCGACGACCACCCTCCTGTGATCACACCCCGTCGGTAACGTTCGTCTCGTGGAGCAACCGGTCCGGTGGACGGTCGAGCAGGTGGCGGCCGTTGCCCCCTCGCCGCGCTCGATGGCTGCTGCAGACCCGCTCGCCGTGGCTTCGAGATGGTCGGTGTCGGGCGCCGACGAGCGGGCGCTGTGGGGGCGGTGTCGTGGTTCGGGGGCCGAGCCCTACGACACCTCGGTCGACCATGTCGAGGTGGGATGGCGATGCACGTGTCCGAGCCGCAAGCTGCCGTGCAAGCACGCACTCGCGCTCCTGTTGCTGTGGGTGCGCGACGGTGTCGGTGTCGGCGCCCGTCCCGAGTCGGTCGAGTCCTGGATCGACGCCCGCGATCGGCGGGCCGGAGATCAGCGGGAACGCGGCGCCGGTTCCGACGAGCAGCCCGCTGCCGGCCCCGGCACGGACGACGAGGCGGAGCCCGGTGCCGACGGGCCGACCGACCGCACCGATCTGGATCGCTCGCGCGACGAGCGGATCGCCCGGATGCTGGAGGGGCTCACGCAGCTCGACCGGTGGTTGGAGGATCGCATGCGAACCGGTCTCGCCGATCCCGCGCTCGCTCGCTACGGAACCTGGGACGAGCTCGCGGCCCGCCTCGTCGACGCCCGGGCCGGTGCGCTCGCGAATCGGGTCCGGCGCCTCGCCGGCCTCGTCGGCGCCGGTCCCGACTGGCACGCCGAGGTGTTGGCCGAACTGGGTTTCCTGCACCAGCTCGCCCAGGCCGGCCGTCGGGTGCCCGACCTGCCCGGCCCGCTCGCCGACGCCGTCGCGACCGCATCGGGTTGGCAGGTGCGTCAGGCCGACGTGCTCGCCGGCGTCCCGGACACCGACGAGTGGTTCGTGGCGGGACGCAGCGACGCCCGGGAGGATCGCATCGAGGTGCGCCGAGTGTGGTTACGGGGTGAGAACAGTGGGCGGTGGGCGATGTTGCTCTCGTTCGCGGCGTACCAGCAGAGCCTCGACGACTCCCTCACGGTCGGCACAGTGGTCCACGCCGACCTGCACCGCTATCCGGGAGGCTCGCTCCGCGCGTTGGCGGGGCACCGGTACGCCGACCCGCTCCCGTTCACCGAGCCGCCGATGCTGACGATCGCCGAGGCGTGCGACTCGATCGGGTCGGCGGTCGCGCTCGAACCCTGGCTGGAGCGGTATCCGGCGACGATCCGGGCGATGCCGACGACGGTCGACGGGCGATGGGTCCTCACCGATGCCACCGGATCACTGCCCCTCCTCGGCGGTACCCGGGGCCTGGCCACCGTGCTCGCCGCGTCGGTGGGCGGGCTCGTCGACCTGACGATCGAATGGAGCCCGCGCGGGGTGCAGCCACTCACCGTCCACCTGGCCGACCGCGCACTCGACGTCGGGCCGCGGGCCGATCCGTCGTTCGTCGGTGCGCCATGAGCGAGGTCGACATGGTCACCGACCTCGATGCCTACTGGCGCGAGCTCGTGACCGCGGCGCTGCTCGGAACCGCCCGGCGGCCGCCACCGCAGCCGCCGGCGGGACCGATTGCCGACCTCGTCGCCGACGCCGTCCGTCCGGACGATGCGTCACGGATGCTGGCGACCGTCGCAGCCGTGGCTGCGGCCCGACGTGCGGCGTTCGTGCCCGGACCTCCGGCCGACCGACTCCAGCCGCCCGAACTCGACGAGCGGCCATGGTGCAGCGCGGCCGCGGTGGCGACCTGGCGGCAGGTCGTCGCCGAGTGGTCGGTCCTGGAGGACGAGTGGCTGCTGACGGTGATCGAGCAGGGTCGTCGTGTCCCGCCGGACGCGGTCACCGAGCTCCTCGTCAGACACCGCGGCGATGCCACTCGACGCGCCCGAGCCGCGATCGCGGCCGGCCCGGTCGCGGGATGGCTGACCGGTCATGTTCCCGAGCTCGCACCCAGAGCCGCCGGCACGGTGCCGGTCGACGCGATCGTCGAGCTGCCGGAGTTGCCCGTGCCGCCCGAGCTCACCGAGCTGCTCGGCGCGGATGCACACACGTTCGTCGCCCGCCTCCTGCCGGGGTTCGACACCGACGCCTACGGTCCTGCCCACCGGGCGGTGCTCGTCAATCTGCTGGCCCGCTGCCGACCCGCGGTCCTGCTCGACGCCGCCGACGCGCTCGAGCGAACCCACATCGGCCTCGCCCTGGCGCTGGCCGACCTCGCCCGGCTCCGGCATCGGATGCTGGCCGAGCTCGGCTCGCCGG
>Ga0055584_100004665_pt1 | contig 13415 bp, 13 predicted proteins | sample OSDHelmetaG_FD_58716 | JGI IMG/M metagenome (GOLD analysis project Ga0055584, IMG submission 58716) | Pelagic marine sediment microbial communities from the LTER site Helgoland, North Sea, for post-phytoplankton bloom and carbon turnover... | ecosystem: Environmental > Aquatic > Marine >... | reverse complement strand
ATCATCGTCGCGGATGGTGGCAGTATCGATCGCACCCGGGAATTGGCTGGCGAACTTGGAGCTCGGGTGATTGATTCGAAGCCGGGGCGGGGAGTGCAGCTGCGAAATGGATGTGAGCAGGCCCAAGGGGAGGTGATTCTCATGCTGCATGCGGACACGTGGTTGCCACCGGATGCAGGGAAGGCGGCGATCGAGCTGCTAAATCGGCCGCACGTGGTTGCCGGTAGCTACTGGAAATCCTTTCACGATGATCCGCCTTGGATGATACGCGGGGCGAGACTCCGTTGCCGGCTGTTGCTGGACATGTATGGCTATGTGTTCGGTGACCAGGGGTTCTTTCTGACACGACGGCAACTGGAGAATATCGGTGGCGTGCCCGCGGTTCCGCTCATGGAAGAGCTGGAGCTATGTCAGAAGCTGGCGGGGCTGGGGCGCATCGAACTGGCGGATGCGACGGTCACAACTTCCTGGCGAAAATTCGAGAAACTGGGGGTTCTGAACACGTATCTGCTGATGGCCCGGGTGTTGCGGGCGTATCGCGCCGGGACTCCGTTGGCGGAGTTACGGCGGATCTACCAGAAGGTTTGAGGCGTGGTTCGACACTCGACAATGGGCGGGATCCTGTGTGAGATTCCGCCCGTTGCCCGCATATGGAAACGTCTCTTATCCAGAAAATGAAATTTCGTCTTGGCACCTTGAGCATTCTGTTGTTTGCCGCCGCCGAATCGCAGGCCCATCCGGGACACTCCCATGGTTCGGATCTTGGAGCCGGGATGGTGCATACTCTGGCCGGCATGGATCATCTGCTCTTTGCTGTGGCAATCGGAGTCGTGCTTGCCGCCGTCAACGATGGCCGACGGTCTCGCTTCTCGCTTTTCATGCCGGCGATGCTCACGGTTGGTGGATACGTCCTGTTCCATTCGCGCATGTTTGGCATCGGGCAGTCGGCGGAGTTTTATCTGGGACTCGCGATTTCGACCGCTCTCGCGGTGGCAATTGGGTTTGTCTTGGGGGCTTTTGGGGATGCGAATCAAGTCGTCCGCTCTCTCGAGCGATATGAACTGGCGCGTCAGAAGACGAAATAGCGAAGTACACCCAGCGTGGCGGCGGCCAGCACGATCGGCAGGATTTCCACTTTCCATCTGACCATCAGCGCGAACGCGACGACTGTTGTTGCGAGTCCGCCCCAGTCGAGCGCGGCCGATTCCGGCCACAGTGTGTGGGAGCCGAACCACACCGCCAGATTGACGATGACCCCGACCACCGCGGCGGTGACGGCTGTCAATGCGGAGCTGATCTTTCGATTTCCCCGAAGCCTTTCGATATGTGGGGCCCCGAGCAGGATCCAGATGAAGCACGGCACAAAGGTGACCCAGGTTGTGATCGCCGCGCCGAGGGTGCCGGCCGCGAGTGGGGAGAGCGGTCCGGGATTTTGCCATCCGCCGACGAACCCGACGAATTGCAGCACCATTACCAGCGGGCCGGGAGTCGTTTCTGCCAAGCCGAGGCCATCCATCATTTGGCCGGCCTGCAGCCAACCGTAGTGTTCGACCGCCTGTTGTCCGACGTAGGGTAGCACGGCATAGGCTCCGCCAAAGGTCACCATTGCCGCTTTGCTGAAGAAGAGACCTTCTTGGAAATGCGTGCCTTCGATGCCCAACCACATGGCGATGCCCAGCAGTGGGATGAACCATAGCAGTCCCCCGATCGCGCAAATTGTCAGCGCTCTACCCAGGGATGATTTGGGCGCGGATTCGTCGACTGATTCCTCAGGCGCAGTCGTTCCGAAGTAGTTCTTCCAATAGATCCCGCCAAGCAGGCCGATCAACGCTGATCCGAAAACGATGATGGGGAAAGGCACTTTCACGAAATAGATCAACGCGAAGGACAATCCGGCAAGGACCCACATTACCGGATTCTTGAGCGCCTTGCCGCCGATGCGGATGACGGCGGCGAGTACGATCGCCAGCACGGCGGGTTTCAAACCGTCAAAGATTGCCACCACCCACTGAACATCGCCGTAGGCCATGTAGATATAACTCAGCGACCAGAGCAGAAACGCGGACGGCATAACAAACAGCGCGCCGGCGACGATTCCTCCCACGGTTCGGTGCAACAGCCAGCCGCAATAGGTTGCCAATTGCTGGGCCTCCGGTCCGGGCAACAACATGCAGAAGTTCAAGGCATGCAAGAACCGCTGTTCCGAGATCCACTTTCGACGTTCCACCAGTTCCGTATGCATGATTGCGATCTGCCCGGAGGGTCCGCCGAAACTGATGAATCCCAGCTTGAGCCAAAACCAGACAGCTTCCCTGAAACTGGGGGGCGGGTTTTTCGATTCGGGCATTTCGGTACTGATGTGGTCTGACATCCAGCCCGGCTATAGCAGGGTGCGGTTTTTGAAAAAAGCAAAAGGACTCAGGAGTCCGATCTCCAGCCCGCAGGAATACGTTGAATCGACCGTTGGCTGTCCTAGAATTCCGACGTCCCATGTCGGATCCAGATACAAACCCAGCCCAAGATCAAGCGACTCAAGCCAATGAGTCTGGTTCGTCTTTTACCACTTGGATTGCGGTGGCCGTGGCCACGGTCTCGCTGATTGTATTCATGAATCGCAAGGAGCCGGCCGGACCGCCTTCGAAGACGGTTGCCGGGGAGCCGGGAACGGTGCTCGAAAATGCGCCCCGAGCGGCGGATGCACCTCCGTTCTTCATCGCCGTAAGGACTCCGACCAACAAATGGAATCCTGACAATCTGGTTTTCCATTGGTGGGAAAGAGTGGCGGACGAGATCAAAGCCGCCGCAGTGGATACCGGCGATATGAGCAACGTCGTTCGGAAAGACTATGTCGGAAGTGAAAGCTGTCAAAAGTGCCACCCGAGCAAACACAAGGACTGGTCACAACATCCGCATCGATGGATGAACGCTTTGGCGGAAGGGGAAGCCATCCGTGGAGATTTCAATTCGGGACAGACCATCCGATACAAGGGAGGAGAGGGCCGGTTTGCTATCGAAGACGGCCTTCCCAAAATGATCGTGGAGCGCGGTGACGCCTACATCAAGTATGGCATCACCCGTACGATCGGATCCCGATTCTTCCAGTATTACATCGGCAAGGTTGAAGAGATCCGCAACGCCGGTGTTGATGACGAACAGGTGCGACGGGACACCGACGCGGTGTTGCCCTTCGGCTATTGGATCACGAATCAGGAATGGGTTCCTGTGGTACATGTACTGCGGTCGGAGAATCGTGATGACAACGAGATCGACCCGTATCACAAGTGGCCGTTGATCAAGTATGACGCATCCTGCTCTGACTGTCATACTACCTGGCCATTGGCGGATTGGGTGTTGAAGAGCACGGGCGGGCATCGGCTTTCCGAGTACACACCTCGCCGACTGGATTTCCACCTCGGCGCGTTGTTGCAGGAGGCCCATCCGGACCGTGTTCCGGCGGAACCTGACCTGGTCAGCTATTCATCTGCCCAGGTCGTGGCTGCCTTACGTGAGGAGCAGGGCGAGTATCGGGTGGATGAACGAGTGTCGCTCGGGGTCACTTGTGAGTCCTGCCATCTCGGCGCGGCGGATCACGTGCGCAACAGTACAGAGGACGCGAGTTCGGTGTTGCCATCCTTTTCTCCGGTCAGTCCGCACATATATTCTGGGGCCACCAATCTCGCCGAACTTACCGGGCGTACTCGGGGCAACGTGAATTTTGTGTGTGCCCGGTGTCACAGTGGGACGCGCCCGAACTACGCGAACGGAACGCATACCTGGAACTCGACCGAGTTCGCAGATGCGGCGCGAGGCTACTGTTACGATCCATCCAAGGCGCATGCCCGCGGCAAGAATTTCCTGACCTGTATCGATTGCCATGATCCCCACGTCCCGATCGGCAAAAAGTGGTCCAAGACACCGGAGCAGGATGATGCTTCGTGCCTCAAATGCCATGAACAGTTCCAGGAATCCAAGGCGCTCGTCGAGCATACGCATCATCAGGCCGGTTCCACAGGCAGTCGGTGTATGAACTGCCACATGCCCCGGATCAACGAGGGCTTGGAGCGAATGGTGCGCACCCATCGCGTCCAAAGTCCCGTCCCCCAGACGATGGTGGAAGCGAATCAACCCAACGCCTGCAATCTGTGTCACCTCGAAGAGTCCATCGACTGGACAGTCAGGCATGTGCGCGCTTGGTATGGAGATGGAATGAAATTTGATGAACAGATGATCGCCGCCAATTACCCGGACCGATCGGGAAGTGCCGCGAAAGGCTGGTTGAAAAGCGAACATGCGGGAACCCGTGTTACCGCAGCGGAAGCGCTTGCGCTAAAGATGCCGGGCAAGTATTTGAACGAATTGCTTGGGGTCCTGATTGGGGATCCGCACCTCATCAACCGCCAGTTTGTGCAGCAGCGACTGTTGGATTCCACCGGAGTGAGTCTGAAGGAGCAGGGGTATCAGTTCTACATGACCCGCGATGAGCGCAAGACGATCATTGAAAACCTGAAACCGAAACTGGTGGAACAGATCGCCAAACGCGACTGACATTCACGGTTGTCAGATTCCGACATTCAGCGCGATCAGTTGGGTCTGATAGCGCACAAAGAGAAGTTGATTGGCTAGTACCGGTGCTGTCCATGCGCCTTTGCCGTTCAACACCTGTACGCGGCCCAATTCCTTGAAATTCCACGGATTAGCCTCCACCACCGCGTTCATTCCGTTGTAGGCCTGAATGATCAGTTTGCCATCGGCGGCGATGAGCGTGCCTTTGCCGTAGGTGTTGGTTCGCCATTTTACGTTGCCAGTCGTGATGTCCATGCAGCGCAGTTCGTTCTCGTCGAACCCATAGAGATGACTGTCGACCAGCACGCAACTGCTGAAATGGTTGCGCATATAGCGGTTGGACCAGATTCGGCGGGCAAAGTTGTTCCCTACATGTATGAGTGCGCAACCGGAGTTGTAACCGGAGGAGATGAACACTTTGTCCTCCCATACGATTGGAGTTGCTGCGGAAACATCGTCCGTCGTCTTCCAATTGTAGCGCCAGACGACGCGGCCGTTGGAGAGCAATCGGCCACTGACGGACTGCGCGCTGAACACTGCGACCATGGGAGTGTCGCCGATGCGACAGGAAACGGGGGAAGAATAGCCCGCCCGATCGTTGCCATTGGCCCAGACCAGTTGGCCGTTTGTCTTGTTCAAAGCGATGACCGATCGTCCCGCGGTGTTGCCGTTTTCCACGATCAGCAGACTGCCGGCGATAAGCGGGGAGCAGGCATAGCCCCAGAGGGACATGGCGCCGTTGAAGTCACGCACGAGGTTTTTGCTCCACAGAAGTTTGCCCGAGTCGACGTTGATACAGAGCAGATGACCGAGGCGGCTAAGCGTGTAGACATAATCTCCATCGACCGTGGGAGTGGAGCGGGGCCCGCGATAATTGTCCGCATCAGTGGCACTGCAGGGGTAGGTGTAGGTCCAGAGAACCTTGCCATTCCCTTCGCTCAGGGCGGTCACCCGATCCACGTCGTTTTCATTGCCGAGGGTGAACACCTTGCCGACGCTCACAGCCATCGATGAGTAGCCCTGACCGACATTGGCCCGCCATTTGACCTTCGGTGGCAGGGCCTTCCAATTCGCGTTCCACTTGGATTCGATGGACTTGCCGTCGCGATTGGGACCACGCCATTGGGGCCAATCATAGGGCTGGGCTTCCGCTCCGATTGGCAGAAAATGCAGGAAAACAGCGGCGAATAGCCCGCTGGAGAGGAAGCGTCTGGAACCCGTCATACGGGCAACTTACGCCGCGTTTCGACCGCCCGTCAAACGATCTCGCTGTAACGGATAGGCCCTATTTTTTCCGGTAAATCCCTGTTGCCAGCACTCCCGTCGATCGCTAATACTCCGCCCGCAATTCAGCAAATCAATTAATCAACAGATAAAACAATGAGCGACAAATACGTTCCCATGATCAGCTCCGGCGTTGCCGGTCCTCTCGGAGTTCTCCACCTTCCCCGCCTTTGGCAGAAGGTTTCCCTCGAAGCCGCCGGTAAGCTGGCTGACGGCTACCCCGGAATCGGAGCCGGTTACGACTCCATGGTTCTCGGTGCTCTCGGAGTCGATCACGACGCCACCAAGAAGTTTGTGGCTGACAACAAGCCTACCTATCCCGCTTTCGAGAAGTGGATTCGCGAACAGGCCGGTAACAAGGTCAACAAGCAGAACATCCACAAGTTGAACGTTTCCATTCTTGGTTACATCCACGACGACGAGACTCGCAAGGGCATCCTCGACGCCAGCGGCATCGATGACGAAACCACCGTCTGCCCTGACGCCGTGAACCTGAACAACATCGACGACTGGCAAGAGTTCCACGCCGCGGTTCTCAAGTAATCCGAGATCCCATATTTTCACGAAAAGGCCGATTCGATATCGAACCGGCCTTTTTTTTGCGTTCCGAATATCTGTTTTTGCTGGCCCACCACGCAAGGCGACGCAGCTGAATTGAGCAACGAGATGACGGAGGCTGGAGGAGGTTGGAACTAACCGGTGGTGTCGGCGGACTTCGGCTGAAACGTTCGCCGAGTCCGCGTATCAGCGAGATCACTTATGGGCGGGGGCGGTTTCAGATATCTTGCGCAGCCCGGTCGCAATGCCGTCTTTCAACTCGTACTGCAGATCCAACATACCGTCGGCATCAGTGTCACGTTTTATCTCGAAGTGATTCGAAGAGCTGAGTGGAGTGGATACTTCATCAATAATCCCGTCGCCATTGGTGTCGAGACGCATGATTCCGTTGCGTTGCCATTGGGTGACACCGTCGCCTGTCTTTTTTCGCCAGCGAAGCGCATCCCAACTCATGAGAGTGAACAGCAACAGCGCAAGGCCGATCATCAACCAGAGGATCGTGCGCCATCGTCGACTGAAATTGGTTTCGCTCATGATGCCCGACGGTGCGGACATTTTAAGGGGGAGATCAATCGAATGTAAGCACGGTTAATCCCGTATTTTCACCGACGGTTTCCGCCATTTTTTTCAGTTCGTCCTTGGCCAATTTCTCGGCGAAGTCAACCGGGGTGGGGCGGGCTATGGTGTAGAGATGGACCTCCGAGATCTGCCCGCCACCCGTGGTGATATCCTGCAGACGGCCGCAATACGCGGCCAATTCTTCGGCCGGCATGGCTTCACCGCGAATCTTGAAGAACAGGCTCTGGATCACAATTGGGCGTACTTTTGCAGTTTCCCGAAGGTTGTTGAGGATTCGATCAAACCGGACGTTGGTTCGGTTCACCTGCTGATAATACTCCTTAGTGCCCGCATCCAGTTTGGCCCAGATTTCACCGTTGTTGGCGTCCATGATCTCCAAGCCACGACGGACGGCTCCGGTATCCAGTCCGGCGGCGTCGGTGATCAGACGGATCTTTGTGGGTTCGAGCGACTCATCCCTGCGGACGTCCGCGACCATCTGCACGCATTCGTCGAAATTGGCGACCATGGTGGGTTCGCCGTCGCCGCTGAAGGCGATGTCTTTCACATTGCGGGAGAGATACGGTGGAAGTTGGTCAAATTTGGGTTCCTTGGCCAAGCCTCCATCTTTCGCAAATCGGAGCATGGCCACGAGTTCGTCACGCATCTGGCTCATATCCAGGCGAGATACTTTGCCAGGGGTCTTGCGATCGACCTCGCAGTAGACGCAGTCAAAATTGCAAACCTTGTCCGGATTCAGATTCACGCCGATGGACAAGCCGTGTGAACGACGGGAAATCACCGGGTAGACATACGTGAAGTCCTTGTATACCCGCGTGTGATCTTGCACCGCGGCAAAGCTGTTCTTGATCTCGATGGTGGATTCGGCCACGCCGTCCATTTTAGTAGGGCGCGGGCGATCGGCAAGGGAATCTCAGCTCTCGCCGACCTTGGAACCGCCCTGTGACGGGGCGTGTTCCAGAATCCGGTCCGCCAGTCGTGAGAACGGCAGGCTTTGCAGGATGACTGTGCCAGTTCCACTCAGCGTTGCGAGAAAGGCACATTCTCCACCGAAAAACATGGATTTTAAGTTGCCCGCGCGTTCGATGGAGTATTCGACACCGGTTGTGAACGCGACCAGACAGCCGGTGTCAACACGCAGCGTTTCGCCCGCCAGTTGCTTCATGATCAAGGTGCCCCCTGCGTGAACGAACGCCTTTCCGTCGCCTTGCAGACGCTGAAGAATGAAGCCCTCACCACCAAAAAAGCCGGCTCCAAGTTTCTTTTGAAATGCGATGCCGAGTTTGGTGCCCAGCGCTGCGCAAAGGAACGCGTCTTTTTGGCACAGCACCTCTCCGCCATAGGCAGCCAGGTCCAAGGACATGATCTTGCCGGGGTAGGGAGCGGCAAAGGCGACGCGCTTCTTGCCGGTGCCCCGGTTGGTAAAGTGAGTCATGAAAATCGATTCGCCGGTGAGCGCCCGCTTGCCTACATCCAGCAACTTGCCGAACACGCCGCGGTCAGGATTCGATCCGTCGCCCATCCTGGCTTCAAACTCGATGCCATCCTGCATGTAATTCATGGCGCCGGCTTCCGCGATCACGGTCTCGTCCGGATCCAGTTCGATCTCCACCACTTGGATGTCGTCGCCGATCAGTTCGTAGTCGATTTCGTGGCATTGCATGGGAAAAGTGATTCTGTATGTGATGGTTGTCGGGTCGGACCGTTTGTTGAAACGGGCATCCGGGCACGGCCGTAGCGGATTCGAGCCGTCATCGGAATTGCGGGTTCGCTCATTTACTTCGATTCATCGGCTGATTACCGTCATCACATGAGCGATTTATCACGGGGGAAGATTGACGCATTGATTGCGGAAGCCGAAGGCAACTGGAATGAGGACCTGGTGGCTGACGTGGTGGAGCAGGGGTTGAAGCTGTTGAAGGACGTGGAGGACCGTGGAGATGTGAAGGTGATCCAGACCGCAATTCGCGAGTTGCGCTACGCTTTTCGCCTGTTTGCCCCGTATGCCAACACCCGCAAGGTGACGATTTTTGGGTCAGCCCGTACGCAGCCCGAACGCGTTGAGTATCAGCAGTGTGTGGAATTTGCGAAGCGGATGGCTGAGGCCGGTTTCATGGTCATCACCGGCGCGGGACCCGGCATCATGCAGGCGGGACATGAAGGAGCCGGGCCGGACATGAGTTTCGGGTGCAACATCCGGCTGCCATGGGAACAGTCCGCCAATCCGGTGATCGCCGAAGACGAAAAGCTCGTTACCTTCAAATACTTCTTCACCCGCAAGCTCACGTTTATCCGGCACTCAGATGCGATCATTTTGTTTCCCGGCGGTTTTGGCACGATGGATGAGGCCTACGAATCACTCACCTTGATGCAAACCGGCAAGAGTCAGATGATGCCCTTGGTGTTGGTCGACAAACCGGGCGGCACTTACTGGAAGCATTGGATCAGTCATGTGAACGATCATCTGCTTCGCAATGAGCTGATCTCGACGGAAGATCTGAATCTGATCGATGTCACGGATGATCCCGACGAGGCCGCGAAAATCGTCTCCCGCTTCTATCGCAATTATCACTCCAGCCGTTTCGTGGGAGATGAATATGTGATCCGCTTGCGCAATGCTCCAACTGAAACGGCAATCGAGGCCTTGAACGAAGATTTTGCGGACATCATCAAGGGCAAACCATTCCGGCTCGGTGAAGCCGCCCCCGAGGAGGCCGAAGACGTGGCGGCCAAAGATATGAAGCGCCTGATCTTCGGGTTTGACCAGAAAAGTTACGGCCGTCTTCGCAAGCTGATTGACGTTCTGAACTCGTTCTGAAGCCGTTACTTGGTCAGTGCGGGCCAGATGTGGAAGGTCTGGAACGCCTCTTGGTAATTCCGTTTGAGCTGTTCAGTCAAGCGGCTGCGTTTGGCGTTCAATGGCTTTTTCTCAAACGGATCCTTGTAGAGATCATACAGTTCGAACTGCCCTGGTACCCCTCGCTTCATGGCCGCGAGATTTGCCTGGTCAATCTGATCGGCTCCTTTGATACCCTCGATCATCGCCCGGACCTTCATGTTTCCCACCAGCATTGAGACGGAAGGTTCGTAGCGTTTGTTCTCTGTGAAAGAGTGATAATACACCCACATCAATGGGCGTTTCCGATCGATTTCGGCACCCTTCAATGCCGGTAGAAAGTTCGTCCCGTCCAACAGGAGGTTCGGCGGGGCGGAGCCGTTTGCAAGCTTGGCGAAGGTGGGCAGGAAGTCGAGTGAGGACACCACCGCGTCCGAAACTTGTCCGGTTTTGATTCGCGCAGGCCATCGCATGATTCCCGCCACCCGATAGCCAGCCTCATGTGTGTGCAGTTTCATGCCGCGGAGTGGGCCAGGGGTTCCGTAACTGCGGAATGCGTTGCGATAGCGATTCAGGGTCTCCGGTCCGTTGTCTGATGTGAAAATGATCAGGGTATTGTCACCGTAGCCAAACCGGTCGATCGCCTTGATCAGCTTGCCGGTCGCGGCGTCGAGGTTTTCGACATTCGCGAAGTACTGTGCCTCATCGTGGTTGCGGGCACCGGCCTTTTCATACTTCTTGACGAGGTCTGGCGGCGAAGCCACCGGTTCATGCGGTTCGTGATAGGCCACGTATCCAAAGAACGGCGTTTTCGGGTTCTTCGCCTTGTGCTTCTCCAGCCAGCCGACGAATTCATCGGCGACGATCTGGCAACTGTAGCCCTCGATCTTGCCGACCGGCTTCCCGTTGCGGACGAAGTTCGCCGGGTTTTCGTGCGTTGGTGATGCATTGTTTTGCGTGGCGAACCAATGATCGAAACCGTGGTCATCGGGTTGGGCCTGTTTGTCCGAATTGAACATCGCATTGCAATGCCACTTGCCGCTCATGCAGGTGGCGTAGCCCGCGTTCTTCAGCATTCTAGAAATCGTGAACTCTTCCTTCCGCATCTCGACGAACGCGCGGGAGCGATGGGGCGGCTTGTTCGGATCCGCCGGCGGGATCCAGTCGTATACACCGGCGCGATTCGGCATCCGACCGGTCAGCAGGCCGACCCGCGACGGTGAGCAGACCGGCGCGGCGGAATAGAAATTTGTAAAGCGGATGCCCTCTTTCGCCATCCGCATCAGGGCCGGCGTTTTGATGAAGGGATGGCCGTAGTTCTCAAGATCACCCCAGCCGAGATCGTCGCAGAGTACGACGACGATGTTCGGTCGCGGGGCGGCATTGGACTGCAGGTGAGTAACGCCCAAGGTGGTGGCGATGAATGCCAATATGGAGAGTTTTTTGAACATGGAATGTTCCTATTTTGCCAATACCTGCACCTTGCGAATCGAGCACTTGCCAGAGGAAAAACTGATGGTGAATTCGCCTTTTTTGCGGCCGATCGAGGGATGCTTCAATTTTGCCGTGTAATCGCCGAGCGTCATCTGGCAGTGGTCCCCCTTGAACACCATGCGCCCCGTAATCCACTTCCCGTCGATGGACGTTGCCGTCGGCACGCCCTCACGGGCAATGTTCTTGGCCTTGTTGGTCTTCGATGATTTGCCGATCCAACCAAAGATTTGAGTGCGTTTCTCGTCGTTCAACGAAATACGAAAGACGTGCCCGTCCTCGTTGAGCGTGATTACGATTCGGCTGCACCCCTCCGCTTTCAATTCAAACTCAACCGTGCCGTCGGTGAATTTTGCCGGCCATCGCAGGATGGGGCCGTGGTTCTTGAACTTCTTGTAAAGCTCCGGATCCGAAACGCAGCTGGCGATGTTGTTTGCGTATTTCCATTCCCCTCGCAGCGCCTGCCGGGTCGCATGTTTGGCACTGGCAAAATCATCATTGAAACCGCCGGCCTGTGTGGCAAACGGCATCAGTGCCGCCAACAATAGCTGAGAACAGATTCGCTTGAAGGTCATTCCGGAACGCTAGGAGTCTGATCCATAAATGCGACTGAAATTTTCCGGCCACTTTTGAGTCTGGATTGTGGTGCGGATACGAATCAAGAATCCCGTGTGAGCACAATTGACCTTACCCAGCGTCCACCTCGCAGTCCCCGCGTCCGTCTTGGCGGCTATGTGATTCTTCCCCGCTTGATCGACAAGTGTCGCGCCACCATCGCTGGCCAGAATGGTGAATATCACTACGACTGCCCGATTGACCAACGCTTCTTCTACTTTGCCGGTATCGATCCCGTCGAACTGAAGGCTCAGGTCGAGAATGGCTTGGGCGACCGCGAGCTGCTCGCTTGGATAACCGAGAACTCGAAGAACAAACCCGAAGAATGGGAGGTTGCCAATTGGTCTCACTACCGCGAAACCGTCGCGCCCGGTGACAATGAATCACGCGAATTCGTCAATGAAATGATGACCACCAACGGCGCCGCTGAACGTGAAGACATTCAGTCTTGGTTCGACGTCCTCGACCTCGACGATCACACCACGTTTGGCGGCAACGCATGATTTGCCGCCGAGTCTTTCTGTGGCTTGCCCTCGCCGCTATCGGTGCCATTCATGCTGCTGAGCCGATCCCTGATCGGACTGTCGTTCTGACCTTCGACGATTCCGTCGTCAGTCACGCCACCTTCGTCGCACCGCTTCTCAAGACACATGGCTTCGGCGCGACCTTCTTCATCACCGAGGGATTTGAATTTCTCGATGACAAACAGCACTACATGACCTGGCAACAGATCAAGGGACTGCACGATGCCGGTTTTGAGATTGGCAATCACACCCGTCGCCATGCCGCCGTTCCTCGCCAGACACCTGAGCAGCTTGACGCCGACATCGCCCATATTGAGGAGCAATGCGCGAAGCACGGCATTCCACGACCCACCAGCTTTTGCTATCCCGGCTATCGCACCAACAGCATTGCGCTGAAAGTGCTTACCAAACGCGGCTATCGCTACGCCCGTGCCGGGGGAGCCCAAGCCTACGATCCGAAGAAGGGCAATTCCTTGCTGCTGCCCCAAGCCTTTGACGGGAAACCAGCCAGTACGCTCGAGCAGTTCAAGGCCGCCGTTGCCAAGGCCCGTGATGGCCGGATCGCCATCATGACCTTTCACGGCGTCCCAGACATCAAGCATCCGTGGGTAAATACCTCTCCGGAGAAGTTCGAAGCCTATCTGCGGCACCTGAACAAACAGAAGTGCCACGTCATCGCCCTGCGTGATCTGTCAAAATACGTCGATCCGTAGGCCCGACAAAAAGATTGCCTGCCGGGCATTGTGGCCCGTCAATGCCCGGACTGAACCCAATGGCTGTCACCATCAGCAATCTCATGAAACGACTGGCTCTATTATTCTTCTCGGCCGCTGCAATCAGTCTGGCGGTTCACGCCGAAGACTGGCCGCAGTTCCGCGGCAACAACAGCAGCGGAGTCTCCTCCAGCAAAAAACTGCCCGCCAAGTTTTCGCATGAGGAAAAGGTGTTATGGCGCGCCGAACTCG
>Ga0055584_100004664_pt1 | contig 13415 bp, 12 predicted proteins | sample OSDHelmetaG_FD_58716 | JGI IMG/M metagenome (GOLD analysis project Ga0055584, IMG submission 58716) | Pelagic marine sediment microbial communities from the LTER site Helgoland, North Sea, for post-phytoplankton bloom and carbon turnover... | ecosystem: Environmental > Aquatic > Marine >... | reverse complement strand
CCGGTGTACATGCACCGCGTTGGCCGTACCGGTCGAATCGGAAAGCAGGGCATCGCCATCAGCCTGGTCGGTGGACCAGACCTCAGCACCCGTTTGGTGCTCGAGAAACAATTTGAAATCGAATTTGAGGAGCGCGTCATGCCCACAGCCGATGAAGCCAACAAGCTGCGCGTTGAACGCCAGGTCGACTCCATCCAGTCCGCAATGGGCACGACCGCTTTCGAGGGCTTCTTGGGCCTGACCAAGGCACTCAAGGCCATGGACTCCCCCAAGGGCGACATGCTCATCGCCACGGCGCTCTACGCCTTCTTCGAGAGCAAGCGCAACAAGCGCGCCGAGGAGTCCGGTTTGGACAGCATGGGCGACGTAAAGCGTGCCCGCGAAGACAAGCGCGAGGAGCGCGACGAGGGCCGCGGTCGTGGCAAGGGCCGTCGTGACCGAGACGACCGTGGAGCCCGCAGCGAGCGCCCATCACGTGATGACAGGCCCCGCGAGGACAAGCCCCGCCGCGAGAAGCGCGACGACGACAAGCCCCGCGGCGAAAAGCCCAAGCGCGACTCCCAGGACCGCCCCAAGCAGACCCGCGCTCCCCGCAAGGAGAGCAGCTCGGGCAGCAGCGAGGCCAAGTCCAGCTCGGAGGCACCCCGCCGCCGCCGCAAGCGTCGCACCACTGAGAAATAGGCCCCGCGCTTAGACGACGGCCCTGCGCATCGCCCCTTCGGAGATTATGTTTCGAAGGGCTGAGCCAGGATAGCCGTATGGAGCCCGAACCCAAATGAAGAGCCTCGGCCTTGCGCCGGGGCTCTTCTGTTTCAAGTGCTGAGCGAGCTTCAGCCTTGCCTTCAGCCCTGGCCCAGGCACACAAGGCCGCAGGCCGAAGAGCGACAGAGGCCCAGCGGGCGGAGGCAGGCGCATCTCGCCGAACAAAGGAGCCGACAGGCGACGACTGATGTGAGATGCGCTTGCTCCAAGCAAAGCCCGCTCGTCGGCCCCGGAGGGGCGACAGAAGCAGAACCTCAGGGCTGGATAAAGCTCGCCCCAAACGCCAGGAGCCGGCAGCGGTCTGCTTCCTCGTCCGTGAGAATCCCCGACTCGGTCAGCAGGCGGTGCTCCCGGTGGATGTTGGTCTCACACAGGTAAGTGCCATCGGTGTTGATGGTGAACATCACGCCGGCATCCTTAAAAGTCCCCAGGATGTACCTGTACTCCTCCAGGTGAAGCACCGCGCGGGTGTTCAGGTTGGAGGTCGGACAGATCTCCAGGACCGTACCTGTATCGGCCAACATCATGGTGGCATCGGCGTTGTAGGCCGCGCGCACACCGTGTCCGATGCGCTCTGGCTTGAGCTCCTTGATGACGGCCATCACGCCCTCGCCAGCGGTGTTGGCTGTTTCACCGGTGTGGACAGTGGTGCCCAGACCCGCGTCGCGGGCGCGCTGAAAGATCTTGGCGTACTTGCCGACTTGGTCGCTCAGCTCGACGTTGTTCTTCTCGGTCCCTGCCAGGTCAATCGCAACCACACCGCGGTGTGCATACTTGATGGCCTTCTCCAAGATGATCTCATTGAGCTCGGCATCGAACTCACGGGCCAAGCAGAACATCAGGCCCGCTTCTACCCCGTACTCCAGGGCAGCCCGGTCCATCCCGCGCAGGGCGGCGTGGATGATGTGATCCAGGTCACGCTCGCCCTTGAGGTTTCGCTTCATCGGGTTGAAGCGAAGCTCGATCTTCTCGACCCGCGAGCCTCGGTATTCCTTGCCGATGATCTCGTAAACCGAGCGCTCAACAGCCAGGGGGCTGGACTGGATGCGCTCAGTCCAGGTGTGCAGGATCCTCAAGTAGTCATCCAGGCTCTTGACCTTGGACGGGTTCGCTGTGATCAGGTCGACGAACTCCCAATAGTTTCGCGTTGGGAGCTTAAAGCCCTGCTGGTGGGCCATGGACCACATGACGTGCGGGGCCACGCTAGAGCCGACGTGGATGTGGAGATCGCAGTAGGGCTTACTTGGGATTGTTTGCATCCGTCGAAGTAGCCCGACTGCCCCAATATGCAAGCACTGCAGACCTTCAGCCAGATCAGTCTGCCCCGTACACCGCTTCCATTGTGTAGGGCCAGAGCAGCCGGATCTCTCCGCCGCTTTCTTGAATGCGCAAGGTGCAAGCCAAGTCTCGATCCCCACGCTGCAGCCCGTCAATGCCGGTCGGCACGATGACTTGGACCTGACACGCACCACAGCTGCGATCCAAGCACGGCTGAGCGTATGGAAGCTCCCGGAGCAGTGCAATCAGCGGCACACCCGACTCTCCACTCAACACCCGGTCCTCCCTGCCCAGCACCGAAACTTTTACCTCCACCAAGGGCACTTTCGGCGCAGGCTTAGCCCCGATCACCCGGCTCTTCACGCGAGAAGCCAGCCGCCGCAGTCGCCCCGCCACCTACTCGCCGATGATGCTGTCGGGATCGAAGAGAACCGGAATCTCAACCCTGGCACCCGCGCCACGGATCTTGGTGTGGCAGCCCAAGCGCGTGGTGGGGTTGGCCGGAGGACCCGGCTCACGAGCACGCCCTTCGTGCTCGGTGCCAGCAACATGGTCGGTGATGACCTGTTTCTCGGCATCTTTTTGCTCCGAGAGCCCCGAGGCATCCAGCACTTCCACTCGACACAGACCGCACTTGCCATCGGGGCAGGTACCCCCGGCACGACGGCCGGTGGAGATGGTAATGCCCACGGCATCAGCGGCCATCAGAAGCGAATAGTGCTCCTCGGCCTGAACCTTCCGCTCGGTGCCATCCGGCAACACGTAGGTCAGCTCATGACGCACAATCTGCGGCCCTTGGCCAAGACCCATCGCCTTCTTAAGGCGGGTGCGAATTCCGAAGCGGGACATGGTCTCTCCTAGTCTAGCTGCGGCCAGTCTATCAAGCTGCCGCGCATTCCGCGCAGGAGCCAGAGACGCGCACCTTCAGGTGGGCCCCTTGAAGGATGTCTGGAAGCCCCCCTTGACGAGCCACCAACCGAACAGGCGGCAAGCACCGCACCACACCGCAGTCGTCGCAAAGGAAGTGGGCGTGGTCGGGGCTTATGCCGCGACAAGAGTCGACCAATTCATAGCGCCAGACCCGGTCTCCCAAGTCCATTCTACGGAGCACGCCCTTCTCGCTGAGTTCAGCCAAGGAACGCCAGAGACTCGCAGGGTCAAAGACACCCTCAGGCAAGGCCGCCAAGACCTGCTCCTGAGTCATCGGGGCAGCGTTGTCGTGCAACACCCGCAAAGAAGCCAACCGCAACGCCGTAGCCCGCAGTCCCTTGGACTTTAGGGTGCCTTTGAGTTCAACCGTCAACGCCTCAGTCACTGGCAACCTCGGTAGGGAAGACCACTTGAATATCATTGTCGCCCGGCAACGCTACAAATCCATCGGTTGATAGGAGTTCCGCCAAGCCCGCCACCTTGACCGACTCGCCTCCGACCGGGGGCATGTGGCGAAGCGTAATGGTCATCTCGCCCTGTCCTGAGGCCAGAACCGAGAGGTCGTTGTCCAAGCCCAGAGGCAGTCCGTTCGCATCCTGATCCGCGTACTCCTGGGACAGCAGAGCGCCAGCCCCGTCCGTGGCCGGACCTTCCACGTCGCCCGTAAAGAAGAGCTGGTGCGAGACGCCATCGTCTTCAACCGCACCGGTCAGTTCCTCGGCGGGATCCTCCAGGTCACTAAACAGACGGACGACCATCTCAAAGTCGCCTGTGCTGGGAAGCTGCAGGTCGTCTATGACCGGGTTTCCATTGTTGTCCTCGTCGACCCAGACCGCCACGATGGCCTCTCCTCCCGCGGCCGGGGTGAGCTCGAGCTCTATCCGGGTAATCACGTCGTGGTCGTGGTCGTGGTCGTGGTCATGGTCGTCTTTTACATCACTGCAGGCAAACAGAGCCAAAAACAAAATCAAGAGAGTTTCCTATAGGTTGGTGCTTAGGTGCAGGCGCACATCGCGCCCAGGCTGATCGGCATAGGGCCGAAGGAGCGAGGTGTAGTCTCGGTAACGGGCGTTCAACAGGTTGTTCGCCTGAACGCCCACCCGAAACTCACGTCGATCGATGACCAGGGTCGAGGTCAGCGAGGCGCCCAAAAGCATGGCGCCCTCTGGAGGCGGCGCCACGTCCCGGTCCCCAGCGCCTCGGGCTTGGTTTACAGCCAGCAGCGAGACGCCAAACTCAGGACTCTGGGCCCAATGCAGCGGACGCGGCCGCAGGAACGCTTCAGCGCGCAAGCGGTCCGCTGGAATACCGACCACACCACTGCCATCGCTGCCCTTGGCACGAACCATGCTGCCCATGAGCCGCAAGCTCACCAGCCCTTGCGGATTCAGCCCGACCACTCCCTCGGCGCCGACCATATTCACGTCCTGGGCGGCCGAGTCAACAATGGGCCAGGCGCCGCGGGTGGTCACTTTGTAGGCAGGCTCTCCATCCGTTTTCACCCTTTGAACCTGCGTGATGTAGCCCTGGATATGGTTGGCATAGGCCGCAAGCTCCCCCTCCACCAATGCGCTGCGCAGGCTTAGACTGCTGCTTAAACTCCAGGTGTCCTCTTGGCCTAGGGTTGGGTTGCCCTGTGTGTAGAGCGGCAAGGTCGGGGCCGCCCCAGCCAAGAAGAGCTCGTCGATGCTCGGGTTGCGCGTGCTCTTGGCGACCTCGACTCGGCCATCCAGGTGCTCTGGCACCAAGTGGAGCAACGCCCCAAAGGACGCTGAGAGCCCTCCATAGAGTGCATCGCAGCGCTGAAGGGTGCCCTCGGTCTTGCATGGCAGAGAGTCGTGCCTGGCCGCTTCTCTCTCGTCCAAAAAGGTGGTGCGCGCCAAAGCGTCGTAGCGCAGCCCCAGGTCGAAATCGATACGCTCACCATGCAGACGCTGCGCAAGAAACAGCCCCCCTCCCAGAGAGCGGAAGTTGGGAATGAGGGTGTAGCCCGAGTAGACGTTCTCCTGGTAGGCGCTCTGGAGGCCCATGCTGCCATCCAACTCCCACGCCCCCACCGCCCGATCTGGCCGGGTCCACACCACATCCATCGAGTGCGTTCGCAGTACAAAGTCGTATTGGGCCCCCTCGATGTCCGGACGGGCGCGCTCGTACTCCAGCCGCTCGTTCCGTTGAAAGGCGTAAATCAGCTCAACGCGGCCGTAATCTCCCTCCTGGTCCGCGTGAACCGTCCACAGGTCATGGCGAACTCGCTGCGATGCCCGCTCGATGTCCCAACCCGCGCTCCAGTCTTGGGCGCCCGGTGGCATATCCAAGTCCAGAAGCGCGGCAAAGTCCGAAGCGCTGGTGCTCTGCAGCCCTGAGAAAATACCAGCGTCCAAGCCAAAGTGGTTCCACCCCACCCGCAGGCTGCCACCTGGGACCAGTGCCCGGCCCATCAGAACCCAGTTGGTCTGTCGCGAAGCCGTGTTGGCCAAGACGTAGTCTGGGGTGCTCAACTCCTGCCCCATGGAGCCGTCGACGTGGGCCCGAAAGCTGAGCTTGGGCGCCCCCCCCGGCACACCGTCCACCGTCAAAGCCAGACTGGGCCGCAGTCCATTGCTTGCGAATCCAGCAGTGGCCCTCCCCCCGAGACCCACCTGATCGCGCATGGGGGGCGGCTTGACTAAGATGGCCCCTCCTACTGCGTCGGCGCCATAGCGGGCCGCAGATGCCCCTCGAACCACGGAGATCTCGCCGGCCGTGAAGGGGTTGATCTCGGTGCCATGATCAGGGCCCCAGCTCTGAGACGCATGACGAACCCCGTCTTGCATCACGACCAGGCGCCGCTCCGTCTGTCCACGCAGGATGGGCTTGGAACTGGCAGCCGTCCCCGAGGCCACCACAAGCCCCGGTACTTCCCGCTCCAGGGAGACAGCCAGGTCTTGACCCGCGCTCTTCTCCAAGGCTTTCTGGTCCACAGTGTTCTGCAAGCGGCTGGCTTCGTCATCGCCCCCGTGTGCATGCACGATCAGACGCATGGAGGCTGGAGCGGAGCGCGCTGGAGGCTCGAAGTGGAAGTGCACCTGTGTCTCAGAGGCAATCGGCGCGCCGTCCGCCATCGCCGGCTCAAAGCGCAGTGAGCCGGCTGCTTCCAGGGCGGCTGCATGGAAAGGCTCTGGCCCGGAGAGCACCTCGACCTGAAGCACTACCCCCAAGGCATCGACCTGAACCAAGACGCTCACGTCTCCATGCAACCCTTCGGCCTCGGCGGGGTAGCCCAGCTCGACCTGGTCCAAGAGCAAAGGCTGGGTAGTCTCGCCAGGCTCTACGGCAAACAGAAGTGGCAGGAAAGAGAGCATCTCTCCCCATATAGCCGACCATAGCCGTTATCGTAATTGAATTGCTCTAATGGGCGGCACAAACTCAAAACCCGCCTGCGCTCCGTGGAGAAAGGCGAGACAGGTCGCCCCCCTTGCGGAGAGCGACCTGTGCGCGCGTGGCGATTCTTAGCGAGCAGGCATCAGCCCCAGGTCTTCCGCAAACCCTGGGTCACGAACTCGTAGGCCTCGTCCACCGAGTCGGTGGTAAAGAACATGCCCACGTCGTCTGCAGCGATGGTTCCGTAGTCGACCATGGCCTGGAGGTTGAGCACCTTGTCCCAGTAGGCCTTTCCGTAGAGCACGATGGGGAGCTGTTTGGTGACCTTGCCCGTCTGGCGCAGCGTCAAGAGCTCAAAGAGTTCGTCCAAGGTGCCAAACCCACCGGGCAACACGATCATGGCTTTGGCCAAGTACATGAACCAGTACTTCCGCATGAAGAAGTAGTGGAACACAAAGCCCAGCTCCTTCGTCACGTATTGATTTAAGCGCTCCTCGAAAGGCAGGCTGATGCCCAGGCCAACGGAGCGGCCCCCTTCCACGTCGCTGGCGCCGCGATTGCCGGCCTCCATGATGCCAGGACCACCCCCTGTAGCGATGAGGTACTCCCTCCCACCAGGGCGGGTCATGCCCCAACGGGTCAAGCGCTGGGCCAGCTCACGAGTCTCGTCGTAGTAGCGGCTGTTCGCCATCTTGCCTTCCGCGATCTTGACCTCGGCTTCGAGCTCGGCCTTGTTCGCCTTGGTGGCCTTGGCCAAGGCCGCAACGGCATCCTTGTGGCGCAGCGCGGCGACCTGGGTGCTCAGCGTTCGCGCAGATCCGTACATCACGATGGTGTCTTCGACGCCCAGGCGGCGGAAGCGGTCCTCGGGCTCAGAATATTCGCACTGGATCCGGATGAGTCGCGCGGCGGGCGAGTTGAGGAAGTCCAGGTTTTTATATGCTTTTTCGTGCATCTTGCTCTTCTTTTGGGTTTAGACCCAGCCCCTTATTCTGATCCGGAGGTAACGCCCATTCTCAGGAGTGGTGTCCATAGATGCGACCGACAAGAACCCCTTCCCACGTCGGCCCACCCTACGGAGACACCAACATGAACAAGAGCATCGCACTGACACTGGCCGTACTTTCCATGAGCGTTGGCTGCGTCTACTACGAAGACTGCGGCGCAGAAGACTGGGAAGAAGGCTGCGAGCTGGACGAGCTCGGCTTTGACGACGAGTGCTTGGACGGCGAGGACTGCGAGGAAGACGAGGCCGCTCCAATCGAACTGAGCTTCGCACCCGGTCACGCAGAACAGGGAGAGACCATCCCCGCCATTCTGACCTTGGAAGGCGGTGAGTTGGACCTAAGCCAGGCCACATTGGTCTTTTACGGCCCCGTCGACGTGCTGGCATCGGTGAACGAAGCCGGCCAGATCACCACCATCCTCACCATCGCAGAGGACGCCGCCTTGGGCCCCGTCGACCTGGTGCTGGAGCTACCCAATGGCACCGCCGAGCTCCTGCCTGCTGCCTTTGAGATCTTCGCCACAGAGTCTGGCAACAGCGGCAGCGACTGGACTGACGGCTCCGCCGACGATGACGAGTGCGAGTGAGCGCTGGCTCCGCCATCCTTCCAGGAGCGGGTCACGGCCAGCCCATGGAGAACACTTTTCAAGAGTCCACCACCTCGGCGGCCACTCGGGTTAAGACCTTGGCCACACAGCACACGGTGACTCGCGTGGATCTGGATGTCGAGACCCTGTACCGACGCTACGGAGACATGGTCTTGGGGCGTTGCCGCAGCTTGCTCTCCAACGAAGCGGACGCACAAGAAACTTGCCAAGAGATTTTCCTCAAGGCCCACCGCTACCGTGACTCCTTTCGCGGCGAGGCCAAGCCCTCGACCTGGCTCTTTCGGGTGACCACCACCACCTGTCTGAATCGCCTGCGCAGCCGAGGCCGACGCCGCGAAGACCTGCAGGCGGAAGAACTGCCCATCGCAGTCGAAGACACCGTGCTTACCGGCACGGACCTGCGCGACCTGGTTCAACACCTGTTGGACGAGGCCGACGAGCGCACCCAAGCCTGCGTGCTTTACCACTACGTGGATGGCATGACCCACAAGGAGATCGGCGTGATGCTGGATCTCTCCGCTGCGGCCATTCGCAAGCGCATCGCCACATTCAAGGCCCGCTTGGCCAAGAACCCTCCCGCCTGGCTCATCGAGCTCGGCAGCCAGCCGACCCAGGACTGAGAGCCGCCCATGTCGCACTTGTCCACACTGCTTCTCAACCAGCTTCGCTACGGCGAGCTGGACCCTGTTCAAGAGACCCAGGCCAAGGCCCACCTGCAGGACTGCGCCGAGTGCTCCGCTCGCCTGCGGGCCCAGGAGTCCAATCGCACTGCCTTTGTTATGGCGCCTGTCCCACAGGCCATCCGCGAGTCAGCCGCGCGCGTCCCAGCCAACGACAACAAGAGCTGGCGCTGGATACTGTTGGCCGTCGCAGCCATGCTCCTTGTGGGATTCCCCATCCTGCTGAACACCCCGACCACCGGCGTGGAAGAGCTGGTCCCAATGGAGCGCACCAAGGGGGAACAGATCCTGCTGGAAGCTTGGTTGGACACCCAAGACGGCCCCATTCTGCTGGACGCGGACGACCGTATTTCTCCCGGTGATGTGCTTCAGCTCAAGTTTAGTACTCTGGACCGCCCGTACGTGAGCTTTGGGGGCGTGGACGGCGCAGGCATTATCGAACTCTATGGCACGGTCCAGGCGGGCCATGACATGCAGATCCACCGTGCGCCCTTTGCGCTGCAGATGGACCAGACACCAGGAGAGCAGCGCTTCTACGCACTTTTCACCCAAACCGCTCCCGAGGAGAGTACTGTTCGTGAAGCGATCAAACGGGAAGTTGTACCGGAGGGTGCGGTTCTACGGTCTATTAGATTCCAAAAGGAATGAGCATGACGCGCACCGTTCGCGCCGCTTTGGGCGCCCTTTTGGCGATGACCAGTACCCTCGCTGCGCTGGCCTCGACCCCAGCACAGGCTGAAGTGGTCCGTCGCGCTCTGATCGTTGGACACAACGACGGTGGCTTGGATCTGGAGCCGCTTCAGTACGCCGAGGCCGACGCACAGAAGATGGCCCGCACCCTCATCGACTTGGGCGGCTTCGCCAGCGAGGACGTGGTGGTCTTGGACTCCCCTTCTGTAGGAGAGCTCTCCCAGTGGCTGGATGCCTTCGCTGCCGCATCGGGCAACGAAGACGAGGAGCTGTTCTTTTTCTACTACTCGGGCCACGCGGACGCGGCCGGTCTGCGCTTGGGCCAGGGTCGGTACCGCTTCGAGACGCTGCGCGACGACATCGAAGGTGTGGACGCCGAGGTGCGCCTGGGGGTCCTGGATGCCTGCCAGTCCGGCGCCATCACCAAGACCAAGGGCGCCCGGGTGGTCGACCCCTTTTTAGGCAACACCCTGACCTCGACGGGAGAGGTCTGGATCACCGCGTCCAGTGCCGATGAGCGCGCTCAGGAGAGCGATCGCTTGGGGGGGAGCTTCTTCACCCACCACCTGATCACCGGTCTGCGCGGTGCAGCGGATGACGGGGACGGGGTGGTCTCCCTGAGCGAGGCCTACAGCTACGCCTACGAGCGCACGGTCACCAGCACGGACGGCACTCTGGCGGGCACCCAGCACCCTGAGTACGACTACCAGCTCTCCGGCCAAGGCGATCTGGCGCTGACCCGCCTGACCCATGACGACGCCCGGGTCACCATGAAACCGGGATTTGGCGGACACATCCTGATTTTGTCCCGCCCGGGGAACAACCTGGTAGCCGAGCTCCACAAAGACCACGCCGAGCAGATGATCCTGGCCCTACCTCCTGGCCGCTACTTGCTGCGGCGGCGAGACGGGGATCTGATCTACGAAATGGAACTTAAGCTTAGTGGCAATCTTGACTTTCGTATCGACAACCGCTGGGGTCAGGGTGTTTTGGAAGTCGCCTCGGCCAAGGGCACCGTGGTGGACGACACCATTCCCGTTGGGGCCGTGGTGGGCTGGCAGGAGAGCGTCAAGGTCGTCGCCCCGATGACCCCTGGCGAGAAGCTGGACGACTTTCTGGTCAAGCACCGGGAGCAGCGCCTGAGTTTTATGGACTGGGCTGAGCTGCAGCGGGACCACAACGAGCTCGCTCGAGCAGCGGTGACTGAAAAGATGGATGGGGTTCGGGCGGAGTATGACTCTCGGGGCGAAGTCGCCACGGTGCGTAGCCTCCAGGCCCACAGGCGGCAGATCAAAGCGGAGCTAAGGAGCAGCGCCAAACTCCTGGCGGTCAAAGGGGAGCAGGCCCCTCAGAATCCAGTCCAGGACGCTCAAGATTAGGGGAATGAAGAAGACCTTTCACGATCGAGCCAAGCGGTTGAAAGCCGAGAAGGTCAACTGGGTTGACTGCCCTTAGACAGCTCATCCGAATCCCGACTTGACTTAAACCAAGCATCTCCTTGACACTGCGTTCACGGAGGGCGCATGTGGCCGTTCTTAACGTTGCTCTCATGCACGACAGAGCAGCTGCCTCAGAACCAAGTTGTGGAGCCAGCAGAGCCCCAAGCCTGGACACACCTCCAGGCTCTTCAGTCCCCATGGATGAACCAACGGGTCATCATCATCGGTGCGGGCCCCGCTGGCTTGGCCGCTGCGATGGACCTGCCTGGCGCACTGGTCTTGGAGGCAAGCGAGCGCACCGGAGGACGAGCACCGGGCAGTAGCCAGTTGCTCTACTTTGTGGGCAGCGTGCAGCAAGCTGCAGTCGGTATTCATGACAGCCCGGAGGCGGCCTCGGAGGGGTGGGAAGACTTGACCGGCGCACCGCCGACCCAGGCCACCTGGGACTACTGGACGGCCCTTCCCCAAGTCAGCCAGCGCCTCCATGACATTGGGCTGGACTTTGTGCTCAACCCCCCAACGCCTTGGAGCAACAGCTCGCGCCTACATGGCGCCAAGGACCCGGGTCTGCCGGCTGCTCTGGAGGGGGCCTGGCCCGACGACATCGAGCTCCGCCTGAACACTCGGGTGACTGGGCTACGCATACAGGATGGACGGGTAGTCGGGGTCATGACCGACGATGGCGCGCTCGACGCTGGCGTAGTGCTCATCGCATCAGGGGGGTTCTCCAACCGGGTGGACTTGATCTCCGAGTACGTGGGCTGGGACGACGGGACCTGGAACACAAACGGCAAGTGGGGCGCGGAGGGCGACGCCATCGACTGGGCCAACACACACGGTCTGGGCCTGGAGGCCATGGACGCGATGGGCAGCTACGCGGACGCCATCGCGATGGGCCCCGACGAGTACGCCCAGATCTTAGAAAAGGATGGCCCCCAGCCCTTTATCTGGGTGAACGCAAACGGGGAACGCTTCGTAGACGAGGGCCAGGACTTTTCGCTCTATTTGTCCAACAGAGTGCAAGAGGAACCTGGCCCGGTCTGGACCTTGATCACTTGGGAAGAGCTGAGCAAGCGGGTCCCCGAGGAGCACCACGGCATCTTGGAAACCGTGGTCTGCTCAGACTCCTGGGAGACGCTCGCTGTGGAGATTCAGGTAGACCCGGAGGGCCTTCGGGAAACCCTGGGCACGTTAGGGAACAACCGAATGAAGCTCGACGGTCAGCCCTGCGCCTACCCCCCAGGACTGACCGCAGCCAAAGGCTACGGCGGCCTACTGGTAGACGCTCAGCAGAGAGTGCTCGATGCTGGCGGGACTCCTGTCCCCGGGCTCTACGCCGCCGGCGAGGCCAGCGGCATGGCGGTTCCAGGCATGGGCGGACTGTACGGCTTTGACGGCAGCCTGAGCGCAGTGGTGTGGAGCGGCTGGCGTGCAGCAGAGTCGATCAACGACTCCAGGTTTTAGAGCCAAGCTCAGCCCTGACAGGCCGCCTCGACTTGCTCAATGCTCTTCGCGCAGGCTGCGGTGAGCACATCCGGCTCTCCCAAGGTCACCAGAATGTCGTCCTCGATGCGGATGCCGATGCCACGGAATCGCTCGGGTGCATCGCTGTCTGCGGCCGGCACATACAGGCCCGGCTCGACGGTCAGCACCATACCGGGCTCCAAGGGACGGCTCCCCCCGCTGGCCACGTAGGAGCCCACATCGTGCACGTCCATGCCCAGCCAGTGTGAGGTGCCGTGCATGTAGTACTTCTTGTAGGCCTTGGTCTCAATCAGCTCATCCACATCACCCTTCAGCAGCTCGAGGGCCACCATGCCCTGGGTCAGGACCCGGACGGCGGTGTCGTGTACGTCCGCGAAAGTGTGGCCCACAGAACACGCCGCAATGCACTGAAGCTGGGCGTCCAACACCAGCCCGTAGAGCTCTTTTTGGGGGGCCGTGAAGCGTCCACTCACCGGGAATGTACGCGTCACATCTGCCGTGTAGTTGTTCAGCTCACAGCCGGCATCGATGAGCACCAGATCGCCATCCCGAATGGGAGCGTTGTTCACGATGTAGTGGAGGATGTTGGCGTTGTCTCCCGCTCCAACGATGGTGGTGTAGCCGGGGCCGCTGCCGCCGTGGCGCCGAAAGGTGTAGTCCACCACGGCCTCTAGCTCGTACTCAAAGACCCCATCTTGGGCCATGGCCATGGCGCTGTGGTGGGCCTGTGCCGTGATGTCTCCAGCGCGGCGCAGCAGCGCGATCTCCGCTGAGGACTTGAACAAACGCAGCTCATGGAGGATGCGACCGGGAGAGATGAAAGCGTCGGGCAGGACCTGACCTTGATCCCGTGCCTTGCGGCGCACCTTGGCAAAGGAACCCAGCACCTTGGTGTCATAGCCAGCGTCCAGACCCGCCGCGTAAAAGAGCTCCCGGGTGCCAATGAGCAGCTCCCCCAGCTGAAGCTTGAGTTGGGCAAAGGGAAAGGCTTGGTCCGCCCCAAAGTCCGCTATGGCTCCCGGTTCACCGGCCCGGCGCCCCGTCCAGACCTCGCGCTCAGGATCCTTGGGCTGAACGAAGAGGGTGAAGGGTTTTTTGTGGCCCTTGCGCAGGAGCACCGCGCACTCAGGATCCTCCCACCCCGTCACATAGAGCACATCCGAACTCTGGCGGTAAC
>Ga0055584_100004663_pt1 | contig 13416 bp, 13 predicted proteins | sample OSDHelmetaG_FD_58716 | JGI IMG/M metagenome (GOLD analysis project Ga0055584, IMG submission 58716) | Pelagic marine sediment microbial communities from the LTER site Helgoland, North Sea, for post-phytoplankton bloom and carbon turnover... | ecosystem: Environmental > Aquatic > Marine >... | reverse complement strand
AGCACCGGGATTTCGATGTTTCAAAGTTAATGGAAACATTTCCTGACTTTCGTCCGCAGACAATGAACCTGAATGACATGATTGAGTTGAGTAATGGGTGAGAAACAGTACGAAGATTTCAAGACTCGCTTTGAGACAGAGCAAACTGATCAATTTGGATTGATGGTTAGTCACTCCTTCGAAGAAGACCCGAAGCGTGTCGGGTTCACTTTTGCACGATACGGTTTTGTGGCTCAGATGTTCTCAGGGTTTCCGTCAGTCCTGGAGGTTGGCTGCGGCGATGGTCAAATTAGCCGGGTCGTTCGGCAGACTGTCGGTGGGTTAACGGCAGTAGACTTTGACGACCAATTCGTCGCGGATGCGCAAGAAAAAATGAATCCAAAATGGCCGATAACGTACGGTCAGCATGACATATTATCAGGTCCCGTGCAGGGCGGCTTCGATGGAGCCTATAGTTTGGATGTCCTGGAACATATTGATCAATCCAACGAAGATATATTTGTTGGAAATATTGCTAAATCTCTGAGTGATGATGGTAGCCTTATCATTGGAATGCCGTCTCTAGAGTCACAAGCGTATGCGAGCCCGGTGAGTAAGGCAGGGCACATCAATTGCAAAACGCAGGATGGTCTGACGAATTTTCTGAAAGGTCACTTCCACAATGTGTTTCCTTTCGGGATGAACGATAGCACGCTCCATACAGGTTATGGCGCTATGTGCCATTACCTCTTAGCGTTGTGTGTCCGCCCGAAAAGATGAGCTGTATCGTATGTGGAACTGGAACTCTTACAGCAATAAATGGGTATTCCGACCTCAGTCGCATAACGTCTGATTGTCGACCCTTTGAGAAGGGGGGGGCGCTATTCAAATGCTCGCAATGCTTGGCTGTTCAGAAGAGTGATTCCCCTGCGTGGCGGTTAGATTGTGAGAAGATTTACAAGAGTTATGATGTTTACAGTGTTTCTGCGGGGTTAGAGCAGTCTGTTCGGGGCGGAGGAGCGGAGTCCGTGTATGGAAGACGCTCTGACATAGTCCTCAGTGAAGCCGAAAAACTTCTCACCTTGCCCGAACAGGGTCGGTTTTTGGATTTTGGATGTGGGTCCGGTGTTTCCAGCTCAGCAGCGTCCGATCGGTTTACGGGCTGGTCTATCGATGGGTTTGATCTTGATACCAGGCAAGAAGAGACGCTCGGAAAAATAGGCGGTTTCGAAAAGCTCTTTGTGGGTGACCCAAAAGACATCGACGAGAAATACGACTTAATAATGCTAACGCATGTCCTGGAACATGTTCCAGACCCCTCGGAAACTCTCAGGACACTCTCAAAATTACTCACGGCCAATGGTGCAATCATAGTTCAGGTGCCTGATCGCGCGAATAACCCTTACGACTTACTCGTGGCTGACCATCTTATGCATTTTGATTTGGACTCGTTGTCCTCCGTGTGTCGAAGATCAGAGCTGACAGTCTTAAACCTCGCGAATGACTGGGTTATGAAGGAGTTAAGCCTTGTTGCGGTTTCTAGAGATGAGGGGCTACCGGATGCCGGTCTCGCAAAACACACATTGGCTGACCCAGAGGCTCATATAGCTTGGCTGAGGTCCGTGGGGAAGTTTTGCAGTGAGCATAGAGAGAAGCGCCCCCTAGGTATTTTCGGGACGTCTTTGGTAGCGACGTGGATGACAGAAGAACTTGGACGTGCACCAGATTTCTATCTTGATGAAGACCCGGCTAAGATTGGGCAAGCCTTAGGCGGCGTTGAAATTCTTAGCCCCCCTGATGCCCCAGCTCACTCTGTAGTCATTCCAGCGATGGCAAGCGCGGTCGCTAGGCTGGTCGCATCGCGCTATCAAGACAAAGATTTCTTGTTTGCTTTTGTCCCGGATTTTGATGAGCGCACCAAGAGTTAGCCGTAGAGCCAGAGTTAACGTCTATTCAAAATAGATAAATGAATGGTCGCCTGTGTAACCGGTCTGCTTAAACCACCACTCCCATTCGTCTGGCGTGTTGAATTGTTCGCAAGTGACTTGCCAATAAAGCAGGTTCGCTTTCTCTTCTTCAGTTCGATAGGACTCCACGCATAAATATTTTTCTTTGCCGACGCGTTCCATCTCGCGCAGAGCGGGGTCAAGTTCGTGCGCATATAAATTGTGAAGTGCATTTATCGAGATTACGAGATCAAATTCATCGTCTTCATAAGGAAGCGAGGTTGCGCTGCCGTGCTCGATGAGTTGCTTGATCTCTGGTTTTGCATTTTCAATGGCGTATGTTGAGACATCCAGGCCCTGTACTTCGATGCCAGGGAGAACCTGTGTGAAGTCGAACATTAGAAAGCCTTTGCCACAGCCAACGTCGAGGATGCGATCGCCGGCCTTGAGCCCATAATGCTCAATCATGACATTAGCAATTTTCGCCCAACGCCCTTCCATGTATCGATAACCGCCATAGTTAATTCTGCGGTCACCATCCCAGTAATCGTAATCCCATTTCTTTGCGAGTTCTGCGGCAAGGGCCTTCGGGTAATCCGGGTCATTAACCCGAGCTAGGTAGTCGCGTGTCGTGCTCTTGTGAAGAGGGGACATGAGATCAAGATAGGCCAACGATCGCTCCTTCTGTCAGTAATTCATTTCCGCGTCTTAGGCGTTCCGAAATTAGGTCTTCAGCAGATTGCCTAACGTTAACCTTTAGCATGGTCTCAAGCCTCTCTGGACGGAGGACCGCTAAGACTATTGTTATCCATTTTACTTGAAGGATCGAACTCAGAATTGTCGTGCGCCGCTGCAATATATCGATTGGAATTGTTGACGCAATGGCTTCTTGCATGAGTGGGATATGCCCACTTGATATTCTAATTCTGGGCTGCAGAAAGAAGTCTACGACTGCTTTCGTTGGATCATCCCATCCTGCGAATTCAAAGTCATGAAACTTGGTGCCTTTCGCGCTCGAGATCGAATTGTGAAATCCGAAGTCAGAAGGCGATAGGCAACAGTATTTCTCGTCGAGTTCGTCGACTATTGTGCCTTCGGAAAGGGCTCCGGTTAGTTTGCGATTAACACCCACCCAGCTCTGTTTAACATTTGATATCAATGCATTAGAGGATTTTTGAAAAGCTCGGGGGAGATGGTCGGAAGCCAAGCTATCTATTCTTTGCTCAGTGTTCTGTGCATGCTCTGTAAGTCTAAGAAAACCATCTGCAGCGTGGTTCGTGATGAGTTGTCGCGCAGTGCTGTGATCACTATTCAGTAGACGTAGGAACTCAGAAGCACGTTGGATGTCGGCGAGGGTAGGTCTTGCATTACCATCAAAATTTCCTCCCTCGATATATTCCATTGCAACGACACGGAGATCTGAATCGCTATTGAGCAGATGTGGAACAAAGTCTTCAGCAACCGTATTCGCGTACTCTAGAAATTCTGCTTCGGCAATAAACCGGTCCGGCATTCCCTGTGTAGGAGGCCCGTAGAGTTTCACAATGGCGCGGCCAGTTGCATTTTCCCAGAGGTAAACTTGATTGTTAGCACCACCTGATTGCGGCGTAATGGCGGCGTCGCTAGCCCCAAACTGCTTTTGACCCCAGGCTCTTATTTCAGGCGCTAGGTCGGTTATGTGTTGCTGAGCCACGTCAATTCATTCCAATGCTTGATCATCCGAATGTTCTGCGGGAGGTCATGCTTGTGAGGGAGAGCACCAGGAGAGAACCATAGTTTCTCGGTAGAGGGTGGAAAAGAGACGTGGGTCAGAATATCTACGAGGTCATCAATGAAGACGTCGCACTGAAGGGAGGCAATCAACTCGACTTTCGCGTCTTTGGTTTCATTTAAATGAATATCGTGTTCAGAGATCAAGGCATTGCCTTCAATGACCAGGTTCTTCTTAATCCATTGCCGTGCCGAATCGTGCAGGTCGTATTTTGGGCCGAGATAGGGGTGTTTACTTCTATGGCTAACAATGACTGTCGTATGCCCCGCGTTTTGCATCGCCCCAATTATTTCAAGTGCTGCAGGAAATGGCCGCGCATGTACCATGCCAGGCCCGTAAAGTTTGCCCTGGAATTCAGTCCATTCAGTCTCTCGGTCTTGCTCGCGCAGGTAATCCCGGATGCCTAATTTTGTTTTTGGTGTGGTCGGTGGCAATGAAGGGACTTCGGTTGCCAGCTGTTCGATCGCTTCGTCGTAGCAGACGATGGTGTTGTCGAAATCTAATCCAATAATCATTTAACGTATTCAGTCTGCCGCTCTTGATAGACAGTCTTTTGCGGCGGTGACAATGCTGCCAGCATCAATGTGAAAATATTCTCTAGCATAATTCTGGGAGCCGACTGTATGCATAAACTCGTCTCGAGTTCCAAGGCAAACGATCGGTACGTGTATGTCTTTTTGTGCGAGATGAGCTGAGACGTACTCACCAAAACCGCCATTGGTTGAGTGTTCTTCTACAGTTAACAAGGCGCGAAAACGTTCTGATAAGCTTGATATCAGGGCGTGATCTAAGGGTTTTACCGTATTCACCAAAACGACTTCTGCCGATATGCCATGGTCTTCTCGTAAGGCATCAGCGGCTGCAATAGCCTCCGGCCCAATTGTGCCAACGGATAGAATACATATATCGCTACCGTCACGCACGACAGCGGTTTTGCCAATCCCAACAGCATTCTCTTGAGGAACGAGGTCTTTCTCGCCTTTTTTGCCAATACGAATGTATGTGGGAACACCCGAGCCTACAGCTTCTCTCAATACAGTTCTAAGCGATGGTGCGTCGTAGGGCGTTAAGACCCGAATATTTGGGATTGCTCGGAAGATTGCGAAATCTTCGAGTGAATGGTGGGTCGGGCCGAGACTTGCGTACGAGAGTCCAGAACCCGTACCGACAATGACTACAGGCGCGTTATGATAGGCTACGCCAACGCGAATTTGCTCAAGGCAGCGCGTCGTCGTGAATGGCGTGATTGTATATACGATGGGGTGCAAGCCACTTAGGGCCATGCCGGCCGCAACACTCATCATATTGGCCTCGGCAATGCCGCAATTCATGAACTGATCGGGGCAACTACCCTTAAGTTTGTCGAACAGTCGGTTGCCAATGTCTCCCGATAGGAGAACCAGTTTTGAGTCTTCCGCCGCCATGGCGGTTACTTCTGCTGCGAATGCATTTCTCATAATTTGGCCCTACGGCTCTATGCCAAGTTCTTTGGCAGCCAAGTCAACTTCCTCAGCTGTTGGGATTCGATAGTGCCAATTGTTGTCGTCTTCCATGAATGAAACACCGCGCCCTTTAACCGTATTAGCAATAATTGCTTTCGGGCGAGGGTCATCGCTGTTCTTGGCTACGGCGTCAGCCATTTCTTGAAAAGAATGGCCATCGATCTCTGTGACACACCAACCAAATGCTCGCCATTTATCCGCTAAAGGGGCAAGGCCAAGTACTTCGTTGCTCCGACCGGTCGCTTGCCACTTATTATAGTCGATAGCGATGGTTAGGTTTGAAACCTTTTGAGCGGCTGCGAGGAGCGCTGCTTCCCAATTTGAGCCCTCGTTGCATTCGCCATCGCTGAGCACGGCATAAACGGAGTAGGGGGTGCCCGAGATCCGTGATGCTAAGGCCATACCAAGGCCCATAGGCAAGCCATGGCCTAGAGAGCCAGTCGCAGCCTCAATACCGGGTAAGGCATTTGGCGTCGGGGGGTGCTCACCAAAGAGGGATCCATTTTCCCCGTACCCATCAAGCGCTGATCTTTCAAAGAAACCCCGTTCCGCTAAGACCTGAAATAGAGCAGGCGCTGCATGGCCTTTGCTCAGAATGAATCTGTCACGCGCGGGGTCCGTTGGATTTTTGGGGTCGATGTTCACCAATTGCCAGTAAAAAAAGACCAGGAGGTCTAAGCACGAGAGGCAAGACCCGAGGTGCGGCGTTCCCGATTCATGCGATGTCTTGATGATTCGGTGGCGGAGTGTCTGAGCAATTGAGTTCAGAGAGGCCAAGTCGTGTTGGATCGGTGCTTCTGGCATACCGTATTGTTTTTCCACTAAGGGCGATGCACGTAATTTATCGGGTGCTTGCTGAGTGTGTCTAGGTTGTCTTTAACCCACCCTATGCAATGCTCCAAGCCTGTTTCAAGGCTTATTTGATCGGTCCAACCGAGTTCAGATTTAATCTTGTCACTATTAAGCCAATAGGCATCGTCTTTGCCGATCCGGTCTGGTGCAACGTTGACGTTTTCCTCAAAAGAGGCGCCCAGAATCTCGCATATCAATTCAACCAGCTCGCGAATGGACACAATGCGTGGTGTCGAGATGTGGTAGGTCTCCCCAACCGGTGCGTTCTGCGCAATAGACCACGTGGCTGGCGATACATCATCCATATGGATGAACGACCGGGTGGATATTCCACCCCCATGCAGTTCTAACTTTTCTCCCGTGAGAATCGATAGAATGGTTCTGGGTATAATTCGATAGAGCCGCTGACCAGGACCATAGACATTCGCCGCCCTGGTGCTGACGACGGGTAAGTCAAAAGCGTCTCGATATATGTTGAATGTCATGTCGCCTGCAGCGCGAGATACGGCATAAGGCGTTGAGGGATCGAATGGGTGGTCTTCTGTGATCCAACCGTCCGTGGAACCGTAAACTTCCGGCGTCGTCACATGGACGTACTTGTCTAGAAAATCTACGTGTCTGAGCTTCTCAGCAAGTTTTGCCGCTGATACGACATTCGTCATCATCCAGTCCTCAGGATGATCCCAGCTTTGCCCAACCATGCTTTGGGCAGCGAAATTCACAATGGTCGAGAAACGTTCCTTGTTGATGAGAGCCATCAAAGAATCGAGGTCGTGATTGAGGTCTATTTTCTCGAAGCAAAAGCTGCCTTTTGCTGGTCCCCATTTGTAAGGCAAATAGACGTCGTCAAGTTCGGCAGATCGGCTTGCTCCAACGGTATCGACGCCTTGCTTCACGAGATATGAGCTGAAGCTTGACCCAGAAAAAGAGTTGCTGCCTAGGACAAGAACTTTACTCATGCTGTTGTGGTCTCTTTTTCTTGTGTGTTGAGGTTACAGCGAGAAATCTATCAGACAGCGCCCGGCTGACTCACCATTTCGCATCTTCTCGATCAGCCCGTTGACCCCAGTAAGAGGCTCGATTTCAGTAATAAGGTCCGTCAGGTCGAGCGATCGGGACTCTGTTAGGGCCATATAACGCGGAATATCCTGATGAGGGATGGCCTCGCCACCTGTAGTGCCTGTGATCGACTTCCCAAAGTGCAGGGGGAGCGTGTGTATTGCTGTGTCAGCACCAGCCTTCGGGACGCCAACAAGGATTGTACGTCCGTGATTTGCAGTCAGTCGGTATCCTTGAGCGATGATCTCGGGGTTTCCCGTATTATCAATGAAGACATCTAATGCTTCATGCTGGAAAATTTCGTTGAGTCGGTCCCAGGGGTCGCAGGTTGACCCATCAATGGTTTCAGTCGCACCGCATGATTTGGCAAGTTCGAGCCTGTTGGCAAAGCGATCTACGGCAATGATGGAACGCGCACCTGCAAGGGTTGCCCCTTGAACAATGTTAAGTCCAATGCCGCCTGCGCCGAACACCACGACTGTTTCTCCTAACCGTATGTTCGCCCGATTATCTATGACGCCGAACCCAGTAGTCACGGCGCATCCATATAGCGCGGCCGCTTTTAAGTCTGTTTCGGCTGGAATTGTGGTCAGTCTATTTTCTGACACGATGGCGAAGTTGTTGAAGGTGGTGACCCAACCCGCATTAACGATTTTGTCGCCCCATTGATATTTTGGCGTTGCCGCTTCAATGCCTAAGGAAGGCCGCCAGTGTAAGACGACAGCGTCACCAGGTTTGACGTGCTTAACGCCCGGGCCCACGCTAACGACATGCCCAGAGCCTTCGTGACCTAAGAGATGTGGCAGCCATCTATCTGGCCCTTTTACGCCGTCAATTTCACCTAGTTGAGAACCACAGATGCCGCTATAGCGAAGCTCGACCAGAACTTGCCCTATTTCCAAGCCCTCTGGGAGCGTGATTTCTCCGATAACGAGATCTGAATTCTGTTCGACTAAAACGGCGGCAATCGCAGTTTTAGGACCATTATCGATCATATTCATTCTTAACCATTCTGCGTTGGAGTGATTTGGTCTCGTTTGGTGTAAAGCCATTGCATCAACAGGTGTCCAACTGTCATCTGCAAGTCTTCAGATATTTGCATGTCGTCAATAGCCACATGAATCGGGTGGTCAGCGAGTGCCAGTGACTTGCCCCCGGAATATCCAAGGATGGCATATGTTTCGATGCCGCCAGCCTTGCAATGCTCAAGTGCTTTAACGATGTTTGGGGAATTGCCACTGCCAGACAATGCAATCGCGACGTCTCCGGGTTGCGCCAGCACGGCCAGTTGGTAGGAGAATATGCTTTCATATCCCTCATCGTTTGCGAGGCACGTCGTGACAGAGCCATTTGCTGGGAGTGCTGTTATTCTCAATCCACTGCCGAATGTTTTTGAAATGCCGTAAATGAGATCATTGGCGAGATGCATGGCGTTGCCGGCAGACCCACCGTTGCCAAATATGAAAACTTGCCGACGGTCTTGCCAGCAGGCCACAAGCGTATTTGCTAGCCTTTCAACGGTCTCGATTGGTAATCGGCCAGTCGCCTCTGACAGTCGCTCGAAATAGCTGGCCGCGAATGCCGGGAAGTCAGAGTTTTCTGTTTTATTCATCAGATCACGTTCTCACTCATCCATTTGAGGCAATAAAAACGATCTTCATTTTTCAACGCGCCTGACCGGTAGGCTTCGGCGACTTCAGAGATTGCATCGCCAACCGATTTTTTGGGCTTGAATCCAGCAGCCAAAATCTTGTCTGAGTTTATCCGATAGGACCGTGGGTCATCCGACGGCTCAATATTTATAGTGGCAGGAATATGCTTAGCGATCGTTTCAGCAATGGTCTTAATTGAGAGGTTTTCAAATCCCGCGTTGTAAATGCCGACGACATCTGGTCGATCGAGCAGGAATATATAAAGGTCGGTAATGTCGTCAATGTGGATGTTAGGCCTTGTCTGATCGCCGCCAAGAACAGTAATGGCGCCCTTCGTCAGAGCTTGCATAGCAAGCATGTTGACGGCCACGTCAAGCCGCATGCGGGGCGATAGCCCACACACTGTTGCTGGTCGCACGATCTGAACTTTCATTTGATCTGAGTAACTCATCAAAACACGCTCAGCGACCATCTTGGTCTTATTGTATTCTGATAGCGGCACCAGGTCTAAGTCTTCGGTCACATGCTCTTCGTCTTTGAGGCCATAGACACTTCCTGACGAGGCATAAATGAATCGCTTTACGCCCTGCCGAACAGCTTTGTCGGCCAGGCGCATGGTTGCTAAGCACGAGACTTCCCAGGTTAATTTTGGGTCGAGATCGCCACAGGGGTCATTGGCCACTGAGGAGAGGTGAATAATGGCGTCGTACCCATTTAGGTCGAGGCCTTCTGTCTCGCGAACGTCAAATTCCCGGACCTCAAGGTTAGGGTGATCCTGCAAGTCGTTCCCGAACCACATAATGTCGAGTGCGGTGACGTGGTGTCCCGCATTGAGGAGTTTTGGTACTAAAACGTTGCCTTTGTATCCACAGGCTCCGGTAACAATAAGTTTCATGGTGTGTTCCAACTAAAGTCTGCCTCGGCTTTGGCGACGGCCTCTACAGTTCCAATATCTCTGTGAAATTTCCCGTTAAAAAACGTATACCATTTAGCTATGAGTGATGGCACCACGTCACTACAGAAATCTGCAGCCTCAGGGTGCGCGCATAGCCAATCAAGTACATCAGATTCCAGCAGAAAAACAGCGCCATTCGCTAGATTTCCGGGGGGATTTGAGACTTTTTCGAAGACCTCACTGACAACTCCGGCATCATCCACTTTCACGATTCCGCAAGATTGAGGTCGATCTGTCTCGAAAGTCATCATGGTGCCATAGCAACTCTTGGGCCGTGCCTCGTGGGCGGCAAAATATGCTTTTGGATCAAAGACCGAGAGATTATCTGCATGGGCGAAGAAAAACGTACCGGTGTCCCGGAAATACTCATGATTCGCCCTTAGGGTACCCGCCGTCCCTAAAAGTTGATCTTCGTGGACCAAGTCAATTTGGTCACGCCACCGGCTGTCCGCACAATATTCGCGTACTTGCTCCGGTAGGTAGTGGGTGTTGATCAAAACCCGTCCCACGCCTGCATTGAGAAGCATGTCCAACCAATATTCCAATACTGGCTTGCCTTTAATGGGAATGAGGCACTTGGGAGTTGTGTCGGTAAGGGGGCGTAAGCGTGTTCCGAGTCCACCTGAAAGTAGCAAGGCTCTGCGCGGCGCCGTCGTCATAGTGCTAGAGAGTCGGTTAGTTCGTTTTTGGTGATGGGGATGTTACCTAACCGTCCCGTCTGAATGCCTGCCGCGATAGACCCAATGAACGCGGCATCCCATGTGGAGGCGCCGGCTGCGAGAGCAAGTGAGGCGCCAGTGAGCATGGAATCTCCTGCGCCAGAAACATCTTTTGGCAGGGGATTGAATGCAGGGAGGCGGTCCGTGCCTAGCTCATCTGGTGATGAATTGGACGAAACGATTAAAACGCCTGCAGCGCCCAATTTGACAAAAACGTTTGCGCTTTCTGTGGCCGAAAGCAAGTCTTGTCCGACCTTCGCCAATCCACCGTTTTGATCCCTAAGGGCTAATCGTGCTTCAAGCTCCGTTGGGGTGAGTAGCTGTGTGCTTCGATATCGAGAAATGTCCCCAACTTGTGATGAAGACTGACTGTCTGCCACGATCATCGTATTTCGCACTTTTGCAACCGCGGTCATTTTGTCGATTAAGGGCTGAGGTAATAGCCCGTAATTAAAATCAGAGAATATAAGAAGGTCAACGCCGTCACACAAACTTTCGAAGTGGGATAAGATTTCACCCTGATGCTCAAGCGATATTTCGTGCTGACGTAGGTGGCTTACGCGAAGCATTGTCCGGTCTTGTGCCCGAAACCTCTGCTTCAGTGTCGTCGGCCTGCTGCCATCGGTTATGAGGAAGGCGTCGACGTTGTATTCAGGAAGCCATTTAGAAACACGTTCACCCATCGAATCATTACCGATTGCCGATAAGAAATGAACTTTTGCACCGAGGCTTGCCGCATGAGCTGCAACAATTCCAGCGCCACCGATGAATCGCTCTTCTGATTGCGGCGAGATAACAATGGATGGCTCTTCTTGAGACATACCGAGTGGTTCGCAATTGATGTATTCGTCGACGATCAGGTCACCAACAACTGCCACGGTAAGCTCAGAGAAAGACTGAATACGATCAGTTAACTGGGTCTTAGTTATTCCGTGACGGTTCAAAAAATCATGAGGTATGTTGAGCTGAGTAGGTTTAGACGCGGCGTTGTCATGGGCCAAAAGCTCTGTGGCAGAGTAGGTTGACTCGCCAGATGCGAATATAAGGTGACCGCCGTACTCTTTGACGATGGACTCTTCGATATTTGAGAGCGTCTCAAACTCCTTGCCTTTAATCACAACGTCAGGCTTCAGCTCGCGTAGGCAGGTTTCTACACCGTCGTGAAGAACGACGACTCTATCGACAATGCCTAGCTCTCTTAAAGATTCCGCGCGCTCTTCTGGGGGAGGGATATCTTTTGACGGTTGAATCGCTGTCACGCCAACGACAAGTGAGTTGCCGCTTTCCGCTGCAAACTTCAGTACCCTCACATGTCCTGGGTGAAGTGCAAAAAAGTTACCGGATACAAAAACGACTGTCTCAGTTTTCGTCATTCTCAATCTACTGTCGTTTAAAAAGGACAGGATAGACATGTCCTCTAAAGAAAATTTTCATAGCCATAAGGTTGGGTAAGCAAAGCCTCAGCCTACAATCAAGACAGATTTGCCATGGATAGGGGGTGAATACAATGCGGCCTTGCCAGCACTCCAGCAATTCGGGCGGATAATCGCCAAAGGTTGCTAAATGGTAAGGTTTAACTGGCTGGTTCGACGAGTTGAATAGTCTGCCGTGCCGCAATGTCGGCCAAAACCTGAGTGATGCCGCTGGGCCAGATAACCTCGATTCGGTCTACCGTTTCTTGCTGTCCAAGGCCAAACATGAGAATTGGGTCATTTGTTGAATTGTACCCGTGCGCACTGGTGTGTTCTCGTATCTGCGACACTTCGCCAGAAGTGATTTTTACTTTTGCCCCGTATCCGTTGCCATTGCTAGCAGATCCGCGCAGCCCAACCTTGATCCATGCGTTGTCATTGCCATCGTTGATGAACAGGTGGTTTTGTTGCGGAATGTTGACGCGTTCACCGTCGCTGTAATAGGTGCGATTGGTTACAAAGAGATCCGGAAAGCCGTCTTCATTGATGTCGGCTGCGCCGACGCCGCTGCCAATGCCAAATCCTTCCGCACCAGATTTTTCTGTTACGTCAGAAAAGGTATGGTCGCCGTTGTTACGATAAAGTTTATTGCCCGCTGGTTCCCACGCAATATAGAACTGGACGAAAGATGGCATCTGTCCGATCACGTCATTTATGAGAACATTCGATAGGCCGCCGTTGTTGACGTAGATATCCAGCAAGCCATCGTTATCAAAGTCGGCCATCGTGCACCCGCGCGCTCCACCTGGATCGCCCGTGCCTGAGGTTAGGGTGATATCATTAAATTTGACGTCTCCGGTATTAGAGAGTTCACTTAAAATGAGTCGGTTGGCTTGATCTGCATTCGGTAAATAGAAATCAAAATCGCCATCGTTATCTATGTCACCAACACAGGCACCGTTGGCGTTGCCAGGGTTGAGAAAGGCGAAGCCGTTTGGTCCGCGCCGGCTTGTTGTAATATCGGTAAACGTTCCGTCCTTGTCATTTAGGAGAAGAACATTCGTATCACCTTCGTTGGTGATGAGAAGATCGACCCAACCGTCATTGTTTACGTCGGTCCAGTTCGGTGCGCCTTGTGAGTTTGCCTCGAGAACCTTGCCCTGAATACCGACGCCAGAGTCACTGGTGACATCCGTAAAAGTTCCATCTCCATTATTTCGAAAGAGGGCGTTCTCCACGTCGTAATCGGCACACTTCCAGAACAGGTCTAGGTCGCCGTCATTGTCATAGTCGCCCCAAGCTAAACCCGCCCCGGTGTCGCCTACGCCGCCAATCCTTGCATCCTCTTCGTTGCCCGCGCGCATAAAGCCAGCTGATCTGGTAATGTTTATGAAATCTGCCGAGCCGGTTTCCGCTAGCATGTTCTTGTATATGGATGTGGGCACATGATTCCGGCGATCTTGCCCTGGTGGCATGTTTGAAACTGCTAAGTCTTGATCGCCGTCGTTATCAAAATCGCCCCATGATGCGCCACGGCTGAAACTGCCTTCGTTTTCAATACCTCTAATG
>Ga0055584_100004662_pt1 | contig 13416 bp, 5 predicted proteins | sample OSDHelmetaG_FD_58716 | JGI IMG/M metagenome (GOLD analysis project Ga0055584, IMG submission 58716) | Pelagic marine sediment microbial communities from the LTER site Helgoland, North Sea, for post-phytoplankton bloom and carbon turnover... | ecosystem: Environmental > Aquatic > Marine >... | reverse complement strand
GGCGGAACTTCTCCCCCTCTTTCGTGGTGGCGTTTACGATGATCTTCCTCATTATAGTCAGGCTCTGGATAGATCTGCGGTCATCGGACGTGTGACAGACGACGGCCTCGAATGCCTCGTGAAATTCCGGTGCAATGAATCCCCCGCTGACGGCTTTGCTGTCGACACTGACTTCCTCCGTGGCCGAGGTCGGGGCGGAGGGCGGGGTCGCTGTTCCGGGCCCTGCTGCCACCGCCGCAGGGGGCGCCGCGGATCCCGATGCCCCGGCACTTAACTCGCCGTGCGCCGCCACAGTGGTCGCCGTCCTCGCCTGGCCGGCGGATGCCTTACTCGCCTGGTACGGGTTGTACCCAAGCTCGCTGGCGTGCTGCGCTTCGCCCCTCTTGGCGGCAGAGATGGCTCTGCGAGCCTCCTCGGAGAGTCCATCGGACCCTATGCCCTCGGCCGCGTTCCTCCGCGCGATCTCCTCCCTCTGCGCCTCGATCTTGACTCGCTCGCCCATCCCAACTCCTCCTGCCCGCTTTGGGATGGGCTTCGTCTTCTTCTTGTGGGCCTTGTCCCTCGCCTCCGCTGCCGCGATGACGGCCTGCCGCTTGGCGTAGGCGTCAGCGGACGATGACGATGACGACGGATTCATCCCGGCCCAGCCCCCCCTTACTGATTGGATGGGATCAATACGCCTGACGTCAAAAATTAGAGGCCTCCTATCAAGCTTGGCTATGGCGAGAAAGTCATTGTACTTTATCTCCTCGGTCCCCCCGGTGCCAGGTTTGCAGATTATATCCCCAAGCCTTAGGTCGGCCGCGGCGGCCTGGGTGCCGGCGACCACCTGGGCCACGATGGCCGTCTTGCTGTCCTTCCGCTTCTCCACCTTGATCCCCAATGGCCCTGGGTCCGGGAGCGACACCGACAGGATTATTCCGGGCTGAGAGCCCCCAAGGCTCTCCCCAGTCCCGCGGAAACTTTTTGACCCTCCTAGGCCGCGGTGGTGGTTGGAGGCCTTGTTTATATTCTTCTTTGCGTCCTCCGCGAGCCTCTTCGTCTCCTTCTCTATCTTCTTTAAGAAATCCATTGCTGCTGTAATTTTGGCTTCTATCTTCTTGGGTCCGGCCCGTGCCGTGCTGTTTTTCGTCGGCGTCGCTGCTTTGCATTCAAAGTTCGGGCGCGGCCATCTCCTGAAGATCCCGATCGATCAACAAAGACCTTGTCATGTATTCAGGGAGCTGCCCGGATTTCTCTCTTCAACGTGATCTTTCCCCTCTCCAACGCCGTTCGAATAGCTACCTACTATGCATACAGTAGGTAGCTAAGATAGTACGAGCGCTCGTATGCATATTACGCTCTCGTATTCATACTATGGTATGCATACGAGCTAGGAGTACTACATAATATTGCATAGAGTATGGATACTACTAGCTAGCTACGCTCGTAGTATCCATATTATGCATACGAGTGTAGTGAAAACTAGCTAGTACATGAATGTATTAGGCGATCACACATAAATCTGTCTATAAGCGAGGTAGCTCGTACTACTCTAGTAGTATTAGTACGAAAGTAGCTGTCCTGTATGCATACTAGCTAGTAGTAGTATGGAAGACCAAAACGTTCGTTTTATTCTGTCTTAAACGAGCTACGAGCTACAATTGCCTCTTGTTCCATTCTCGCACGACCACTTCCCTTTCCCCCTACCTTAATCCAATTGGGAACAGAGAGCGCTAAGATTTGCACTTGGTTGCTAATTGCGTTCAGTTGGCGCCTATTGCAGATACTGCGCCCCCACTGTGCATATCTGCCTGGCATCTAGTAAAAGTTCACCTCGCTTCTCATCATGTGGTCTGCCCTACGTTCCGACCTGAAGGAGCTGGCCTCCACCCTCGCCGAGGACACCAATCAGGTCCTCACGACCATCGACGCCAAGCTCACCGACGATGGTCGCACCAGTTCAGCAGGGTGTGGGGATGGGGAGGATCAGGGCGCTTCCGGCGCCGGGGACGTGATTATCGGGGAGGACGGGGACATCATCTACGGAGGGGGTGGCTTCGAGGCGACGGGCCTCGTCGCGTCAGCTGCCGACGAGGCCGCGCGGCGGAGGGGGTTGGAGGAGACCTACCTCGATCCGCTTTTGCCGGGATCGGAGATCAATGGGCAGGCTCTGTTGCCGGCCAACATTGAGCCCGAGGCCAAACCTGCCGCTTTGGAGTCCGAGGCCGGGGGCGCAGTCGATGCCACCGACCATGACGGTGATGAAAACAACAAAATCGAGGGGATGGACGACTTCTCCTTCTCCCCTCCAGGATCGTCCCAGGATGAGGATCCCAAAGTCATCAATGGCGAAGAGATGGAAGACGAGGCGGAAGTCTGCGCTTTTCTTGATGCCTTCGACCTCGCCTCCAATACGGACGACATCGCTGCAACCCTCGAGGCGCACCCCGACACGGTCAGGGCGCACTTCGAGACCCTCGTCCCCACGCATGTGACGTATGAGCAGTTCTGGCAGAGGTACTACTACCGGTGTGACGAGACGCGAATTGCGGCAGAATGGAAGGCGGAGCAGGAGCGATCCCGGCTGGCAAGGGAGGAGGCCATCTCGGGAGGAATCAATACGGTGAAGAATCTGTTCGGGGGGGCCCTCACTGCCCTGGGCAACACTGTTGCGCCCCCACCAGCTGCCCCATCCTCGTCCGGCTCGGCCGCCTACGAGAAGTTCCAGGCTGAGTTCCAGGAGCAGCGTCGGGTTGAGACCGAGGCAGCGACTGGCGGGGGGGGTAGAGGGTTGGCGTCAGCACTTTTCGGTAAAGGTGGCCGACCTCCCTTCGTTCTGAATACCGCCGTGAGCGATGTAGATAACAGCGTTGAGGAAGGCCAATATGGTGACGATGAGGAGGAAGAACTGGGATGGTCCGACGAGGAGGATGAAGAGGTCGATGGGTTGGGTGGGAAAAGCGATGATGACATAGAAGAACAGATCGACTTTGCTTACGCCGACAAGGAGGCGATTGAGCGCTTGAAAAGTCAATTATCCGTTGCTCAGGAAGAACGAGATCAGCTCAAAGAGACCATCGAGCTTCAGAAAGAGGAATTAGAGAAATCTTTGGCGGCATCGCATGGCAGCAACACTAGTCAGGAAGTGGAGCAGCTGAAGCTCCAGTTATTTGAGAAGAATTCTGAGATTGCAGCCATGCGGTCGAGTGCCACTAACGATTCCATTTACATGAGTGCGAACGAAGATGATGACAGAGTTGACCGTAAAGACTACGAAGAAGTTCAACGAGAATTGGCTGATGTAAGGAAAGAACTGTCTCGGCTCGAGGAGGAACTTATCAAGGCCAATAGTATTGCCGGAGAGAGTTCATCGGACGGTGCTTCTGAGTCTGCTACCGAGCAGAAGGAAATTCTCTCCCTAACAGAAAAGGTCAAGGAGGCGCATGACGCATTGGAAGAAGCCCATGTTGAATCTAAAAGTTTGAAGCTGGAACTGGCCAAAGCCAAGACCGCCATCGATCAGCTCGAAGGCGTGCTTGCGTCGTCCTCGGCATCTACTTCTGAAACCCAAGCTGAGATCCAAACGCTCAAAATGAACCTCACAAAATCTGAGACAAAGCTTGCGTCAGTTACAGAGGCTGCCATGGAAAGCCAAGAAGCAGGAGAGCACAAACTCAAAAACCTGGAACAGAAGCTCGCGTCTTCGATAAAAGAGAAGCAAGACGCGCAAATGCGTGCCGAGGGGCTCGAGAAAGAGATTCAGAACCTGAAGGAAGAAATGCAGATAAATATCGAACAGCTCGAGGCTGAGATTGCCCCTGCTGCTGAATCATCAGAACATCGAGATGAAATTGCGCAGCTTAGAAAAACTCTTGAAGAGTCGGAGAATAAATTTGTCTCGTTAACAGAGCTTGCGGCAGAAGACAAAAAGCGTGCTGATCTCAAAGTCGACGCTATGACATCGCAACTGGATTCTATGAGAGCAGCGAAAAAAGAGTCTGAATCGTGCACACTTGAGCTTCGCGAGGAACTTCAACACACACGGGAAGCAATGAAAAGGCAAGAGGGTGCATTCAGTAGGAGGCTTGAGGATGAAATTGCTGCAGTTAGAGCTGAGCACGAGGTCATGTCCATGTCGAGTGGAGAAAAGATTGAGCGAAGTGTGGAGGGAGAAAAGCTAGAGTCTATTCCTGATCAAGCTTTGAACGAGGACGTGAATGGCGGTCAACAGCTGGGCAACGAAGATGACCAAGATGATGAAGACGACGATGATGGCTGGGGCGAAAGCTGGGGGAGCGAGGATGATATTTAAGTGCCGAAATGAAATCCCTCGTAGCCCAATGATTTTGTTCAGTAGCAAGGATCCAGGCTTTCTCACGATTTGGTGACGATATTGCCGTATGTCAACCGCAAGGCCCCTTCGAGGTCAAGATGCCACCTTCTGGACAGCGGCGTCTTCACTCTAAATTGTATCTTTAACATGCATTATTATACTTGCGAAAAGCGTTACTCTGAGAATAAGTACGAACAATTTCCTTGTACTGCCGTTGCGAAACCATCGATATCATCGCCTACCTCCCCTCCATTTTCCATTGACGTATCGTCTACCTTGTAAGAAAGATCTGTGAACATAGGTTTCTTCCAGTTTCGGCATATCGTGCAAGAGGAATTCTCACAGTATTGGTGAATGGGAATACTGTTAGATGGAGTACTTTCGTCGTGAGAGGTAGTCCTTTCCGTGACATAATCGGTAGAAAACCTGTTGACCACGTCGGCTTCTTGGTCGAGGATTGAGTCTGTGATATTTTTGCCGCAGGCGCGTTCTGTGTGGTGATAAGCGGTCTCTGCGAGAGATTCGGAGCATGATTGAGCAGCTTGCATTTCGATAGCGCAGGCTTCTTCGTCGACGCTAAGATCGTCATCCGAATCAGCCAGTGCTCTCATGAACCTTGCACGTTTCAAGTGCAGCGTGGCTCCCAGGAGCACAAAGCACATGGCAGCGAACGCAACAATACCGACGCCAAAGTACGGCATCACATTCTTATTTTTTATCACCTTCACACCAGGGACTTCGCCAATGCGAGCACTCGCAGAAACGCTTTCAGCATCTTCCAACAAAAATTGGATCGTTGGCGCAGGCGAGGGTGTCGCATACTCCAAGCCTGGAATGTCTTCTAACTCGGCGAAATTGCTCATGTTTCGGCTAAATTCTTGCATGAACGTGATTGATCAATTCAGTGTGGCGACTGATGTCTATTCTCGTTCCTGCCCTTGATTGAATGTCTGAAATGGAGAATAGAGACGTGAACGGCAGGAAGCATGAATCCAACGCCTGCGATGCGGGACAGACGCATAATTTTATTTTCTTTCGTGATCCACACCCTTTACATCATGTATGCATACCGTACACATACTACTCTAGTACGAGAGTACATGCATGTATGTACATTCATTTATGCCATGCGAGCGTAGTACATACGACTCGTACTATAGGTATCTCCTTTGTTAGCCTGAAGTCACGCCTCGTACCTACTGCTCTATAGAGGTACAGTATGCATAATTAATGAATGTATAGTTATGTTTCCTTTGCTACATCTGTATTCATACCATAAAAACTCTATATACAGGATATTTATTTATATCTATTATTAATAGTCTACTATAATATTATATATATATTATAATCGACGAGCTCGTATGTAATTTGCATACTACTACTCTACCTCGTAAAAGTATTAGAAGGAGCTCGGATTATATAATTATAATAATGATACGAGCTCGTATACTAGCTAGTAGTAATATATATATCATTGCGTATGTGTGTACGAGCTCGTAGTATGCTATATGCATATTATAAATGCATACATTTTGGTACTCTCATGCATGATATAAGATTTGAGTTGAATGCACCTTGCACTCCAGGTAGGAAGGTGCCAGTGAGAGTGTTGCAAAACTTAACCTGACTAAATATTTCTTTCTAATTGTATGCGACGGGCTCCTCTGGTACTCGCATGGGACGATCAATTTATGCGCCTTAGATTCCTAACCTTCCACGATATTGAATTGAAAATTTCTATGCTGAGCATATGTAGGAACAGTTTTCCCGACCGAATAGCCCCCTGGAGCAATCATCTCCATCGCCTGCTCCTCCGTTTTGCACTGATCCATCGTCGACATTGTACGAAAGATCCGCAGTTGGATCAGAGATGCCCATTTCGGCCATATCCGACGTATTTTCAGCAGAAAAACTGTTGACCGTCGCAGTTTCTTCCTCGGCAACGACTTCGGTATAGTCGGGGATGCAGGCTTGTTCTGTGTGATTACAAGCATTCTCTGCGAGGGCCTCGACACAAGACTGGTGGGCACTTCCCTGCAGTTCCATATCTGCCCCTGTAACGCTGTTCTCGTCATCAGAATCGGCGAGTGCTCTCTCGTTGAATCTGGTGCGCCTAGTGCGCAACGCAGCTGCAAAAAGCACAAAGCACAATACGGCAAAAGCAATAATGCCAATGTTGACGTAGGACATCGAGCTCGTGCCCTCGTTCGTGCCTTTAGCAGGTGTTTCGCCGATACGAGCTCTACCGGGAATAACTGGAGGAAATGCTGGGAAGTCAGCTAGATCCGATTCCTCACCATTCGTGCTCATGCCTTCTGTCGGTAAAACCACCACCAAATCCATCGGCTCGGCTTCCGCGGTTGCATTTGGCGTGAGCTCTATCCTATTCGAAACGAAATCATTGATTGAAACTTGAAACTTGACTTTATTTTCCAGTTCATCGGTATCGGTCCCACCAATAGGCGACTCGGCGGTCCCATCCGCGAGATTGCCGAGCATTCGGATATCTCCTCGATCCCACATTGTCGATGTTATTATGAGACCGATAAAATAATGGTCCGCGGTCTCTCATCTCTTACGAGCGTAATATCCATAATATGCCTACTGGCTAGTATGCATTCTATTTACTGTACTCTCGTACTAGAGATCTACGCGGTATTACATCTTCATGTATCAATACTATGATACTGCATAACTTTATGATACTAAAAGGTAAGGTGGAGCAGACTCTTAATACATAATAACGTATTATTATGTATTGCGTTTATCTTGATACTCCCAAAAACATTTCCTTGAGAAATTTCTACCCACCTACCAGTAGAATCCATACTAGGCACACTTTCAATATATATATAAAGAGAAACTAATATTTTGAGTATATTTTAAATTATTTATGGCATGCATCCTCCTTTAGAGAAGTGGGTGTATCTTTAGCTAGTAATCGATGTGTTGAGGTCACTTTAGCGATAAAAGATGACACTATGCATACTTACATTGATATCTGAAAATAATAGTACTTGCTAGTAATGTCAAAAATATTGCTTAGTTTATTAAGTTATCCAATAAAGGACTCGGTCAATAGTGGGAATAAAAAGAAACGAGATTCTTCAGCTTTTCTATAATGATATATGCATACGACTACAGTAGTAAAAAAGTATCAAATCTATCACAAAACTCTTTACAAGCGGTCTATTCAGTATCTTATGTGGACGAATCATATTCATTGCGAATGGTCATGTTGAAGGGCGAGTCCTTGATATGGATACCATCCATCATTATCGATAAGAAGCCGATCCCTGCTTCACGAGGAATAATGGACGCCATGTATAGGCCATCTCCTTCGTACTCAAAATTGCCATATGTGTAGCTGTCGCCCCCTTGCGTGTTGAGAAGAATTTGCCAATGGTCACCATCCTCGGTTCGTCTATTCCCATTAACGTCACAAGCTTGAATGTAAAAGAGAGACTCGGAACCTACAAGCCCATAATGAGTGCCTTCGCAATCCAGTGGGCTATCTGTCAGTCCGTGGACGCAGTTGCCTGTACCTCCAAACGCATTGCTCTCGCGAGCAAAGGTTGCATCGGGAGTGATTAGAGTAGTGAATGGCGATCCCTTGAGGTGTTTGCCTTCTACTTCATTGCAGCTCCAGGCGTCGGGTGATAGCATTACGCTCACTAACCATTCACCAGCACTCGTTGCTACCCATTTTGCTTGGTATTTGTGGCTCTCTTGGTCGTACGAGATATTGACGGGGGCCGACTTTGACCTAGTTCCGCCCCCTTTTTTCGTCGTCAGCGTTGCAATTGAACAGAATCGATCTTTTCCAATGTGTGGATGTATGCTCTCGTGGTCACTCCTGAGATTTCCGTACATATCACGAGGCGAAATGGTGAACCTCTGGTCGTGGCCCGCAATGCCCCCCAAAAGTCCCGGACCAAATGCACTTGATAAATTCGCGCTGGTGTCTGCGGATAAGGTCTTCAAAGCAAAGGGGCTGTCTTGGATAGCTTCTTTGTAAAATAGATTTGATGATGGAATTACTTGCTTTGGAATTCGTGGAGATGACCAAAATAAAATGACATTGGATTCGCCGCCAGAAAGATCTCGGTACTCTAGGGTAATTTCGTATGCCTCGCCTCTCCTCAAATGATGTTTCGCACTGTTGAGATTTTCGGCATCATTCACTTCTCTCCGCTCATCTATGCCGTGGATATCAATCAAAAGATTGTCATCAATCCAGAGCCTCACGTGATCGCCGAGCTTGAAAAGCACTGAAAATACATACCAGTCTGTCTTGTCTCCAATCACGCATCCGTCCCATCTTACCGAAGCAAAGTCGGTCACGACGGAAGTAATCGGACCATCACCCCAAGTGAAGTTTACTGCGGCGTCAACCCGTTTGATATCTATGGCCGATGTTGACAATGATGCTGTGTTGTAGTAGTGTCCGAGTAAGCCACCGGGTACGAGTTGGTAAACGCCTAGATTGTAGTCACCAGCATTCGTAAGGATTAGCCCGCCACTGTAGCTTCCGTCGTTATTGTCAACGATCGAAGCATTACTGCAAGAAAAATTCAGGTCCGTAGCAAAGACAGGAGAGGCCTTTGTGAAGAAACGGTCACCACCTGCGGATTGAGGATCTCCATTGCAAGTGACGGCATGGAGAACATAGTCGAGCTGCTCCCCGGAAATGACGCGCATCGGTTCCTTCGCACTGAGATCTTTCGGTAATGACAGTACGGAACGGCTTGAACAAGTTAAGGTGCAATCTCTGTCATCAGTTATTGTGACGGTAGTAACCCGCTGGTTGCCCAGTTGCCCTGGTCCTTCGTCGATGGAAAGCAAAACAGAAAAACGCTCGCTTGATTCCATTCTTCGATCATCATTGATAGTGATGAGGAAGGAATGTTGAACTTCTCCTGGATTGAACGTGATGGTATTGTTGTTGGAAATCAACGTAGTAGCGGAGATATCACTGCCATCGGTGGTATGATGTTGAATAGAATATCCTACCTTCACTGTTCCAACTCCACCGCCAGAGCGACCAACGGAGATTCGAACAAAGCCTTCTTCCTCCATTACTTGGTATTCGGGCGAGAGGAATCCGACAGTTCCGTAATTGCCACAAACTACATGGGATGTCTTGATAGGTCGACAGCTAACCGAGCCGTCAAGAACTATTGCTTGGTCACAGGCGACAGACGCCTCATTCAATGGGAAAAGTGCCGAGTCCACGATGAAAAAATCTTCTGCTTCGTCGAAAGCATCTTTTTGTTGGCTGCCGAAGGGTATCACAGAGCTCAGCTCGCGTATAAGCTCGTCCTCGGGCAATTCAGGATCTTGATATCTCGCACCAGATCTTCGAATTGACAAGAGCAAGGGGTCAATACACTTGAGACAGGCATTCAACTTGATATCGCACTCAATGCATCGCGGATCGATACCAGAGCATGGAATGCATTGCTTTCCTAGAGGGGCATCAAATGCTACGGCATAGCCTTCAATACAGTCCATACACTGGTCGCCGCTACAGCTCTGACAAAACTCATCGAAGACAGAACAAACTGGAACAGAGCAATCCAGACCTTGCCGGAATTCGTTGCAGTGGCAAATCCCGTGAAGGTGATCGCAGCTCCCTCCTCCCGAGCAATTACTAGGACAGGATTTCTTGGGGTAACAGAGTGACCCGACTTTCGTGTAATCTGCAGTGCAGGAGCTGCATGTTTGACCCACGTAGCCCTCATGGCAAGAGCAATGGCCGGAGCGACGATCGCAGATTCCATATTCCTGTCTTAGGCAATAGTAATTACCGTCCTCCATTGGTCCTACCATTCCCGGACATTGGCGCATCCTATTTGGTTGACGACCAGAAATGGTGTCCATGTGGGCTGCTAATCCCTGAGGGGCATCTTGCTGATGTCTTTCTGATTCGACGACAACATCCCCAACAAATCCCTTTTCGTATGGTACGAACGGTCTTGCCTCGTCTTCTTGTCCGAATATACGAAATGGTTTTGCATAAGGAATAAACAAGGTAAATGAGGTACAAGCGAAGAAGGGCAGCCGCTTCATGCCTTTATACTTCAGGCCTGATAAAATCTTTTTATTCAATTACGTCGCTTTATTCGGAGTGAAAATGTTGGCCCTCGTACAGTTATATATATCGACCAGCGATCACTCTTTTCCCTGAACTTCGACAAAGATCAGCAGAAATTTTTCTTTCGTCTTTCCTGATGGCAGATTTATCCATGAGAAGAAGCCTTTTCCGCAGGTGTAAACAGCGATTTTGTCGGGCCTGATTGGTCTTTATATGACGGGCCCCATAATCCCTAAAACTCTTGCCACCTTCGTCGAAAGAATTTCTTGTACCAATCCACGAATTTCTTCGCTCTGTACTCTGATCAACGAACAAATGATCGGAAATAGTTCATTCTTATGTCGGTCAAATTGCTCCTCATCAAAATCAAGGACAGTTTGTAAGATCTTGGCACAAACTCCGGCGAAAGTCGTGCAATAAACAGCATATTTCCCCCCCCCGTCATTCCCGATCCTCCAGACATTAGGGTCAATAAATTCCGCATTATCCTTCTCCGAAATCAAGAATTTCTTGAGGACGTCAACCATTCGTTTGAGGAGAATGGGCTCGGCAAAGACCCGAGGATCCCAACTTGATGCCTCATCGTTCTTCCGACAACAAAGCTGGGAAAGAATATTAATGATTGCTTTGTTTGCACCAGCTTCCTGGGCAAGGAAGAACATTTCACTTCCTCCCTTGTGAAGGATGCCTCCGACCGAAGCGAGTGTAGACTCAACTTCTTCAACTCCTCCCCCCCATTCCGCCAACAGTGCTTCTTGGAAGGCATGAGCAAGATCTTCGTCGAGACTCGCACGCTCTGACATGATGCGTGACTCCTCTAACGCCCCAAGAAGAGCACCAACCTCATCCTCCCCAACCATGTCGAAGAAGGCTTTTATAACATCTGCCATGCCGTGCTGGAGACAGTGTGACGCAATACACTTGACCTTCAGCGGGGGCACATATCTATCTAGATAGTTGTTTTCTTCCAGATCATCCAAGTATTGCTCTTCGTCGTCATCGACATCTTTGGCATTGGACTCATTGTGTGATGTATCGTCACTAGGAGAGCTCTTGTCGTTTTTATCTTCACTACTCCTCGGCGGAGGATAGAGCTTTGTCCCAGAATCAAGCTTTGTGACGCTCACCGGAATTGATATCTCTCGCCCATCTACCAGAACCTTCTCCATAACAACACTCTCCTCGCTGGATTTTGCGGAGTCTACCACACCGATTGCATCTCTCTGGGGCGCTCGGAGCTTCTCTTCTTTCTTCTTGTTTTTCTTATCTTCGATCACCTGGAATTTTGCTTTGACCAATTCATCATGAAGCTGTAACTCCATGACAACATTTTTGGACAGAGTATCCGAGATTGCGTGGAAAACAAGCTTAGGCCACGCCTTGGAGTCTTCTGCGCTCAACATTGGTAACTTAATGCCTAATCTATCAGGCATTCGGAACAACTCCTTACATCCGATTCTCACCAAAGCTTCGGATGGTGTCCACACACTCACCTCGTCATCATGAATACTCGCATCTTGAATACTCTCGACAACTGACTTGGTAGGGGGGTATCCAATTGACCATCGCCGGAGCTGCTCCAGTATAATTGGCCAGAGAAGTATACGACCTTCTTCGCCCCTACTCAGGACGAACTCACTAAAGAGGTCTGTAAGCATGCCAAGGGCAATTGGAGCAGTCGTTGCTACCCAACTGTTGGGAAATGGTTGCTCGATATTCTCCTTTTCATCGATGTCCTCCTTTGCGAGATCATGTGCCTGACTCAGATTTCCGTCTCCACCATGCCTTAAATCTGCAAAACTTGCTTCAACTAGAAGCTCTGATATGCCAAGAGCACGATCTGGTGCACCTCCGTCAGATTGCTGTCGTTCAGAGAATTTGAGGAGCCCCTCATCATTTGGATTGGGTGGAAGTGGAAGTGCCTCGTTCAAGAAGTCCAGACTCGAGACGCCGGGTGACTCGGACGTAATGCTCATTACTGGAGATACATCGTACTCCGCACCGATTTGGATTGCGGGGAGAACAACCTGCCGTAAAATGACTGCCCATTGTGAATTAGAGAATCTTGCACCATGTCGAAGAAGAATGGCGCGCATCGTTACAACACTCCCCCGTTGAACAAGACAACCGACCCCTCCACTGCTACTTCGTGCGGTAGAGCATATTCCAGCAGCAAGGCCATCAAGGATTGGTCGCCATAAGACCATCTCGAGAGCTTCGTCATCAGAGAGGCCATCGTAAGTGTATCCTGTGGCCATTGCCTCGTTAGACTGAGCGCCAGAAACGGGAGGATGGACTTTCTCCTCCGCTATAAGGTCTGCATAGCAAGCGGTGTGACACAAAGCCCTCATTGAGAGTCCAATAGGGAGCGGATTATCACTCGGTTCAGTCTGCACAAAGCTCAAAGAAGCGTGACACAGGCCGACGAAATCTTCAGCATTAGCATTCCGCTGCTTCCTTTTAAGAGCTGATATGTTCTCTCCATCATTAACCCCGTCACTATGTGTCCGGTCTTCATCTAAATTCTCAAACGATGTCAGTCGACAGAGCTGGTCCAGGTGCTCGTCTAAGAGCCTTTGCAATATTGCAAGCCCAAGAGTGCTAATTTTTTCGCTTGAATCACTTGCAGAAAGCGTCAGAATCGAGAAAAATATCTTCCAACCGCTCCGGATGCTGTGCGACATTGAGCGAATCATGTTGTCGACACATCGAAGAATGAGCTCTCGAATATCTTCTCGACTGGTGGGGTTCTCCATCATGTCGAGGAACGGTTGAAGGAATAGGCGCTGAAAATTAAAGTCCGCCAGCTCTACCTTTTCAAGAAATTTGAAGCTCAGTTGTCTAAGGGCATCAATGGCGTACATGCTGACAGTCGCGTTTTCGTGGCAGCCAATCCTGGCAAAATGATTCCCCATCATCTCCCACATGTTTTTCCAAGCAACACGAGGACGCACATCCATGTTAAAGTCAGCAACTTCGACAAGGCGTTGGAGGGAAAATA